>ORJL011601708.1_pt1 | contig 12636 bp, 13 predicted proteins | sample 1779941 | NCBI WGS metagenome assembly ORJL01 (sample SAMEA104232317, study PRJEB22302) | groundwater metagenome | biome: forest; feature: aquifer; material: groundwater | place: USA | collected 2011-08-07 | depth 5.8 m
AGCTCCCGGCCCGGATCCAGACCCGAGAGCATCGTTTCCACCCGCTCGGGCGTGGGAGCGATGATCGGCAGGCCATCGGTCCATCCCCGCCGGTAATACTCCTCGTAGACAGCCGCCTCGCCGTCGACCTGCACGCGCTTCGACTTCAGTTCCAGAGCGCCCATGACTGCCCGACGCGCCTCCTTTGATCGTGAATGCCGGGACAAGCTCGCCCCTGCGCCAGCGGTCCGTTACGACCTGGGAGCGGCTACCTTGTCCAGGATCTCCTGGAATTTCTGCTCGGCAAGCCGCTCGACCACGTCTTCGGCCAGGACCTCGAAGGGATGCGGAACGATCACCATCGGGAGGTCGGGATAGCCCAGAGAGCGGGCCGCGGTTTCAGCCAGGCTCTTGAATTCCTCGGTCACGATGCTGACCGTGGGAATGCCTCTTTTCTGGGCCGCGATGGAGTCGTGGATACACCACGACGTGCACGACCCTCAAGCCGCGAGGCCGATGACGGCCCACCTGCTCTTGTCGTAGAACTCCTTGACCAGGGCCTGCCTGTCTTTTTCTTCGAGATGCTTGCCCACCATGATTTCCGCGACGCCATCGGTCTTGCCGCCGGCAACGTCCCCCATGTGGCCGTAGTACTTGACGATCTCTCCGACCTTGAAGCGCTCCCGCAGCAGTTCCTCGAAGCGCCTCATGAAGACATCGAAGCGGCTCCAGAAGATCCGGAAGCCCACGTTGGCGCCGTCGACGCTGTCCAGCAGCGGCGCCATCTTCTTGCGCACTTTCGGCCCCTCCATGGTCGGGTCCAGTACCTTAATCATGCCCATTTTCACTGCCCCCTTTTCTCCAAAACGTATCGCAAACGGTAACACACTGGCGCTCAAGAAGACCTCGGGACGCGGTTGATCATGCGCGTCATTGCTCGTCGAGCTTGATGTTCGCGCCCTCGATCACCTCGCGCCAGCGCCTGTACTCCGTGGCGATGTACTTGCCGAATTCCTCGCGCACCAGGACGCCGCCGCCGATGCCGATCGCGGCCGCGCGCTGGCGGAATTCAGGCGAGCCGGCCATCGCCCCGACATCCTCGGCGAGCTTCCTGACCACCGGATCGGGCAATCCTTTCGGGCCGAACACCCCAAACCAGCTCGTCGCGATGAAATTCTGGAACCCGCGTTCGGTCATCGTGGGCACCGAGGGCAGCAGGCTGGAGCGAACGCCGCTCGACACCGCCAGCGGCCGGAGCTGGCCTGCCTGGATCTGCTTGTTAATGACCGATACCGCCGTGGAAATCATTTCCACGTGGCCGGCCACCGTGTCGATCGCGGCCTGCCCGCCGCTCTTGTACGGCACGTGCACGATATCGACGCCGGTCCGGAATTTCAGCATCTCTCCCATGACGTGCAGCGTCGTGCCGGTTCCCGCGCTCGAATAACGCAGCATGCCGGGCTTCGATCTGGCGAGCGCGATCAGTTCCTCGATGGTGTTGACCGGCACCTTGGGATTCACGGCGAAGACGAAGTCGGCCGTGCCTACCTGCGCGATCGGCACGAAATCCTTCAGCGTGTCCACCGGCAGGTTCTTGCGCAGCAGGGGAAGGGTGCTGATCGCGTCCGGACCGCTGAAGAGCAGGGTGTAGCCGTCGGGCGCGGCGCGCGCCGCCGCCTCCAGCCCCACCGCGCCGCTGCCGCCGACGCGGTTCTCGACCACGACCGGGAATCCGAGCTTTTCACCGAGGAAATGCGAGGTGATGCGGGCGGCGACATCGGTTCCTCCGCCCGGTCCGTAGGGAACGATCAGCCGCACGGGCTTCGTGGGATAGCCCTGCGCCAGTGCGGTTCCCGTTGCCCAAAGCAGCGCCGCGGCCAAGATCCCGAGCTTGACTCCGGTGCCCATGCATGCCTTACTCATTGCCAATTCTGCCGTCCCGCGAACCCGAAATCCATGCCTCAGTGGTCACCGCTAACGCCGTAGGCGGATTCTTCCGGCCCGTGGATGCTGAGCTTGCGCGGCTCCTTCCAGCCGGCGGCGCGCTGGAGCACCTCTTCGGGCGTGCGGCGGCTCGGGTCCTGGTACCAGGGCGCCTCCTTGAGCAGCGGGAAGTCGTCGTAGGTCCCGTGGTCGTTCCCGAAATAGCATCGCGCCGGGTTGAGTTCACGTTTCACCGGCAGGGTCAGGCCGTATTTCTTCCAGATCTCGTAGCGGTTGCTCATCAGCCGGATATAAAACTCGGTGGGTATCGGCGGCTGCTCGTGCTCCTTGACCAGGTTGGTCTTCGGTTCGCGGCGCCACTGGTTGAAGCGCGGGTCCACTCCGTGGCCCATCATCAGGTCTATGCCCTTGGTGGTCGAGGCGACCGCTTCCTCTATCGTAGCAAAGCCGTGGGGTTTCGCCATTTCGACGCCTCCGACGAAGTTCGGCCGAACGTTGAACTCGCCCAGCACGTCCACCGAGTCGATCATCCGGCGGATCCACTCGTCGTAGCCGATGCGGCGATTCTTGCCCGGGTTGATCCACTCGAACAGGCGGCGGTCCCAGACCTCCATGTTGGCGTTGTGTTCGTCCATGCCTTCGGCATGCAGCCACTTGATCTCGTCCCTGGTCTTGGCGTTTGTCTGCAGGCAAACGTGGCGGCGCGGCCCCCCGTACTTCAGGGCCCGCAGGTAGCGCGCGTAGAACTCGTCCTCGGTCGCGCCGTGCAGGGTCTTGGTGATCGTTCCGCCGGTGATGATGAAACGCACCCCCGCCTGATGGCCTTCGCGGGCCAGCGCCTCACGGCTCACTTCCCGGCCTACCTCCTCGACGTAATCCACCCGCTTGACCGGAGCGTTCATCGTGAAGTCCTTCGACTCCTTCATTTGCCGCTGGTTCTCGTTGATGTCGCAGAAACGGCATTCCTCCTTCGGGCCCCAGTACTGGCAGTTGCGGAATACCGTGACGAAATAGCCGTAGGCGATGATCTCGTGGTAGAGCACGCCGTCGTCGAATTTCTTCGAGTAGTAGTCCGGCGCGATCGGATAGCTCACGTTGCAGATGACCCGTCCGCCTTCGGTGAGGGCGAGGCGCCCGTCGACCACGTCGATGATATACGGCGAGCTCGGGTCCAGCGTCGTCTGGACCATGACCGTACGCAGGTCATAAGGGCCTTGAAAGACGTAGAACCACTCCGGCACTTGGCGCGCCTCGTTGTGCTTGAGCTGGTCCATCGGCACGAGGTCGTAGGAAAAGAGCCGGTAGGACTTGACCAGCGACCCCTTGGTCGCCGCCAGCGCGGCATCGGTGAACCAGTGGCCGCGGCTCAGCAATTCGATCTTGACGATGACCTCGCGCGGCACGTCCGGGAACTGGCGGAAGTACCGCTCTAGGTCGGAAATGACCGACTTGGGCTGCAGAACGGCGCTCATGGCGATTCTTTGGTCCGGTTGGGGAGGTGCCGGAATGCTAAAGTATTCCGGAAATGTTGGTCAATCTTGATGTGTGCTCAACATAATGGCGAAAGCGGTTTCCGGCAGGCGTAACGGCGCATTCGGCGGGGACTACCTGACGCGAGCCGAGGTGCTGGAAGTCCTGCGGATCAAGCCGCAGACCCTGTACGCCTACGTCAGCAGGGGGCTGATCCAGAGCGTGCCGCAGCCCGGCGGCCGCTCGAGCTACTATGTGCGCGAGGACGTCGAACGGATCAGGCTGAAAAGCGCGGCGCGCGCCGGATTCGGCGCCCTGGCGGCGAGCGCGATGCGATGGGGCGAGCCGGTCATCACCACGAGCATCACCCAGATCACCGAAGCGGGTCCGCGCTACCGCAACCGGCTTGCCGCGGATCTCGTCCGGGTCCATGCATCCTTCGAGACGGTCTCGGATTTTCTCTGGGAAGGCACCTGGATCGACAAGCCGGAAGGCTGGAACGTGCCCGACACACCGGCGGAAGTGATCGCGCAACTGTCGCTCAGTACCAGGCTGCGCGCGCGCCCGCACATCGTTCAGCTCCTGATTCTGGCGGTGGGACTGCTGGGCGTGTACCACGGCAGCCTGCGCGAACGGACCCGGTCCGGCACGACGCCGGTGCTGCTCGCGCGACAGGCGATCCGGACGATGACCGGGGTGTTCGGCTTTCTCGGCCCTCGCCGGCAGTTCATCGCGATGCGCTCCGGGGAGTCGGTCGCGGCCGGCCTGGCGCGGGCGCTCGGAATCGACCCGGCCCCGGCCGCACTGCGCGCCCTCAACGCGGTCCTGGTGCTGGACGTCGACCACGAACTCACGTCGTCGACCTTCGTCGCGCGCATCGCGGCCTCCGGTGCCGCGGACCTTCACGCCTGCATCGGCGCCGCGCTCAATACCCACCACAGCAACCTGACCGGAAACCGCGCCGACAGCGTGGAGGATCTCCTGGAGCCGCGCGCGGATTTGTCGAAGGTGATCGACCGAGTGAAGAGCATGCTGGGCTCGGCGCAACGGGTACCCGGTTTCAACCATCCCTTCTATCCGAAGGGCGATCCACGCGCGGCGATGTTGATCGAGATCGCGCGCGACCTCGGGCGTTCGAAACGCCGCGTGCAGACCCTGCTCGAGGCGCTGGAACTGTTGCAGCGCGAGTACGGCCTTCGTCCCAGTTTCGAGCTCGGTTCGGTCATGCTTTGCCGGGCGCTGGGCCTGCCGCCCCAGGCATCGAGCGGCCTGCGTTCGCTCGCCCGGACCGCGGGCTGGGTCGCGCACGCCTTCGAGCAGCGGCTTGCCGCGTTCATGATCAGGCCGCGCGCCAAGTACGTGGGATCCGGCGATATGCCCTGAAGCGCTGCCGGGTGCGGCGGCGAACAGTCCCGCTGATGCGAGCACCCGCGCTAGGCGAGCATGAGACGTAGCGCCTGCTTCGCGGACATCCCGATGCGCACGCCCCTGGCCTGCGCCGGTTCGTTCGCCGCGGAGATGATGCCGTCGTGGTAGGTACTCAGGCCGTCGCCGATGCGCGCCGACATGGCCCCGACGGCGGCCGCCGGCATTCCCTTCTCGCCGCAGATCGCAAGACCCGCAATCCCCGAATTGTTCTTGCCCGGTCCCGCATCGTTCGCGATCCACCCCTTCACGCCCCACTTGAAAGCGTGCTCCGCCGCGACGCGCGCAGAATGCGTGGCCAGCGCAAACACGTCGTTCGGATAGCCGACCTGCGGCAGGTAGAACAAGGTCCAGACCGCGTAAATACGGCCGTTCGTGGTCGTTTCCATTTCGTACACTTTGGTGTCGGCCGAGACAGACTCCTGGATCGCGCGACCAGCGGGTGCCTTGAGCATCAGGTAAGCCGCTTCCCGCGCCGGTTGACCCGAGCGCACGCCCAGTTTGAAGGCCGTTTCGTTGGCGTGACTGATGGTGCCCGCGAGAACCGAGTTCCCGTTGGACAGTGTCGCCGTGGCGGCCGCGACCGCGGCCACCGGAATGCCGTGTTTGTCTCCGAAAGGCAGTCCGCTGATGCCTGCCTGATCTTTTCCCACTCCGGCGTCATGAACAATAACGGCCTTCACGCCTATCCCGAGTGCACCGCCGACTATGAGGGCGCCCGCAAAGGACGATGCGACGATGACGTCGTTCACGTTCGCTCTTTCGTCGAGGTAGGACGTGGAGTCCGAAACGATGATGCGTCCTTCAGGACCGGAATGGAGTATGTCGAGCTTTCCTACCCCCACCGGTTCCGGATCGTTGCTCATTTGCGTTTTTCCATTCACGGCATGACTCCTTTTCTATACAAGATGTGGCTCCCTGGACAGGCCCGGCAAATACCATTCTTGCCGCCTTGCTTCGCTGCTGTCCGCCGGAAAACGGGGGTGCCCTGCCCGGATCCGGCAATCGCGCCGGCTTTTCAAGATCGTCACTTCAGGGTCCGCTCATCTCATGATTTCAGGAAGAGCGGTGATTATTCCCGGGAACATGATCATCACGAGCATGCCGAGAATCATAATCCAGACGAACGGCCACGCCGCGCCATAGATTTCGCTCATTGACAGGTTTCCTGCGGCACTTTTGAGGGCGAACAGCGTGTAGCCAAAGGGCGGCGATATTCCCCCGACGGTAGCCACGATGAGGAAAAGCATCCAGAACCAGATTTCGTCGAAGCTGTAGATTTTCAACAGCGGTTGATAGATCGGGATGAGCACCATCATCAGCCCCACCGGATCGAGGAACATGAACAGGACGAAGGGGAGCGCCAGCAAGGCAAACAGCATCAGCAGGGGCGGCATGTGGAGATTCGCGACGATGACGCCCAGTTCACGGGCTGCGCCGGTAAACGACAGGATCTGGCTGAACATCACCGCGCAGGCCATCACCACAAGGAGCAGCGACGAGACGCTGACACAGACGAAGATGGTTTCCTTCAGTATCCGTACGGACAGTCTCCCGTAGAAACCGGCGAGAACGATCGCGCCGAATACGCCTGTACCGGCCGCCTCGGTCGGGGTGGCGACACCGAGCATAACCAGACCCATGACAAGAAAGAAAATCAGCGTGGAGGGCAGCATCCGCAGCAGGGCATAGAACGCGCTGCCGCGGGTACGCTCGTCCACAATGTCCGCGGCGAGTTCAGGCGCAAGCGCCGGATTGACGCGCAGGCGAATGAAGACGTAGACGAGAAACAGTCCGGTGAGCAGGATTCCGGGCACCACCCCGGCGATGAGGAGCTTGCCGGTGGAGATCTGCGCGAGCGTCGCCACGATGATGGCGAGCACGCTCGGAGGAATGATCGGGTCGAGCGAGGCGCCCCCCAGGATCGTCCCGACCGAAAGACGCGTGTCATATCCGCGCTTGAGCATGGTCGGCAGCAGCGACCGGCCAAGCAGGCCCGCGACCGCCATCGCGGCGCCGGACAGCGCACCGAGAATGGCCGACAAAAGGATGCAAAGCACATACTGGCGGCCCCGGATGCGGCCTATGAGTCGATCCATGGAGTCGAACAGCACCTCCATCGCGCCGGAACGGAACAGTATCTCTCCCATCAGGATGAACATCGGCACTGCGGTGAGAGCCTCGAGGGTTCCGGTCGCGTAGATGCTGTTTGCAAACATCCCGAATCCTGCCGGCCCGAACAAGATCGCCACCGCTAATACGTTCAGCACGAGAAACGCCACGAAGATGGGCACGCCGAGGAAGAGCAGGAGCAACAGCACCGCGATGCTTCCCGAGAGCACGACCCACCAGGTCATACGCCAGCCCCACTGACCCCTGCCGCAACGTCACCCGCGACGTGCTGACGTAGGAAGTGCGTTCCCGCGCTCAGCATCCCATACGGAATCCAGATGGAAATGATCCACTTCGGCACCGCGAACGGCGGGATGGTGCGGATATCCTGCGTGAACTGCTGCAGCGTTTCGTTCGCGCTGAACCAGGCCGCGAGCAGGCAGGCGAGCGCAGCGAGCAGGCGCACGCAAGCCCTCAGCAGCCGGGCGTGCCGCCCGGGCAGGGAGTCCGTGAAGGTATTCATGGCGATGTGCTCGACGCGGCGGGGGATTTCCGGGAGAGCGAGGAAGATCATCGCGCAAAGACAATACGAGACGAGCGGACTGGCCCACTCCGTGGGCGAGTTGAAGAAGTAGCGCGAGACGATCTCGCACCAGAACGACAACGGGATGACGGCGAGGCACAACCCTGCCGCGCCGTATCCGATGCCTGTCAGCCGATCATGCCCGGCGGCGAGCCGCGCAGCCCATGTCACGACTTGTCTAGTCCGCAAGCCCCTTTGCGCGGGCAAACTGCCGGAACGCCTCCACGTCCTTCCTGTTTTTCTCCCCGGCGAGCGCGCCCTCCCACAGCCCTTCGGCCCATGCCTGCTTCAGCTTCGCGCGCTGCGCGGGTCCGATCTGGGTCAGTTCCATTCCCTTGGCGAGCAGCGCCTTCTCCTCCTCCATGGCGAGACGGCCGGCCTCCGGATACCACGAATCCTCGACCTTGCGCCCTTCGTCAAGCAGGATCTTGCGCTCGGCATCGCTCAGGCGGTTCCACGCATTGAGGTTCATCAGGATGGGCTGAACGGAGAATCCGAACGCCGGGCGCATCAGATACTTGGCGACCTCGTACCAGCGATAACCGAGCGCCCCGAGCACCGGCCACGTCGTACCTTCGATGACGCCCTTCTCGAGCGAAGTGTAGATCTGCCCGGGCGGCAGCCCCACGACAGTGGCTCCGAGCATGCGAAATACGCCGAGATACGTCGGCGTAGTACGGATCTTGCGGCCCGCCAGGTCGCCCGAGGCCGACACCGGCTGCTTGAGGATGATGTGATAAGCGCCGTCGGGCGTCGTCGGAAACGCGATGATCTTGAGGCCCAGCTTCTGGTAGTGCTTGTCGACCTCGCCCAGGATCCCCGAGGCCCGGCGCGTCGCCACGTTGCCGCCGATCGCCTCGAGCACGGTGAGCACCGGGGTCGTACCGAAATGGTAGGCGCCGTGGGTGTAGAGAAACTGAAAAGCGCCCGCCGCAACGGGCTGAAGCTGCTCAAAAGCCGGCACGGTCTCGGGCCCTCGGAGAACGATCTTGATGCTCCCCTTGGAGGCCGTCTCGACGTTCTTGATGAACGCCTCGGCGATCCCCGCGACCGCGGGATTGTTCCTGTCCCAGCTCGACAGCATGTGGTATTCGGCGCTCCTGGCGGCAGCGGCGGGCAGCACGAGGATCGCGATCAACGTAGCTAGGCGTATGCGCTTCATCAGGTTTCCTCCGACTTTGCGACAAGAGATGGTTGCTTCGGAACCATGGGCTCCGTGTTCGGCTCTTTCCCGTCCACCGGTACCCCTACCGGAAATCCGGGCCCGGCCAATTCTGCGCCGGAATGCGTTCCGGAAGTTGCCAGTCCGTCAGGCCCGGCCCGGCCGCCTGATCTGGCGCGTGACCGCAATGCCGCCGAAACCCCACCCGGGGAGGACGGCGGCGAAGTAACTGCGGCCCCCGGCTACGACAATGTGGATGTCCTCGGGCTCGTGCGTCGCGGGTATGAGGGTCTCCGGACTGGCGACATTGTAGCGACGCGGAAACCGTCCCGCGTCCCGCTCCATCTTGCCGATCTCCTCCAGCATCGCGCCGCAACGGGCTATCTCGCCTGCCGATCGTCGCGCCTGCTCCCAAAGGTAGCGGCGCACGTCCGTCTTGGACCACCCGCACTTGGCGAACTCCCTGGCGTTGAGCGGGTTGAGCGTGACGAGCAACTGCCCCAGCACGTGCATGTTGTTGCTGCCGAGCGTGCACATGGAATCGGTCAGCGTATAGAGCATTTCCTCGGGCGTGCCGTAGCACATGACGCTGTGCGGCGCTTCGCACGCAAAGACGGTGACGGCGTCCGAGCCCGGCGGGCAACCGCGCTCGACGTGGAAAGGCTCCCACGGGCTGTCTTCCTCCTCCTCGGCGATGCAAAACGCGTACTCGCCGGGGTGGGAAATCGTCGCCTTGTCGGTGTCCCAGGGCACGGCTCCGCCCAGGTTCCAGATCGCCAGGCGCACGGCCCGGCCCACCGCGGCGTTGGCCCGATAGCCGTTGCCGAAAACACCGTCTCGAGAGTTGAAGTTGAGCTCGCGTGCGATTGGCCCGTTGACGATGACCAGCGAAACGCAGGAATGCGTCGTCTGGGTTACGCCGTTCAAATTGTGCGCAGGGTCCATCATCGCTTCCATGGCGGCCAGCACCACCGGGAAGTGCTCCGGGCGGCAGCCCCCCATGACCGCATTGATGGCGAGTTTTTCGACCGTGGCCTCGCCGCCCTTGGGCGGAATGGACCCGAGGCTCTCCAGCGGATCACGGCCTGACTGCGCAATCATCGCCTCGACGCTCTTGCGGGTGGGCAGCACCACCGGGAGGCCGTTGGTCCAGCCACGCTCGTAGAAGGTCTCGATCGCCTGTTCGTAGTCGTCGATGGAAAGGGATTCGGAGACGAGCTTCATCGCGCGACGCCCTCAACCGTACCGGGAAGTTCCACCGGCATCGCCCGCGCACCTGTCTTCATCCACACGTCCCTCAGAGTGGCTGACTGAGCCGACTTACGACGTCGGGAAGAGCGGCCTCGGCCTTGCGTCGCTGATCGTCCACCGTCTCCCCTCCCTTTCGGTGCGGGATGATCACGAGTTCGAGTTCAGGGGTACCCTGGAGGCGCGCCTGCGTGCGCGCCGCCCGTTCAAACGTGTCCCAGACCAACGTCACGGTGTGTACGCCCCGTTTGTCCAGTGCCGCGGAGTCGAGCAAACTGCCCGACGTGCAGGACCCTCAGAGAGCTACGCCGACGATGGCGACCTGGGCGGTCGCGGCCCTGTCTATCAGCGTTTTGGGCGAGGGCGCCGTGCCCGTGGGTTTGACCAGACGCTCCACACTGGCCCCGTGCTGCTCAGCCAGCAAAGCCTGTAGGTGAGTCGTGAAAGTCTGATCGAGGTTGTCGTCGACCAGCGCAATGCGCGCGCCGCGAAGATCCCGGAGGCGCTGCCTGGCCGGTCGGGCAGCGCTGACCGGCATTGAGACGGGTACCATGATTTCCATCGATCCCCTCCTGCTTGTGTAAGCGGTTGCACTTCTATGAGTATTTGGATCGTATACAACTCGATAGTGCTCGGCAAGTTGACAAGCAATCAACTGTGACCTCTTCCCGGGGGTGCCGGCGACCGCCGTACCTGTCTCACGCGCAGATCAAGTGTTCCTCGCATTCGTGCGTTGTAGCCGATGTCCTCCGCGCTCCGATGTTTGGTACCATCCTGGGGGGTCAATCGTGGTGGAGATCGGGCTGATCAGCCCGCCAGTAGGCATGAACATCTTCGTGATCAAGTCGCTGCTGCCCGGCGTCCCTACCGGCACGCTGTTCCGCGGCGTGATGCCGTTCATGGCCGTCGACTGCATACGCCTCGCGATCCTGGTCGCGTTCCCGGCTATCAGCGTGATCCTGCCGAACCTGCTGTTCAAGTAGAGTCAATTGACTTGACCCGCTTGCTTCGGCCTAGTTGGCCCTGATCCCCATGGTCTTGATGAGATTCGCCCAGCGGGCGCTTTCGGACCGGATGTGCGCTGAAAACTGATCCGGGGTGTTTCCGACCACCTCGAACCCGATTCCGCTGATCCTGGACTTCACCTCCGGCTGTCCGAGCACGCGCAGTGCCGCCGCGTGCAGCCGCGCCTTGATGTCGCCGCTGATCGCGGCCGGCGCGAGCAGCCCGTACCAGGAGCCCATTTCGTAATCGGGCAAGCCGGACTCCGCCAGCGTCGGGAGCTGCGGAGCAAGGCCGGTGCGGGTCTTGCCGGTGGTTGCCAGCGCCTTCACTTTTCCCGCCCGCACATGGGCGAGCACGGTGGTTACATCGAAGAACATCGACACCTCGCCCACAAGCAGGGCCGATTGCACCTGCGGCACCGTACGATAGGGGACGTGCAGGATGTCGATGCCTGCCTGGGACTTGAACATTTCCCCGGCCAGATGCGGCGCCGTTCCGTTTCCGAGCGAGGCGAAGGTCAGTTTTCCGGGCTCTGCCCTGGCGATACGTATCAACTCGGCAACGGAGTTCGCCGGGAAGCTGACCGGCACCACCAGCACCTGCGGGGCGCTCGCAAGCAGCGAGATCGCCGCGAGATCTTTCACCGCGTCGTAGGGCACGTTGGCGTAGAGGCTCTGATTGACCACGATAGGCGCCGAATTGGTGACCAGCAGCGTGTAACCGTCGGGCGCGGCCTTTACGACGGCGTCGACACCGATATTCCCGCCGGCGCCGACCCGATTCTCGACGACAACTGCCTGGCCCCAGGCCTCGGAGAGCTTCAGGGCGAGCAGGCGCCCCACCAGATCCGACGGGCCCCCGGCCGCATTGGGCACGATCAGGCGAACTGCCTTCGACGGATAGGTTTGGGCTTGTGCGGCTCCCGTCGCGAGCACCGCCGCCGCCAAGAACGCTCCGATCCCGCGCCTCACTGCATTCCTCATGCTTTCCTCCCTGGTCATATCATTTGCGCCGTTCCTCGAAACGGGCGAATCGACTGCTTGCGCCGATGTCGAATTGAACTGGTCCCTGGCAGTACCCGCATTCCGGAGCGGAAAGTATCGCAACGACTTCGCGAACGCAAATCCCGGCAACGCCTGGCTGGGGCGGAATCATATGATTTTACGTGAGTGCGATAAAGATGGAACGTACGGGATTGCCTCCAGTACGAAACCGCCACCCTACGCAGAGATCGCCTCCCGCGGCACTTGTTTTGACCTGATCGTCGGCGACGTTCCATGGTAGTCTCTCGCGCCGCTGCAATTCGGGTGATTGCCTGTGTCCTCATACGCGTTGTCCGGCGCCTTTTTCGCCACCTGTCCGCGCGGACTGGAAGCGCTGCTTGCCGAAGAGCTGCGCGGCATCGGCGCCTCCGGGTTGCGGGCGGTTGCGGGCGGAGTCGGCTTTGCAGGCGATCTCGCGGCGTGCTACGGCGCCAATCTGCAGTCGCGCATTGCCACGCGCGTGCTGCTGCAACTGGCGCGCGCGCCCTACCGCAAAGAGCAGGATGTCTACGCCGCTGCTTACGACGTTCCCTGGCAGCGCTGGTTCACGGTCGAGCGCAGCATCCGCGTCGATGTCACCGCGATCCGCTCGCCGCTGAAGAGCCTGGATTTCATCACGCTGCGCATCAAGGACGCGGTTTGCGACCGCTTCCGCGCCGAACGCG
>ORJL010887544.1_pt1 | contig 12634 bp, 11 predicted proteins | sample 1779941 | NCBI WGS metagenome assembly ORJL01 (sample SAMEA104232317, study PRJEB22302) | groundwater metagenome | biome: forest; feature: aquifer; material: groundwater | place: USA | collected 2011-08-07 | depth 5.8 m
TCTCGTGGGTTGAAAGTCGTCTCCGATGATTCAGCATTGATGGCGGCGATTGAGAAAGCAATCGCTGGACAACCTGATACCGCTGAAAAAGTTCGAAATGGAAATATTCCCGCGGCCGGTGCACTCATTGGCGCAGTCATGAAAGAGACAAAGGGCCAAGCAGATGCTGCCCGCGTACGGGAGCTTCTGCTTGGCCACCTTGGTCAGGCCTAACTTTTAGTTATTGCGCAGCGGCAATCAATTCAGTCTCAACGAGTGAGTCTTTGCCGATCTTTATAGTGAATGCGAGTACAACTGCGCCCACTAGCAAGAGCCCTGCACCAACCTTAAATGACTGTGTGTATCCGTGGGTGAGTGCGGCAAACTGTGCAACCTGTCCTTTGCCACCATTAGCGGTGATGTAGGCGGCAGTTGCAGTTGCGGCAATTGTGTTGAGCAACGCAGTACCCAGTGAGCCACCAATTTGCTGACTGGTATTGAGCATGGCGCTGCCGACTCCTGAGTCGTGAGCGCCGATTCCATGTAGAGAAGTAGATGCCATAGGAATGAAGACAAGTGCTATACCAGTACTCATGATGATCAGCGCTGGTAAAACATGCGTGACATATGAGGTTCCCGGCGTAATGCGTGAGAGGAGAATTAATCCGAATGCGGATTGAATCAAGCCCCAGAGCATTAGCGGCTTAGGTCCCATCGTTGGAAGCAATTTCGCCGCAACACCTGCGAAGAGCATGATGCCGATTGAGAAGGGCAAGAACGCAAAGCCGGTGTGAAGTGGTGTGTATCCCAAAATTACCTGGAGATAGAGCCCAAGGAATAGGAACATTGAGAAGAGACCAGCTGCTACGAATAGCGATCCGATATACGAACCTGCGCGGTTACGTTCAGCGAGGATTCGCATTGGCAGGAGTGGATTCTTCACTCGCATTTCGATGCCGATAAATACGGTAAGGAATAGTGCAGCAAGGCCGAAGAACAAGAAAGTGTGTCCGTCTGTCCATCCATCTTTTGCAGCCAATGTAAATGCGTAGACGAGTGAGAACAATCCTGCAGTTGCAGTGAGCACGCCAGGGATGTCGTAACTGCGATCGCCAAGAGCCTTAGATTCCTTGATAATTGGACCGGCGAGAAGAGCTGCGAAGATTGCTATTGGGACGTTGACGCCCAAGCACCAGCGCCAATTCGCATACTCGGTAAGAACTCCGCCGAGGATGAGGCCAATTGCCGCGCCACCACCAGAGATCGCACCGTAGACACCAAATGCCTTTGCGCGCTCCTTTGGAACAGTGAATGTCACGTTGAGAAGTGAGAGTGCGGCAGGCGTAAGAAGTGCACCAAAGGCGCCCTGCAGTCCGCGAGCGGAGAAGAGAAGGAATTGTGTTGAGGCGATCCCACCTAGTGCTGATGCACCGGCGAAACCGAGCAACCCAATGATGAAGCTGCGCTTGCGTCCGACATAGTCAGCAATGCGGCCACCTAAGAGAAGGAGAGAGCCGAATGCGAGAGTGTAGGAGGTAATGATCCACTGCTGATTAGCACTGGAAATATGCAGGTCGATCTTTGCACTTGGGATTGCGATGTTGACGATGGATGAATCAAGAATGACCATAAGCTGAGCGATTGCAATGACACCAAGCGCTCTCCATCTGTTCGGGTCTAGTCCATCTTCTGTGTGCTTTTTGGTCACGCTTTCTCTCCTTGCGAGTGTTTGATGATTGGAATAATGACGTCATCGACGAAGTGCTCAATGAATATTCGATTGACGCTCTGGTGGGACATGAAAATACGGAAACTGATGACCGCTGGAACGATCTCCAGAACGATCGCCGTATTAGCTGAGTTTGAAATTTCTCCACGAGCTTTCGCCCGTTCGAAAATTGATGCGTGGGCAGTGTTGGCGTATTCAGCGACCGAGGAAGTGAGAACTGCGGCTAGATCCCCGTCCGTGCGAGCAGCCGTCATGAGGCCACGAATGAACTGGCCATCCTCGCTCTTCATTGCTTTGACTTTCTCGGCGATGATCTCGATGAGGTCTCCACGGAGTGAACCGGTATCTATGGTGGGGGATTTACAGAAGGCGTAGTGGTGGACCGCACTGGCCATTAATTCGGCCTTGTTCTTCCAGCGCCGATAGATGGTCGCTTTGCTGACGTGAGCCCTCAGGGCCACGGCTTCGATGGTGATGTGCTCGTAGCCGACCTCACCGAGGAGTTCGATGGCCGCTTTTTCAATAGCGGTGTCCCGGGAGCGGTCGCGGGGACGTCCAATACAAGCCGCAATGCTCATCATTTGGTCACCACCTTTCGATACGGAACCGTACCGTATCGTAATTGCGATGACAAATCGCACGCCCACAGAGTCATGGGTTGCCCATTGACTTGGATGGATTTTGTACGGACAATGTACGTAATAAAATGTGCATAATGAAATGGGGAATTTGATGACTACCTCTGCCACAGAACGCTTTGAAATCCGCTTGCCCGAGGAAGCACTTCTCCAGATTCGAGAAGCTGCGGGTTTGGAGCGGATGAGTGCCAGCAAATTTGCGCTAGATGCCGCTTTAGAGCGAGCTCAAGAAGTCATCGCTGCACAGCGAACTTGGCGTGTCCCGGTCTCCTTTTTTGAGGAATTGTTAAGTGCCCTTGATGCACCGCCAGTTATTAATGAAGCATTAGCGAAGGCTTTGGCTGAGGCTGACCTATTAATTGAACGTCGCTAATCTGTGCCACAGAGCCGATTTGTTCGAGAGCAGTTGGCAGACCACCACGATTTAAGCACATTCAATTCTGGCGAACCAACTATCGATTTTTGGCTTCGAAATTCGGCATTGATGGCGAGCGGTCGCGATTACAGTCGGACCTACGTCTGGCATTCTGAAGACGAGCAAGTTGTGGCGTTCTTCTGCCTATCTGCCTATGCAATCACTCCTGATGAATTACCAAAGAAGCAGGCTCGAGGGGAGCAGAACATAATTCCCGCTTTTTTGCTGGGTAAGTTCGCGCTGGATATTTCCCTCCAAGGAAAGGGTCTGAGCAGACTCTTGATTGCAGATGCAATATTTGAGGCGCACAAAGCTTCGCAAGTCGCGGCCGCGCGCTATCTCGTGGTGGACGCACTGACTCCCGACCTTGCTGCTCTATACGAGAAGTTTGGCTTCAAACGCCCCTCTGGTCCAATGGGTGAGAAGTCCCGTTTATGTGCCCTGATTAAGGATCTCATCCGCAAGTAAGAAATTATGATTTTGTAAAACATGTCGTAGCAATCGCCTACGATTGCCTCATGAGCACGATGAAGCCCCGGTCAGGTCTTGTAACAGATGGAATGGAGCGCGCGCCAGCGCGCGGAATGCTCCGCGCCGTGGGCATGGGAGATGACGATTGGGTCAAGCCGCAGATCGGCATTGTCTCTTCGTGGAACGAAATCACCCCCTGCAATTTATCTCTTGACCGTCTGGCAAAAGCCTCACGCCAAGGCGTCATCGATGCCGGCGGATTCCCCATGCAATTTGGAACGATCTCTGTCTCCGATGGAATTTCCATGGGACATGAAGGAATGCACTTCTCTCTGGTATCGCGCGAAGTGATCGCCGACTCCGTTGAAACTGTTATGCAGGCAGAGCGCCTTGATGGAATGGTGACTTTCGCCGGGTGCGATAAATCATTGCCAGGAATGATGATGGCTGCGGCACGTATCGACGTCGCAAGTGTCTTTGTATATGCGGGCTCAACATTGCCGGGACAAGTTGATGGCAAAGATGTCACCATCATCGACGCTTTCGAGGCAGTTGGAGCGTGCGCACGCGGATTGATCACTCAAGGACAGTTGGACAAGATCGAACGCGCAATCTGTCCGGGTGAGGGTGCCTGTGGTGGCATGTACACCGCAAACACAATGGCAACTGTTGGTGAAGCAATTGGACTTTCGCTTCCAGGTTCAGCTGCACCTCCAGCTGTTGATCGCCGACGCGATGCATTTTCAGTAAAAGCTGGCGCTGCTGTTGTCGAATTGATCCGTCAGGGAATCACCACTCGCGACATTCTTACAAAACCTGCATTCGAAAATGCAATTACTGCTGTTATGGCACTGGGTGGATCGACAAATGCAGTTCTGCATTTACTTGCGATTGCGCACGAAGCAGATGTTGATCTAACACTCGAAGATTTCCATCGCATTGGCTCAAAGGTGCCACTGCTCGGAGACCTCAAGCCATTTGGCCGCTTTGTTATGAGTGACATGGACAAAGTCGGTGGCGTTCCCGTTGTGCTTAAAGCACTGCTAGATGCTGGTTTATTGCATGGCGATGTTCTGACGGTGACAGGTAAAACAATGGCCGAGAACTTGGCTGAGATCGCACCACCAGATCCCGATGGGGAGATCCTGCGTGCGACATCAAACCCGATGGCATTAGGTGGCGGACTCACGATTCTTCATGGGTCACTGGCACCAGAGGGCGCGGTTACCAAAACAGCGGGAGTCGGAGTTGACATTTTTGAAGGTCCAGCCCGTGTATTTGAGCGAGAGCAGCAAGCAATGACTGCTCTTGAAAATGGTTCAATCAATGCCGGCGATGTTGTCGTCATCCGTTACGAAGGTCCCAAAGGTGGACCCGGGATGCGCGAGATGTTGATGATCACCGGTGCGATCAAAGGCGCGGGCTTAGGTAAGTCCGTATTGCTTCTCACCGATGGAAGATTCTCGGGTGGAACTACCGGACTCTGCGTCGGACATGTTGCACCTGAAGCCTCCCTCGGCGGTCCTATTGCTTTTGTCCGAGAGGGCGATCGGATTCGTATCAACACAATTGAGCGCACACTTGACCTTCTTGTAGATGAAGAAGAGTTGGCCAAGCGTCGACTCAACTTTGCTCCTGTGCCACATAAATACACGCGCGGTGTACTTGCTAAGTATTCAAAATTGGTCGGATCTGCCAGCAAAGGCGCTGTCTGCGACTAAATAAAGTGTCCTACCTCATGTCCAAATAGTGAGACTACAATCTCAAAGGATTGACGCTTGATTACCTCCGTTAGAGAATACGTCAATGAAGAGATCAGTAGTGATTGAAAAGCGCGCGATCTAGCAGAATCAGATCCCGCGCTACCCTCAGTTATCACTGAGGGTTTTTGCATTTAAAGGCGCAAATTTTCAACACACGAGCAGGAAGGGAGTGGGCAGATGAGCAAAGAAATGACTGGGGCGGCCAGTTTGGTGAAATCTTTAGAAGCTGCAGGCGTGGACGTCATGTTCGGCATTCCTGGCGGCGCCGTGCTCCCTGTCTACGACCCGATCTTCGATTCAAAGATCCGCCACATTCTGGTCCGCCATGAGCAAGGCGCGGGTCATGCTGCCACCGGTTATGCCCAAGCCACCGGGCGGGTTGGAACATGTATTGCAACGTCGGGTCCTGGAGCGACCAACTTGGTCACTCCACTTGCAGATGCCGCAATGGACTCGGTGCCAATTGTGGCTATCACCGGCCAGGTTCCATCCGCTGCTATTGGAACTGACGCCTTCCAAGAGGCCGACATCCGTGGCATCACGATGCCGATTACCAAGCACAATTTCTTGATCACCAACCCAGCAGATATTCCGCGAGCGATCGCGGAGGCTTTTCACATTGCGAGTACTGGCCGTCCTGGTCCGGTACTCGTTGATATTGCAAAAGACGCCCTTCAAGCGATGACGACTTTTAAATATCCAACGAAACTTCAGTTTGCAGGTTACAAGCCTCAGATCGAACCGGATGACGAGGCGATACGTGACGCAGTAGCGCTCATCTCTCAATCTGCCCGGCCCGTGCTCTATGTCGGTGGGGGAATCATCAAGTCAAACGCCCATAAAGAGTTGATGCGCCTGGCCGAACTCACAGGTGCCCCCGTTGTCACCACACTTATGGCGCGCGGAGCTTTTCCTGATAGCCATCATCTTCATCTTGGAATGCCAGGGATGCACGGAACGGTTGCTGCGGTAACAGCCCTTCAAAAGGCAGACCTGCTGATCACACTTGGCGCTCGCTTTGATGATCGAGTCACCGGAAAACTATCTTCCTTTGCCGTGAATGCAAAGGTAATTCACGCCGATATTGACCCGGCTGAAATCGGCAAGAACCGTTATGTCGATGTTGCCGTAATCGGCGATCTTGCACACATAATCCATGCCCTTATTCCGGCCCTTCAGGGAGAATTTAAGAAATCTAAACCAGATTTAACCGCATGGTGGAAGTTCCTGAGTTCTTTGAGATCGACATATCCAGTTGGCTATACACATCCAGAAGATGGTTCTGTTTCTCCGCAGTACGTCATCGAGAGAATCGGCGCCATCTCCGGACCAGATGCAATTTATGTCGCGGGTGTTGGTCAACACCAGATGTGGGCCTCTCAATTCGTAAAGTATGAGAAACCGCGCTCCTGGTTGAACTCTGGCGGTCTAGGGACGATGGGTTACGCCGTTCCTGCCGCGATGGGCGCAAAGGTTGGAATGCCAGATACAACGGTCTGGGCCATTGACGGTGATGGTTGTTTCCAGATGACCAACCAAGAATTGGTGACCTGCGCGCTTAACAATATTCCTATCAAAGTAGCGATCATTAACAATGAGAGCTTAGGCATGGTACGGCAGTGGCAGACCATGTTCTATGAAAGTCGCTATTCAAATACCTCATTGCACTCCAAGCGGATCCCTGATTTTGTGAAATTAGCAGACGCCATGGGATGTGCGGGCCTTCGATGCGAACGCACCGAAGATGTTGACGCGGTCATCAAGGAAGCGATGTCAATCAACGACCAGCCAGTCGTTGTTGATTTCAGTGTCTTCCGCGATGCAATGGTCTGGCCAATGGTCGCGGCTGGAACATCTAACGATGAAATCATGATCGCTCGGGGCCTGGCCCCCGACTGGGATTCGCAGGAGTTGTGATGAGTAAACATACGCTCGCAGTTCTCGTAGAAAATAGCCCTGGTGTCCTTGCACGTATTGCTTCACTCTTTGCGCGCCGTGCCTACAACATCGATTCACTCGCGGTCGGTCCAACGGAGAATCCAGATATTTCGCGTATGACGATTGTCTTGAATCTTGAGGGACATGTGCTCGATCAGGTAATGGCGCAGGTCTATAAGTTAGTAAATGTCATCGCCGTTTCGGAGATGCCACCTACAGCAAGCGTCCATAGAGAATTGCTTCTAGTCAAAGTTGAAAGTACGAAGAGGCAAGATGTACTTGCTGCCGTTGAGAGCTATGGCGCGAAGGTCGTCGACGAAGATGAGGGAGCAATAATGATAGAAGCAACAGGTGAGAGCACTCATATTGAAGGTCTGTTGAAATCGCTCACTCCGCTGGGCATCAGAGAACTCGTTCAATCGGGCTTGGTGGCACTGGAGCATGGCACCGCGGCTCTATCTGACCGTACCCTTAGCGCACAGGGGATATCGACACTTCATGAAATTGGCACACAAGCCGACTACCAGAATTAAAAACAGAGACCAAGAAAAGGGAGAACACCGTGGCAACGATGTATCACGATGAGGATGCAGACCTATCCATCATTCAGGGACGGAAGGTTGCCGTTATCGGCTATGGCTCGCCGGGCCATGCTCATGCGTTGAGCCTTCGTGATAGCGGCGTGGATGTACGCGTCGGCCTTGCTGAAGGGTCCAAGTCTCGTGCCAAGGCTGAGGCTGAAGGGCTCCGCGTCCTATCAGTAGCAGATGCTGTTAAAGAAGCGACTGTCATCATGATCCTTGCACCAGACCCGGTACAGCGTCACATATACAAAGATTCGATTGAGCCAAACCTTAAGGATGGTGACGCGATTTTCTTTGGTCACGGATTTAGCATCCGCTTCGGCTATATCAAGCCATCAGCAAATGTTGATATCTGCATGGTCGCACCAAAAGGCCCAGGCCACCTTGTTCGCCGTGAGTATTCAGCGGGTCGGGGAGTTCCCGTCATCGTTGCTGTTGAGCAGGATGCAACAGGAAACGCATGGCCGCTCACGCTCGCTTACGCAAAGGCGATAGGCGGCCTTCGCGCCGGTGGAATTCTCACTACCTTTACCGAAGAGACCGAGACTGATCTCTTTGGAGAGCAGTCAGTTCTCTGTGGTGGCGCTTCACAGTTAGTTAAGTACGGCTTCGAGGTTCTCACCGAAGCGGGATATCAGCCAGAAGTTGCTTACTTTGAATGTCTTCACGAGCTCAAGTTGATTGTGGATTTGATGTACGAAGGTGGAATTGCCAAGATGCGTTGGTCAATCTCCGATACAGCCGAATACGGTGACTATGTCTCAGGACCGCGCGTCATCGATCCGCGCGTCAAGGAGAACATGAAGGCAGTTCTCGCCGATGTTCAGAGCGGTGCTTTTGCGAAACGATTCATTGACGACCAGGACAAGGGCGCTCCGGAGTTCAAAGCCTTCCGCGAAAAGGGTGAGCATCACCCAATCGAAGAGGTCGGTCGCAACCTTCGCGCCATGATGTCATGGGTAAAAGATTCCAAGGATGACTTCAAAGAAGGCAGCGTCGCGCGTGGCTAAACCGGTCGTACTTATTGCTGAAGAACTGAGTCCAGCGACGCTAGAAGCACTGGGACCTGAATTCGAAGTTCGTCACTGTGATGGCGCAAATCGAGATGAACTTCTCACTGCGTTAGCTGCAGGAGTGGATGCGGTACTCATTCGTTCTGCAACCAACATGGATGCAGAAGCGATTTCTGTGGCAAAGGGTTTAAAGGTAATCGCTCGTGCAGGTGTGGGACTGGATAATGTCGAAATACCTGCGGCTACGGCTGCAGGAGTGATGGTGGTCAATGCGCCAACATCCAACATTGTCAGCGCCGCCGAGTTAGCGATCGGACTATTGCTCGCTTCGGCTCGTCACATCTCACCTGCACACGCCGCTCTTCGAAATAGCAAGTGGGCTCGATCCAAGTACACCGGGACCGAGCTATACGAAAAAACTCTGGGTATCGTCGGATTTGGCCGTATTGGCCAGTTAGTTGCCGCCCGCATGCAGGCTTTTGGAATGAGGGTCGTTGCATACGATCCATACCTTCAGCCAGCCCGCGCGGCACAACTGGGTGTTCAGTTACTTGATCTCAACGATCTTCTTGAGCAGAGTGATTTCATCACCATTCACCTACCTAAGACAAAAGAGACCGCCAATCTCATCGGCGTAAATGCGCTTAAGAAGGTGAAACCAACTGTGCGGATCATCAATGCCGCTCGTGGCGGGGTCCTTGATGAAGCCGCGCTCTTTGACGCAATTAACGAAGGTAGAGTTGCCGGTGCAGGACTCGATGTCTTTGCAACGGAGCCATGTACTGACTCTCCGCTTTTCACACTAGATCGAGTTGTTGCCACACCTCATCTAGGTGCATCGACAGATGAAGCTCAGGAACGTGCAGGAATCGCAGTTGCAGTATCGGTCCGTAAAGCACTTGCCGGCGAACTCGTGCCGGATGCGGTCAACGTTAAGGGTGGCGTCATTCATAAGGATGTGCGACCGGCGCTCTCACTTGTTGAGAAGCTGGCGGGAGTTCTTGTCGGTCTGGCTGGCGAAGTTCCTGTCAGCATTGAAGTCGCTGTTCACGGTGAAATCGCACAACATGACTGCTCCGTACTGGGAATCAGCGCACTTAAAGGTGCGCTCCTTGGCTTAGGCGCTGAAGATGTCACATACGTCAACGCTCCTGGAATCGCTCAAGAGCGCGGCCTAGTTGCAACTGTGACTACGGATGAGATTTCTCCCGATCATCGAAACATCGTCACCTTGAACGCTGCACTTTCACGGGGAGTGAAAATCTCCGTGAGTGGAACTTTGATGGGTATTCGACAAGTTCAGAAGATCGTCGCTATCGATTCATACGACCTCGATCTTGTACCGACCGAGAACATTATCTTCCTTCGTTATGCCGATCGACCAGGTGTTGTCGGATCTGTCGGAAACATTCTTGGAAAGGAATCGATCAATATTGCGGGAATGCAGGTTGCGCGTGATCATCTTGGAGGCGAAGCACTGATGGCAATCACGGTTGATTCACCCGTCACCTCAGTGATACTTGAAGATTTATCCCGTGAAACGGGTGCCAACCTTGTCCGTTCTGTCACTTTAGGAGCTTAACCAGATAATGAAAAGGTCATTTAATGTTGCCGTCATCGCAGGCGATGGAATCGGCCCGGAGGTCGTTGGCGAAGGCCTCAAGGTTCTCCATGTGGTCGGCGCAAAACATGGTGTTTCATTCGTGAAGACTCCTTACGATCTCGGTGCGGGGTATTGGCATCGCACTGGCGAAGTTATGCCGCAATCAGTGCTTGATGATTTAGCCAAGTCCGATGTCATTTTATTGGGCGCGGTTGGGGATCCAACCGTTCCCAACGGTGTTCTAGAGCGAGGACTGCTACTCAAACTCCGTTTTGCATTTGATCAGTATGTGAATTTGCGTCCGGCACGTTTGTACGAAGGGGTCACTTCGCCACTTTCGACTACAGATGAGATTGATTTTATCGTCGTCCGTGAGGGAACCGAAGGTCCTTATTCTGGGGCGGGTGGATTCCTTGGATTTGGCAGTGAGAGCGAAGTTGCCATTGAAGATAGCATCAACAGCAGAAAAGGGGTTGAGCGAATTATTCGCGATGCTTTTGAACGGACCATGTTGCGCCCTCGTAAGAAGTTGACGATGGTTCATAAGAACAATGTCCTCGTCCATGCTGGTGATTTGTGGACTCGTACTTTCTTCGACGTGGCCAGAGAGTATCCGGCAGTATCTACTGAGTATCTGCACGCTGATGCGGCGGCAATGTTCTTCGTAACCAATCCAGGAAGATTTGATGTAGTTGTCACGGATAACCTTTTCGGTGACATTCTCACCGATATTGCCGCTGCCATCTGTGGAGGTATTGGACTTGCGGCTTCTGGGAACATCAACCCGACTCGAAAGTACCCATCAATGTTCGAACCGGTACATGGTTCGGCTCCAGACATTGCTGGGAATAATGTGGCAGATCCAACTGCCACAATCCTTTCAATCGCCATGATGCTCGACCATTTAGGTCTGCAAGAAGCGGCTCGTGATGTTGAGGGAGTTGTTGCGGATGATCTTCGCAGCCGCGGTACGACAGAGCGAAGTACAACTGAGATCGGAAGCGCGCTAGTTGCAGCGCTGAAGGGATAGCTATGACAGTCAAGATCACTCCATCCAATAATCCAGTCTCTCCAACGGAGCGCGCTGAGAAATTGGCAAAGCCCGGCTTTGGCAAGTACTACACCGACCACATGGTTGTGGCCGAGTGGAGCGAAGCCGAGGGTTGGTCTGACGCAGAGTTAAAACCGTATGCTCCCATTTCACTGGATCCAGCGACGATGGTTTTTCATTACGGGCAGGAGATATTTGAGGGGTTAAAGGCATATCGCCAACCCGATGGTGGGGTTGCGCTCTTCCGCCCCGAAGCAAACGCGGCACGCTTTGCACGCAGTGCGAAGCGGTTAGCACTGCCTGAGATGCCCATCGAACTTTTCATTGAAAGCGTTGACGCACTTGTAAAAGAAGATGCGGGATGGGTTCCAGAGAATATTGGCGAGTCGCTTTACCTTCGCCCCTTTATGTTTGCAACTGAAGTGGGGCTTGGAGTGCGCCCAACAAATCGCGCGCTCTATATGTTGATTGCCACTCCGGCCGGAGCTTATTTCAATCCCGAGAACGCAGTCACCGTCTGGATCTCAACCGAATATGTTCGGGCTGCTCCTGGAGGGACAGGGGAGGCAAAGTGCGGTGGAAATTACGCAGCTTCTCTCGTTGCCCAGAAAGTTGCGGCAGAGCAGGGTTGCGATCAAGTCGTCTGGATTGATGCCGTCGAACGGAAATGGGTCGAAGAGAGGGGCGGAATGAACCTCTACTTTGTTAAGGGTTCGGGCACCGATGCAACGGTCCTTACTCCAAAATTGACAGGGACTTTATTGCCTGGAATTACCCGCGATTCTATTCTTACCCTCGCGTCAGATCTCGGGTACAAGGTTGAAGAGACAATGATCAGCGTTGATGATTGGCGCGATGGTGTCAAAAGTGGAGAGATCACTGAAATCTTTGCGTGTGGAACCGCTGCGGTCGTTTCACCAGTTGGAACCGCAAAGAGCGCAATGGGAACTTGGGTCACCGGTGATGGGACTCCTGGTCCAATCACGATGCAGATTCGCAATACTCTCCTTGGAATTCAACATGGCACAGTTGCTGACACTCATCATTGGTTGCGAAAAGTCCTCTAATGAAAATGTCAGACGCTTTTCATATCTATGACACCACGCTCCGTGATGGGGCTCAGCAAGAAGGTCTCAATCTTTCGGTTCACGACAAGCTTGCCATTGCCCGTCATTTAGATGATCTTGGAGTTGGATTTATTGAGGGCGGATGGCCGGGGGCTAACCCAAAAGATTCAGAATTCTTTGCGCGAGCCAGAACCGAATTGAAGTTGAAGAACGCGATTTTTGTGGCTTTTGGCGCAACGCGCCGGCCGCATGTCAACGCTGCCGATGACCTGCTTCTTGGTGCTCTTCGAGATTCCGGAGCCGCGGTGGTAACACTTGTAGCCAAGGCCTACGCCCGTCACGTCGAACTTGCGTTACGCACAACATTGGATGAGAACCTTGAA
>ORJL010176776.1_pt1 | contig 12633 bp, 12 predicted proteins | sample 1779941 | NCBI WGS metagenome assembly ORJL01 (sample SAMEA104232317, study PRJEB22302) | groundwater metagenome | biome: forest; feature: aquifer; material: groundwater | place: USA | collected 2011-08-07 | depth 5.8 m
CTGGTTTTTGCTCCAACCCAGGCTCTCAAAGTCGTGCGCTGCTCTTCCGTCATAGACAATTTTTCGGCTGGCTTCCACATGAAGCCTTCAATAGCATAAGCTTGAATCATTGTAAAGAAAATACTGTAACACTACACTAGCCCTTTGTCATTGTCCTGCAACGCTTCATTTTGAGCAGCATGAACCGGGAGCGCCGCACCCGGCGCTTTGCGGGTCCTCCGACCCACAGCATGTTTTTCCTCCGCCAAAAGAAGGCGAGTGGTTTACGGAGAAAACGGAAAACACCCGTTTTGCATCCGCACCGCCGCACGCAGGGCAGGCGGGCGCGGCGTCCCGTGTCGCCTCAGTCGCATGCAGATGCTCGTATTTCTTTCCGCACTTCCTGCATTCATACTCATAGATGGGCATTTTGACCTCCTTATTCTTCGTCCGGTAACTGAACGTCGATGGTATCGCCTTCCACAATGCATCCGCTTTCGATCACTTCCGCAAAAATGCCTTCCTTTGCCAGCAGGGCAACGCCATGGAACGAATAATCTTCGGGACCATGTTCCGGCTTGCCTCTTTCCACGATCCTGAGTTGCACCGCTCCGATCGTTATCAGCGAGCCGATAGTTGCCGCCGACCAGTCGATCCCCATCGTCGTAATATTCTCAGCGAAACCGCCGGGACCAGCAGCGAGATTCTTTTCCCCGTTCACAGATAGAATCCTTTCCAGCGCCAGAAGGCTGATCTGTCTCCTGCCAGGCCCCGCGTGTCCGTCACCCTCAAGCCCAAGACCATCCCGGATGAATCCGGCTTTAATGGCCTCTTTGGCAAGGCCCCGTTTTTTGCCCAGGCAAAGGGCGTATACTTTCCCGGTTTTTGACCGGGCCTTCCCGACCGGTTGACTCATGTGATATTCTCCAGTTCCATTTTTCTTGCTATGTACCGCCACAACTTCTGGATTTCCATCGATGTCCTGCCCGAGGAATACTCGGTAACGCCGGCCCCGGCTATCTGCGCCTTGGTAACAATAGGATCGAAGGATACGTTGCCGGCTAAGGCAATCCCTTCGCGGCTGCACCAATCTTCAATCCGCGCGGTCATCCCGGAGTTGATGTCCCACTTGGCGATGGCTACGATCAGATCCTCATTCATGATGCGGGTCCACCTGAGAATCTAAATCTTTTCCCGCCGCGCTGACGGCAATTTTCATTTTTCCTCTCCCTTGACGCGGCATGCTACTGCCTCTTATGCGCTCCAACAGGGCATCGATCGTCATCCCTTCGGCATGCATAATCTGAATACCGAAAGAATCTAACATCCGTTGGTAAAAGCCCGTCACCGCGCCGCAGACAAGCACTGTGACGCCTGATGTGGAAATAGTCCTCAGTCTCTGAAGAGAATTCAGTCCCTCCATTGACGCCATTTTCCGTGAAATAATCTTGCCGTTTTCGAATTCTACAAAAAGAATTTCCGGTGCGCAGTCGCACCTCGGAGATACTTGCAATCCGAAAACCGGTATGGCGACTTTCATTCTACTCATGATGCCTTGACATACTCAAGTTCCATGCCACCGGGAAAAATAAAGGAATTATCGGCGATTAAATATGGCAAGTTCGTAAAAAGTCCCTCTTGGCTGTCATTGCGAGCGTAGCGAAGCAATCTCACGATTCGTAACATCTTTATATCACGAGATTGCTTCGTCACTGCGTTCCTCGCAATGACGGGTTTTCCGACTTTTTCGAGACGTGTTACGCATTAAGTTTTATGTTTTAAGTATCTTAATAGACACGATATTCCGAAAGCATAACACTTAACACATAACACCTAAAACGTGATGAATTCGACTTTTTTACGAATTCATCAAATATGGAGATCAATCCCGGGCGCGATGGGAGGCTGCTTGGTTATTTCATTTGTGAAAGGAATTTGCTGAAATGCGTTTCAATTATGAAATAATCGCGTCGGTAAAAGAATGGCCCTGGCGGAATAATGTCAGGATGGGATTCTCAATTTCTTCATCTTCCGCCAGAGGGTGACGGTGCTGATGCCCAAATAGCGCGCCGCTGCCGCGCGCGCACCGGAGTGCTTTCTGAGGACTTCTTCAAGCGCGGTTTTTTCGGCGGCCTCAAGGGGTGAAACACCCTCTGGCGACAATGGTGGTTTAATCTCGCTGGCTGATTCGCTGCTTTCCCGGGGCAGGTGCCTCATTTCAATGACGTTTTCATGGCACAGAACAAAGGCGTGTTCTATGATATTCACCAGTTCGCGCACGTTTCCGGGAAAGGGATAGTGCATCAGAAAATCCATCACGTCATCCGAGACGCCGGTGATCTTTTTATTGCGTTTCAGGTTGAAGGCATTGATGAAATGCTCGGTGAGCAGCGGGATGTCTTCACGGCGGCGGGAAAGGGGTGGAAGCTCAAGGCAAAGGATATTCAGACGGTAGAACAAATCCTGCCGGAACTTTCCCTCGCGCACCAGCCCGGCAAGATTCCTGTTGGATGCGGCTATGATACGCACGTCGGCCTTGAGCGTCCTGGTAGAACCAAGGGGCTCGTATTCCCGTTCCTGGAGCACGCGGAGCAGTTTAACCTGGAACACCGGGGAAAGATCGCCGATCTCATCGAGAAACATCGTTCCCCCTTCGGCGAGGGCGAAGCGGCCCTGCTTGTCACGATGCGCATCGGTGAAGGCCCCTTTCACATAGCCGAACAACTCTGATTCGAGCAGGTTATCCGGCAGGGCCCCACAATTTACGGCCACGTAGGGTTTGTCTTTTCTCGCACTGAGGTTGTGAATGGCTCTGGCAAACAGTTCCTTGCCCGAGCCGCTCGGCCCCTCGATCAGCACCGTGCTTTCACTCTCGGCCACGTCCGGGAGGATGGTGAATATCTTCTGAATTTCTCGGTTTTTACTGACGATGTCCTCAAAGGTGTATCCTTTTTGTATTTCCTTTTTTAGTTCCTCGAGCGCCGAAAGATCGCGGAAAGTCTCCACGCCGCCAATGACTTTCCCATTTCTATCACTGAGCGCGGAAGCGCTGACGCTGATCGGAACCGCTTTCCCTTCCTTGTTGATAATATTCAACGGGCGGTCGATAACCTCATGGCCCGTTTTCAGCGCCTCATCCAAGGCGCAGGCATTCTGACAGATACTGGCGTGGAAAATCTCGTAGCATGGCTTGCCGATGGCCTCTTCGCGGGTGAAGCCCGTGATGCGCTGCGCGGCCCGATTGAAAGACGTGATGCGGCGGTTCTTGTCTATCGTGAAGACGCCATCGGCGATGCTGTGGAGAATAATGCGAAAGAAATCAGGGTATTTTGCTTGCATCAAGGGTCACATCCCCTTATTACTTTAAAATGAAGACTCTCTCCGGCGGCACGGCAAGGGCCATGTCCGGTTTTTTACCGGCGAATAATTTTTGCACCTTGTGATGAGGTATTTCCACTTCCAGCAAAATATCCGAGTTTGCCGGAGAAAAAATAACGGTGGCACTGTGGCCCTTTTCGAAACAAGCTGTAATTCTCCCGTGCAATGTGGGCATGGAAATAACTTCCGGAGATAAATTAAGAACGCCATGAATACGTTCTGGATCATAGATTATCAGGTCTTCCGCTCTTATGCCAACATCAACTTTTTTTCCATCTTCTTCTTCAACCCCCCAGCCGTCAGAAAGGGGAAGGGTCAGATTTAATCCCGGAATCAGCAATTCATGCTCTAAAAATGTGCCGGAAAAGATATTTCTTACACCATAGAAGGCGGCGACCGTTTTGTCACGTGGAATCCTTGCCCTTTCTTTTACGGCGCTCTGATGAACAGCTCCATCAATGAGGATGCTGATATGGTCTCCTAAAAAAAAGGCTTCTTCAAGATCATGGGTGATGAGAATTATCGTTAAATTATGTCGGGCTTGAAGCTCTTTCAACAAGAACCAGAATTCTTTTTTAAGCCCCGGATGAAGTCCGGAAAAGGGTTCGTCAAACAGCAGTATCTTATTTCCCGTGGCCAGGGCCCTGGCCAGGGCTACTCTCTGTTTTTCGCCGCCGCTGAGATTGGCAATATTACGGTCATAATAATTCCGGATATAGAGCGCCTCGGCTACGGCATCGGCCTCTTTTTTTAGCCTTTCGCTGAGCCTGCCTCTGGCCGTCAACCCAAAATAGATGTTTTCTTTGACCGTCAAGTGGGGAAAAAGCGCCAGATCCTGAGGTACATAAGCCATGTCGCGCAATTCCGGAACATGGGCGGTAATGTCTGCGCCTTCCAACAATATTTGCCCGCCACAGGGTTGATGAAATCCGGCAATGGTCTCGATTAGAATAGTTTTCCCGCTTCCCGAGGGACCCAATATGGCGTGAATGGAACGGTTATGTACGGATAAGGAGATGTGGGCAACTTTAAAATCACCCACCTGGACGGAAAGATTCGTGAGTTCAAGCATGGGGTATCCCTTTTTGGCGGGACAATCTTTTATAGACATGCAGTACCCCGAGCCCGATGATAACGGAAAGGAGGATCATGACGACGGTGCCCTCAATGTCGGCCGAGGAAAGTCTCATAAAAACGGCAATGGGAAGCGTCTCCGTCTTATTGGGGATGGAACCGGCAATGGTTATCGTAGCGCCGAATTCACCAAAGGCTTTTGCCCAGGTGAGGATGGAAGCAGAAATAATGCCCCCCTTGCAGATGGGCAAGACAACGTTTCTAAAGGTGTAAGACGGCGAGGCGCCCAAACTGCGCGCCACATGTTCATATCGCACCGGAACTTCGTCCATGACGGCCTTAATCAGCCGGACGGCAACGCCGAGTACGGTAACGAACTGGGCGAGGATGACGCCGCTGACGGTAAAAATGAAATTACCCGCCTGTTCATTAATCCATGAACCGAGGGGGTTGTTAAAAAAAATCAGGACCATTGCTCCCAGGGCCGCAGGAGACACCACCAAGGGCAGTTCCAGAAACGTGTCGATCACTGACTTCATGGGAAAATCGTATCTGGACAGGGCATAGGCGGAAGGGATGGCGAAAATCATAGCCGTCAATGTTGCCGCCGTGGCCGCAAAAACACTGAGGCCTAAAGAATATAAAGTGCGGCCGGATGTCAGGATGGCGAAAGAAATAGCCGGCTTGAAAAAATAAAATACGGAAATGACCAAGATAAAGTATAGACAGAAGATTCCTGCCGCATTTATGATCAATGCCCGTTGCAGGCTGAACTTTCGGCTCATTTACTGATCCATTCCGCGGGCACGCTATATTCCCCTCCTACCGGCTTTGGTACGCCAATGTACCGATTGGCCTCTTCAGGGGTCATAAAATAATGATATTTTCTGAAGATCGCCTGACCTTCATCGGACAATATAAAGTCAATAAACTTTTGTGCCGATCCTTTATCTTGCGTGTATCGAGAAACAGCAATCGGTATATACCCAACGCGTGATATTTCCTCTTTTGCCAGCTTAACGGTGGCAATTCTTTCGGGGTCCCAATATTGAAAAACGCTCCATCCCAATACGGCATCGGCCGTATTTAACGAGATGGTCGTGGCTGTTTTTTCACAGCTTTCTGTATAATTTACGATGTTTTTCCGCAAGGCTTTTATCTGTGCTTTGGTCAAGTGCTTTTCGATAATTTCAACTGCATAGAGTCCTACACAAACCGTATCGGGACGCGCTATGGCCACCCGCAGTCCCGGCGCGGCTAAGTCACTCAGTTTCCGGATATTTTTCGGATTCCCCTTTCTCACATTCATCGCGGAAACGAGGTAAACAACCTTCCTTTCCGTTTCCTGATAAACAGCGCCTTTTCTTTTTGCCGTTTCCATAAAATCCGATGAGCCCGGAAAGTAGATATCTCCTTTTTTCCCCAAAATCATCTGGGAAAGCACATAGCCCGAACCGCCAAATAGTAAATCAACCTTGAGGCCCGTCTTGCTTGCAAAAACCTTGGCCGCTTCTTCGGTTGGGGGTTTGCTCGCGGCCCCGGCAAAGACCAGCAGAGCTTTATTTTCTGCCCGGACCTGGGTATGAATTAGCAGCGTGGCCATGATAATCAATATTCTCAAAGCATGCATTTATTCGCCTCCGGGGATTTTTTTATCACAGTCTCTCGCATATTTCATGCCTTATATCGCAATCCATCTGTGCGAGAGAGATGGATCGCGAAGATATTTTAGCAAATTTTCTTGACAATTATATGTATGATCATTACTGTTAAATAACATTGAAACTCTATTGTTTCTCTTTCTGCTAAATAAACGAATGTACCAACAAAAAATGTTCAGGGGGTCAAGAATGGAAAAGGTATACGATCTTCATGCCGATATCTGTAAGGTTTTTTCCAGTGCGAAACGCCTGGAAATCATGAACTCACTGAAAGACAAGGAGCTGTCGGCGACGGAATTGATTGAAATGACCGGCCTCAGCAAGGCCAATCTCTCCCAGCAGATGGGGATATTGAAGGCAAAAGGGGTTATTAATACAAGAAGAGACGGTGTGAACATTTACTACCGCATTGCCAACACCAAGATTATCGAGGCCTGTAATTTGATGAGAGAAGTCCTCTTGGAGCAGCTTACGGAAAAAGGGAGGATGGCCTCCACCCTAAAGGGAATTAAGTGAAAAAATTTGTGAAGACAGGACGGCAGCCCCTCACTGGCCAAGGAAGAGAAAATTTGCGTCGTCATCAGGAGGCAAAATGAAAAGAGACAGGAAAAAAATCAGGACCAGGATCAAGGTTGTATCCTTGATTATCTCCATTATTTTTCCAGCCCTGCTTCTGACGGGGGAAACAGGTTACGGGGCAACAACGCAGCAGGGGCTTTCCCTTCCCGAGGCCATAAAAAGGGCGCTGGAAAACAATCATGAGCTAAAGGCGCAATCAAATGTTCAGGCCGCGCTGCAGGAAGATGTCGGGGTGGCCCGTAGTTATCTGCTTCCTAAAGTAGTCCTGGAAGAGCGCTATTTAAGAACGGTCAATCCCGGCTATGCCTTCATGACCAAACTCAATCAAGAGAGGATCGGCAATGCGGATTTCCTTCCCGATTTGCTGAATCATCCCGAGGCCGTCAATGACTTCCAGACTTTGGTTTCTCTTGAACAACCGCTGTTTATGAGAAAAGCCACGCTCGGCGTGGAAATGTCCAAAACAGAGGCGGGAGCCTCGGCAGAGGCCCTGAAGAGAAAGAAGGAGGAGACCGCCTTCGAGGTTGTACGCTCCTACCTGATGGTGAGGACCGCCGGGGGCTATATCCAGGTGGCGGAGAGGGCACTGGAAGACGCCCAGGAGCATCAGCGGCTGGCCGAGGTAAGATACAAAACAGGCTTGGGCCTTTATTCTGACATGTTGCGGGCCGGTACATCTGTTGCGGAAGCGCAGCAGAAACTCGTCAGCGCCCGCAAGAATCTCACTGTAGCCAAGAGGACGCTGGGACTCGTGATCGGATCAGGGGAACCGGTCGAAGTGTTGCCCGAGGTGCTGCCCTTGCCGGTGAGGGACATTGATTATTTCCGCACCCAGGCCGTGGCCAGAAAAGACCTTAAATCCATGGAACTGCGGAAAGAAAATGCCCAAAATACCATCAAGCTGGCGGAAGCCGGTTACTTCCCCAGCGTGGGTGTGAGCGGGGCCTATCAGTTCAACGATCACCGTACACCCCTGGGAAACGAAGGCGACAGCTGGCAGTTAATGGCTTTTCTGAAATGGGAACTCTTTGACGGCGCAAAACGAAAATACGAAAAGACCAAGGCCAAGTATCAGGCCGCAGAAGCGGGGGAACGCCTGGAAGGAATGAGAAAATTGGTTTCCTTCCAGGTTGAGGAAGCCTGGTTGAGCCTCGAGGAAGCGATAAAAAATCTCGAACTGGCGCAGGAATCCTTGAAAACGGCTGAGGAAGGGAAACGTCTGGTCCAGGTTAGATACGAAGGCGCCTTATCGCCCATGGTGGATTTGTTGGATGCCCAGGTGAGCTTTGACCGGGCACGGGCTACCCTGGTAGCGCGGGAAAATGAACACAGATTCTCCATCGTTAATCTCTATTACGCAAGTGGAGTGATTCTCAAGGAACTGGGTATTGAATAGTCATGGGGAGGATAAAATGAAGGAAACGAACGGAAATAAAGGACGACAGCTCTTCGGCTTGCTTCTGGCCGCAGGTATTTTGCTGGCCGGGTGCGGTGAAAAGGTGACACCGGGCGCGGCCCCTGTTAAAAGACCGGTGATCAGCGGTGTAGCGGTGATAGCTGTTGCCCCCCGCCGGATCGACGAATTCACCGAGGCCGCGGGAACGGTCAAGGCCGCCCAGGTCAGTTATGTAGCCAGCCGCGTGATGGGCACGGTGACCTCTCTTCTGGTGAAGGAAGGGGACCGGGTGGCAAAGGGGCAGTTGCTTCTGACGATCGACGACCGCGATATCGTCCAAAGAGTGAAAGCGGCCGAGGCCGGCAGCCAGGAGGCCGCCAAGGCCCTGGAGTCGGCCAAACGGAGTCGTGAGCTTGTCGGCATTACGTACGGCCGCTACAAGAAGATGTTCGAGGAAAAGGCCATCTCCCAGCAGGAGATGGACCAGTTTGCTACCCAGAAGCAAGTGGCGGGGCTGGAATACGACCGGGTACAGGAAAGACAAAACCAGGCTGCGGCGGCCCTTGCCGAAGCAAAGGTCTATCTTGGTTTTACAAGGATTGCCTCGACCGTAACAGGCCAGGTTACGGAAAAGAAAACGGAGGTGGGCAGTATGGTTGTTCCGGGCGTGCCGCTCCTTACCCTCGAAGACGGGAGTTTCCATGCGGAAATCAGCGTTGAGGAAAGCTTGACGGGCAAATTAAAGATCGGCATGCCTCTTGCGGTATCCATCGAAGCCCTCAACAAACAGGTAACGGGCAGGCTAACACAGATCCTCCCGGCCGTTGACTCCCAGTCACGCACTTTCTTGGCCAAAGTTTCCTTAAGCGGCGCCGGGCTGAGATCGGGACTCTATGCCAAAGTAAAAATTCCCCAGACGACAAAAGAGGTTATCCTGGTGCCGCGCACCGCTGTCGTGGACAAGGGGCAGCTTACGGGTGTCTATGCCGTGGACAGCCTGGGCGTCGTCACGTACCGTCTGGTAAGGACCGGAAAAGAATACGGCAGCCATCTGGAGATCCTGTCGGGCTTGAGACCCAACGACCGGATTATCGCGCAAGGCATAGAAAAAGCGGTGGACGGCGGTATCTGGGAAGGCGGCAAAATGTAAGGGCTGCGTGCCGCGCCCCAGCGACGGCATGGCCTGTCACACAACGGGAGTCACAATCATGGAAGGTTTAGGAATATCAGGAAAGATTGCCAAGGCATTTATCAGATCCAAACTTACGCCGCTCATTGTCATTTCATCCCTGCTGCTGGGTATTTTTGCCGTCTTGATCACCCCCCGGGAGGAAGAGCCGCAAATCATCGTGCCCATGATCGATGTCTTCGTCGCCTACCCCGGCGCCTCCCCCCGGGAGGTCGAGGCCAGGGTCACGAAGCCCATGGAGAAGCTCCTCTGGGAGATCAAGGGCGTGGAGTATGTCTATTCTATCGTCCAGCCGGGCTTCAATCTGACCATCGTCCGCTTCTACGTGGGTGAGAACATGGAGGACAGCATCGTCAACCTGAACAACAAGCTGTCGGCCAACTACGACCGGATCCCGCCGGGCGTCTCCCCGCCCCTGATCAAACAACGGTCCATCGATGACGTGCCGATCCTCACCTTGACCCTCTGGAGCGACAGCGACCGCTATAGCGGCTATGAGTTGCGCCGTCTCGGCGCCGAACTCTGTGATGAGATCAAGAAGGACCAGGATGTAGCGGAATTTTCCCTCATCGGCGGTCAGAAGCGGCAGGTAAGAATTGTCCTCGATCCCGCCCGGCTGAAAGCCTATCATGTCTCGGCCCTGCAAATCACGGAGGCCTTGCGAAAAGCGAACTTCCAGTTGCCCTCCGGCTCCTTCCCGGCCGGCAATCGGCAATACCATGTGGAAACGGGCGCCTTCCTCAAAAACGGCGCCGACGTAGGCGATGTCGTGATTGCCCTTTTCCATGACCGTCCCGTTTATCTGCGGGATGTAGCTACCATTACCGACGGTCCGGAGGAACCGGCCAGTTATGTCTTCATGGGGCTGGGACCGGCGGCTGGCCAAAAGGGGATACAAAGCCGTGCGATCGGTCAGAAGGAAGCCGTGACCGTGACGATCGCCAAGAAAAAAGGGGCCAACGCCAGTATTGTGGCCAGGGAGGCCCTGGCCAAAGTGGAAGCCCTGAAGGGGAAACTCATTCCAGGAGATGTCAACGTCACCGTAACCAGAAACTACGGCGATACGGCTAAGGATAAATCCGATGAGCTTCTTGAACATATGCTCATTGCGGCTATCTCCGTAAGCATCCTGATCGCCCTGTTCCTCGGCTGGAGGGAAGCACTGGTGGTCGCCGTCGCCGTGCCCGTGACCCTGGCCCTGACGATCCTGGTCAACTATCTGTACGGCTACACGCTCAACAGGGTAACACTCTTTGCGCTGATTTTTTCGATCGGTATCCTGGTTGACGATGCCATTGTCGTTGTCGAAAATATCCATCGTCATTTCAAGATGGGCCGGGTCGACACAGAAACGGCCGTGCGCGCCGTCGATGAGGTGGGAAACCCAACCATCCTGGCAACCTTTACGGTTATCGCCGCCCTCCTCCCGATGGCCTTCGTTTCCGGGCTGATGGGTCCTTATATGCGTCCCATCCCAGTGGGAGCTTCGGCGGCCATGATCCTGTCACTGCTCATCGCCTTTATCATCAGTCCCTGGCTGAGTTATATCGTCTTGAAAGGCGCCAGGAAGCAGGAAGCCGCGGGGGAAGGTAAAGAAGAGGGACGGATGCTTGGCCTGTTGAATCGGTTATACGAAAAGAATCTCCGAGGGCTGCTCGGGAGCAGAAAAAAGAAGTTTGTCGGGGTCTTGCTGGTCCTGTTGCTTTTGGGGGCGTCCTTCATCCTGGTGCCGCTGAAGCTGGTAACCGTAAAAATGCTTCCCTTTGACAACAAGAGCGAGTTGCAGGTCATCATCGATATGCCCGAAGGCACCACCCTGGAGGAGAGCGCGGTGCTTTCCCGTGAAATAGGCGAGTACCTGAAAACAGTGCCCGAGGTTACGGACTATCAGTCCTATACCGGCACGGCAGCGCCCTTTAACTTCAACGGACTGGTTAGACACTATTATTTACGCTCCGGAGGCACGGTTGCCGATATCCAGATCAATTTCGTCGCCAAGGATGAGAGAAAAGCCCAGAGCCACGACATTGCCAAGCGACTGCGGCCAGAAATCAAGCGGCTTGGCGATAAATACCATGCCCGTATAAAATTAGTGGAGATACCTCCCGGTCCCCCGGTACTGAGTACACTGGTGGCCGAGATCTATGGACCGGAGATGGACCGGCGCATCGAGATCGCCAAAGAGGTTAAAAACATCTTCAGCAATACCGCCGGGGTGGTGGATGTGGACTGGTTTGTGGAAGAGGACCGGCCCAAGATCAGCTTCGAGGTTGATCAGGATAAGGCCGCCCGGTCGGGAATCAGCACGGAGGTCATCTCACAGAGTCTCAGGGTTGCCTTAAACGGCGCTGCAGCGGGATTGGCCCATATGGAAAAAGAAAAGGAGCCGGTGGAACTTTTTCTCCAGATGCCCTTGGCAAAAAGGGCGGATCGTGCAGATCTGACATCCATCGGCGTGCCTGGGGCAAAGGGTCAGCTGGTCCCGCTTTCCGAGTTGGTGAGACGCCGCGACGGCAGCGAAGATAAAACCATCTACCACAAAAACCTGAAGAACGTGACGTACGTTATGGGCGATGTGGCAGGAACGGAGGAAAGCCCGGTTTACGCGATCCTGAAGATGAAGAAAGCAATCAACAAGTTGCAACTGCCCGAAGGTTACGCTTTGCAACAATACTCCACCACCCAACCCTGGCTGGAAGACACCTACAGCATGAAGTGGGATGGCGAATGGCACATCACCTACGAGGTATTTCGTGACCTGGGCATTGCCTTTGCCGCCGTCCTGATTTTAATCTATGTCATGGTGGTCGGCTGGTTCCGGTCTTTCCTCGTGCCGCTGGTCATCATGGCGCCTATCCCCCTTTCTCTGGTGGGGATACTCCCCGGGCATGCCCTCATGGGGGCCTTCTTTACCGCCACCTCCATGATCGGTTTCATCGCCGGGGCAGGCATTGTGGTGCGCAATTCCATCATCCTCGTCGACTTTATTGAGCTGAAGCTCGCCGAGGGAATGCCGCTTAAGGAGGCCGTGGTGCAGGCGGGCATCATCCGTTTCCGCCCCATGCTCCTGACGGCACTGGCGGTCGTGGTGGGTTCTTCGGTCATGCTATTCGATCCCATCTTCCAGGGCATGGCGATCTCCCTGATGGCGGGCGAGGTGGCGGCCACGCTGCTTTCCCGGACCATGGTGCCTGTTCTCTATTATGTTTACAAAGACTGGGAAATCAACAGAGTGAAACATTGATGCTCTCGTAAAAAGTCACGCAGCGATTTTGAGCTCAAAGTCGCATGTATGTGACGATGGTGCTAAAATTTCAGCCAACTGATCCCAAGTGGCTATAAAGCGCTCTTTGAAAACTAGAATAAGCTGCTCAAAA
>ORJL010575239.1_pt1 | contig 12625 bp, 8 predicted proteins | sample 1779941 | NCBI WGS metagenome assembly ORJL01 (sample SAMEA104232317, study PRJEB22302) | groundwater metagenome | biome: forest; feature: aquifer; material: groundwater | place: USA | collected 2011-08-07 | depth 5.8 m
CAACGCCGGCGCCCGGCCCAGACAGGCCGCGTCACGTCACGTGTCGAAGCTCACGGTGCCGGAGCCGGGCCCGCGCAGGCACGGAGGCCTGCGATACCAGACTCCGTTCCCTCGTACGACAGGCATCCCTGCCTGTTGGCGACCGAACAACACTGGCCCCCGGCCAAAACAGGCCACGTCACGTCACGTGTCGAAGCTCACGGTGCCGGAGCCGGGCCCGCGCAGGCACGGAGGCCTGCGATACCAGGTCTCCTCTTCTGGATTCAGGATTCTGGCTACTGGATTCTTTTCGTCTTCTGGATTCTGGATTCTGGCTACTGGATTCTTTTCGTGAAACTCGTCATCATCGGTTACGGCCCCGCCGCTGTCAGCGCCCTCTCCGCGATTAGTTCCTACCGCGACGGAAAGGGGAAACCCGCCACCGCGGTCGACCACACCCAGCCGGAAATCACCGTCATTACCCCCGAAAAGCACCTCCCTTACTCCCCCATGTTCCTCGTCGAATACGCTCTAGGAGATACCAGCAAGAAACAACTCTACCTTCCGCCTCCACCTAAAGATACCCCGTTCAAGACCGTCACCGGACGCAAAGTGGTCGCCGTCCAGACCGGCGAAAACACGGTCCAACTGGACAACGGCGAGACCATACCCTACGACCGGCTCCTGGTAGCCACCGGCGCGTCGGCGCTCAAGCCCCCAATCGCGGGTCTCGACAAACCAGGCGTCTTGTTTGTCAACCGTCTGGATGATGCACTGAGACTTCGGGAACGGGCCAAACGGGCGACGAACATCGCCGTGGTGGGCGCTGGAGCTATCGGCATCGAAACGGCGGTGGCCCTGGCCGCGCTGGGCAAACGGGTCACGGTCGTGGAAGCCCTCGGCCAGATTTTGCCCCTCATGCTCGATCCCGACCTTGCATCATACGTTCAGAAGAGGCTTGAGACCCTGGGCATCGCCTTCAGCTTGAACAGCCGCGTCTGCGAGGTGCCCGGGAAAAGGCATGCCGAGGGCGTCGTCTGCGAAGCCCCCATCCCGGCTGACATGGTCGTGGTAGCCGTTGGCTTCAAGCCCAATCTCGACTTCGCCAACCCCCAGGAAATCAAGACAGGCCGGGGACTGCAAGTGAACGAACTCATGCAGACCAGCGTGCCCAACATCTATGCCGCCGGCGACGTGGCCGAGTCCCGGAACCCCTTTGCAGACAGATACGAGCTGAACTTCACCTGGTACAGCGCCATCGAGCAGGGGCAGGCAGCCGGCTGCAACATGATGGGAGGGGATAGCCAACTCTTGTATTCGCCCAGCCTCAACGTTATGAAAGGGCTTCCCTTCACCGTGGGCTCCGTCGGCCAGAAAGTCCAGGGAAAGGACTACCGTGTCCTGTCGTTCAGCGACGAGCGCGCCGGCATCATGGAAAGAATCTACGTGCGTGGCAATTTCATCGAGCATTACCAGTCCATCGGCCTTCCCTATAAGCTCGGATACATCTGGAACCTCGTCAAGAGCCGCAAGAACGTCTCCCACATCCTGCCCTTCCTTCCGATCAGAGACGGCAATCCTATCTACCTGACATAGAACTTGTTGTAGCGGCAGCCCTTGCGTTTGTCGTTCCCCACCGACAGTGGCAATTTCCCCCTTTTTCAAAGGGGGAACAAGGGGATTTTCTGGCAGGACTACGGGCAGCCACAGACCCCCCTTCCTGTGGAATCCCGAACCCCTGGTATCGCAGGTCTCCGCGCCTGCCAAATTTGACTTTGCCGCCCGTTTTCGTCACAATTCAGTCACCGCGGGCATCGATGAAGACAGTCGTTGAGACTGCAGGTTTGAAGTCAGATGCAATACGCGATTTACAAAGGAGTAAACGTTTCAATGAAGAAAATGGGTGTGATGATTGCCGCTATTATGCTGGCCGGCTCGATCTTATCGGCCTGCGCCTCGTCGGCAGGTCCGACACCGACAATTCCACCTGTCGCTACTACCAAAGCGGCTACTCCGGCGGCAACAGCCGCCGGCGCCAAACCAGCAACTCAGGCTCCAGCTAATACCACTCCTGCCGGCTGGGATGCCCTGGTGGCAGCGGCCAAGGCGGAGGGCATGGTAGTAGTTTACAATACTGCCTGGACCCCGGACATCAGGACCGGCCTCACCCAGGCTTTCAAGGACAAATACGGCATCACCGTCGAGTTTTCTCCTTTCGCCCGGGGAGCGGAGCTGGCGGCCAAGGTCCAGGCAGAGAAGGGAGCCGGACTGTATCTGGCAGATATCTTCGGCGCCGGGGCTACCACCCAGATGACCCTGCTGAAACCGGCGAACCTTCTGGCGCCCATGGAACCGTTGCTGGTCCTTCCGGAAGTTCTTGACCCCAAGTCATGGACCGTCGGCAGGCTTCCCTTCGTCGACAAAGACAAGATGTTCTTCGCCATCATCTCCAGCCCCGAAAGAAATATTGTCTATAACACCACCATGATTCAAAAGGGTGAGATCGTTGACTACCCTGACCTCCTGAAGCCCCAGTACAAAGGGAAGATCACTCTGAACGACCCCACAGTAAGCGGCGCCGGTTCCGATTTCATGACCCACCTGACCGTCAACATCTGGGATTTCGACCGGACGCGTGACTTCCTGAAGGCCCTGATTGCCCAGCAGGGGGTAGTAATCGAAAGGGACAACCAGTTGCATGTTGAGACCGTGGCCCGGGGCAAGTTCCCCATCGGCCTGGCGCCCGCGACTCCGAGTCTGGCCCAACTCCTCGACGCGGGCGTGCCTCTGAATGTGGTCTATACCAAAGAAGGCGTCCGCGCCACCACCTCGTCCGGCTGCCTGGGCGTGCCGACCAAGATGGCCCACCCCAACGCCGGTAAGCTATTCCTCAACTGGCTGCTCAGTAAAGAAGGACAGACCATTTACTCCAAGGCCTTCGGCTCACCCAGCACCCGCGCCGACGTGTCGTTGTCAGTCCTCAACCCGATCCTGGTGCCTCAACCCGGCGAGAAGATATTCCCCGAGTCAGAGGATTTCCAGATGAAGGCCACCGGAGTGCAGGCCATGGCCAAACAGGTCATCGATTCCGGGGGCAAGTAGCAGGGCTATCAATCGGTCAACCTGCTCTAACCGGGCGCCCTCAACGTTTCGCTTGCACAGCGCCCGGTGATTCGCCACGTTTGGCCGCCGTCCACAGGCAGGGACGCCTGTGCCACCGAGACCCTTCGCCCTACGGCTCAGGGTGACAGCGGGACGGCGGGCGTTTCGCGAACCGCCCCTACAGAGGGACCCTATGGCGCCGCCTCTTGTCTCGACGCCCAATAGTCGTGGTGGTTCTTCATGGCCTGCGCCGCCCTTTCCGATGTCGGGAAGACCGGGATGCCCGCCTGGACCAACGGCTTTTCCAGTTCGATTCGCTCTTTTTCCATGGTGCCGCCGGGGCTTACCACCACCACCGGCTTAGGCTGCATTTGCTTGAACTTGATGAGAACCTCGTTCACGGGCGCCAGCTTCCCGGCATAGAACGGCTGATAGAAGAAGCCCGTCCTTTCGTGAAAGACGATGGTATCGACTGACGGATCCGCGGCCACCGCCAGCAGGCACTGGAGAAAGGAATCCATAGCTATGGTCTGCCCGCCCATGTCCAGCGGATTGTGGATAAAAGTCCCCACCGCGGGCAGCATCTGCTGGAGCTTCCGCCGGGTTTCGGCGCCAAAAGCCGGTAGCCGGAGCCCGATGCCCATAAGAGCATCGCTGGCGGAGACGCCCACTCCCCCTCCTCCGCCGGTCAGACCGGTGACAAAGGCCATATTCTCCCCGGCCGGGCTTTCTATCTGTTGAAAGGCCTGCAAGGTATCTACCAACTCCTCCATGGAGTATACCCTCACAGCGCCGGCCTGCTTCAAGGCAGCCGACCAAAGGGCGTCGGGAGCGGCCAGCGAGCCAGTGTGAGAGGCGGCTGACCTGGCCCCGACTTCAGTCCTGCCGCCAATCCACACCACGAAAGGCTTTTCCTTCGTCAATCGCCGGGCCAGGCTCAGAAAACGTGGACCTTGTCTCATCCCTTCCAGATAGGCGCCGACAATCTTCGTCTCAGGGTCGGCCGCAAAATAATCCAGGAAGTCAACGCTATCCAGGAGGCTTCCGTTGCCGAAGCTCACCGCCTTGCTGAACTTGAGGCCTTTCGTCATTCCCAGGTCCATCATCATGCCGCAAAGTCCCCCGCTCTGAGACACGAACCCTATGGTCCCCGCCTCGCCGCTGTAGTTGCTCATGCCGTACGGCAGCCTTCTGGCCGGGGAATATACCCCGATGCAATTAGGGCCCACGATGAGAATGCCTAGCTGCCGCGCTTTTTCCACCAGCGCCTTCTCCGCCCGCCTACCCTCCTCGGTTCCGGTTTCGCTGAATCCCGCGGTGTATATCTCGGCCACCTTCACGCCCTTCGACGCGCAGTCGTCCAGGGCCTGAAGAAGAGCTCCGGCCGGAACCGCAATGATGACATGGTCTACCTTGCCCGGGATTGAAGCGAGGCTGGTGTATATCGGTCTTCCTTCAAGTTCTCCCCCCCTTGGGTTCACCGCGTAGGTCTCGCCCAGGAAACCGGCCCGGAGCAGCGACAGATAATACCGGGCGCCCGCGTTGACGCCATTTCCAGAAACGCCCATGACGGCAACGGACTCGGGGTAGAAGATGGGATGGAATTCTTCGAACTTGTTCTGTTTCATAGCTGGCCTGGCGGCTACTTGTCCAATCCCCGCTGGACTCCCCGCAGGTAGGCTATCTCACCGCCGTGCTCGGCGGCGTGGATGATGAGGCGTCCGATAACCGCTTTGAGAGGGCGGTCTCCAGAGTGCGGCGAAGGGATCATCCTGTCCAGATCGGCAGGCTGAACGGTCTTCAGGTAGGCGATGGTCTTCGCCCGTGCCGCGCCGAGGTAGGCCAGCAAGTCATGGAGATCAGGAACGACAAAAGCCGCCAGGGTTTCGACGGTGTAACCATGTCCGCCGGCTTCTACGGGCAGGTTCAGCCTCTGGTACCACTTCTCCGTCTCCCAGATCTCGGGTTTCCCCTGAAATCTGACATGGACGATCAGGTCCTCGAACCGGGCCATGTGGAAGAGGATATGGCCGATAGAATTGCTCTGCGGCCCCGGCCGCCAGATCACCTCGTGGTGACTCAGGCCGTTCAAACTCCTGGTGAGTCCCTGGTTTATCGTGTTCAGCGTATCAACCGCAAAATCGGTTAGTTCCATAGCTCTCCTTCACCTTTCTCCTGTACGTGGCTAGATAGTAACCCGCCGCGCCGCCGATTTCAAGTCATGAGGCTCCCGAAACTCCGAGGCCAACCGCACATGCCCCCTTGTCACCTTGCCTTCTTGTCCCCCTTATCACTTCGCCCTTTTTGTCCCCCTTATCAAGGGGGATACAGGGGGATCTCCCAATGTTTCGCCGAAAGCTAGAGCAAAGGCTGCGGCAGATGCCATTCTCGCTGGATTTACGCGGCCCGCGAGTCCGTTGGCAACAACCCGCAGCAGGCAACCTTGAAAAGCAGGCATTATCTGTGTAGTATTCAGATTGTAAGCTGACAAGCTTGGGCCGGGCAGACAGTTCCATATCGAACCAGGTTACGGAAATGGTACGAATAATATCAGCAGAGCCGGAAGCAGATCATAAATTGCGCGTTGTCCTGTCCAATGGAAAGGCAGGAATATTCGATGTTTCGCCCTACCTCAACCGAGGTATCTTTCACGAACTGAGAGACCAACAATACTTTTGTCGTGCCCGGGTGACCTTTGGAGGGATCACCTGGCCTCACGGGCAGGACTTCAGCGCTGAAACGATCGAGTACGAATTGCAGCAGGGCACACCGCCAGCCAAACCAATGAAACGAGCGGCCCAAAGCCGCCCCTAATCGAGCTCATAGTTCCGTGCTGGGTGCCTGGAGGTCAGGCTTCGGAGCCTTGAACAATCACTCGTCATAGTGTCACGGCCACTCTCGTGTACATTGAGACTTCAACGCCGTCCTTTTCCGGTATCGGCACTCCACGCTCCCTCATGCTTTCCACCGTCATCTCGATTACTTCTCTGATATTCTTAACGGCTTCCTCTTCGGTGTATCCCCACGTCGTAGCCCCCTTGAGTGCAGGGCTATAGACATGGTAAGCCATCTTGCCGTCTTCGAACGGGTCTTCTTCGATAATTACCTTAAAGAAATACGTCTTCATGTGATTCTCCACGGGTCCTCGATTCCAATGTCCACGCCGTAGTCTAGACCGTTCTTCCGCGTCTGCTAGTGCCCGCTCCAATACTTGTGTAGCCACTTCACCTCTTTTGCCCAGAAGATCAGGTCATCCCCGCCATCGTGAGCACCCAACGTCCTGGCGTATTCATAAAAGCCTTTCCCCGGACCGCCTACACCATAGCCTTCCTTATGGCATACGAGAGCCGAAAGCATATGGCGCTTTGCTCTTACTTCATTCTCAGAAATTTCCCCGAGCCAATTCCCAATCAGTTCTCGATCTGGCGGCATGTTGAAATTGAGGCCCAGGTTTAGCTGCTGATTTAGATCATCATAGGTTATCAGGCTTTGCGACCGCGCAACCTGAATTAGCTCTTGATAAATGTCGTCTCGCATTTCAGTCTCCTTAGCCGGGGGCCACCTGCTCTATTTCTATTTAGTGGTTGTGCCTTGCTCTCCTTCAACGATACCGATTTCTTTGTCAGTCAACCCGTAGAGCTTGTACACGATTTGGTCAATGAGCTTGTCCGTGGCACGAATGCGGTCTTTGAGAGGAGCCAAAACGTTCATCGCGGCGCCGAACTCAACTTCAATGGTATTGCGAGTCTGGGCCGGGCATGGGTCATCGACCACTTTGTTAGCTTTCAAGATATCCAGCAACTCTTCAAAGGTTCCTTCGTGGAAGTCCCTGATCCTGGTCTTGTTCTTCTGATCTTCCGCCGAGCCTTTCAGAATTTCCTTTTCCAACCATGTCAGGAATTCCCTTATCTTGGCCTGCTTCTCCTTGTGGAACCGGGTCATTTCCTGGGCCAGAAAAGCCAACAGATCATGGACCACATCCGATTTCTCATGAGCCACGTCCGGGCTGCCATCACTCTTGCACGGCAAACAATCGGCTACCAGGGCAACGACGGCATTCCATTTCTGGTCTTGTGCATGATCTACATATAGCTTCTTGGCCTGTTCCAATAGCTGTTGACGCTCGGCTGGCCCTGTCGAGAAGTTGATGCGGCGAACGGGCAGACGGTCAAGCTCATTGGTAGACACATTGTTGTTTGTGCTTGTTAGTCTGAAGCGCCAATTAAACAGTTGCGAATTCAACAGAGTAAGCAAAAAATATAAAGTTGGCAAATCTTGACCAGCAATCGAGTTAGTAGAATCTGCAAAAAAGGCAGGCCGTTCAACGAGGACAGCCCGCAGTCGCGTTTTCTCATCTATGCCGGTGATTCGCTGTACTCCTATGCGGAAAGCGGGGGCAGTCTTGGTGTTTGTGGTTGCTTTGCGGTAAAGTTTTTCGCTAAACCATTGCTTCTCGCCTTGGCTCAGGTGCCAGTGCTCAGAGTAACGATCAATCTCCACACCTTTGATTAGCTCTTCATCAGAATGGTTACCAGTTATGAACTCAGAGAAAACCGTCTGGTTTATTTCACCGCGAGTTAAATCCGCCACGTCAGAGAGACGGCGTGTCGGCAAGCGGGAATGAATTCGAGTGGCGATGTCCCATTCTGCCTGCCCCTCAAGCGGAATCGGCAGAACGTCAGCATCAATTGCTATTATGTCTTTTAGAGCCAGGTCTACCTGTTTCGGGCCGCCAGTCAAGTATTTGCCGGGGTAGGTTCTAACTGAAAATGACACAGTTGGTCCAGGTTTACCGAAAATCATGACACATGTGGACAGCTTAGCGTCTTCGAAGACCCTGTCCCTGGGATCGTCTTTTTGGGGGAAGCACTCCAAACAACGGAGGGTTGAGTGCCGAAGGATATACCCCCGCGTCCGTGAGCAGGAGAAATCGTTAACGATAGCCAGCGGCACGATTTCACCTACTAGCCCTCCGTCCCTTGACAGTTGGTGGCCCCTGACGAGGAACGGCCTGAATAGGTTGACCTTGCCGCCGAGTGCCGGATGGTAGGTGTCATCTGCTTCCAGGTAGCTTGCGAGATCGGCGTGAGGGTCTTGAGTTCCCAATCGCTCCTTTTCCATGACATCGTACGGCGGATTCCCAACTACAGCGTCAAACCCGCCGTTGTCCTTTTGGCTACCTTGTTCGGCGAAGAACACCTCGGGAAACTCCAGCTCCCAGTGGAAAAAGCGGTAGATTCCCAGGAGGTCCAAGGCCTTCCTTACCGCCTTCTTTTCAAGCAGCTTAGTCCAGTCAGGCTCTGGAGACTGGAGATTCTCCACCAGAGTATTGTATTGATCCCAGGCCACCTTGTTCCCAAAATGCGTGCTCATCCAGACATCCGCCAGGGTTCGAAAACGCTCCATATCGTTCTGGAAGGCGCTCTCCCACGCTTGCTTCTTGTGAATGTCGTCCAGCGTCTCCGTTGGCAACTGCGCTATCAGAGCACGATTCTGGAGCAGAGTGTGCAACTTCTTGGTGAGAATTTCCTGAAAGAGGCCGAGTTGCACCGGCGCCCGGCTGAGATCAAAGGCCTTGTTCTTCTTCTTCACTATTGGTATTTCATCAAGGTCAGCTACCCGGGCACCTATCAGGCTGTTGCCGGCCCTCAGATGATGATTAAGGAAAGAGAGCGGCTTAGACCGGGCCATCGTCGTTAGCCACAGGGTGAGCTTGGCTAACTCCACGGCCAAGGGATTCAAGTCAACGCCGTAGATACAGCTTTCGACCACCCGACGGCGGTAATACGTGAGCTCCGACTCCTCGCTAAGCTCCAGAGGCGACTGAACACAAGGATCGGTGGCGATGGCTTCAGCGAGGAAGTCCGTAGCGCGCGAAAGGAAATGGCCGCTGCCCATGGCCGGGTCCAGGACCTTTAGATCAAGATAAGGCTGAAGAAGCTTGTCCCTCTCCTTGGCTATAGCGCGATCATACTTCTCGGTGGGTTCCGCGCCATCTTTTTTCTTTTTCAGCTTCTCCCATTTGGCAATTTCCTTCCCGACCCCTGGCAAGAGGTCCTTAACTTTCTGCTGAGCATCCTTTGCCAGCGGGTCTAGCGTGTTCTCGACAATATAGTTGACGATATATTCCGGGGTATAGTAGGAACCACTGGCCTTCCGTTCGCCCTTGTCATTCGCCAGGTATATGTCCCCTTTCTTGTACACCACCTCCTTTCCCGGACTGGCGCTGGCCGGAGCATACTTCGTGGCGCCCTTCTCCTTTACGATGACCAGGTCCGTACCAGCTATCCTGGGCTTGAACTCCAGCAAGCCCTCGTAAATGCTTCCCAGGTGCCGCTCACTTAGGGTGTTGTAATCAACGGCGACTTCCCGATTCAGCTTCTTGTCAGTTACCCGCGCCAGTTGATCTATGGCCCGAACCAGATAGGCATCGGCAATTCCGTGTTGCTCCAGGAACGAATGTTCTTTAGCGTCAAAAAGTCCACCGTTATATTCAGGGATCCCCAGCCCGGGATCGCCGGAGGCAATCAGGTGAAATGAGTCGTTTATGCGCTGATAGTACTTCTTGGAGTGATCGCTAAGCTGCTCCCCCTTCTGGATCAGACCTGCGATTTCCCCCGTCACTTTCCGGAGGCTGTAGTTGTCTCGATAGCTCTGGCTGGCGGACAATGGCAGCAGTTCCCTGGCTTCAGCATAAAAGACGAACAGCAGGCGATAAAGCACGGTCAGAGAGTTATCGTAGACGTCTCTCAAGACTTCGTCGGTAAGTCCCCCCTGAAAGTCTGCGGCAAAGCCGCGGCATAACGATTCCACGACAACGTAGGCGCGCGCCTTGATGTCAGCCTCAAGCTCGACCGCGTATTCCTCACTGCCTTCAAACAAGCGGTCGACAAAAGACTTGCCGTCAACCTGGACGAGGCCCTCTTTGCGAAAGAAGAGATAGAAGTACCTCAGGTCGGCTTCAGGCGCCTGGAGAAGATGAACTATATCCACTTGATAGTAGTTGCCAAGTGGAATATGGGATTTCGCGCTGTACAGTCTCCACAGCCTCCCGTTGGTAAGTATGCCCCATCTCACCTTGGTGCCGACCAGATAGCTGGCTATCTGGAATGAAGGATTGATGTTGGTGAAGGTATCGCGCTTATTCGACTTGGGAAGGTCAAGTTCGCGTTCCCAGTATTTGGCGTCGGCAATGCCGATACACTGGCCATAATCGTTGTCTTTGAGCTTGGCCTGCGCCTTGTTCTTTGTCTCGGCGTCTGGGAACAGAGCATAGTCCGGTCGCCCGATTTGCTTGGCCAACTTGGTAGACGTTTGCACGGAGTAGCTGCCTGAATAACCCAGCAGGTCCAATACCGGCTGGATGAATTCGTGTTCGGTCTGGGCCTCGTTGTAGCCGGACAGGTAAGGCTTCTGGGAGTCATACAAGGACTGAAGTTCCTTGCGAAATAACGCCAGCTCATCATCGACCTTCCATTCCTGCCATTCGGGCAGGCGCGCCTGGAGGAAATGATCCGAAAAGAGGCCCCTGTTGTTAAAGTCCGGGTTAGGCAGGTCAGGGAGGTTTCCGGTCTCGCTATTTTCAGTCATTCACTTGTCCCCTACTTGGCTGAATTAAGGATAGTCATGGCTTTATCTATGAACTTCCCGGCAGCGGCTATCACGGCTTTGGCGCCGTTCTCGGAGAACTCTGCCTCATAATCCGCCGCTTCGCGCAGGCTCATCGCGTTCAGAAAGTCGCGAACCGATTGGGCATCCAGTTTGCCTTCTTCAACGAACAAGGCTTTCAGAGCCACCCCCAGGCAGTAATGGCTCTTTTCTCGATATGACCTGGAAAGAACCAGGGCTCGCGCCGCATGGAACATGGCATAGTAGGCTTGAATGGTAGACCACTTGTACCGCTGGCTGACATATCCGGCTTTGGCGTCGGCTAGGTCGCTAGCGGCGACATCCATCTCTTTGCCGACCAGGTCTTTGCCTCTTTGGAAGGGGACTATCTTTCCATTTTCAAGGCATTGCGTAAACGCCTGATTCAACGGCCTTCCTTTCCCAAAGGGTGATACCCCGCTCCACTTCCGCGATGAAAGCTTTCTCGGAATCACCGGCTTCAAGCAATTCAACCGGAGTCTTGATCACAGGCCGCACTACCAGTTCCTCGTAGCCTTTGGGCAAAACGAAACGGTTAAGGATGACCATCGCATCCTGTTTGCAGTTTGTTACGATGAAGAGATCGAAGTCGCTCCGCGAAGTGTCAGTACCTTGAGCGCAACTGCCGTAGAGTATCACCCGTGTGGCCATTTCCTTCAACTCTTCGACCAGCGGTTCGATAAGCGCCAGGTTCACCAGCTTCTTGTATTCAACTACCGCCGCGTTGGACATGTCGATCGAATAGAAGAACATCTTACCTTCGCCCCGGCGCTTTATGGCCTTTGAGGAGTATAACTCATTCAGGGAGCGGTTTGCCGAGCCAAAGGCGATGTCTAGTTTGCGGGCAATCTGGCGCTCGTAGAATGCCTTGCCTGAGAACCTGGCAAGGAAGCCAAGTACCCTTTGGTTGACCGTAGTAATTAGATGCGGACCCAGCATATAGCTCCAAATATCGAGTATATGCTCATTATAGTGAGCAGTAGGAAAAAAGGCAATACCCGCGTTCATAAGCGAGAATCCCCCTTTGAAAAAGGGGGAGATGGGGTGCGCCTGATCCGACCTGACCACCCTGGAAAAGGGGGGGAGATAAAATGGGTTTGACCCGCGTTCATCGCCCTTTGGGAAAGAGTGAGTTGTAATGGGCAAGATCCCCCTTAGTCCCCCTTGATAAGGGGGAAATAGGATGGGTTTAATCCCCCTTGATCCCCCTTTGAAAAAGGGGGAGAAACACACCTTGGGAAAGGGGGAGAAACACACTTTGGGAAAGAAAGTCAGCCCGGACCTTTCGCCTTCTTCTGTAACTCGAATAACTTGGTGATGGCTTCCAGAGGCGTCAGGGAGGCGATGTCAAGCTTCGAGAGCTCGTCAACGACGGCGTGATTGTCGCCAAAAAGGGACATCTGGCCCGACGACGACGCCGGGGCCGCCCTCTTTGCTTTCGCGCCGGGCGCGGGATTGCCACCGGGCAACGATTCCTCAGGCGACCGCAGGCTCTCCAGTTCCAGCAGCACTTCCTGGGCGCGATTGGTCACCGCGCGCGGCAACCCGGCCAGTTGCGCCACGTGGATTCCATAGCTCTTATCGGCGCCGCCGGGGACTATCTTCCTCAGGAAGACAACCTCTCCCCCTTCATCCTTGACCCCCACGTTGAAGTTCTTGACCCGCGGCAGCACGCCGGCCAGGTCCACCAGCTCATGGTAGTGCGTGGCGAACAGGGTCCGGGAACCCAGCCTCGGATGGTTGTGTATGTACTCGGCCACCGCCCGGGCGATGGAGATGCCATCATAAGTGCTGGTGCCCCGGCCGATCTCGTCCAGGATTATCAGCGACCGCCGGGTGGCATTGTTCAAAATGTTGGCCGTCTCCACCATCTCCACCATGAAGGTGGACTGTCCCG
>ORJL010061929.1_pt1 | contig 12622 bp, 9 predicted proteins | sample 1779941 | NCBI WGS metagenome assembly ORJL01 (sample SAMEA104232317, study PRJEB22302) | groundwater metagenome | biome: forest; feature: aquifer; material: groundwater | place: USA | collected 2011-08-07 | depth 5.8 m
GACGGGATCGCGCCGATGGAATCCATGATGATACTCCCATCCTTGTCGATGATCTCCACTTGAGCATTGGTTTGCTTCCAGAAAGCATCGACATTGTAGAGGACATTTTCCTCCAGGGTAGCATCCGCGAAATATTTGGCATATAAATCCGCCGAAATCCTAATCTGGTTGGTAAGGCTGCTTTCCATGCTCCCATAGAAGTTCTGCCTAACCGTATAAATCAGAAGTGCCTCCAGGCTGAAAACTGTACATTACTGTATAAAGCACTGTGTGGTATGAATACAAATCCCAAAATGGAAATTGCTAGCTTTAACGGGTTGTCAATTTTATCAAAAAACATATAAGTGAAGCAATTGTTTAGATAGTCTTCTTTAGTTTTTCATCTATTTCACAAGCAACACGGAACAGATCCTTATCAGTTAAACCAATAGAATCCAAGGTTTTATGATAGATATGGATGAGTTTTTGTAAGAGAGTTGTTTTTGATTTATCCTCCCGCAGGCGCTTCATCTCAGAAGTCACTTGTTCTATTAATTCCTGTGTAATCGTAACTCCAGCTTCCGTTAGTTCCTTTGCCATCCCTTGCAAACCGTGTTCGATAATTTGACCGCCAGAGTGCTTACCATAAACAAAAGAGGTCTTCTGTCCCACTAATTCAGACGGTATAGCCTCATAAATACGCCGATCAATCAGTACACCCGCAGTGTGGATGCCGCTTTCATGCATAAAAACATGGGGTCCGATAATGGGTGCATGAGCTTGGATTGGCATGCAGGCGTATTTTTCAACGAGTCGGTACAGCTCATGAAGCTTTTCATATTTAAAGCCAGGTATCTCAATACCATACAACAACTTCAAAGAAACTAGCACTTCATGGAGGGGCGCGTTTCCTGCCCGTTCGCCGTAGCCCGCCACCGTAGTGCAGAAAGCCTTCGCCCCACACTTGATTGCAGTAATAGTATTAATACAACCGAAACCAAAATCGTTGTGGAAGTGTACCAGCAAGGGTGCCTCAGGAACTGCCCGGACTAGTTCCTCAACATATTTGGCAGTTGCCTCAGGAGTTAAAACGCCCACGGTATCCGGAAAGGAAGGTCTGGTGCCACCTGCGGCAAGTCCACGTCGGTGTAGCTCAATAACATAATCTACATCTGCTCGGGAACCGTCTTCTCCGCCAAACTCGATATGGGTTACTCCTTTGGATCGGGCGTAACGAATAGCGTCCTCCATCATCTGTAGATTGGCTTCTTTGTACCATTCAACTGACAGTTTTTCATGTTCGGACTCAGAAATGCCTTCCCTATGCAGAAGAGTTTTACCTATTTTATATTTGGTGTGTAGATTGGACGCAGTCGTAAAGATGAAAAAGGTTACCTCTTCGGCGGAGATCTTTATCTCATTGAGAACCTCAAGGGTTGCATCAATATCTCGCTTATTCGAACGACACATTACTACTATTTCAAGATCGGAGCGCAGTTCACCACGGCGTTTGGCTTCCATAATTAAGCGCAAAGCCTTTTGTTCCGAAGCAGATACCCCTGGGAATCCCACATCGATAATATGAACCCCAATATCACTTAAAGCCTTAGTTACTTCTAGTTTTTGTTCGGGGGTATAGGCAACACCGGGCATTTGCTCTCCGTCGCGCAGGGTGGAGTCATAGATACGAAGTTCCTTTGGATCGGGAAAAATAATATCTTTTGTAAACTCCAACGGACTATGCAACAATTGTTCAATAGGCTCCCTCAGCATTTTAACCTACCTCCTTCGATTTAGTGATTAAGATCTCTAAGATCTACGACTCGTTTAGCTTTACCTTCGCTACGTTGCAAGGTCTTGGGGGCAACGACTTTGATACGGGCATTGAGGCCTAGTACTTGATGTAGTTCAGCACTTAAGCGTTCTTGCACGTTTTTTAAGGCGTCATCGCCTTGAGTGTGTAGTTCTTCTGTGCACTCTACTAGGACTTCCAGATCGTCCATATAGCTAGATCCACGATCTACGACGATAACGTATTGAGGTTCAAGGTCTTTAACGGTTAGAATCACACTTTCGATTTGAGAAGGGAACACATTGACTCCCCGAATAATTAGCATATCGTCAGTCCGCCCAGTGATGCGTTTCATACGAGCTGTAGTTCGACCGCAAGTACAGGTTTCAGTATCGATAATAGTACGGTCTCTGGTTCTAAAACGCAGAATTGGGAAAGCTTCTTTGGTCAGAGAGGTGAGTACCATTTCCCCTAAACTACCTAGCGGTAGAGGTTCTCCAGTGTCAGGATCAACGGTTTCCACTAAGAAATGATCTTCAGAGATATGTAACCCATCATGATAAGGACATTCTGAGGATACTCCCGGGCCCATCATTTCGGTAAGTCCGTAGATATCAAAAGCTTCAAGATTAAGCTTTTCTTCGATTTCGCGTTTCATTTCCATAGTCCAAGGTTCGGCCCCGAAAAAGCCTACTCTGAGTTTGAGATCCCGTACAGGATCAACGCCCATTTCTTTAGCTTGTTCAGCGAGTACTAAGGCATAAGATGGAGTCGAAGTGAGAGCGGTTGCTCCAAAGTCTTGCCAAAGCATAACTTGACGTTTACTAAGTCCGCCGGAAACTGGTACAACGGCTGCTCCTACACGTTCAGCTCCATAGTGAACACCCATACCACCAGTGAAAAGTCCGTAACCATAGGAGTTATGCACAATGTCAACGTTGGTTACTCCACCTGAAGTGAGAACCCGGGCCATTAGTTCAGCCCAACTATCCAAATCTTTAGTTGTGTAGCCAACGACAACCGGTTTACCGGTTGTACCGCTCGATGCATGCATACGAACAACCCTCTCCATAGGTTCGGCAAACATTTTAAAGGGGTAATTGTCGCGAAGGTCGTATTTCGTGGTAAAGGGCAATTTTGTTACATCCTTAAGGCTATTAATATCTTCAGGCTTTACTCCTAGGGCATCCATTTTTTCTCTATAAAAGGGTACTTTGGTATAACAGCGTTCGACAGTTTTTTGAAGTCTTTCTAGTTGTAACTTTTCTAATTTAGGCCGCGGCATGGTTTCATGTTCCCGATCCCAGATCAAGCATTGTTTAGCGCCGAGCACAGGTTTTTTTACCCTCATTTTAGGAATCCTCCTTAATTCTTAAGTTCTTTATTTAATATATCAAAATATTCGGTCTTCACACTAAGGAACCTTGTGAATTGTCACTTTTTGAAGTTTTGCAGTCAATTAAGCTGATTAAGTGGAAATTGGCTTGACTGGGAACGGTCGTTTTTGAAGGGTAGGCAGTGCACAAGCTCATGAACTTATAATAAACTAACCATAAGACTCTTTACAGGTTTTTATTTTCTGAGTTAGAATACTTACATAAACTAAGATTTCGTTAAAATATTCAGAAATTCTATATCCTGTAAATTACAACTAAGGGGGGACGAGAAAAAGCATGAAAATATTAATGACTGGCAATGAGGCTATTGCTCGTGGTGTCTATGAATATGGCATCAGCGTTGCTGCAGCATATCCTGGTACACCAAGCACAGAAATCCTCGAAAATATTGTCAAATACCCAGAAGTTTATTGTCAGTGGTCACCTAACGAAAAAGTAGCGATGGAAGTAGGAATCGGAGCAGCCATTGCCGGGGCCCGTACCATTATTACCATGAAAATGGTCGGTGTCAATGTTGCAGCTGATCCACTTTTCACCGTAGCTTATACCGGAACTCGTGCAGGTCTAGTCCTAGTTTCAGCTGACGATCCCGGAATGCACTCCTCACAAAATGAACAAGACAACAGATTATACGCTGCTTTCGCCAAAATACCTTTGTTAGAACCTTCAAACTCCCAAGAGGCCAAAGAGATGGTCGGCTTGGCCATGGAAATTTCTGAAGCCTTCGATACTCCGGTAATGTTACGGACAACGACTCGGATCGCGCACTCTCAAAGTTTGGTGGAACTTAACGAGCCCCTAGAACGAATTGCCAAACCCTTTGAAAGGAACCCCCGCAAATACGTCATGCTTCCAGCTCACGGGCGCGCTCGGCGTTTAGTCGTAGAAGAACGTATGCAAAAACTAGCCGACTATTCAGAGACTGTAGCAGTCAACTACATGGAAATAAATGATTCGTCCATTGGCATTATCACCTCGGGGATTTCCTATCAATACGTTAAAGAAGCCCTACCCCGAGCTTCAGTACTAAAATTAGGTTTAACCAATCCCTTGCCATCAGGCTTAATCAAAGAGTTCGCCGCCAAAGTCGGTAAACTCTATGTCATAGAGGAATTAGAACCTTATATGGAAAAGGAAATCCGCCTCTTAGGCCTCGAAGTCATAGGGAAAGAATTTTTCCCGCCTTACGGGGAACTCTCCGTTCGCATGATCTCAGAAAAAATTACGGGTCAAACTGGAATATCTGTTGCCCAACCCTTTGACTCACCCCTCCGGCCGCCAGTCATGTGTCCGGGTTGCCCACACCGAGGACTCTTTTATGTTCTTAAACAACTGAAACTCGTCGTTTCCGGCGATATTGGCTGTTATACCCTAGGGACCATGGCTCCCCTCGAAGCGATGGACACTTGTATCTGCATGGGTGCCTCAATTTCCGGAGCCTTAGGAATGGAGAAAGCCCATCCGGAAATGGCTGAAAAAATGGTTGCTGTCATCGGAGATTCTACTTTTCTACACTCAGGTGTTACTGGACTAATGGATGTGGTATATAATGGTGGACATACGACCACAATCATCCTAGACAACTCCATTACTGCCATGACAGGACACCAAGACAACCCCTCAACTGGCAAAACCCTAATGGGTCAACCAGCTCCACAAGTCGACTTCGTTGCTTTGTGCAAAGCCTTGGGAGTAAAACGAATTACGGAAGTCGATCCTTTTGACCTAGAAAAAGTTAAAGAAGTAGTTAAAACGGAAATAGCAGTTCCAGAACCCTCCGTCATAATTACCAGACGACCTTGTGCCCTTATTATCAAGAATACGGAAAAGCCTTTACAAGTTAAAGACTGCACAGGTTGCAAAATGTGCCTAAAACTAGGTTGTCCGGCACTCTCCTTTGATGAAGTGAACAAAACAGCTCAAGTTGACCAAGCTCTGTGTACAGGGTGTGGAGTATGTATAAAGGTATGTAAATTCAATGCCTTGCGAAAGGCCGGTGATGCGTAATGTCTAAGATAACGAATATTTTACTCGTGGGAGTAGGCGGACAAGGGACAATTTTAGCATCCAAGATCCTAACCCATGCCGCACTGGCTCAAGGTTTTCAAGTCAAAATGTCGGAAATCCACGGTATGGCCCAACGAGGCGGATCAGTAGTAACCCAAGTTCGTATAGGAGAAGACGTTTACTCTCCCGTCATTGAACCAGGAGAAGCAGACTATATCGTCGCCTTTGAGCAGTTAGAAGCTTATCGCTGGGCTCATTTCTTGAAAAAAGACGGAGTCTTAATCGTTAACACTCAAAAGATAGTACCCTTGCCGGTACTCATCGGAGCCGCAACTTACCCAGAAAGTATCCTCAGCGACCTTCAAGAACGGGTTAACAACTACATCGAATTAGACGGATTAAAATTGGCTACAGAAGCTGGAAATGCCAAGTCCACGAATCTTGTTTTAATGGGAGTCCTTTCTAAGTATATGGATTTCCCAGATGATGTTTGGCAAAACGCCCTTGAGGCAAGAATTCCAGCCAAGCTACTGAAGTTAAATAAAAAGGCCTTCGCCTTTGGAGTTGCCCAAGTAAAACAAGACTAAACAAGTCAGAAATCTGCTTAACTCACTTAGTTTTTCACTTCAGGACAGGCTTAAGAGCCTGTCCTTTTCGAGTCCTTTAGCTGAAAGCCACTTTTCAGGAACATTAAAGTATTAGAAAATTAGTCATCTTGTCAAGGATGAAAGGAGTTGGTATCTCCATAACTCTTGTAATGTTTCTTCAGGGGGTTTTCACTCACAAATCTTTAGAAAAATCATAACCTGAAAAGAGAAACCTTTTCTGGAGGACGGAAATGGATAAACCAGAGCAGCGTGCAAGCGAGTTATTACAATATATCGAACCTTATCTGAAGGAAAAGAAGCAAATGGTAGAGTGCAGGAAAGACGGAACAGCATATTTAAAATTTCGAGATAAGATCTTAAATCTTTTAAATGCTACATTGAAGGATTGGCACGATTGGAAATGGCAAATGGCCAATCGTTTCACTCAACCAGATTTAATTGCCAAACTTCTGGATCTCACGAACGAGGAACTATTATCCATTGAGGCTGCAGAAAAATGCTACAGGATGGCAATTTCCCCATTTATATTGGCACAATTGGCCTCTGCCGGAACTCCACTAGCAAATCAGTTCTTACCCTCCTCAATGGAAATACAGTACCAGGATTTAGGGGAGTTAGACCCTATGGCAGAGGAACAAACTTCGCCAGTTCCTCATCTAACTCAAAGATATCCAGACAGAGTAATTCTTAAGGCAACTAATGTTTGCGGTTCTTTTTGCCGCTTCTGTCAAAGAAGGCGTAATCATGGCAGCGTGGATCGAAATGTTCCTTTGGCCAATTTGGAACCTGCATTTGATTATCTTACAAAGCATAGCGAAATTAGAGATGTTCTAGTAACTGGTGGTGATCCCCTTACCCTTAGTGATAAACAGCTCTTTTCTATGCTGGAAAGATTACGGCAGATTCCTAGCATTGAAATTATCCGTATCGGTACGAGGATGCCGGTTGTTATTCCCCAGAGGGTAACCCTTGGCCTAGCAAAAATAGTACGTAGGTTTGCACCGTTGTACGTTGACATCCACATCAATCACCCGCTGGAAGTTAGCCCCGAGATGGAAGAAGCCTGCCGGAGGCTCCTTCTTTCGAGTGCAGTCCTGGGAAGCCAAAGCGTATTATTAAAGGATATTAACGACTCTGCTCACGTGTTACGGTATTTATTTCAGTCACTTTTAACCGTGGGAATAAAGCCCTATTATTTGTTCCATGCCAAGGATATAGTGGGCACAGGACATTTTCGTACCCCAGTATCCCAAGGCCTTACACTTATCGAATCCTTACGGGGGGTTACTTCGGGATTGGCCATTCCAAATTATGTAGTAAACATGCCCGGAGGATTAGGTAAAGTTGTTCTAAAAAGCGAAGCAAATATCAACGGACTTGAAGAAGATCCTATTCTCTTTAAAACTTGGGAAAATAAAATTGTGCCCTACTCGAACAAAGACCTCGGGGGTGGAAACTGATGAAAAACCTATTGGAAATGCCCTTGGCCAGGAATCACCTAGCCAAGGGTCGTTGGAGTTTTTCGGTTTCCCAAGCAAGAAGGTCAATTATTACTTTGCACCACGGGACGAGATCTTGTCAGTTAGATTCGAGCAAACTGCGTAGAACCGAGCAGGATGAGATATCCCTAAGTCCAAGAATCTGTCATACCCTCCTCCTGCCCAAACACATTAATGAATACAAAATAAGACCCCTAAATTCCAAAAACTATTTACTTGGTCCATTGATTGGCATCTTAGTCAGTGAAATTAAACTAAAAAAGCTATTGGCAGGGAAAGTTGACCCCGTTTATCGGAGGTACGCACAGATTCTCCAGAAGAACAAGGGACTCGCGGTATTCTTAAGTCCGAAACGGATTTCATGGGTTAATGATAACCTAGTAGGAGTGGTGAGAGTTACTACTGACAAGCAAGAAGTATGGATTGAGGAGGCCCTCCCGATACCCTCTGTAATATATGACCGATGTTTTGGTAGTAATAATCGCGTTCGCAGCAAGATTTTGCGGAAACAATGTGCAACGCATGATCCAACCATTAAAGTGATTAATGCGCTAGTAAAACTAGGAAAAGAACAAGTCTATACACTTTATGGTCAAATTCCAAGGCTCCAGGAGCATCTTCCCCGCTGGGATATTGTGCGTCCTGAGAATATAGCTACTCTTTTAAAGCAATTCCCGGTTGCCTATATCAAACCTGACAGTTTATCTAAAGGTAAAGGGGTAACTAAGGTAAGTACTACCCTTTTCGGTTTCTTGGTTGAACAATATCGCGAGACCGATAACTACCGGCACCTTTGTGTATCATCCGGGGAAGTCTTAGAGGAGTTGAAACCCTACATCACCGACCGAGGTTTTATGGTCATTCAAGAGGCTATCCCGTTAATGACATTTCAAGGTCGGCCTTTTGATTTTCGCCTTCTCCTTCAGAAAGACAAATCCGGCAACTGGAAAAGAACCGGGGTAGCCGGTCGTATTTCGGGGGAAGGAAGTATTATTACGAGTCCACGCAGCGGTGGTTCTGTATTAAATTTTGCTGAGGTCATGGCTGATCAAAAAAAATTCAACCCTGCAGAAATAGCCGCATCTATGCTTAATCTTGCACTTGATCTGGCCAAAACCATCGATGATCTGATCGGGCCTTTTGCCGAATTAGGATTTGATCTTGGAGTTGATAACACCGGTAGGGTTAGGATTATCGAGGTTAACGGTATTCCCCTTAAGGTTAGTATTAAACGACTTAAAAACCGTCACATTACACGTTCGGCTCATCAAAATCCCATCGAATACGCCATGTACTTGGCAGGGTTTGGGGGACTGTACTATGACTGAAACCTTCAATCTCAGGGAAGAAACGCATCAACCGGAATTTAAACTGCAAAAACAAATAGGTATTTTCCTAAGTAAACAAAAATGGCAAGGCCTTGTGTCACAACACTATAATTCCGGTTTAGCAGAGTTAGTACAAGCGGCAGATAGCTTAGGTATATCCCCCGTATGGTTTTCGAGTCCTCAGGAAGGGATAGACCAAGGCCTACTCTTAGCCGCTACTATAAAACATGGAGTCCTTCAGATTGGGCAGCAAGCAATGCCTGAAGTTGTTTATGACCTTGGTGTTTTCGATGAAAAAGAACGTGCTGAAGGACGAAAGATTAGAGCCGCTTTAACTACACAAAAAGTTAAGCTTGTTAATACCCGTTCCGCTTTTTCTAAATGGAGTACCCATGTTACACTTTCGCAAGACCGTCTTATATCTCCTCATCTGCCACAAACAGTTCGTTTCTCCCAAATATCAGATCTTTCTGATTTGCTGTCTAGTTACTCAAAAGTTTGCGTAAAGTCTTATTGGGGCAGCAGGGGTAAAGAGGTTTTGTTTATTGAGCAAGAAAAAAAGAAGCTGACTCTTCTTTTCCCGGATGGCACTGTCAAAGTGTTTAAGCGGATCGAAGAGCTTGGAGAGGCAATCTTTCGTTTTATGGGGCAAAAAGAATGCCTAGCTCAGCAACGTATAGAATTGGCTACGAGGAAAGACCGTCACTTTGATATACGGGTGCTCTTGCAAAAAGTATCTTTAAAACGCTGGGATTGTACAACACTTTGTTTGCGGCTGGCCTTGACGGGTCATGGTTCAACCAGTACAAGCCAAGGTGGCGTGGTTAGCGCAGTAAAACCTGTGCTCGTCGAACTCTGGCCTTCAGGCTATTTGGAAATAATAGCTGAGGTAAAGCGGTTAGCCTTCAATGTAGCAGAAATGTTGGAAAATATTTACGGTCCTCTTGGAGAGCTGGGAATAGACGTAGGCGTTGATATAAACGGCGGGGTATGGTGCTTTGAGGTCAACGGAAAACCGGGCAAGGTTACGGTAAGGAGACTCAAACAAAGCCATCTAACCCAACTTGCCTATCAGCGGCCTTTGCTCTACGCGAAAATGCTTCTGGAGGAGAAATAATATGGTACTTGAGCTTAAGCTTATCGACCAAAAGTACTGGCAAATTTCGCCGTACTTGGCCCAAAATCTCGCGCTCGAGGAAGGAGAGTCAGTTTGGCTTCATGTAGGAAATACCAAGCGTAAAACGGTTGTATCTTGTCACGGTAATCGCACAAGTATGAATTTAAATAAGCAATGTGCTGCTGACCTTAAACTTACTCCAGGCAAGTGGAAGGTAAGGCGTGTAAGAGACGGGATACGTCTTGGACCGATAATAGGTATAGTCTGTCGAAAACTACCCAGCCAGCCTCCTGCCGAATCTAGCTGGCTCCGTTATTTTGGCGCTATTGATGGGGGACTAGGCATTTTGGTAACCCCTGAAGGGTTTGACTTAGAGCGTCGCTGTGTGTACGGACTTACTTTATCAGAGGACAAATTGCATTGGGTAGAAGGGGAGATGCCCTGGCCGGACGCTCTATATGTACGGCCCTACCCCATTCATACCTCGTTAAAAGCATTTATGCAAAAAGAGTTTCCAAATCGCCATTTCAATACACAAACTCTGTTTAATAAGTGGTTTGTATTCCAATTACTATACGGCAGACAGGATATAAAACCTTATCTGCCGGCAACAGCTATCTTGGATAGTGATCCGGCTTCTTTGAAAAGCTGGGTTGATAGATTCTCAGCAGTTTATGCCAAGCCCGTCTATGGTAATAAAGGTCTTGGCGTCCTAAGAATCACCGCTGGGAATGAGAACTATTTAATTAGATACAGGAAGGGTCAACAAAACGAAGAGATATCTATACCCATTTCAGATCCAATTCGCCAAGAATTAAGGGATTTTATGGGAGAAAGTCAATACATCATGCAGCAAGCCTTGTTATTACCCGAAAATGAAAAACGAACGTGTGACTTTCGTGTCCTGCTACAAAAAAAAGATGACGGTCTATGGCATATCACAGGTCTTTTAGGAAGGCGTGGAGCAGTTGGAAGTATTGTCAATAACCTAGCCAGTGGGGGCGAACTAGTCCCGGTGGCTGGAATTCTTGAAAACCGAGCGATACCCAAAGCCCAGCGCATGAAGGAAATTTACCAGTTATGTCTACTCGTGGCTTTTACCTTGGAAGAGCACTTTGGTCAAATTGGTGAAATTGGCTTAGATTTGTGTATCGACTGTGATGACAAACTGTGGATTATTGAAGTTAATGGGATGCCCGGTAAAAGCTTTTTTGTTGAGTCCTACTCACCTAATGTTACAAAAAGTGTCTATACTGCACCAATGCTTTACTCAGCATACCTAAGTGGCTTTTCCGATGTAATTTACCCTTTGGCCTAATCGATGTTCGAGATTCGAGGTTCGAGGTCAGAAGTCCGAGGTCGGAGTCGATAGTTCCCGGTACGTGAGTTTACAGTGTAGACTCATGCCGGAGCCGGAAGCTTTAAAGGATGGCAATACGGCGAAGGATGAACTATCGCCGTTCGTCCATACTGTAGATACTGTGCTCCGGGACGAACGGAAACGATGTTCGAGTGCATGGGCTGTTGAGGGATTCAGCAGGGATTACTTTCAATCCGATCATTGTCATCACCTGCTTTGGAATTATCCTTTATGGCGAGAACTATCGCCATGTTAGCTAACATCAGAGTCGGATCCAGCTTTTCTATTTTTAGGTCCAGGTAAGGAAAAAGAAGCGGAATTTCCGTACAAGCTCCGAGCACAGCTGTAACGCCTGAGGCATAATACTGGTTTAGCATCTGGTTTAAAGGTACGATATAGGAGTTTTTCTCAATGAGAGAACCTTTGACCTCTAAAATAGCGGAAGCCACCATGTCTTGTTCATAGGACTCGGGGACATGGAGCTTCAATCCTTTTTGTTCAAAGGCATTTTGATACAATCTTTTCTGCAGTATAGCCTTTGTACCCAACAGTAATATGCGATCGCTTAGATGCCGGTAATGGACTTCAATGCAGGAAACTGTATTTTCGATCATGCTGTAAATAGGAATTTGGATGGCGGCTTGGATCTCACTAAACCATACATGAGCGGTATGGCAGGGAATGATGATAAAATCGGCGCCGGCATTCTCTAACCGCCGGGCGGTCCGCATCAGTTCGGTCACGGGATTTTCCTTTCCGTCCAAGATAGCGTCAACCCGCGAAGGAATCTGAGGATTGTTATAGATGATGATCGGTATATGGTCAAGATCGGTGGCCGCCGGTGTATACGCAACAATCTTCTTAAACAAGTCCACCGTGGCCATCGGACCCATTCCTCCTAATATGCCAATCGTCTTGCTCAATGGCTATCTCTACCTTCTGTCGTTGATTTTTTTCAATCCCAAAGGTCAAACTACCCTCTTTATCATATGCTTATTAGTTGTGGTTTGGCCGGATAGTTTTGAATTATTTCCTATTTGTTCCAAGTTTTAAAACCCGTTAGCTATATTAATCAACAGTTAGCTCGACTTCCATATTCAGGTACACTTTTTACTCGTCTCAATAAAGAACCATTTTTATAAACAATGGAGACCCAGCGACACATACTGGATTCTCACAAAATAATATGAGAGTAGATCATATTAAATTATAGTGGTGAGGTGAATACATGAATCCGCTCGTTTTGAGTATTCCTGCAATCGCAATTACCGGTAGTTCCGGCAAAACAACGACTAGGGAGTTTATCTCCTCTATATTGGTAACTAAGTGGAAGGTTCTTAAAACAACAGGTAACAAGAACCTTCCACTCCATACTAAAAAAACTATGGAAAGTTTCGATCCCTCTTTTCAGGCGATCGTCTTGGAGTTAGGGCTGGGGAAACAAGGTGCTGGGAAAAGACATTGTAGGTATATTCAACCCAACATCGCTATCATTACAAATATCGGAACCGCCCATTTTGGCAATCTTGGAAATA
>ORJL010509116.1_pt1 | contig 12621 bp, 11 predicted proteins | sample 1779941 | NCBI WGS metagenome assembly ORJL01 (sample SAMEA104232317, study PRJEB22302) | groundwater metagenome | biome: forest; feature: aquifer; material: groundwater | place: USA | collected 2011-08-07 | depth 5.8 m
GCTGGTGATGGCGGGCAGCGCGCAGCGACTCGGCATCTACGGCTTCGGCGCAGCCGGGCACATCGTCGCTCAGATCGCGCGCTGGCAGGGCCGCTCCATTTACGCGTTCACCCGATACGGCGACACTGACGCGCAGGCTTTCGCCCTTCGACTCGGCGCCGTGTGGGCCGGGGCGTCGGACCAGGTCCCTGACGCTCCGCTCGATGCCGCCATTATCTACGCTCCCGCCGGACAATTGGTGCCCGCGGCACTGCGCGCGGTGCGCAAGGGCGGCAGGGTGGTATGCGCAGGCATCCACATGAGCGATATCCCGAGCTTTCCTTACAATCTGCTTTGGGAGGAAAGACAGCTGGTGTCGGTTGCGAACCTCACACGCCAGGACGGACTGGATTTCCTCAAAATTGCCCCCCAAGCCGGAATCCGGACCCAGACCACGTCGTTCCCGCTTGCCGAGGCCAACGACGTCCTGACAAAGCTGCGGACAGGACAAATCCTGGGCGCCGCGGTCCTCCAACCCTAAGGCTCGGCCCGCATGACAGCTTCAACAGCCGACTCCCGCATGCAGGAGCGCGTCTTCGCATTTCTGGTGGACCCCGCGATGCATCCGCGTGTCCATCGGATCGATACGCATGCGGCGTCGGTTTTCCTCGAAGGCGGCCGCGCGCTGAAGATCAAGCGCGCCGTCCGGTTTCCCTTTCTGGATTATTCGACGCTGGCGAAGCGGAAGGCCGCCTGCGACGAAGAGATCAGAATAAATCGCCAGTTTGCGCCGCAAATCTACCGCCGCGTGGTTCCGATCACGCAAGGCGCCGATGGATCGCTTGATATCGACGGCGACGGCACGCCGGTGGAATTTGCGATTGAAATGGCTCGCTTCGACGAGCGCCAGACCATCGACCATCTGGCCGAAGCCGGCTCGCCCGATCCCGCTCTCGCCGACGCTATCGCGGACGCAGTCGCAGCTTCTCACGTGGTCGCGCCGCGCGCGCCAGCAAAACCATGGATCGAGTCGATCCCCTCAATCATCGAGAGCAATACCGCGGCGCTCCGCGCCGCAGCCTGCTTTCCCGCTGCCGATATCGATGATCTCAGGGAGGCGTCCCGGTCGACGTTTGCGCAGGTCCGCGGGTTATTGGAACAGCGCGGCAGACAGGGATATGTGCGGCGCTGCCATGGCGATCTGCATCTGGCGAACATCGTGCTGATCGAGGGCAAGCCCGTCCTGTTCGATGCGATCGAGTTCGATCCCGATATCGCATCGGTCGATGTGCTCTACGATCTTGCATTTCCAATGATGGACTTCATCCGCTATCGCCGGCACGCAGCCGCCAACGCCCTGCTCAATAGATATCTTGGGGTGGCAGCGAGCGAAAATCTCGATGCACTCGCAACACTTCCCCTTTTCATGTCGCTGCGATCGGCTATTCGCGCCATTGTGCTGCTCGCCAGGCTTGACCGCAGTCATCACGACAAGGCTGACGTCATGCAATCGGCACGGGCCTATTTCGAACTGGCGCGCCTGATGATCCATCCCCCGGCGCCGACGCTGGTTGCGATCGGCGGATTGTCCGGAACCGGAAAATCCGTTTTGGCGCGCGCGCTCGCCCCTGACGTCGCACCGCTTCCGGGGGCTGTCGTGCTGCGTAGCGACGTGCTGCGAAAGCAACTGTTTAAAGTGAACGAGACGGATCGGCTGCCCGAGAGCGCATACCGGCCGGAGATTACCGGGCAAATTTATGAAATTCTTGTGCAACGCGCGGCGCGGATTCTTGCCCAGGGTCATTCCGTCGTGGTGGACGCGGTATTTGCACATGAAAAGGAGCGAGCCGCGATCCATGATGCCGCGCGCAGGTTGAATATCAGGTTTGCCGGCTTCTTTCTGGTAGCCGACCTTGCGACCCGAATGAACCGCGTCGGGCGCCGCAAGCGCGATGCGTCCGACGCCACGCCCGAGATCGCCGGACTTCAGGAGAAATATGACATCGGCGCCATCGACTGGACCGTCATCGACGCATCTGGAACATCCGAGCAAACTCTGGAACACTGCCAATCCCGGATCGCTCATGGTGAGGCGGCTCAGGGCCGATAGCGCGAAACAGCAATGCCGCCTTCCCCGAAATCAGGCAGTCAAGCCACCTCCCGCGCCGGTCGGGCGCCGCGGCGACGCCGCGACCCAATTCCGCGGCTGAATGCAGCGATGGCGTGCGACACCGCATTTCGAGTCGTCGCGCGCCGCTATCTGGCGGATTTGACTGCAAATCAGGAGGCGACATGTAGAGGCGACCCGGTAGCCCTGCACCAGATGCGCATTGCGCTGACGCACTTGCGCTCAGCCATATTGTTCTTCTCGCCGATGGTTGCCGATTCCAAACAGATGCGAATAGGAGCCGAACTGAAGTGGCTGAACGCCCATCTTGGCATTATGCGCGACCTGGACGTCGCGATCGAACGGCTCAGGGCAATCGACAAACGGCGGCCGCAAACAATACCCCATTATCGGGCCTGGACCGCGAAGCGCGCGGACATCCATCGACGTCTGGCACGCGCGCTCCGGTCAGCCAGATATCAGCGTCTGGTCAAGAGCACGTCCGATTGGATCGAGCGTGGACTCTGGTCGATCAGGAAGGGAAAACAGGCCGCGCAGGAGCGCGCTTCTCCGATCGCTGACTACAGCGTGCGCAAGCTGACGCTGTGGCAGGGAAAGCTTCTGAAGAAGAGCCGCAAGCTTCCGAAAATGGATGCGGAGAAACGGCATCGGTTGCGCCTGCTCAACAAGAAACTATGCTATTCGATCGAATCTTTCGAAGACTTGTTTTCAGACAAGGGGTTTTCTAAACAACGGACCGCACTGAAGTACCTGCGTAAAGCGCAAAAGTCTCTCGGGCAGTTGAACGACGATGCAAGAGGTCATTCTCTGGCGGCCGCCCTGGAGCGAGAGGGCGGCGTCCGGGCGCCTTTGCAATTTCTCAGCCACAAGCGCGAAAAACGGCTGATACAGACCGCAACCGGGGCGTACCAGAAATTGGCTGCGCTGAAGTGAGCCCGGAATGGCCGGAGATCACTGCCGGACGTAGTTGCCGGGCGCATCGGGCAAACTCCGGCCGTCCGCCTGCCCGATGCCCATCCGCGGCGGCTCGCAGGGCTCGCCGGATCGCGCGGTCAGCCACCTCGTCCATTCCTTCCACCATGATCCATCGACCTTGGGCGCCGTCTTCAGCCATTCATCGGGACCGACATAGGGCGCATCTTCCGGCTTGTTCTTGACCTGATAGGAGTGGCCTTCCTCGCCGGGCGGCGCCACGATGCCGGTATTGTGGCCGCCGCTGGTCAGAAGGTAGGTCACATCGGCGTCCACCTGATAATGTATCTTGTAGGTGGACTTCCAGGGCGCCACGTGATCGCGAAGCGTTCCGACCACGAACATCGGCGTGTGAATATCCGACAGCGCAATTGGCCTTCCTTCGACGACGTAGCGGCCTCCGGCGAGGTCGTTGTCGAGGAACAGCTTGCGCAGATATTCGGAATGCATCCGGTACGGCAAGCGCGTGGCGTCGGCGTTCCAGGCCATCAGGTCGCTGGGCGGCGTCCGTTCTCCCATCAGGTAGTCGCGGGTGATCCGCGACCAGATCAGATCGTTCGAGCGCAGCAACTGGAATGCGCCCGCCATCTGCGTGGTGTCGAGGACGCCGCGTTCCCACATCATGTCTTCGAGGAATGCGACCTGGCTTTCGTTGATGAACAAGGTCAGTTCGCCGGCTTCCGTAAAATCGGTCTGTGCGGCGAGCAAGGTGATCGATTTCAAACTGGTGTCGCCGTCCCGCCCCATCGTAGCGGCGGCGATCGACAGCAATGTCCCGCCCAGGCAATAGCCAAGCGCATGAACCTGGCGGTCCGGCACGATTTGACCGATCGTTGCGACCGCGGCTTCCACGCCCAGCTTGCGATAGTCGTCGAAGGCGATATCGCGATCCCCCGGCCCCGGATTGCGCCAGGAGATCATGAATACGGTGAAGCCCTGATCGGTCAGAAACTTCACCAGCGAATTCTGCGGCGACAGATCAAGGATGTAATATTTCATGATCCAGGCCGGCACGATCAGGATCGGTTCCGGATGTACCTTGCCCGTGGTCGGATAGTACTGGATCAGCTCGATGAGCTCATTGCGGTAAACGACCTTGCCGCGCGACGTCGCCACGTTATTGCCGACGACGAAGTCCTGATCCTGCTGCGGCTTGCCGGCGGACAGCATGCGCATCCAGTCGCTGTACCAGTTTTGCATGCCGAAGACGAAATTCTCGCCGCCGCTTTGGAACGCCTTCTGCAACACCTCAGGATTGGTAGCGGCGAAATTGGACGGCGCCAGCATATCGAGCACCTGCCGCACCGAGAACTCGACAATCGCCTCGTTCGGCGGAGCAACGCCGCGCACGCCGGTGGTCGCGTTGTGCCACCATTGCTCCCTCAGCAGAAACGCCTGCGCAAGCAGATTGAACGGCGGACGCTCCCACTCCGCGGCGACAAAGCGCCGATCCTGCGGCTGCGGCTTGATCAGGGACCACGGTCCCTGATCAGAGGAGAAATAATGCAGCGCGGATTCGAATAGCTGTCTCGTGGTCCGCAACGCGTCCTGGGATATCTCCATTTGCCGCTGCGGCGCCGCCGCCAGATGCGTGGCCCAGTCGATAAAGGCAAGCGACAGCGCAACCGGCGATATGCCGCCGGTCAGGCGTGCCAGCAACGCATGAAACGCGCGATCGGCCTCATAGGCCTCGCGCGGCTGTCCCTGGTGAGTTTCGGAAGCTTGCACGGCGCGCGGCTCGGCCGGAACGACGGCACGGTCTTCACCGTGGCCCAAGGCATGAGCGGGACAGGGCAATCTCGGCGCGTCGGCCTTTGGCAGGGTCGTCATCGGCTGCACGGAATCCATCTGTTTCACTTCGGGCGGATAATTGGACTGCAAATCCATGACAGTCGGAAGACGGGTCAGCTCTCGGGCTGTTTGCCGAACAGTTTCGAACTCGCTTCGATCATCCGCTCGCCATGTTTGAAAAGCCGATCGCTGTCCCTGCGGATGAAGTCGATCTGATGCTGCCCGCACTCCTGGCACATCGTCCGCAGGTCCTTGACCGAGTGCGAGCCGGCCATTTTCGAGACGAATTCGGAAAACAGGTGCATCTCGGTTTTCGCCCGGTCGAGTATCTCGTTGCTCGCGAACACGATCTCCTCGAGCATCACCTTTTGCGCGCCCATCATGAAATCCAGCGCGTGCTTGTTCGCCTTGGCCAATCGCGCCGCGGCGTCGGCCGCGGATTCCTCAACAGCCGCGGCAGCCGGTTCGGGAAGTTCTAGCATGGCGGCCTCCAATTTTTGGTCGGTTTGAATTGGTACGACCTTGTGCCGGGGGTCACATTGAGCTGCATCAAGCCGGCGGACCGCCCTTGACTTGAGTCAAATCGCGGCGCGGCGGTTGCAATAGCGTGGCAAAATCGGTTTTTTTCTCGAACCCCGCGGAGGCCCCAATGCGCGCCCACCAGATCATGACCCGGCCCGTCATCACCGTCACGCCGGAGACCACGATCCTCGAAGCCGCCAACACCATGCTTCAGAAGCACGTCAGCGGCCTGCCGGTGGTCGATACATCAGGCAAACTCGTCGGTATCATCTCGGAAGGCGATTTCATCCGCCGCAGCGAAATCGGCACCCAGCGCAAGCGCGGCCGATTTCTGAAATTCGTTCTCGGCCCGAGCGCGGCGGCGGCCGATTTCGTTCACGAGCACGGCACCAAGGTCGCCGAGATCATGACGCAGCAGCCGGTTACCATCACCGAAGATACCCCGCTCGAGGAGATCGTGCGGCGCATGGAAAACAACAACGTCAAGCGTCTGCCGGTGACGCGCGGCGACCAGATCGTCGGCATCGTATCGCGCGCCAACCTGCTGCAGGCGGTAGCGAGCCTCGCCCGCCAGGTCCCCGACCCGACCGCCGACGATGACCACATTCGCAACCGCGTCATCGACGCCCTTGAGAAAAATGACTGGTGTCCGTTCGGCCTGAACGTCATCGTGCGCGACGGTATCGTGCATTTGAGCGGCGTCATCACCGAGGAAAGTTCACGGAAGGCTGCGGTTGTCGCTGCCGAGAACGTCACCGGCGTGAAGAAGGTTCACGACCATCTGTGCTGGGTCGACACCATGTCCGGCATGTATCTGAACTCGCCGGAAGACGAAGAGATGGCCAAGGCCAGCTGACCGCCGCGGCTGGCTCGCGCCAGCCTTGGCGCCCTTCCCCTCTAAACGCGTTCGATGATGATCGCCGGCGCCATGCCGCCGGCGGCGCACATGGTCACGAGGCCGCGCCTGAGATCACGCCGCTCCAGCTCGTCGAGAATGGTGCCGATCAGGATCGAACCGGTCGCGCCGATGGGATGACCGAGTGCAATCGACCCGCCGTTGACATTGACCTTGTCGCGGTCGAGTTCGAGATCCCTGATGAACTTCTCGGTTACGACCGCGAAGGCCTCGTTGATTTCGAACAGATCGATATCATCCAGCGTGAGGCCGGCCTTGGCCAGCACCTTACGCGCCGCCGGGACTGGGGCATTCAGCATCAGGGTGGGCGAGTCGCCCATATTCGCCATCGCAACGACGCGCCCGCGCGGCTTCAGGCCGTGGGCCTTGGCGTAGTTCGGTGATGCCAGCAGGATCGCCGCCGAGCCGTCGACCACGCCGGATGAATTGCCGGCGTGATGCATGAAATCGATCTCCAGATCGGGATATTTCTGCAGGATGAGATTGCGATAGGTCGTGCCCTTGTCATCGAGCGGATAGTCCGCCACCGCCGTGAACGCAGCCTTCAGTCCGGCCAGCCCTTCGAGCGTGGTCTGCGGCCGCGGATATTCCTCCCGGTCAAGCGCAAGGCTGCCGTCCTCGCGATAAACCGGAACCAGGCTCTTGCTAAAATAGCCGGCCTTGATGGCAACGGCGGCCTTCTGCTGGCTCTCGAACCCGAGCCTGTCGACGTCCTGCCGCGTAATGCCTTCCAGCGTCGCGACAGCGTCGGCGCAGACGCCTTGATGCGACTGCGGATGCCTGGCACGCAGGCGAAGATTGCCGGCGTCCATCATCAACGGTCCCTCGCCGCGGCGGCCTTCCATCGACATCATCTCGGTGCCGCCGGCGATCACGAGATCCTCGGATCCCGACATGATCGAGGCGGCCGCCATGTTGACGCTGGTGATGCCGGAGCCACAGAAGCGATCGAGTGTGACGCCGCTGGCGCGGACATCGTAGCCGGCGTCGAGCGCCGACATCCGGCCGAGATCGCCGCTCTGCGGGCCGCGCTGGGAACTGGTGCCCCAGATGATGTCGTCGACGTCAGCGGTATCGATCCCGGTGCGATCGGCCAGCGCCCGCAGCACCGTCGCGCCGAGCTGCTGCGGATGAATGCTTGCCAGCGCGCCCTTGCCGGCCTTGCCGATGCCCCGCGGCGTCCTGCATGCGTCGATGATCAGCGCGTCAACCATGGTGTTTCCTTCCGCAAAATTGTTGTCGGCATTTGCAGCCGGTCAGGTTCTAAACGGCGCAGCCACGTGAAGCGAGCCCTGATGAACGCCACGCCCGCACGGCAAGAACATAGGCGCCGCCCATCGGCCAGCCCCTGCTTGCGAATTGCCCGAACGGTACGATTTAGTATAATCCGGACAGCCGGTCAAATTATTTCCCGGAAGACTGATGACGGGAGCGGTGACAGGCAGTAAATGGCTCGCTATTGCCTCAGCGCACCCAGTAGAGGGAACCAATGAAAGCCGTCGTGGTCGAGGAATACGATGCCATCGATAACATTGCCCTGAAAGAGGTTCCGCTACCGGAGATATCGGCCGGCCAGGTGCGCGTCAGAATTCAGGCCGCAAGCGTCGGCTTCGTCGATGGCTTGAAGGTACAGGGGCTTTACCAGACCAAGGATGCGCTGCCCTTCACGCCCGGATCGGAATTCGCAGGCATCGTGGATGAGGCGGCGGCGGACATCAGGGGATTTGCGCGGGGCGTGCCGGTCATGGGCATGGCGCGGTCGGGTGGGCTTGCGGAATATATATCCGTGCCGGCCGCGGCGCTCGAGGTGATGCCGGAAGGCATCGCACCGGAAGTCGCTGCCTCGTTCCGCGCCAACTACCTGACGTCGCTGTATGCGCTGAGCGAGCGCGGCGCGTTGCGCGCCGGCGAGTATCTTCTGGTCCTGGGCGCCGCCGGCGGCGTCGGGATCGCGGCGGTTCAGATCGGCAAACTGTTGGGCGCCCGCGTCATCGCCGCGGCCTCCACCGAGGAAAAGCGGAAGTTCGCGGCCCGCTACGGCGCCGAAGCGACCGTGGATTATACGCGGGCGGATTGGCGTGATTCTCTGAAGGCTCTGACCGACGGGCATGGCGCGGATGTGATTTTCGATCCGGTTGGCGGCGATGTCTCGCTACAGGCATTCCGCTCGATCGCTTGGAACGGACGCCATCTGGTGGTCGGCTTTGCAGCCGGCAGCATCCCCGCACTGCCGTTCAACCTGCCGCTTCTGAAGGGCGGAGCGCTGTTGGGCGTCGACCTCGCGCAAATTCCCCGGCGTGAGCCGGAGGCGCACAAGCGTGTCATGGCCCAGCTGATTAGCTGGCTGACGGAAAGGAAACTCGAGCCGGTCGTCGGCAAGATATTCGACTTCGAGGATTTCCGCGATGCATTCAGGACAATGCAGACCCGTTCCGCGCTTGGAAAGATGGTGGTCAGAATCAGCTAGCAACGGCACTTAAGGTTTTTTCAGGTAGAGATGGGAACAGATGCCGCAAATCAACGACGATAGTGGAGAGCGGCGCCGCCTGATGCACAGGCGGTCGGTCGAATGCACCGGCTACCTCCGCAACGACGGATTGTGGGAAGTCGAGGCGCGGCTTGTGGACACCAAGCCCTTCGCGCAGCGCGACCATTATCGCGGCGAGCTGAAGGCCGGCGAGCCCGTTCACGACATCGGCTTGCGGCTCGTAGTCGATGATTCCCTGACCATTCGCGAAGCGGAGACCACGATGCGTGCGACGCCGTTTCCGACCTGCATCGAGGTCGAGCCGATATTGCAGCGCCTGGTCGGCGAACGTATCGGAAAGGGATGGCGCGAGATCGTCCGAAACAAGATCGGGCGGCTCGAGACCTGCACTCACCTCTCGGAGCTGCTTGGCCCGGCGGTGACGGCGCTGTTTCAGACGATGTCTTACGGCAAGACGCCGGAGAGCGGCAGTTCGATGGACCATCAGCGCAGCACCACCGAGCGGCCATTCTTTATCGGCGGTTGCCATTCATGGCGAACCGACGGCCCCATCGTCGCCGAGATGTTCCCGCAATTCGCCACCAAGCGTTCCGCCGATGATTAGGTGCGGCCAACCGCTTTTCCGATTGAGCTAGACTTTCTCTCGCCGGCTGGCCAAGGCGGGCTTGGCCGCATCGCCTGGCGCAAACCCGTTCAAGAACAGCTCGACTGCGATGTCGGCGAATTCCCTGGGGCCAATGCCGCCCTTGGGATCATACCAGGTGTAGGTATAGTTGATGATCCCGAACAGGATCATCGTATAGATCTTCTTGGTACGCTTGACGATCTTGCCTTCGGCGTCGAGCCTGACCAACAGATCGGTGACGGTATCGACGAGCTGCCGCTCAAGGTTCTTGATCGTTAGCTGCTCATCTTCGTTCAGAAACGACAGATCGTGAATCAGGACGCGTTGCTCGTGAGGCGACTTGGCGTTGACCTCGACGATGGCGCGGATGACGTTGCGAAATTGCGTCAGCGTCGGGCCGCCTGCGGCAACCGCGGCTTCGACCCGCGCAATCATTTCACGGATGTGCGCATCCAGGATCGCGAACAGGATCGCTTCCTTGGAGTCGAAATAGTGATAAAGCGCGCCGCGCGACAACTTGCAGGCATCGGCAAGGTCGGCAATCGAACTGCGCATGTATCCCTGCGCTGAAAACAGAGCCGCCGCCTGGGTCAAAATGCCGAGATAAATGCCGTCGTAGTTCTCAGAGCGTGTTCGCGCCATACCGGTTCTTCCTGCCTTCGTCGCATCGGCTCGATTTCCTGGACCAGTTCATCGGCCTGTCGCACCCACATTCGACGCAGATGGACCTCAGCGCCACCGCCTTTTCAAGAATCGCTGAACCCTTCGAAAACAATAATGCAAATCATATGCAAAAATTGTTTGAACGGCTAGCCGGATTATAATAGGCTGGAGGCTTCCAATGCAACAAACCGCCAGCTCGGGCCAACCGGCGGCACCCAAGGGGAGGCTGAATGACAGTAATTCGGGCGGATGCGGTCGTGATCGGTGCCGGTGCAGGCGGGCTTTGCGCTGCGGCCCGGCTCGCCCATGGCGGGCTGCACACCGTTGTGGTGGACGACAAGGCCCGCCTCGGCGGGCGTGCGTCGACCGAAGAGATCGACGGCTTTACCGTCAATATCGGCGCCATTGCGATCGAGCTCGGCGGCGTGTTCGAGGAGACCTTCAATACCGTCGGCGCGCAGCTCGATATCCGCACCCCGGAACCTGCCAGTTCCTTTTTCATTGATGGCAAGCTGATCGATGTCGGCCGCGGCGGATGGTCGCTGTTGCTCGGTCAATTGACCAAGCAGGCGTCACGCATTCTGGAGAAATTCGCCGACGCACGCGCTGGCAATCTTCCGGACGGCCGGCAATCCACCGAAGACTGGCTCAAATCCTACACCAGCAACGCCTCGGTGCACGCGATCTTCCGCAATTTGTGCGCGGCGATCTTTGCCTGCAATGCCGACGAACTGCCGGCCCGCGCCTTCCTGACCTATTTCACCAGCAAGGGCGCGTTCAAGCGCTTCGGCTTCTGTCCGCAAGGCACGATCGGCGTCTGGAATGCACTGGGTCAGGCGATCAAGCGCAATGGCGAGATCTGGCTGGCTACGCCGGCGGTGGAGATTCACACGAATAATGGCCGCGTCGAAGGCGTCACGGTGGTTCGCGACGGTCAACAAGTCCGGATCGATACCGATCTGGTCATCAGCAACGCCGGCCCCAAGATCACGGTCGCGCTCGGCGGGGAGAGCGCGTTCCCCTCCGCCTATGTCGAGCGGGTGCGAAACGGGCTTCGCCCCGCCGCCAACATCGTCATCAATATCGCAAGCCAACAGCCGCTGATCTCGCATCCGGGCATCGTGACGTTCGGAAAGACCCGCCGGCTCTGCAACATGGCGAACCTCACGGCGACCTGCCCCGAACTCGCACCGCCCGGCTGGCACCTCTATGTCGCCTACGCGGTGCCGATCCCGGCACTCGGCGATTTCGATTCGGGGGTGGAAGTCGAACTGGCGCTCACCGATTTGCGCGAGCAGTTTCCGAACTTCAATCAGGCCAAAATTCTGTCGGTCCGCGTGATGCGGGACGATTGGCCGGCGCAACGCAGCTGCGCAGGCTACGATCTGCCGCGCGAGACCGGCATCGAGGGCCTGTGGTGCGTGGGCGACGCGGTGAAGCAATATGGCAACGGCGGAACGCAGGCCTGCGCCGAGACCGCGAAAATCGTTACCGACGCGATCCTTAGCCAACGGCAGCGCGTTCCGAGCGCACGCAGCGTTTGAAAACAGGGAACGTTGGGCCAATGGCGATCTCGACACAGGCGGAGATAACTGGCGGCCTCGCGGCGCCCGCGAGCCCATGCCTGCTCGAGTTCCGCAACATCCGCATCGTCTACGACAACGCGATCGAAGCGATCCGCGATGTCAGCATCGCCGTCCCCGAAGGCGGCATCGTCGCGCTCCTGGGTTCCAACGGCGCCGGGAAATCGACGCTGTTGAAGGCGATGTCCGGCATTCTCTACACCGAGGAAGGCGTAATCGAGAACGGCGTCATCCGGTTCCGCGATGAGGACGTGCATCGGCTTGCGCCGGATGAACTGGTACGGCGCGGCATCGTGCAGGTGCCCGAGGGCCGGCGCGTGTTTCCAGCGCTGACCATCGACGAGAACCTGCAGATGGGCGGCTACACCAAAACCGCCGCGGAGGCGCGCGAGCGCCGCGACAAGGTATTCGCGCTGTTCCCGCGCCTGTTCGAACGACGCGACCAGATCGCCGGCTACATGTCCGGCGGCGAGCAGCAGATGCTGGCGATCGGCCGGGCGCTGATGACGGACCCTGTGCTGCTTGCCCTCGACGAGCCGTCGCTCGGCCTCGCGCCACTGATCATCGACCGCATCTACGAGGTGATCGCCAGGCTGCGAGACGAGATGAAAATGACGGTGCTCCTGGTCGAGCAGAACGCACAGCGGGCGCTCGATATCGCCGACTACGCCTATATTCTCGAGACCGGGCGCGTCGTGCTCGACGGCACAGCGCAAAAACTCACGTCCAATGAGGATGTGCAGGAATTCTATCTCGGCATTTCCGGCTCGGGCCGCAAAAGCCTGCGCGACGTGAAGCACTACAAGCGGCGCAAGAGGTGGTTGTCATGACCCCCCTGCTCGCGGTCGACAATATCAGCAAGAGCTTTGGCGGTCTCAAGGCCGTCGCCGACGTCAGTTTCACGGTGACGCCGGGCGAGATCTGCAGCGTCATTGGCCCCAACGGCGCCGGCAA
>ORJL011097890.1_pt1 | contig 12619 bp, 11 predicted proteins | sample 1779941 | NCBI WGS metagenome assembly ORJL01 (sample SAMEA104232317, study PRJEB22302) | groundwater metagenome | biome: forest; feature: aquifer; material: groundwater | place: USA | collected 2011-08-07 | depth 5.8 m
CCGTCGGCGTGCTGGTTTCCGGCGTGGCGCACGAACTGAACAATCCGCTGCAGGCCATTCTGGGCACCGCGGAACTGCTCGAGCGGCAGACCGACCTGAGCGGCGCGGCGCGCGAAGAGATTGCGTTCGTCAAGACCCAGAGCGGCCGCGCGCGCGAGATTATCCGCAACCTGTCGCGCTTCAGCAGTCAGCATTCGGGTCCGCCATCCTTCATCGATCTGCGCGACATTGTCACCGAGGTGGTCCAGCTCCGACGCCGCGATCTCGACAACTCGTCGATCAGGCTCGACGTCGAGGCCGCCCCGACGCGCAAGGTTTACGCGAACTTCACTGAAATCGAGCAGGTCGCGCTCAACTTCGTCATCAACGCTCAGCAATCGATCGAATCGTCGGGCCGGTCGAAGGGGCGCATCCTGATCCGGTTGTCGGACGCTGGCAAGAAGGTCCGGTTCGAAGTGCACGACGATGGGCCGGGCGTGCCGATGGAAGACGAGCCGAAGCTGTTTCAGCCCTTCTTCACCACGAAGCCCGTGGGCAAAGGCACTGGGCTCGGCCTGTCGGTGAGCTACGGCATCATCGAGTCGTATGGCGGTACGACCGGCTATCGCCGCAACGATTGGGAAGGCGCGACCTTCTTTTTCGAGCTGCCAGGCTGCGATCTTCCGGCGACGACGACCAATGACGGACCGCCTTTACTACACTGACCCCTATCTGCGCGAGTTCGACGCGCGCGTCACGCGTGTGGATGCGCGCGGCGGCCGCGTGCTCATGACTCTCGACCGCACGGCCTTCTATCCCGCCTCTGGCGGACAACCCTTCGACGTCGGCACGATTGGCCCCCTGCGCGTCATCGAAGTGATCGACGAGGAGGATGGGTCGATCGCGCATGTCGTCGAAGCGCCCGGTGGCACAGCCGGCGGTCTTGGCGCCGCCGCCGACACTCCTGCGCCAGGAGAGCAGGTTCACGCGACAATCGACTGGGCCCGCCGGTTCGAGCACATGCAGCAGCACACTGGCCAGCATGTGTTGTCGGCCGCCTTCGATCGCGTTGCGGGCGCCCAAACGGTCAGCTTCCACCTCGGCGCGGTGTCAGCAACGATCGATCTGGCGCGCGAAGTGACGCCACAGGCCATCGCGGAGGCCGAGGACGAGGCGAACCGCATTGTCTGGGACGATCGTCCGGTGTCGGTCAGGTTTGTGACCGCCGAGGAAGCGGCGCGGCTTCCGCTGCGAAAGGAGCCCGCACGCGGTGGCACGTTGCGGCTGATCGACATCAAAGACTTCGACCTGTCCGCGTGCGGCGGCACCCATGTGTCGCGAGCGGGCGCCATCGGCATCGTTGCCGTCGTGTCGTGGGAGCGCTTCAGAGGCGGCCAGCGAATCGAATTCGTCTGCGGCGGGCGCGCCCTCGCCCGCTTTCGATCGATGCGCGACACGACGGCGTCAGCCGGGCGGCTGCTGTCGGTCGGGGCCGATGATGTACCTGCCGTCATCGAACGGATCCAGGCTGAGGCGAAGGAGCAGAAGCGGGCGCTGAACGCCCTGCAGATGGATCTCGTACGGTACCGCGCCGACGAGCTCGCGGCGTCCGCCGAGGAGACGCAGGCTGGACGTCTCGTGCTGCGCGCCGTCGACGCCGACGCGAACAGCCTGAAGGCGCTCGCCCTCGCCGTCGCCGCCAGGCCCGGACATATCGCCGTGCTGCTGTCCGCGGCGCGCCCGTCCCTCGCCGTCATCGCCCGCTCGGCGGATATCGCCGTCCAGGCTAATCAGCTGCTTGCCTCTCTGATCGCACAGTTCGGCGGGCGCGGCGGCGGCAAGCCGGACATCGCGCAGGGCGGCGGGCTCGACGCGCCAGCTGAGGACATACTTGCCGCCGCTCGCGCGATTATTCGCTGCTGAGACACAGAGCATGAGCCATCCGGTCGCGCCTTCACGCCTCCTTGAGTGGAGGAAGCCATGACGCGCACCTGGACTGTCTTGCGGATCGGACTGGTTCTGATCGTCACTGTCGCCAACTCTGTTGCTGCCCAGGATTTGCGGCCGGCGATATTCGGCGCTGCGGGGGTGGCCAAGGTCTATCGGGCGGAAGATCAGAGCTTCGGCACTGAGCTGAATGTCGGCGCCGGGGTGGGGATCGAATGGAAACGCCTCGGCCTCGACTCAGAAGTGCACCGGACGCTGGGCCTCACGCCCCGGGCGGTCCAGTGTGCCATCGGCAATGTGCCTTGCGTCGGCTCGGCGCGCGAGGGATTCCTGGAGGCGACGATGCTCTCAGGGAATGTCAGCTACTTTTTCGGCGGGCCACGCGTGCGCCCGTACGTAACGGGCAGCGTCGGCGTGCTTTGGACCGAAAGCGTAAATTCCGTGACCCTCGTCGGCAGCACGTCGGCAACCCTGTCCGAGTTTCACGAAAGGGACACGGGGCTCGCCATGGGCGTCGGCGTCGGCCTGGACGTGCCCCTCACGCCAGCGCTCTCGCTGCGCCCCGAATTCCGAACCTATTCGTCGGTGGCGATGTCACGTGTGAATCTCGGCCTGCATCGCGGAACGATCGGCGTGCGGTATTCGTGGTAGGGATTTGCGGCACTCGCCGAGGCAACCGCGAATCCGCGTCCCCAGCGCACGACCTGGCTCTGGACGAGCGCGCGGCGCGATAATGTACAAAGCCGTGAGGATCCTTCTCTTCAGCGGAAAAGGCGGTGTCGGCAAGACGACGCTGGCAGCCGCGACCGGCCTGCGGCTCGCGCAGCTCGGACGCCGCACGCTCGTCATGAGCGTCGATCCCGCTCACAGCCTCGCCGACTCGTTCGACCTCGGCGTCGACCTGTTCAGCAACCGGACATCGGATCCCTACCGGGTCAGCGAACGCCTCGATCTGCAGGAAGTCAACATCCAGACCGAGCTCGGCCGGCACTGGGCCGAAATCTCCACCTATCTGGCCTCTGTGCTTCGGACGACCGGCGTCAGCGAGATCGAAGCGCAAGAGCTTGCGATCCTCCCCGGCATGGAAGAGCTCAGCGCGCTGATGTACGTCAACCAGTACGCGCGCGATGGCCGTTACGACGTCATCGTCATCGATTGTGCGCCGACGGCCGAGAGCCTGCGCTTCGTCAGCATGCCGGGCACGCTCGACTGGTACATCAAACACATCTTCCCGACGCAGCGGGCGGTGCTCAAGGCGGTGCGACCGATCGCCAACCGCGTGTCGCCGGTCGAGCTCCCGCCCGATCGCTACTTCGGCAACGTCCTCGAGCTGTATCGGAAGCTGGAAGGCTCCGACGAACTGCTGGCGGACCCCAAGATCACCAGCGTCCGCCTGGTGACGAACCCCGAAAAGATGGTCGTGCGCGAGACGCAGCGCGCCTTCGTGTATTTCTCCCTCCACGGGCTGACCGTCGATCGGATCATCGTCAACCGAGTGCTGCCGTCCGGCGTGGGCGACCGCTTCTTCGCGGAATGGCACCGATCGCACCAGCAGGCCCTCGCAGAGATCGAGGAGTATTTTGCGCCCGTCCCGGTCGTTCGCGTGCCGCTGTCGTCGCATGAGGTCGTCGGACGCAAACGTCTGACCCAACTTGCGGACGCGCTGTATGCTGCCGGCGAGGACCCGTCGGCGACCACTCGACTCGAACGTCCCTACACCTTCGCGACGGAGGACGGGCACCACGTCGTGCGGTTGCGAGTGCCGTTCGCCTCGAAGGCTGACCTCGGACTGTTCAAGAAGGGCGACGAGCTCGTCGTGCAGATCGGCACGCTGCGCCGGCACATCGGGCTGCCCACGTCGATGGCGCGATTCGAACCGGGTCGCGCGCGGCTAGAGGACGGTATCCTGACCGTCGAATTGAAGGAGGCGTCATGAGCAAGAGGAAGCCCGCCGCGGCGCGCCCACGCACCGCCGGCGATGAAGCGTACGCGAGATTGGCCGCCGACATCTGCGACCTGCTGCGCGCTCTCGCGCCATCCGAAGAGGCGCTCGGCCACTTCCGAAGCGCGCGGGTGGAAGTCCTGAAGGGCGTGCGCGCGGTCATCGACAGCCGGATCGAACGGCTCTCAAGGGAGCGCCCGAAGGGCACGGCGGTAACGATCGACTGAAATCTCGTAGATCCGAGTGCCCGGTCGCTCCGAGAGTCCTAATCGCTCGGTTCACCTCGGAGTGCCGAATTATCTCTGCGTCTCCATGGCGACACGCCGAAACTGCGCCAGCCGCACGACGATCGCGTCGGCGGCGGCGTTGACGACATCCGCCTTCGTGTCGAAGTTATTGGCGAGGATCGAAAACACGAGCTACTCTCCGTCGGCGGTCGTGACGTACCCCGACAGAGCGCGCACATTCGACATCGACCCGGTCTTCGCGCGCGCGTTGCCTTCCGCCGCCGTCCCCTTCATTCGATTCACCAGGGAACCATCAATACCGGCAATTGGCAGCGAAGCGTCGAACGGACCCCGGAGCTTCTCGTCATGATTGGTGTGCGCAAGGATCGCGACGAGCGCCTCTGGCGTCACGTAGTTGTAGCGCGACAGGCCTGAGCCGTCGCGCTGTATCACATCACCGTCGCCCAAACCCCAGCTCTTCACGATCGCGCCAGCCGCCGTGGCCCCGCCTGCGGCGGTTGGGGTCCCGGCGAGCGCGCCCAGCGTCCGAAGCAGCGTCTCGCCGTACTGATTCTGGCTGTTCTTCATCAGCCGCACGGCCAGCGCGGACAGCGGCGGCGAGTGATGGGCGACGACGGTGACGCCCATATCGCGGGCCGGTACGTCGGTAATGTCGTCGATGTCCACGGCTGGCCCGCGCACGTCGATGTGGCCCGCGATTAACGCCTGCCTGAGCGCCGAGACGAAAAACATCGTCGGGTTGTCGACTGAGACGAGCCGCACCGCCGGCGGATTTCCAAGCGGCAGCGACCCGCGCACCTCGAGCTCGGTGCTGCCCGGCGGCCGGCGGAGTTGAACCAGTCCCGGGCTGTCCGCGTCGCCGGTTGTCAGGTGGTTGCGAATGACCAGCCCTGCAGCATCCGGTTCGATCACGACGACCGCGGGCGCTCCGATGGTGGAACCGGGCGTCACGGTGACGCGCGCCATGTTCTCGTTGAACTGCAGCGCGCCCACACCGGCGGCGAACGCCTCGGGCAGGTCGTCCCATGACCATCCCATCCCGAGCGGCTCATCGTCGAAGGCGTTGTCGTCGCCGATGACCCGGCCGTTGACCGCCGAAATGCCGGACGCCCTCAACTGGTCGGCCCATGCTGCAAACGGCGGGGGCGTGATCGTGTCTGTGAGGCTCGGATCTCCCGAGCCGACCACGAGCAAATCGCCGTCGAGCACGCCTTCGTTAACAGCGCCGACTGCCAGAATGTTCGTGTCGTAGGTGAAGTCCCATCCGAGGTGGTCGGCCGCAGCCGCGAGGGTGACGATCTTCAAAGCCGACGCGGGCATCATCAGCTTGCGCTCGTTGAGCGCATACAGCGTTTCGTCCGACTTGAGCGATTTGACGAGCACGCCCCAGTACCCGCGCTGGAGCGGAGGCGCGGCGAGGAGGGCGGTGAGGTCCTGTCGAAGCTGTTGATGGGCGCGGCTGTCCGGCCCTGAGGGGACCGTGCGCGGCACTCGGTGGCAGGCGGTGAATGCGACCGCCAGGCAGGTAGCAACGGCTGCGCGAGTGAAAGTGACGCGCGGAAGCGCGGAGCATGCTCCGCCCCTGCGCCCGCGCGTCATTTCGATAGTTCGAGCAGCGATTGGAATGCTTCGCTGTAATCGGTCGCGTTCATTTTGGCGGCGTCCGGCTCGTCCTGGCGCGCCGCGAACACGTTGCTGTCCACTCTGCCGAATCTCACGCGCTCTTGCTTCCCCTCGCCGAACTTCACGACGACGATCAGTTCGGGTCTGTTGAGGCCCGTGCTCGCGGTGGCTTCGGCGAACGACTCCGCGCGCATGTTCGAGAGCCGCGACAACAGGGCGTCCATGGTCTCCTTGGCAGCGTCGGCCGGATTCGGACCGAGGCGCCGCCATTTGTCCTCGGGCTCTTTGCCGTCCTTGGCCTCGCCTTTCACCTTCTCGAACGGGAGGGCGGCCCCGTTCGCGCGGATGAACTCGATTCGGGTGGCATTGAAGGGCCGGAAGTCGAAGATGTCCTTGCGCCGGTATTCGTCGACGCTCTTCGTGACGTCGTCGGCCAGCGTGCTGTCGACGGTCACGACAGTTGGCTTCGACGCCTCGCGCGCGTAGATGGTGCCGTCTTCAGCCGTGCCGCCCAACTGCAGCGTCGCGCGGCCGCCGAAGTTCAGCGTGACCGTCCGGAAGGGCTTGTCGAGGCCGTACTTCTTCAGGTCGTCTGGCGTCGCATTGGTCGTGACGATCGACTTCAGCTGCGCCGTTTCGAGACGGGCCCGCAGGCCCTGGACCGCCGAGCCATCGGCACGTACCTGGATCGGCTTCGTCACATTCCAGTCGGGACCGCTCTTGACAAGGACGAACGTCTTGCCCCCGGCGGTCACCTCGATACTGTCCAACCTGTCGTGGTCGAACACGAGGAATGTTTTGTCGCGCAGATCGATCAGACCCTTGTTGAAGGTCGTTTCCTGATACGCCGGAATCAGGAACACCTTCTTCTCGTTGCCGAGTTTTGCGAACAGGTCTCCGCCGGTCGCGGTTTTGTCGCCGATGAGCAGATGGCGGTATTCCGTCTCGCCTGCAACCTTGAAAGCGACGTCGATTCTCGGCGGCGCGAGCCCGTAATCTTCGAGCTTGGCTGGATCCTCTTCGATGATGCGCCCGCGCTCGACCGAGGCCAGACCGCTCGTTACGGCGCTGACTTCGCTTTCATCCGGCTTTACGACCTCCGGCGCGGTAATCTGCCACGCGCCGGCTGTCTTGGTGAGCGTGGTCGTCTCGCCCTTCTCGGATTTCACCTGGAGGGCTTCGATCTTTTCTGCCTCCAGCGTCGCGAAGACCTGTTCTTCCTTCTTCGCGTCTTCGTCCGGCAACTTCCAGGTGACGAAGTAGATGTACGCGCCAAGACCGGCCAGAACGACCAGCAGCGCGATCGTGGACCGAAGCCCGCGCATCTACCGCCTCCGCCACCAGGCGAAGACGCCGGTGCCAAAAATGAAGACGGGGATGAACAGCAGCGAGGTCCACATCACCAGCTTCTGCTGATCGGCCGTCAGGGTGATGCGGCGGTCGTCGGCCTCTTTCGGTCGAATGGAAATCAGGTTTTCCTGCTGCGACAGCCAGCCGGCGATATTCATGAAGAGGTCGCGGTTGCCGGCGACCCCGAGCACGCTGTTGGTGGCGAAATCCGAATCGCCGATGACCACGATGCGCGTCTGCGGCTTCGACTCGTCGTTCGCGGAGGGAATGATCCCGCCTTCTGGAGTGGTCGTAGGCGCAGGCGGCCCCGCGGACACCGCCGCCGCAATCGGTACGGGACCCTGCTTGTCGCCCTTCGACTCGTCGATCGCGGCCTGACGCGACGTCAGCAGCGCTGTCACATCGGCTTCGGCCCAGCTGTCGGCGCTGGTTTCCACGATCGGCTGCGCGGTGCGGCCGCTCACGCCGCCCGCCACCGGCGTGACGGACCGCACGAGCGGATACAGCGTGAGCACGTTGAACCGGTCGGTGATCGGATGCGAGGGGTAGCTGGCGGCAAACGGCACAGCGGCCTCTGCGCCCATCATCCGCGCTCTCGGATCGACGACGACATTGTTGCCGACCTCCACGCCCCAGTCGCGCGCCAGCCTCATCAGGCTCGTGAGCGGAGGATCCCCGGGTTTGTCCGGCGGATCGAGCGCCAGCAGCACCTTGCCGAACTTGTCGAGATACTTCTTCAACGCGTCGATTTCGGTTGGGAAGAAGTCCGAGCGCGGACCTGCGATTACCACAATCGACGCATCGTCGGGAACCGCCGGCGTCTGGGCGAGGACGATCTTTTCGACGGTGTAGTTCTCGCCGGTCAGCGCATCGGCGATGCCGTTATAGCCGTTGCGCTCGGATGACGTCGTGTCTTTCTCGCCGTGTCCCTGGGTGAAGTACACCTTCCGCTGCTGGCCGGTGATCACCTTGATAATCCCGTTGGTGATGTCCTGCTCGGTGTCGGACGTGACACGCTCGCTGCGTCCTTTGTAGTTCAGGACGATCGTTCCGTACTGCTGCACCTGATGCTGCTTTGCCAGCGCCGGTTTCTTGTCCGGATCGATGTACTCGGTGGCGATGCGCTTCGACGCGTACGTGTATTCCTTCAGCACGTCCTGATAGCGGGGGAATTCGAGTTCCTGCGCAAATACCAGCGCCTCCAGCGGCGAGTCCAGCTGCGCCAGCGTGTTGCGGCTCTGGTCCGACAGGCTGAATTGCTGGCCCGCGGTGAAATCCCACCGCTTGTTCTGGCGCACCCCGATGTAGTTGATCGCGATCAGAATGGCGAGAACGATGATCACGCTCGTGGCTGCCAGCGTCCCGTAGCGCGCCTGGCGCTGTCCGAAGACTCTGCCGATTTCGCGCCACTGGCCGAGCGTATACGCCACCACGCAAATCAGGCCCGCCCACGCCGCGTAGGAAGCGTACTGGGCCTTGGCGGGATAGCCGAACCGGATCGCGACGGCGACGAAGACGAGCGCCGTACCGAGCCAGCCAATCAAACTCAGAATGCGATTCAGCATAACGTTACGGGTTAGCCGCGCCACCGTTCGCTGTCGACCGACTTGGCCGTCAGGAACAAGCTGAACGTAATGAAGCTCAAATAGTAAATCACGTGCGTGGTGTCGATGACGCCCTTGCCGAAGTCGTCCAGGTGAGCGTTAATCGAGAGATAGGTCGTGAGCTTGTCCACCGTCGGACCCGAAAAGCTGCCGATCCAGGTGATGACCCACAGGAACAGGAATACAGCGAACGTCGCGATCCCCGCCACGATTTGATTGCTCGTCAGGCTGGAGATGAACAGTCCGAGAGAAATGAAGCACGCGCCGAGCAACAACAGCCCGACGTAAGCGGTGACGATCGGCTTCCATTCCGGGTTGCCGAAGTAAAAGAGGATGCCCAGGTGAGGCAGGGTGACGAGCATCATGACCGCCCAGAGCCCGAGGGCGCCGAAGAACTTGCCCATGATGATCTGAAAGTCGGTGAGCGGCGAGGTCAGCAGCAGTTCGATCGTGCCCGAGCGCTTCTCCTCCGAATAGGTCCGCATCGTGATCATCGGCATCAGAAACAGCAGCAGCACGGTGACGTTCTGGGTCAGCGGGCGAATCAGCTGCTGATTCACGTTCATCGTCGCCGGCCCCATGCCGAACTGGCTGAGCTGCATGCTCTGCCGCACGAAAAACGCCAGGAGCGCGGCATAGAAGTAGCCGTAGAGCAGCGCGAACAGGCCGATGACGATGTAGGCGATCGGCGAGGCGAAATACGACCGCAGCTCTTTGCCGGCGATCGCGAAGATGTTACTCATTCACTGCCTCCGGAACGGCGGGTTCCACTGCGGGCGTGGCGGGTTCTTCAGTCGTCAACGACAGGAAGATGTCCTCAAGGCTCATGCGCATCGGCCGAAGCTCCAGCAGCCCCCACCCGTTCGACACGATGGTGCGCGCCAGCTCACGGCGTATCTCCTGCCCCGTCTCGCTTTCGATCTCGTAGCCGACCAGGCCGTCGCGCCGATCCGCTTCGACGACCTGCCGGACGCCGGGGATGCACGACAACACGCCCGTGACGTCGCCGCCGTTCGCGTCCACCTGGACGTAGATCGTTTCCGATCCCCGCAGCCGCGCCGTCAGGTTGGCCGGCGTGTCGACGGCGACGATCCGGCCTTTGTTGATGATGACCACGCGCTGACACGTCTGAGACACTTCCGGAAGGATGTGGGTGCTCAGAATGACCGTGTGATCGCCGCCGAGCTCCTTGATGAGCTCGCGCGTTTCGATGATCTGCTTCGGATCGAGTCCGGCCGTCGGTTCGTCGAGGATCAGGACGTCGGGGTTGTGAAGGAGCGTCTGGGCGAGGCCGACGCGCTGCCGATAGCCCTTCGACAGCCTCGAGCAGAGGCGGTTCCCCATGTCGGCGATGCGAGTCCGCTCCATGACCGCTCGAATCCGCTCTGCGCGACCGGCTGCCGGGACGCCTTTGATCTTGGCGACGAACGCGAGGTACTCGAGCACGCTCATGTCCGGATAGAGCGGCGGCGTCTCGGGCAGATACCCGGTGCGCTTCTTGGCCTCAATGGGCTGATCGAACACGTCGAAGCCGGCGACGATGGCCTTGCCGTCGGTGGCCGGCATATAGCCGGTCAGAATGCGCATCGTCGTGGTTTTGCCCGCGCCGTTGGGGCCGAGAAAGCCCAGAATCTCGCCGTGCTCGACGCGGAAGCTAATGTCGTCGACGGCGGTTACGGGGCCGTAGCGCTTGGTGAGGTGTTGAACCTCGATCACATAGGACTCCTATGAACGATATGGGGCGCCTGATGGTCAGCGCCCCAAACGAAAATGCTATCCGAACCGGCGGTTCGGAACAACATTAGGGATGGCCGCCGTCGCGCCTTCGGCGCTTTGGCGAGCCTCGCCGTAGCTCGCTCATGTCGAGACGAGCGGAGGCGGGAGGCCTCATGTCTGTAGACGTCGGATCCACAGCGCCGGACTTCACCTTGATGAACCATGATCGGCAGCCGGTGACGCTCAGCTCACAGCGTGGAAAGCCGGTCGTGCTCGCGTTCTTTCCTGCCGCATTCAGCAGCGTGTGCACCAAGGAGATGTGCACGTTTCAGGACGCGCTGGGCCGGCTGAACCAGGCCAACGCCCAGGTGTTCGGCATCAGCGTGGATACCTTTTTTTCACTCAAGGCGTTTCACGATCAACAGAAGCTGACGTTTCCTCTGTTGAGCGACTTCAACAAGCAGGTGATCCGCGACTACGGCGTCTTCAACGAAGACATGATCGGTCTGAAGCGGATCGTCAAGCGCGCGGTGTTCGTCCTCGACAAACATGGTATCGTGCGCCACCGCGAAGTGCTCGACGACGCGCGGAACGAGCCCGGCTACGAGAAGGTGCATCCAATAGTGGCTTCCCTGGCCTCCAGCCCTAGTTGAGCTATACTAAATATATGAACATCTGCTCATATATTCATGGGTTGAGGCTGTGAGCGCGCGCCAGACCGACCGCTGCGACGTCTTTCACCTCGATCCGGCCAAAGTGACGGCGCTCAAGCGGCAGCTGCTCAGCGAGGCCTCTGTCGGCGCGCTCGCCGAAACATTCAAGCTGCTCGGCGACACGACCCGTGTGCGCATCCTCGACGCGCTGTCGCGCTCCGAGCTGTGCGTGTGCGACATCGCCGGCCTGCTCGGTCTCAGCGAATCGGCCGTCTCCCATCAGTTGCGCCTGCTGCGCGGCATGCGCCTGGTCCGGCCGCGTCGTGCCGGGCGCATGGTGTTCTACACGCTCGACGACCAGCACATTGTCGGCCTCTTCGAGCAAGGACTGGAGCACGTCGAGGAACGCGACCATGGCGCGCCGTCCAGACGTGTGAGGCGCGCGTGACCCCCTGCACCGTCTGCGAGCTGCACGCCGAATCGACCTTCAAAATCGAGGGCATGGATTGCCGCGAAGAGGTCGCGGTGCTCGAGCGCCGGTTCAAGAACCTGCCCGGGCTCGAGGGCTTTTCCGCCGACCTGATGGGGCAGCGCCTCCATGTGAAGTACGACGCGGCGAAGCTCACAACGTCCGCGATCGCCGGCGCTGTCGCCGACGCGGGAATGCGCGCCTGGCTCGAGCACGAGGAACCGCTCACGGTCGATCCGGCCGCGGCGCGCCTTCGGCAGGCGCTCGTCTGGATATCCGGCATCGCGTTGACCGCAGGTCTGGTCCTCGACTGGACCGCCACAGCCGCGCCGATGGCACGCGCGCTCTTCGGCGCCGCCCTCGTCGCGGGCGCCGTCCTCACGCTGAGAAAGGCGTTGAGCGCCCTGCGCGCGCGATCCCTCGACATCAACGTGCTGATGCTCATCGCTGCGACGGGCGCCGTTGTGATCGGGCAATGGTCGGAGGCGGCGGCGGTGGTCTTCCTGTTCGCGGTCGCCCAGATGCTCGAAGCGCGGACGCTCGAGCGGGCGCGGCTCGCCATCGGCGCGCTGCTCGATCTCACGCCGACCGAAGCGCTGGTGAAAGACGAGGCAGGCGAACGGCGCGTCGGCGTGGACCAGGTACCCGTCGGCAGCGTCATCGTCGTCCGCCCGGGCGAGAAGATTCCCCTCGACGGCGCCGTTGTCGCAGGTGCGAGCAGCGTCAACCAGGCGCCGATTACCGGCGAGTCGATGCCGGCAGACAAAGCGCCAGGCGACGAAGTATTCGCCGGGACGATCAATGGACGCGGCGCGCTCGAGGTGCGCGTGACGCGGCTCCGTCGCGACACGACGCTCTCGCGCATCATCCACCTCGTGGAGCGGGCGCAGGCGCAACGGGCGCCGGCGCAGACCGTCGTGGAGCGCTTCGCCCGCGTCTACACCCCGGCGATGATCGCGCTCGCATTGCTCGTGGCCATCGTTCCCCCGCTGGCCATCGGCGAGAGCTGGAACACATGGATCTACCGCGCGCTGGTTCTCCTGGTGGTCGCCTGTCCCTGCGCGCTGGTGATCTCGACGCTGGTCTCC
>ORJL010188688.1_pt1 | contig 12617 bp, 9 predicted proteins | sample 1779941 | NCBI WGS metagenome assembly ORJL01 (sample SAMEA104232317, study PRJEB22302) | groundwater metagenome | biome: forest; feature: aquifer; material: groundwater | place: USA | collected 2011-08-07 | depth 5.8 m
GTTGCCCAGTTTGCGTTGGTCTGCGCTCCCGCATTCTCGTTGACCGTGATGTCCGCACCCATTGCGAAACTGGGAGCCTGGTTCACCCCTCGCACGGTGATCTTAAACATCTGCGCCAGGCTGGTGCCGTGACCGCCGTTGGCGGTGCCCCCGTCATCCTTCAACACTACCGTCACATTCGCCACCCCGTTGCTGTTGGTCGCCGGCGTGAACGTCAGCGTCCCGCTGCCGTCCAGGCTGGGTTGAACCGAGAACAGTTTGGCGTTGTCCGGTGTCAACGCGAACGTGAGCTTCTGGCCCGCCTCGTTGGCCGGCCCCGCACGAATCGCCGTTGCCCAGTTTGCGTTGGTCTGCGCTCCCGCATTCTCGTTGACCGTGATGTCCGCACCCATTGCGAAACTGGGAGCCTGGTTTGGTGGGACGATTGCGGACACTCCATCCCCTATCTCTTCTATCAACTTGCTGACCTTCTTGCTCCTTTCGGGGTTGATCGACCACAGTGCTTTGACCGGCACATTCGCTCTGGCCTGCTCGTATAGCTCTGCCGCTTGCGCGGGCGAGGTGCTCGTCCGCGCCTGCTTCAGAGAACTCTCCGTCTTGAGCATGGCCTCAACAAACGCGATGTCGTTGCTGATCGCTGCTTCCGCAGGACAATTCGTCACGACTGCCCTCCAGAGCTGCGAAGCGTTTAGCCATTCACCGCTCATTTCGGCCGCCAAGGCGGCGGTTCGGGCACTCGCACAAGCTGCGGCACCAGCCATCGCTTCCTCCTGTCGCTTCCGGAGGGTTTTTTCCATCTCCTGTAGTTTTTCCACCAATTGCCTTAGCTCCGGCGCGGCTTCAGTCCCCTTGCGGGCCTTCGCGGAATCAACCAAGCCCTGGGTCGTTGTGTCTTGAGCCTTGGGCCAGTCCCGGGCTTGAACGTAACCGCTGGCCTGGTTCACCACGTTCGAGATGTTTGTCAACGCCTTCTCCAAAACCTTCTCCTTGCTCGGTTTCCGCCACCACACAACTCCCAACAGGAGCAAGCAGGCACATCCCGCCACGGCCACCTTCCAGACCCAAGGCGAAAGCGGTCGGCGTGGTTTCAACTCCTCCGCCAGCAAACGGAGTGTGCAACTCTGGAGCGACAGCTTGGGGTCCACCAGCCGATTGCACAATTTCAGCCAGTAGTCTTTCTCGTCACCCAGTCTGTTCCACGCCTCGGAGGATTCGATCGGGTAGTTGTATTGTTCCGGGCCGGCCACTTCGCGGCCCGTCACGAGTTGGAGAATGAGTTCACCCAGGGCGCGCAGATCCCCACGCTCGAATTCCTCCGCGTCGGCCTCGGTGCCGGCTCGCGGGTCGGTGAGAAACAGCGGGGTTCGGCCCAAGGCCGCGCCTTTCCCACCACCCAGAAGGACGTTGGCCGGCTTGAGGTTGCCGTGGAATTGACCGGTCAGGCGCTCGAGGTCGAGCAGCGCGTCCAGCACGTTCGAGAGCACCCCGCGCAAGTTGTTGGGATCGAGTTCGAACCGCTGCTGGATCCAACGCTTGAGCGAGCCGCGAGGATAGTAGTCAGTGGCATACCACGCGCCATCCTCGGTGGGTCCGCCGTCGCGAATCGGGACCGAATGGCGAGACCCCTTTTCCTCAGCCTTCTTCAGGACCTTGACGGAATCCAGGAACGGGCGCAACAAGTCCTGGCCCAGCGCGTGGAGATCGCCGTGGTCCTGCCCCTCCGGTTCGACCGCCGTGAGCGGACGGAAGACCTTGATGGCATACAGACGCCCGTTCTTGCGCGCGCGATACACCACCGCCGTCCGGTTGCCGTCAATCTCACCGAGCAGTTCGTAGTCGCCGTACATCAGGATGATGAATCGTTAAGCCGGAACGTCAACGAGCCCCGCCGCGCCCTGACAAGGCGTGCCGACTCAGAACACGATTCTCCCAGCCTTGGCGGATGGAGGGGTCACCACCTGCACGCGACCGTCCTGGATCTCGAACTGCAAGGAGTGATCCTTGCTATCCCAGTATTCCTTGTAAAGGGGAACAACCTGTTTGCGTCGATCCGGAGTGGTTGGTGTCCCCGGGAAGTCACCCACCACCACCAAGCCAACGACGTTGCGCGCCTTCCACTTGTCCCACACTTTGTTGGTGATGGGCACCACCACCCTGTTGGGGTTTGAGCCGCCCAGTCCCTGGTCAGCGCCGGCGACAGTAGTGCCCACGCACTTGATCGTGCCATCGACGATCTCAAAGCTGAGCCGGTCGGCGCTGGCCCGCATCGGGTTGTTGGGCTTCCAGTAGTCGTCCACCGAGGTGGCGGCCCAGTCCTGCTTGTCCATCAAGTTAATGCCCACCACGTCGAGGCGGATCGCGGCCTTGGTGTTGGCGCTCACCTGCAAATTCCACCGCGTGGGTTTGGGAGTGGTGCCGCAACCGGTCAGACCCAGCAGACAGAATGCGGCGGGCACAGCAGTGAGAAGGTAAAGAACCAACTTCAAGTTTTGTGGCTTCATAAAACGAGTTTTGCTTTGATAAGTGGCTTCTTAGCGAGAAGCAATACAGCCGATTTTACCGCCGCGGGTCAAGCACCAAAACAGCGTCAAGACAACCCTCCGGCCAGTCGTGGGCGGTTTTTTGCTTTGCATACCCAGCGCGAACGAGATAAAGACTCTCATGCAAGGCGCCCCAACCGTTGGCACCGCGTACAAGCTCCCGCCGGAGTTTCGGGCCGTCCCGATTCACCCTGCGGACGAGCATGTGCCTTTGCGCCTGTGTGTGCTGGTCAGGGCCTCGTCGGATCCTGTGGCGGGCCGTTTCTTCCAACTGCGGGACATGGCGGCCGCCCGCGTGTATCTGGCGTGCGTGTGCGACGCCGGAGGGCGCGTGCGTGAGTGGATTGAACTGTGGGTGCAGACCGTCCAGGGAATCAACCCAGGCCTGGCCTCGCATCGGGAGGCTTTCACCAACCATCTCCTGGATCAGCGCTGGGCCACGCAATGCGATGCCATGCGGGCTTGGTCGCCAGAGAGTTTCATCGAAACGAACTGGGAGAGACGACATCCTTTGCCCAGCCTCATCGATCTTTCCACGTTCTCCGTGATTCATCCCAAGGGCGGTGAGAGCGGCGGGAACTGGGAGCTTTGTCAGGACGACGCGTTGCTCGAGGGCGCCGAATTACCGCCCTATCGCACCTCGCTCGCGCGCTACCTTTATCAACCCGGCGAGGGCCATGCCGCGCGCTTCGTGCCGGTAGCCGGCGATGCCGCGGAAAACGCCGCCACGCTCTCCCCAACCAAGGCGCTCGGCTTGAGCGAGCGCGTGATCCCGTTCAACTCGCAGGCCGGCTTGATGATGGCCACGGCTTTTCATCCATTCGGGTACGAAGAGTACGTGGACTTGCTGGGAGGCAAATCGTGGACTGGCCTCGCGCACGGCACGACCCAGTTCCAACTCGGCGAAGCGTATCAAAGCCTGACCGACTGGAACCAGCAGCAGAACAGCGGGGCCTATCTTTTCTTCGGCGCCCAAGGCCGCACGGGCCGGCTCGTTGAAACGCTCCATCTGAAACTGCAACTGCTGGCGGATGTCTTCCGCACCACGCGCGTTTGCGTGCGGGCACACCAACTGCCGTTCCTCAATCTTTCGCCCGAGAGCTTTCGTGTGAAGCTGGCGGAGATCAGCACCAGCTTGCCGTTCCTGTGGACCGCCAAGTGCGCGGTGGTCCAGCCCCCCCAAGCCCTCGCCATTCAGGTCAAGACCACCGAGAAGCGGCTTTTTGTGCGCATTGGGCCATCTGCCGGCTCCATTTATCTGCCCGAAGGCCAGGTCAGCGGTGGTCTCGGACTGGGCACAGTACGCGTTCGCAAGGTTTTGCCGCACGAACAGAATTCCCTCATCATCGAAGGCACGCTCGTCATGCAGGAACCCGTGCGCTGTTCACCGCGCGACATCTTATGGCTGCGCCTGCCACTTGGCGCGGGCCAGGTGGACCTTTACGGCCACATCGACAGCGACAGCCTGGCCTTTTCCGAGATGCGCTTTCGGACCATGCCCCAACAGTTGCCCGAGTCCGCCGCCCTCGCGCTGCGCTCCGGCGGGGTGGTCGTGTTTCCGCGCTGCCAGTATGAGATCATTCCGCTCCTAAGTTCGCCGTGCGACCTTTACTCCCTGGCGGTGGTGGCCATCCGCACGCTCTTGGTTAACGACAAAGCGGCTCTGCCCGCCGCGCTGGATGACCTCCTCAGCCTGGCGCGCCAGGCCGCTCTCGAACATAAGCCCGGCGCAGCCCTCCCAACGCGTATCGCCGCCATCTTTGCCCAAAAAGCCGCCTGGCTCGAATCCCTCGGTCCGCAACGGTTGCTGGCCGAAGCACTCAGCCCGGCGGAGGCCATCACGCTGGTGCCTGCTGAATTGTGGTACGAAGTGCTGGCCGCCATCGTGCGCCTGTTTCCCGGCACCGGCCCCGACAGTTACTGCGCCGACCTGGGCGACGCGCCGCCCCTGGCGCTTGAAACCGTTTTCGACCGTCCGGTGGCGGATCTGGAAGACCTATTGCTGAAAACGCGCAGCCTGATCGTGATCGACTGGAATTTTAACCGGGAAATCCGTGCGGCCATCGAGGAGTTCAGAACTCGTTGAGTCAGGAAGCGGAGCGGCGATTGGATCAGGGACGCGAGGTCCGCCACACAACCTCGCTCAAATCCAAAATGAGACGGCGGTTCCGAATTGCCGAAAATGAGAATGCTGCTTGCCAGCATCGCGGCTTGCAGGTAAACCCGGAAAAACCCGATTGGAACCGGAATATGCCGTCCGCTATGAAGCCCTCTAAAAGCCTGCTCGTGCTCGCCCTGCTCGTCGTTCTCATTACCGGCGGGTGCGTTCATGCCCTGAATCCCTTTTACCACGACAAGGACGTGGTGTTCGACCCGGCGCTGGTCGGGGAGTGGTGCGATGACGCGCACGTAGGCGGGAGTCCGACCAACCGCGTGACGTGGACCCTCGCGGTCGCTGAAGGACAGGCCTATGAGATGAAGCTGGGGGGCCTGGACGGCGGTAAGCCGCTGGCCATGGAGTTTGACGTTCACCTCTTTCGCCTGGACGGACAGCGTTTTCTGGACATCTTCCCGACCGAGGCTGAGGCCAAGAAACCCAGCGAACCTTACGGTTGGTTGGCCTTTTTCCGTCCGACCCACACCGTCGTTCATCTGCTCAAGAGCGAGGGTCGGTTGGTCATGCGGATACTTGATCCCAAGGAGCTGGAAAAAAATGTCGAAAACCATCCGAGTGCGACGCATTTCGAGAAGTATACAGACCGACTGCTGCTCACCGGCTCGACACGGCAATTGCAGCATCTGCTCCGGGAAAGCCTGCGGCGGACCAACTGGTGGGGCAACGGCGTGGAGCTGTCCCGATCCCCGCCGTGAGCCGCCAGTCGGCACGGTGCGGGTCGCTTGCTGGTCGTCGGCCTCTGGGCGGCCTGCCTGCGGGCGGTGCCACGGAGTCTGGCGCTCGCGGTGGACTGCCGTGCGTGCGATTTCTGCCGTGACCGGCCCGACATGCCCGCCACGCTCGACGAGCCGCCGGTCGTTTCCAGAGCATGGCTAGCTACATCACGACGAACTGATGCGTGGAACTGAATCCTTTTTTCTTCTCCTAACCCCTCTGGACGCCTATCGTCAGTTCAGCGTGAGTCATTCTATCAATTAATTCGCATGAACTGGTTCGATCGCTGGACCCAGAACATCGGCCCCGGACAAGCGGTGCTCATTGCCGTAATGGTGGTGGCGTTGACGATGCTCATTAGAGCCACGGTGCAGCGGTGGGTGAGCCAAACGGTCCGGGGATGGGTGCTGAACGTGCTGACGCGAACAGCCTGTCTCGCGGTGGCGGTGCTGGCGACGATCGTCGTGTTCCAGGCCCTCTCCGAGGGCCAGATCCGGTGGTTCAGCCGCCACGGTCAATGGACGGAGCCGATCCGGCGGGAGGAGTCGCCCTCTTCCTACTGGCTGAATGTGGCGGTGACCGCGGGGTTTGGGCTCTGGGGACTGCGGATCGCGGTGAGGCCTCTGAAGCCGGCCGCTGAGGACTCCAACGCCCAGCAGTGACTTCGAAGCCGGCATTTAGGCTGAGACTATCTGAGGGGGAGCTCGGATCGAACCTGGTTTATGGGAATTGAATGATGAAGGGGGTACCTTGGCTGGCCCGCGACTCAGCGCTGCGTCTTCAAGGGGGGATACCAAGCCCTCCAAGGGATGATTGCCTTCCTCACGTTGTTGTGGCCAACTGGATGGCAATCGCATTATGAACTTTCAGGAACTCTCGGAACAACGGCGGAATACCGAATCGATCTCGCGCTGTTTGCTGGACCAACTCAAGGGCTACCTGGACACTTTGAAGCCCCTGTTTGCCCCCGAACGGCTGTTCGGCAAGGCCCCTAGAGGCAAACTGGAGGTGCCAGGGGCCGACCGGATGCTGGTCTTGTTGCAGGAGAAATACAGGGAAATCTCCGGGCTGCCTTTTGATCTGCCGCAGCAGTTCGATCCCCAGTGGCTGTCGCTGGTGGGCGACGACGTGCAGCTTCATTCTTGGGAATATACTCACGAGGCCAGGAACGAGCGCGAGACCAAGACCATCACCATGACTTCGCCGGTGTGTTGGCTACTGAGTTTCAACGGCGACGCTACCCTTGCTCAACTTCGTCAGGCTGTGCGGGAGAAGGATCCGCGTCGCCATGACCTAGCGCGGCAATTCGTGGTCAATGCGCTGGTCATGCAGTTTGTCTTTTCCAGGATCCCCGGGTTGGTCCGCCTGTTTGCGGATCTGCGTTATGAGATCAAGACCCAATCGCCGTCTGACCTGCCCAAACTGTCGCTGACGACGGTGACTGCCTGCCTGCCTGCCTTTCGCCCCCCGGACGAGCTAATCCTGGCGGCGACCGCCTTCTCCGGCGTTCCGGCGTTCATCGAATTGGTGGACGTCACCAAGCTGCCGGAGCTTCAGGATCCGGTCCGTGCGCGAATGGAGCAGGCGGCGAGGTAGTCGGCAAAGAGCTTCGAATGAAGTCATGTCCATCGCGCTCAGGTGCGTTCGCGGATCCGTGAAGGAGCGGCCCAAGTTTCTTCAGGCTGCGGGACGCCGCCAGAGTGGCCAGCACTGATTCCATCATGTCCAAATCCCCGTCAACCGGCCCGCCACCACCACCGCTGGTCTGCTTGACGACGGTCGGCAGGGAGGGCGGCTCCGGCCCTACGGTCACGGCTCGAATCCAGCTTTCCATCAGCGGCCAGCCTGTACGTTTTGAAATCACCGTGCCGACGGAGCCCGTGCGGTTGCGAGAGTTGCTGCCGGCTTTCCAGGGGTTGACGGATGTGGCCGTCCAGATCGCCGTGCGGAACACGGAGCAGGAAGGATGGGCGGTGTCCTGCCAGAAGGGTTGCGGTGCGTGCTGTCGTCAGCCTGTGCCGATCTCGGAATCCGAGGCGCGCGCCATCCGACAACTGGTGGACTCGATGCCCGAGCCGCGGTGCAGCCAGGTGCGAACTCGGTTCCATGAGGCCCGCGTTCGGTTGGCCGCAGCCGGGCTGCTTGAGCCGTTTCTCCGTCCAACCCAGAGGGGAGCAACCGAGAAGCAAGCACTCGCCATGTCCTACTTCCGGTTGGGTCTTGCTTGTCCTTTCCTGGTGGACGAGTCGTGTTCGATTCATCCCAACCGTCCAGTTGCCTGCCGGGAATATCTCGTCACCTCCGCGGCGCTCTGCTGCGCGCGGCCAACCGCGGAAACCATCCGCATCCTTCCCATGCCGGCCAAGGTCTCCGGGGTTCTTCGGGCGATGGACAAGGCGACTTCCGAAAGTGGTACGGGCTGGCTGGCGCTCTCGCTCGCCTTGGATTGGAGTCAAGCGCATCCCCAAGAGGCGTTGCTTCGGCCCGGCCCGGCCTGGGTGGAGGAGTTCTTCAAACTGTTGGCCAAGGCGACCGGCTGAGGCCGAGTTTTTGCTCTCTTTCGCCCAACACCGGTTGCCTTGAGGTCAAGCCACGAGGAGTCCGAGCCGCGCCAGCTTGGCGAGTTGTTTGTCCAGTTGTCCGGCAACGAGTTGGAGATCGGGCGGACGCGATGATGCCGCGCTCCCCTGAAGCTCGGCCGCCATGGCAGCGTTCAGCGCGGCACGATCCCGAGTGCCGTCCAGCAGCAGCAATAGAGCCTTGGCCATCGCGCCTTCCACTTGGACCGGCTGATGATAGAGGTTGGTCACGACGTCGCCGTGTTGAATCTGGTATCGCGCCAAGGCGCTGGCGGTCGGGTGTCCGCCGGGTTGAGTGGCCGAGGCGGGAGCGTGAAGGTGGAACTCGACCAGGCCGGCTCCATGGGCTTGGAGCAGGGTTTCGCAGAGGGTGCCAGCGTCGTCCGCACCGGGACCGCGCGCGGCCTCGGAGGCGCAACCCAGTACTGAGCGGGCTTGGTTGAGGAGCTCGTCGATGACCAGTCGGTGCGGCCAGGATTGTCCGAGCGTAAACATCGCAGCTTTGGTCAGGGGATGGTCGGTTTCCATACCCGCGCCTTTCTTGCCCGTGAAACGTTCCATTTTCCGCGACGTGAGCTCTGGTTGTGCTGAGGCCGGCCGCGCCTGCGAGGAAATCCAAAACTGCCGCACGATCTCCGGCGAGGGATTCGTCTTCACGCTTAGGTTGGCGTGGCAGAGCAGAGTTTGGCGGAACCGCCGGCACTTGAGGAAATCCAGATATTGCTCGCGCAGGAGGCGAGTCGGCGCCACGCGATCCAGTTCTTCGATGATCTCGGGCGGATAGATGTGGTCCTGCATCTCGTAGTAGTCAGCTTCGGCGAGGTATTGCAGTCGGTGTTCCGTCGCGTGTGCGATGAATTGATGGAAGTAAGCTGGGCAGAAGGTTTCGGCCAGTTCGTCGTGGTAAAGATGGCCGCCCGCGTGCTCGATGATCTGCTCCGCCTCGGCGATCATGAAGTTTTGGTAAGGGTCGGGTTTGGCGCGCGGGATGGCGAGGAACCGCGCCAGGGCCTTGGCCTCCTGGATTCTTCCGGTCGGGCTGGTCAGTTCTCGAAGATGGAAGAGCATCATTTCACGCAGCATGTCTCGTAGGTGGCTTCCGGGATACGTATTATAGCTCACGTAGGCCACTCCGTGGGGAGCGAGGTTGTCGCAACAGACGGCCAGCAACTTGTCCTGCACCACCCGCGGCACCCAGGCATAGAGGCCGTGCGCGATGATATAGTCGAACTGTCCCCACGCGGGAGTGAAATCAAGGAGGTCGGCCTGTTCAAGGCGGAGGTTGTGCAGCCCGAGCGCCTGCGCCGCAACCTGTCCCTCGGCGATGGGCTTCGCGGCGAGGTCGATGCCGACGAATTCACTGCGCGGCAGCCCAAACGCCATCGGGAGGAGGTTGGCCCCGTCGCCGCAGCCCAGTTCAAGCACACGGCAGCGGGCGACCGGGGTCGGTTGGATTCCCATGAGCGTGGCGATGGTCGCCAGCCTGTCGGGATGGGTTTGTACTAGGGCGGCGCTGGGATACAACACCTCATCGAAAGCGTTGGGTCTGGGTTCGTTCATGGTCATTTGGGCGAGGGCGCAGCGATCGTGGTCACAGGGACTGTCCCCTACGCGCTGGCTGAGGGAAATGCAAGCGCGCTTTGTTACTATTCGGCAAAGCAGGGTCGATCCAGATTTACGGCTTTACTTGGCCGGCGCTTCAGATAGTGTCACGCGTTATGTCCATTTTAGGTCGTGTGTTCGCCATCTCGATGGTGGTCCCTGTTTTGGCTTCAACCGGGGGTGTTTTGGGGACTGACTATAATCTCGATCCCAATTTCACGCTACCGGCCTTCAATGGGGACCTGTCGATCGCTGCCTGCGTAGTCGAGCAACAAGGATCGATCCTGATTGCCGGCTCATTCGCGACGGTCAATCAGCGGCCCGCGCCTCCGCTCGTGAGAGTTTTTCGCGACGGCTCTCTGGATGCCCAGTTCCGCCCGGAATTGGTCCAGGGCCGCGATGCAGCAGACGCGTTATTGCCTTTAACGAACGGCCAATTCATCGTCGCGGGGCCGTTCGGTTCGAATTGGGAATTCCGACGTTACAATCCTGACGGCAGCCGCGACGGACTGTTTCGGCCAGACGTCCAGCCGAATGGGGGCACCTACCTCGTCGAGGCGGCGGATGGGAGTTTAATCGCTGTCGGCCGATTAAGCATCCAAGACCCTGTCGCTCGACTGGACAGAAATGGTAAGCGCCTGGTGATGCAATTCCCGTTCCCTGCTGCACGCGATTACTACCTGGAGCACGTCCTGCTCCGGGCCAACGACAAACTAATTCTGGCGGGGCAGGTCATGGAGGCAGCTTCTTCTTCCTACCAGCCGTTTATCGCGCAGGTCAACCAGGACGGCTCCATCGACCACTCTTTCGAGACCCAAGCATTCGGCGGTTTTGTCCGAGCGATAGTGGAGACTAGTGAAGGCAAACTCGTTTTCTGTTCAGACACCCAGGTCGCACGGGCCAACAGCGACGGTACCATCGACCCGTTGTTCAAATCCGTGGACGTGTCTGATGGTTACGTGGAGAGATTGGCTCTCCTCGGCGCAACGAACGTCGCGGTCTTGGGCAATTTTCCCATCGGAGGGGGAGCTTACCGCTCGATGCTGCTTTTGAATCTCGACGGAACGCTAAGCCCGAGTGATCAGTTTGAGAATTGGTACCGGTCGCTGGCCATCATTACGAGCACCGGCGAACTGATCGTCCAGAGATCATATGACTCGGCGCGGGTCATGATCGTACAAAAGGATGGCGAGGCTCTACCGGCATTTGCACCTCTGTTGTTTAACGGCCTGGGTAGCCCCGATTTGGTCACACTGGGAGACGCGGTGCTCTTTGCCGGTGGCGTCTCTCTCTCGAAAGCTGAGCAACGTCTACACAAGACATCGTTTACCGGAACGCTGGACCCTCTTTGGGAGAGCGGGGATGTGCAAAGCATCGGGAGCGTGACGGCGTTTGCTTCGGACGGTCTGCACCGTATCTATGTGGCCGGGGTCTCGGACCGAGACTCCTCTTCTCGGACACAGGACCTTCTGCGCTTTACCTCCACCGGACAAACGGACCCCACTTTTCAGTCTGTGCCGCTACTCTCGCGCTGGGGCCTGGCGGTCTCCATCCTTTACCCTCTGGCCGACGGCGGTTTCTTTGTCGGTGGCAGCTTTGATACGGTTGGGGGCAGCCCGCGCAAGAAGTTGGCTCGTATTCTGCCCGATGGACGCGTCGATACGGCGTTTGATTGCGGTGATTTGTTAGAGAACCAATTCAGCTTTGTCTACGCGATCTCCGCTCAGCCAGACGGCGGCGTGCTGGTTGGCGGCCAGAATGACCCACAGGGCGGTCGGGACCCGGTTGCCGTGGTGCGCTTAAAGCGAGATGGCGCGTGGGATTCCGATTTCAAGCCCCTGCGAATGTGGTCAAGCACGCGCAAGATCATCACCGACAGCCGCGGGAAAGCATTCATCTGTGGGGACTTCACATCGCTTGGAGACCTGGCGCGAAACGGAATTGCTTTGCTGAATGCGGACGGCTCAGTCGATACCACTTTTGACGCCAAACTCGCCGACTCCAGAACGGCGCGCCCCAGAGTCGAGGACATGATCCTGCAGGAGGACGGAAGGCTGATTCTGACAGGCTCGTTTGACTGGGTAGGCACCAACACGGTTAACAGCTTGGCAAGACTGAACCCTGACGGATCACTCGATACCCAGTTCGTGTCCAGTGCGGGACTCGATGGAGTGGGTACAAAACTGGCCATCGGAATGGATGGCTCGATCTTTGTGAGCGGAGGCTTTTCTCGTGCCGAGGCGGTAGAGCGGATGGGCTTGGCCAAGTACACGCCTCGACCAGTGCTGAGTGCCCATTCGTACGATCCTGGTGGCGCCTTCCTGTTCAGCATCACGGGTGGCATGGGCAAACGGTTCCGGATTGAGCGATCCAGCGACCTCCGGACGTGGGTTGTTTTAGGGAGCTACACGCCTGAAGTCTCGCCCCTAGAGGTAGTTCTCGTCGATCCAATATCGCCTATCCAGTTCTACCGGGTCAGCCAATGGTAGGCGGCCTGGCAGTTGGTCCTGACGGTCGCCCGCGTGGGTTAGGGGCGCTCCATTAGCGCGTCGGCCAGACCGACCGCTACAGACACTTGCGACATGATGATTTGCCAGTGAGAGTCGGAGACCACGCCGCCTAAGAAACCATTCCACACGAACCGCCGCTATGCTTTTCCGCCGGGTCTGGTACTCCAATAAAAACTTAGACTTTCAGGCATTTCCCTTTTGATGCTGGCAAGGGCAACAAATTGGTTACCGCGCCCGTTCACAGGTAATGCATACAATGCCCCGGCTGCAACGTCAAGTTCGGACGGTTGAGCAACGTACTGGCCAAGGCAGGGCACCAAGTACCGCGCTCTGCCAAGCGCGGCGGTGACCAACCGCCGGTTGATCGCCAAGTTGGCCTTCGGGTTTTTGGCCAGGTACCGCATGGCCTACCGCAGCAGCGCCCGGTTCTGGCTGATCTGCTTGGCCTTGCTGTCGTCGCTCATCGGACGGCGCAGGTGGACCACACAGACCTCCA
>ORJL010353732.1_pt1 | contig 12615 bp, 9 predicted proteins | sample 1779941 | NCBI WGS metagenome assembly ORJL01 (sample SAMEA104232317, study PRJEB22302) | groundwater metagenome | biome: forest; feature: aquifer; material: groundwater | place: USA | collected 2011-08-07 | depth 5.8 m
GAGGTTTCCTTCTTTGACATGGCGAATTTTTTCAAGTTCTTTGTTGGAAACAACCGGGTGGTTTAACTTTAAGCGATGGCAATGAAGCGGCGTTTCGCCTAAAAGGTTCTGTTCGCTGCCTAAAATCACGTCCTCGGCCATGATGATTTCTTCGCGAATAGCGTCCACCGGCGGATTGGTGACCTGGGCAAAAAGCTGTTTAAAATAATTGAAAAGAAGCTGCGGGCGGTAGGATAAAATAGCCAACGGGTTGTCCGCTCCCATAGAGCCGACGGCTTCTTCGCCGTTGACCACCATCGGCTCTAAAATAATCTTGAGGTCTTCAAGCGTATAACCAAAAGCCTTTTGCCGCTCGATTAAGGTTTTGTCGTCAAGGCCATGCACGCGTTTGGGTTCAGGTAAAGATTCCAGGCGAACCATATTATCTTTAAGCCATGTCCCGTAAGGCTGGCGGCTGGCATAATGGTGCTTTAATTCGGTGTCGTCAATAATCCTTGCTTCTTTGGTGTCGACCAAAAACATTTTTCCCGGTTGTAAACGCCCTTTTGTTAAGACGTTTTCCGGTGGGATAGGCAAAACCCCGGTTTCGGAAGCCATAATGACAAAATCATCTTTAGTCACCAAAAAGCGTGATGGACGCAGCCCGTTTCGATCCAAAACCGCGCCGATATAACGTCCGTCGCAGAAAGCAATCGAGGCCGGGCCGTCCCAGGGCTCCATTAAACAGGCATGATACTCATCAAATGCTTTTTTCTCCTCGGGCATACTTTCATGGCCGTTCCAGGCCTCGGGAATCATCATCATAACCGCATGAGGAAGCGAGCGCCCGCTTAAAACGAGCATTTCCAAAACATTATCAAAAGTGGCCGTGTCGCTGCCGTGCGGGACAACAATGGGGAGAGCTTTTTGAAGGTCATCGCCGAAGGCCTCGGAAATAAATTGCATTTCACGGGCATGCATCCAGTTGATGTTACCGCGCAGCGTATTGATTTCGCCGTTGTGGGCAATCATCCGGTATGGATGCGCCAGCGCCCAAGTTGGAAAAGTATTGGTGCTATAACGAGAATGGATCATGGCCATCGCCGAGACCATGGCAGGATCAGCTAAATCGGCAAAAAACTTGTCCAACTGTTCGGCCATAAGCTGGCCTTTGTACACAAAGGTTTTGCTCGAGAGGCTGCAAAAATAATAATAGTTTCGTTGGTTTAACGTGGAGGCCTGAACTTTGTTATAGAGGCGTTTACGAATTGTATAAAGTTTTTGTTCGAATTTTTCCGGGGGTGTATCTTTGCCACGGCCTATAAAAAGTTGTTTAAATTCGGGCTCAACTGAATGGGCGACTTTTCCGATGCATGAGCTATCATGAGGAACTTCTCTCCAACCCAAAAAATTCTGTCCTTCTTCGTGAATAAGATGTTCAGTCCATTCTTCAAGAATGTTTCGGTCGCCTAAATCGGGCGGTAAAAAGACTATGCCCGCCCCATAATCGCCTGCGGGAGGAAGTGAAATATGGTACTTAAGGCCTTCCTTGCGGAAAAAAGCGTCAGGCATTTGAATCATAATGCCGGCCCCGTCGCCGGTTAAAGGATCACACCCGCAAGCACCGCGATGGGTCAGGTTTTCAAGAATCTTAACGCCGTTACGGATAACATCATGGGATTTCACACCTTTGATGTTAACAATAAAACCAACCCCGCAGCTGTCATGTTCAAAAGCCGGATCGTAAAGGCCTTGTTTTTTGGGATAAAAGTTATGACTCATAATTTGAATCCTCTTCAATAAGGCCACAACTTGCGGAAACACAAGTTGACGCAAGTTGTCTGGCCGAATTGAACCCTTGACATTTGTCTGCTGATAATTTCCCGATAAATGTCAAGGGTCAAATTCCGACCTTTGGTTTCCGTCGCTATCGCTTCCGTAAACCAAGTCGTCATTTGACCTCCCTACTGAACCATCTAAATTTCTCCATATTGATATTCAACTTCCTAATTTTGGAGCGCAAGGTGTTGCGGTTAAGCCCCAAAATTTTTGAAGCGATAATCTGATTACCGGATGAACGTTCTAACGCTTTTTCGATTAGAACTTTTTCCGTGTCGTTGATAACCACGCGATAGATTTCACCGTTTTTAAAAGTGGTAAAACATTCGTCGATTTTATCGACCGCTATCATTTTATCCATTGTATCTTTTTTCCCTGATTATGCAACTTAAAAGCCAAATATTTACCGTCCAGAAAAAGACAATTTAGCCTTCTTGATAACGGTTGGTAATAGGCAGCCGTCTGTCCCTGCCAAAGGCGCGAGGGGTGATTTTAATGCCCGGAGGTGCCTGCCGGCGTTTGTATTCACTTTTATCAATCATGCCAATCACGCTTTTAACAGCCTCTGGATCATGCTTTTTTGTCAGCTGGTTTAAACTTTTATCCAATTCAACATAGTCCGTGATGATGGGGTCTAAAACCGCGTAGGCCGGCAAGGTATCCTGGTCTTTTTGGTTTTCCCGTAATTCAGCTGTCGGCGCCCGGTCAAAAATACTTTGAGGAATAAGTTCCTTGCGTTCCCGGTCATTTCTAAACTGCGCCAATGTGTAAATCATGGTCTTGGGAACATCTTTGATGACCGCAAATCCCCCGGCCATATCGCCGTAGAGTGTGCAATAGCCAACGGCAATTTCGCTTTTATTACCTGTCGTCAGAACAATCCAGCCAAACTTGTTTGAGAGAGCCATTAAAATATTACCCCGGATGCGTGCCTGCAGGTTTTCCTCCGCTAACCCTTTTCCTTTACCGGAAAACGCTTCTTTTAGGATTTCCAAGTAATTGTTAAAAATACCTTCAATGGGTATTTCGATAAATTTAATCTTCAAGTTTTCCGCCAGTCTTCGACCGTCAGAACGAGTTCCAGGCGAGGTAAACTGTGACGGCATGGAAACGCCGATAACATTTTCCCGGCCGATAGCGTCACAAGCGATCACAGCCGTAATAGACGAATCAATCCCGCCGCTTAAACCGATAACGGCTTTTTTAAAACCGTTCTTCTTTAAATAGTCACGCGTACCTAAAACTAACGCGTTATAAATTTCTTCCGCCTCACCTAAGCGCTTGGCAATCACCTGCTCTATTTTTGCCCCTGCAACCGGCCTAATGTTCTTAGCAACAGAAACAACTTTCACGGCCTTGCCGGGCCGCGTTTTCTTCTGAGGGACATCAATATCGACAAAAACCAGATCTTCTTCAAACTGCTTGCCGGAGGCGATGACTTTGCCCTTCGGGTCAATGGCGTAACTGCCGCCGTCAAAGACAAGTTCGTCCTGGCCGCCGACAAGATTGGTATAAATAATAAACGCCTTGTTTTCGCGCGCGCGATTGATAAGCATTGTTTCTCTTTCCTTGCTTTTACCCGCGTGATAAGGAGAAGAGGAAATATTAATCAAAACCTGCGCGCCGTTTTTGGCCTGAGCACGATGAGCCCCTTCTTTTTTCCAGATATCTTCGCAGATCGTAACGCCAAAAGCCATTTTATCCGCCATAAAGAGAACGTTGTCCTCTCCGGGAGTAAAATACCGTTTCTCATCAAAGACGCCGTAATTGGGCAATGCGATTTTACGATAGACCCCTTTGAGCTTACCGTCATAAATCACCGCCGCCGCATTGTAAAGGTTCCCTTTTTTATCTCTATCGACAAACCCGACAATCGCAATAATCCCGGCCGTATTTTTGACGACAGCCTCCAGCGCTTTGAGGTTGTCGCTGACAAAATGTTCTTTAAGCAGCAGATCTTCCGGCGGGTAACCACACAGAGCGAGCTCAGGGAAAATAACAATATGGGCAGCATTCTTTTTGGCTTGATTGATGGAATGGATCAGCTTTTCTGCGTTACCTTTGAGGTCGCCGACAGTAACGTTAATTTGTGCGAGCGCTATTCTCATGACAATCCTTTGCCTAATAATTAGGCATTAATTATTAAAAAAATTTAAGCCGCTACTTTATTTTTTGACATTATGGCCAGAAAATTTCTATAAATAATGTCGGCCTGCTTATTAAACTGGTTTTTAACTTTTGGATAATACTCAAGCATGTCCTGGGCCTCGCTGCGCAACTTTCCATGAGGCACCATATAATGCTCATGTGTCCAGTCCTTAATTATGCAGTCGGTCACTTCGATATGAAACTGCAATCCGTAAGCGTTCACACCTGCTTTGAATGCCTGATTCGGACAATCCTTCGAGGTGGCCAGATGTTTTCCTCCTTTGGGTATCTCAAAGGTATCATTGTGCCATTGGAAGACATCAAATTCTTGACTCATATTTTTAAAGAGCGGGTCGGTTTTTCCATTGCTTGTCAAAGCGGCCTTAAACCAGCCGATTTCCTGTTTGGGCGCCTTGGTCACTGCTGCGCCGCCGGCTTTAGCCAGAAGCTGCGAGCCTAAACAAATCCCTAAAAACGGAATTTCTTCTTTGAGAACTTTCTTGATAAATAAATCTTCGGCTTTTAAGAACGGGTATTTGTCTTCCTCGTAAACATTCATCGGGCCGCCCATGACAATGACAGCTTCAATGTGCGAAAGGTCATCAGGAAACACATCATTCTTATACAACTCAATCGTACGAAGGTTAAATCCTTCCTTCGAAAAGAAAGACTCAATCGTACCCGGACCTTCGCTTTCAACATGCTTGATAACTAAAATCATAACCCTAAGATTTATTTATATGGGAAAAGGGGACACGGTTCGTGTCCCCTTTTCCCATTCACCTACGGACTTTTCGAACGTTACAATTATAAAGCGTTCATTAAAAGCATCTGCGCGTAAGACGGTACCGGCCAGATGTTGGCGGGGACAAATCCCTCCAACGCGTCGATTGATTCACGAAGTTCGGCCATGCCCGCGTTAGTCTTGGCCGCATCATGTTTTTCGACAGCCGCCTCTAAGGCGTCACACGTGGTCAAAGCCTCATCGATAAGCCCGGAGATTGCCTTAAGAACTTTTTTCTGGGCGACGGTCTTGCCGGCGCTACCAATGGCCTTAATGTTTTCGGCTAATTCCTTCTGGTAGGCAATAGCCGCGGGAATTAACTGTGTGCGTGCCATGGTTACAGCACAGTTGCCCTCGAGCGCCGTCACAGTCTGATAGGCATGCTTGTTGATTTCATAACGTGAGGCAAGCTCTATGGCCGAGAGAACACCATGCTTGACGAAAACATCAATGTTCTTTTTGAGCTTGATGGTCTCAAGCGCTTCCGGTGTCGTTTTGAAATTTGGTAGACCGCGTTTCTTGGCCTCGACTTGCCATTCTGGGATATAGTTATCGCCGTTATAAAGCACACGTTTATGTTTTTTAATGATGTCTTGAAGAACCTTTTGTAAATTCGAGTTGAAATCCTTACCAGATTTTTTTGATTTCTCCAATTCATCGCAGATATTGCTAATGGCCTCGGCGACAATGGTATTCAAAACCATATTCGCGGCCGAAGGATTCATGTTGGAACCAACCGCGCGGAATTCAAACTTGGCGCCGGTAAAAGCAAAAGGCGAAGTACGGTTGCGGTCAGTCGTATCTTTGGCAAGATAGGGAAGAGAATCAACGCCGACTTGAATGGTCGTGCCTTGTGTGGAGGTCTTGGCCCCGCCTTTTTCAATCTGCCCAACAATGTCAAAGAGCTGTTCACCTAAGAAAATAGACACAATCGCCGGAGGCGCTTCATTGGCCCCTAAGCGATGGTCGTTGCCAGCGGAGGCAACTGACACACGCAAAAGATCGGCGTAGGAATCGACAGCTTTAATAACCGCACATAAAACTGTTAGGAATTTTGCATTTTCATGGGGTGTCTTGCCGGGATACAGCCAGTTTTTTCCATCAGGCCCGACAATGGACCAGTTATTGTGCTTACCGGAACCATTAATGCCGGCAAACGGTTTTTCATGCAATAAACATTCTAACCCGTGTTTATCGGCCAATTGACGCATCACTTCCATCGCAATCATGTTGTGATCGACCCCGATATTTAAGTCTTCAAAAATCGGAGCGATCTCATATTGAGCCGGCGCAACTTCATTGTGGCGTGTTTTAGAAGGAATACCCAACCCCCACAATGTGCGGTCCAGATCTTCCATAAAAGCCATAACGCGTGGTTTGATGGCGCCGAAATAATGGTCTTCCTGCTGCTGATGCTTGGCAGGTTTGCGGCCAAAAAGCGTACGGCCTGTCTGCACCAAATCAATACGGGCCTTGTAATGATTCTTGTCGATAAGAAAATATTCCTGTTCGGGCCCGAGCGTGCAATACGCGCGTTTGCCTTTGGTATCAATACCAAACAAGTTGGCCAATCGGCATACCTGTTTGGAAAGAGCGGACATGGAACGCAAAAGCGGTGTTTTCTTATCCAAAGCCTCGCCGTGATACCCGATATAAAAAGTGGGAATACACAGCGTAGCGCCCTCCGGGCCTTCCTTAATAAAGGCCGGACTTGTCGGATCCCATCCGGTATAACCGCGGGCTTCGAATGTCGCGCGCAGCCCCCCTGAGGGAAAACTCGAGGCATCCGGTTCGCCTTGAATTAATTCTTTACCGGAAAATTTCAACATTACGCCGCCCTCATCATCAGGCGTGATAAAAGAGTCGTGTTTTTCGGCCGTTGTTCCCGTCATAGGCTGGAACCAATGCGTGAAATGGGTAGCGCCCTTGGACACAGCCCAGGCCTTCATGGCATCGGCCACTTCGTCGGCAATCGAAGGATCCAGCTTGCCACCCTCTTTGATGGTAGTCGAAATCGATTTATACGCTTTTTCCGAAAGGTAACTGCGCATGGTTTTTAAACTGAATACATTTTTGCCGTAAAGGGCCTCAACGGATTGAATCCCTTTAACATCCGGTAATTCGCTCATGGTGCTCCCCTCTGATACATTCGTATCTTCAACAGTTTGAATGTCTCTTAATTGTGATATTCTTCTCATTGCTACCTCCTGGCTTTAGTTTAATTATTTTTTACAAAGACAAAAAAGCAGAAGCACATTTTGGTTGCCACGAGGCATTAATTTTATCAACCCTGCCCGAAGGCGTCAACCAAAATAAACCTCAAGCTTTTTTGTCAAAACAACCCAATCCGGCTTGAATCAATACCCTATCCGATCGCTTTTGAGCCTTCTTCTTCAGTCCGAATGCGGATACAACGATCCAAATTGATAACAAAAATCTTGCCGTCACCGATATTTCCCGTCTTAGCCCCTTTAATGATGGCCTTGATGCTAGGCTCGACAAAATTATCATTCACGGCAATCTCAAGCTGAATTTTCCTTAAAAGGTTTCCTGTCTCCTTGGCACCGCGGTATATTTCGGTCACGCCTTTTTGCTGGCCGTGGCCTAATACCTCATTGACCGTAATCAGGTTAACCTCTGCGGCATAAAGCGCTTTTTTAACACTCTCCAACCTGTGCGGTTGGATGATGGCAATTATCAATTTCATGGTTAAATACCTCCTTTAATGAGCGCGTGACTTATGAAACGACAGTGAACATAAGTCACTGTGCGAATTAAACCCCGCACTAATTTTTAGAATTAAATTTTCCATTGTATCCTTTTTTTGCATACCCGCACTTTTCAAAATTAGTGCGGGGTAAATTCAGTCTTCTGTCTTACGTTCTCCTACGAAGATGGAGAACGTAAGACAAGACTTCATTTATTCTAAAACGGTATAGGCCCTTTCGTGATGCTGAGTTAAATCGAGCCCGATATTTTCGTCTTCTTCTTTGACGCGCATGCCAAATACAAGGTCAACTACTTTATAGATGACAAACGTCACAACAAAGCTATAGGCAACGGTCACCAGTATCGCGATCAGTTGAATCTTTAATTGGCCGGGGTTGCCGAAAAACAAACCGTCATTACCCGCAGAATTGACAGCCTTTGAAGCGAATAAACCGGTAGCTAAAGCGCCCCAAATACCGCCTATGCAATGAACACCAAAAGCGTCCAGAGAGTCATCGTATCCCAAAGCCGGTTTAATAATACTTACGGCAATATAACAAAATACGCTGACTAACAAGCCGATAATAATCGCTGAAATAACATTAACAAATCCCGCGGCGGGAGTAATCGCGACTAACCCTGCGACAGCCCCGCTGCAAAAACCGAAGATTGTTGTTTTACCGTTACGGATCCATTCGATGATGGCCCAGCTTAAACCTGCCGCTGCCGCTGCCGTGTTGGTCACGACAAATGCGTTTGTGGCTAACCCATTGGCCGCTAAAGCGCTGCCCGCGTTAAAACCAAACCAGCCAAACCAAAGCAACGCCGTCCCTAAAACAACAAAGGGCAAATTATGTGGCGCTGGAACATGGCCGTTTAAGTGCTTTCTTTTACCGATGGCTAAAGCGGTCGCCAAAGCCGCGATACCTGCGTTAATATGAACGACCGTTCCACCGGCGAAATCTAAGGTCCCCATATTTCGTAACCACCCGCCCATACCCCACACCCAATGGCAAAGGGGATCATAGACGAATGTCGCCCATAACAAAATAAAGGCGAGAAAAGCCGAAAATTTCATGCGTTCGGCAAAGGCGCCGATAATCAGGGCAGGCGTGATAATGGCAAACATGGCCTGGAAAATCATGAAGGCTTGATGAGGTATGGTGGCCGAATAATCAGCGTAAGGCTCAAGCCCTACCCCGTTTAAACCACTCCAGCCAAACCCACCCCAAAAACCCGTACCCGGCGCGAATGACAAACTGTATCCATAAAGAACCCATTGTACGCTAATCAATCCTAAAATCACGCAGCATTGCATCAAAATACTTAAAACATTTTTACGTCTCACCATCCCGCCGTAAAAAAAGGCAAGGCCTGGTGTCATAAGCATGACGAGGGCCGCAGAAATCAGCACCCACGCTGTATCACCGGCATTAATAGTATTCATTGATATATCCTCCGATAATTATGTTGATTAGAATGTATAATTAAGTGTGCTGCCCCAATAAAATTCGCTTTCCTTCTCGCCGTTTTTTTCCTCCGTATAATTCCCGAAAGGAATGGCGTAATTGATAGTCGGAGAAAACTTAAGATTTTGGGTGATAGGCACCGTTATACCCGATGTCAATAAAACATCGCCGCCTTCTCCAAGGATAAAATCACCCTTGTTGTACCCGACATGGCCGGATAAATCCAAGGTTACGCCGTAGTTTTTATTGATCTCAAGGCTTTTGGAGGCACAGAGCATTAAATAGTCTCCATCCCCGCCACCTTGGCTTTCACGGCTGTAATCGTGGTACCACGTGAAGGTCGGGGAAAGAAAAGTATCGTAAGCAAAGCCTAAGACCGCTTCCTTGGCGAAGGTGTTGGTACCGGGAAAATCATAGTAAACATGGCCGACGGTCACGCTAATGGGTTTAAAATCATAACCAAGGAGACTCAGACCTTCGAATTTCTTGGTATAGGTGAGTGTTGTATCGGTTTCATTGGAATTGAGCGCATCAGCGCTGTTATCCACGTCATAGCTGCCCCAAACATTCAAACTCCATCCGTTAAAAGCGTTAACGGTTAAGCTTGGCTGGAGGACATAATCGTTATCCAAACGCATGCCGCGCCACATGTATTGGGAATAAAAAGACGTGGAACCGGTAACGCTGATATTGGCGTTTTTCAACAAGGTATTCTCGTTTAAGAAATCGACGAATGTCTTCTGATGAGTTTCTGCGGCAAAAACCGACGATGTAAACATTAAACCTAAAAACACTGCTAATATTGTACGTAGGACTATTTTTCTCATTTTTAACCCTCTTCTTTCTTATTCCTTGTAGGTTTATGCTGCTTGTTTCTCATTTTTTCCAACCGTCATCGGTCTTTTGCGGGCGCCATTGCCCTGTTTACCGGCAGACAAAATAAAAATCCCCTTTTAAAGCCACCATTGGCCTTCAAAAGAGGACGTCGCTGCCCTTCTAAAATTTCTTCGCTTCGATTTTGTGACTACACTTTAAAACGTCTACGCTTCAAAGTTCCCCAAGTATACATTTTGGGTTGTAACTTGTCAAGAAAATTTTTCTACAGAAAATTTGTCTCGCAGTACCATGCCCAGATAGCAAAGCTCATCATAAAACAACCGACGATAAACAATATGGATAACTTCTGCATGGTCATCGCGAGCGTATCTTCAAATGATTTCTGAACCATTTTACCCTCCTTAAAATAATTTAGCCCTCTTTTAAACCGTCATCGGTTTTTAAAAGAGGGCTTCGATGCCCCACTCCAAAACAAAAAATCCGACCCACGTAAAAACATGCGCCGGACCTCAATGCCCTTGAATTAATTTAAGTATACATGTACAAATTTTTTTGTCAAGAGATTTTTTTCAAAAGGAAACCTCATGTTAATAAATCGGCATTTAAATTAAACGCAAAATTACCAACGGAAAAATTGCCGCAAAATAAAATACTCATTAAACGGCTGATTATCTTGAATCGTAATTCTTTTGTCAGTACTTAATAGCGTATCCAAAGGAATTTCATTTGCTAAAATTGTTCTAACCATTGGAACCAAGTCTTTGGAGCTAAACCATTCGAGTAAATCTTCCCGGGCTTCCGGAGGCATACGTGAGATAAATAATTCCACGGAAGGCGCCTGAAAAGGCTCCATAGAGGCAAGAAAATGATACCCCGAACCCTCAATAGGCAAATAGACCCTGATATAAGGAAAACTATTGGCCAGAGCTCGCGCGACAGCCTGCATGATTTTCGGGTCATCTTGAGGAAAAACCGGGTACCATTGTTGAACTATACCTCCCGGGGCAAGATGTTTTTTGATAATAGCATAAAATTCCTCGGAATATAATAAGCTGGAACCAGCAGCTTGTACCGGTGGCGGAGGATCAATCGTGATAACATCAAAGGCTTTCTTTGTCCGATCCAAATATCTCCTACCGTCATCGATAATTATTTCGCCTTTAGAGCTATGTGACACGGTATAAATATCATCATGGAAAAAGCCCAGCACCTCTTTCACGCTCGGGACTAATTCAACTGCCGTCGTTTCGATGCCCCAACTTAACAATGAACGGTACGTTGTCCCCATACCCAAACAAATAACCAAGGCCGACTTGGGTTTATATGACAAAAAAGAGAGAGGCAGATGGGCCATAAATTTTGTAATTGGGCTCAGTGAGGTAATTCCTATCCCATTGACAAAAAGCCTTTTGCCCATCCCTTCCCCTGCGGCAACAACCGTGGCTGTATGATCCCGCTTGAGCACGCTCCTGTGTTCGAAAAAATTGATATCTTCAAGACTCACATTAAGAAAAGCAGCAACAAAAAATAAAACAATAGTTAAGGCCCGTAATAATGCTTTTTTGTGCCTATTCATTAGACGCTCTTGATATAGCATGTCCAAAGCCAAGAAAAGCAATGTTATAAAAATAATGGAAATTTTAGCGCCAAGAAAAGGAAGCAATACATAAGAAGCGATGAGAGGTCCGGCAATACAACCCAGGCTGTTTAAGGCATACGCCTTGCCGGCCTCATGAGGCTTACCGGATGAAATTTTATCAATGAGCTTCGGCGTAAGATAACCCAATATGATACAAAATGGGATGATACTTAAAAGTACGGCTGTGGTACTAGCCCACAGTCGAGGGTCATTGAAAATGATAGGAAAAAGAGAAAAGAGGGGGAGGGCACCGATTAACAATTCATTTGGGAGCGTTTTATTTTGTTGCTGGTGATGCTTATAAATCAATGTGCCCAAGCATGTACCAAGCAGATAAACTGTCAACAACAATGCAAAAGCGTAAATGGTAGTCGTTAATACAGGGGTGAACATCCGCACCCATATAACTTCAAACGACATGGATACAAAACCCGTCAATAGAAGAATAAAATAAGGGAGTAACTGCTTTTTTGCAACGGCATTATTTTCTACAACAAGGCTACTTTCCGACGGACGTAATCCGGAAGCGTGAGATGTCCGGGGTGAACAAACAAAACGAAGCACCAACGCCAAGGCCCCAATACAAAAATTAATCGATGCTGCAATCAATAAAGTTTTATGCAATCCGAAAATTTCGATGAGAATCAGAGCCGTGACGACGGTCCCGACGATTGCGCCAACGGTATTAAAAAGATAGAGGTGGCTAAATTTGTCTGGGTCTGATTCACCGATTTCTTCCAAATATGCCAGCATAAAAGGAAATGTGAAACCGATAAAAATACACCAGGGAAGAAGGGTTAGGCTGATAATCCCTCCCGAAAGAAAGAAATAATGAAAAGAGTTGATTGCTCCTGTGCCCAAAAGAAAATGCCGGCCCAGGAAAAATTGGTGGGGAACAACCAAAGCGCTTATACCAATGATACATTCCGTTAAAGCGTAAAATACAATGGCGGAACAAAGAGTTTTTCGACTGAGAATCTTAATCCATCGGCCGCCAAGCCAAGAACCTATGGAAAGTCCGAGCATAAAGACCGAAATCACAACCGACATAACGGGCGTTATGATTCCAAAAGAAGCGAAAGCCATCCTCAGCCAGACTACTTGGTAGAGTAATCCGCAAAATCCGGAAAAGAAAAACATGACGGAAACTAATCGATAGGGTTTGAGATTCATGAAGATATTAGAGGCAGGTTGGGTTACTTCTGAAACTC
>ORJL010632065.1_pt1 | contig 12615 bp, 8 predicted proteins | sample 1779941 | NCBI WGS metagenome assembly ORJL01 (sample SAMEA104232317, study PRJEB22302) | groundwater metagenome | biome: forest; feature: aquifer; material: groundwater | place: USA | collected 2011-08-07 | depth 5.8 m
ATTCCACCGGCTTGCGAAATTCGGGTTTCACCGAGGCCAAAATCTCCTGGTCGGAGTAGCTCTTTTGTGTCTCGGGTTTGGGGGTAGCCACGGGAACAATCTTCTCGGCCTTCACTTCGGTCGAAAGTTTGGTTTCCGGTGGAGCGACTTCCGTTTTCACGGGCTGGGACGGGGCAGGTACCGGCGGCCGGGCAACCGGCGGTCTTTCGGGCCGGGCTACTCGCGAGATTGGCGCTGCGATGGCCCGCACCGGGCGCTCGTCCCGGCGCTCGGCAAAACGTTGCGGGCGTTCGCTGGGACCGCGGCTTTCGTAGCGGGGCGCGCGGCGGTCATCGGGCCGCTCGCGCGGGCCGTCGCGAAAACGTTCGCGCTCCGGGGGGCGGTCGGTTCGGTCGGGGCGCTCGTATTCCTCAGTGCGAGGCGGGCGCGCGGGGGTTTCTTCGCCACCTTTCAACAATTGAATCAGCGCGGACACAAGGTCGGTGGAACTGAAGCCCTCCTCCAGCAACCGCTCGATAAGGTGATCCTGCTTTTGATATTCTCCGCTTTGCAAGGTTGCGCGCAGTTTGCCGAGGAAAACATTCTCCCGCGCTTCGCCCACTTCCGCCTCGGTGGGAATGCGCGCGCGTTGGATTCGCGTGTTGGTGTAGCGCTCGATGTTGCGGATTTGAAACAATTCGCGTCCGGACACGAATGTAATCGCGCGACCGGTGCGACCCGCGCGGCCGGTGCGACCGATGCGATGCACGTAATCCTCGCCGTCGTAGGGCAGGTCGTAGTTGAAAACCACCTGGATGTCGTCCACGTCAATGCCGCGCGCCGCGATGTCCGTCGCGACGAGAAATTCCAGGCCGGACTTGCGGAACTTGTTCATCACGCGGTCGCGCTGCGCCTGGGTCATGTCGCCATGCAACCGATCCGCCATGTAACCCTGCGCTTCGAGATGATCCACGAGATCGTCCACCATGCGCTTGGTGTTGCAGAAAATGATGCCGAGCTTGAGATCATAAATGTCAATGAGCCGCGTCAGCAGTTCAATCTTGTAACGGCGGTCCACCTCGTAATAAACCTGCTCGACGGTCGGCACGGTCATCGCCTTCTGCTCGACCTTCACAGTTTGCGGATCGCGGGAAAACTTCTCGATCAAGTCGCGAATCGGCCGCGGCATCGTGGCGGAAAAGAACACGGTTTGCCGTTCTTTGGGCACGCCCTTGAGAATGGTTTCGATGTCCTCGCGAAAACCCATGTTGAGCATCACGTCAGCTTCGTCGAGGATGACCATCTTCACGGTTTCGAGGCGCAGCGTGCCGCGGCGCATGTGATCCATCACGCGGCCCGGCGTGCCGATCACGATCTGCGCGCCCTGCTTGAGGCCGTAGAACTGGCGCTCGTAGGATTGTCCGCCATAAATCGGCAGCGCATTGATGCCACGCTTGAAGAGCGCCAGCTTGTGAACCTCCTCGGACACCTGCACCGCCAGTTCGCGCGTCGGGCAAAGGATGATGACCTGCACCGCGCGCAGGTTGGGGTCGGTTTTCTCGATGGCGGGAATGGCGAACGCCGCCGTCTTGCCCGAACCCGTCTGCGACTGGCCCACCACGTCCTTCCCGGCCATCAGCACGGGGATGGCCGCAGCCTGAATCGGCGCGGCCTTTTCGAAGCCGAGTTTGTCAATGGCCTTCTGCACTTCGACGGACAGGCCGAGTTCGGAAAATAGTTTTGGTGTCATGTGGTGTCTTCGCGACTTTTACAGCCTAGCAGGGTTGGCGACGGAACGAGAGACAATTCTGGGGTGGGTATCGGCGGGTGGCCCGCGCAGGCGCTCGGTCGCTAGGGAAGCGACTGCGGGAGGCCAAGCTACGGAACCGGGGCCGGCAGCACATGCTTGACCAGCAGCGGAATGTTGGCCTGCGGCTGGCCGTCGAGTGACACATCCATCGAGAAAAGTCCCGGCGTCTCGAACTTCAACTGCTGTATATTGATGATGAAATTCCGGGTACCAAAGTGCATGTCGTCCGGCAACGCAACTTCCACCGGAATCTCAATCGGCGGCATGATGGCGTGCCCGTCGGCATCCACGAAGTTGAGTTTCAACTGGCGTTTGCCCTCGTCGCCGGCGAGAAACGTCACGCGCAATGCCACCGCACATTGCGGATGGATGGCGGGCAACTCGCGCGCGTAAATGGTGTCGAACGCGCCGAGGAGGTTGAGTTTGCCGTTATCGTCGGTCGCCGCGTCGCAGAGGACGGCTGTTTGAATGTTCATGCGGCGGCAAGGTTAAACCACGAAGGGACTCGAATGAACACGAATTTCTTCAACGCCCCCGCGCCTGGACGCAGTTCACCGTCGACCGACTAATGAGCCGCTGCCCGAGCCAGCGACGATCAGCGATTTGTAGCAGCCACAGAACAGACGGCCGAAGAAGCTCTGTGCCGCCGGTTGCTGCGGCTGGTGTAGGTGACCAGAAACCATCTCATCCCGGCGATCAGATTTGGCTGGGTGTGTTGTGCGCCTCTTCAACGATTTTCGATTGAATGCGCGCGGCAAACTGTGTCCATTATCCCCATGACAAACTCACGGTTCGCATCCGCGACTTCCCGGCCCATGGTAGCGCTCTGGGTTTGCCTTTGCACTTTTCTAAGTTGTGCTGGCTGGCTGCTGTCGGCGTTGCACGCGCTCAATCGCACCGGCTACCTCGTGGTGTTCAGCGGCGCGGCGGTGACGCTAATGCTTTGGCAACGCCGGACGGGATGCAAAATCATTCCGTCAATCAACTGGCCGAAGTTACGCCGGCGTTTCCGCCGTGGATTCCCGCTGTCGTTTTTAATTTTGAGCGGCATGGTCATTTTGGGCGGCGCGCTGCACCCGGCGGCAAATTATGACGGTTTAACCTATCGGACGCCACGGGTGTTGCACTGGCTGGCCGCCGAGCAGTGGCACTGGATACAGACGGACTTTCCCCGGCTGAACGTCCGGGCCACCGGGTACGAATGGGTGACCGCCCCCTTGATCGCTCTCACGCGAACCGACCGATTATTGTTTTTGATCTCTTCAATTTCGTTCCTCCTGCTGCCGGGTCTGGTGTTTAGTTCTCTGTATCGGCTCGGCGTGCGACGGCGGGTGGCGTGGTGTTGGATGTGGCTGCTCCCGACCGGTTACACATATCTGCTGCAGGCCGGCAGCATCAGTAACGATCTATTCGGCGCCGTCTTTGGTTTCGCGGCGATTGACTTTGCGCTGCGGGCGCGGGCCAGTTTGCGCATAGGAGATGTCTGGCTGTCGCTTTTGGCGGCGGCGCTGGTTACGAACGCAAAGGCGACCAACCTCCTGATGGGCTTGCCCTGGTTGCTCGCGATCTGGCCAGCGGTGAAGGTCCTGCGGCGAAAACTCCTGGCCACCGGCGCGGTCGGGTTGGTGGCGCTCACGGTCTCCGTGATTCCCATCTCGATCCTGAACATTCGCCATTGCGGGGATTGGAGCGGGCAGGTTTTGGAACACGCCGCGTATGGGGGCGTCCCGGCCCTGCGTTTGCCGATCAATCTGCTCGGGTTCACGGTGCAGAATTTCGTGCCGCCGATTTTCCCTTGGGCAAACGTGTGGAACCACTGGGTGGATCGGATCATGCCACCGCATTTGGCCGCGCAATTACGACAGCATTTTGAAAGCGATGGGGGGGTAATGCACCTCGGGGAAATACAAGTTGAGGAAGGCGCGGGGTTGGGGTTCGGCTTGTGCGTCTTGCTCGTAATTACGCTCGCCGCCGTATGGATGAGAAAACGCAGGGAGACGCCCCAGCCGAACCCGCGCCCGCGCTACCAATTGTGGGTTGGGCTTGCGGGATGGAGCGTGGTAATTTTTTTCATGAGCCAGTCCGGCATTTCGACGGCGGTTCGGTATTTGGCTCCTTACAACATACTCCTGCTGGCGCCATTTCTGGTGGGTGATGGTCATTGGCAGGTGGTGCGGACGGCCTGGTGGCAGCGGGCGGCTGCCGGGGTCTTCGGGCTGGCTGGTTTGTTGCTGATCGTGAATCTGGCTCGGCCCCTCTGGCCCGCAGTGCCGGTCTTGCGCATGTTGGGCGCCGAGAACTCCGCGCACGGACTAGTGCGACGGGCCTGGTCCGCCTACGCCGTTAAAAGCCAGCGGGCCGTTGCTTTTGCCCCGGCACTGGCAATTCTCCCTGCGGACGCCAATCCGCTGGGAATTGTCTCCTTCGACGATCCGGAAACCTCGTTATGGCGGCCCTTTGGCACGCGGCGCATTCTGCATGTCACGCACGTTGAAACGGGCGCGGATCTGCGGCGGCGCGGGATCAAATACGTGCTCGCCAGTTCGGAGACGCTGGCCGTACAATGGACCACCACACTGGACGCGTGGCGGGTCCAGGTGGACGGCGAGGTCATCACCACGGTGGCTTTGAAATTGCGCGGGGCGGAGGGGCCGAAGGATTGGTATCTGGTAAGAATCCACCGATCGTCCGACTGAAATAGAGCACATGAATTTTCCGGTCCAAACGATTTTCAATACTTGCTTCGGCCCGTTCCTCCCTTTTACATAGTCGGAAATGAAACTTGGGGTTGAGGTGACGATCGTAATGCCGTGCCTGAATGAAGCGGACACGCTGGAAATCTGTGTCCGCAAAGCCGTCAAGGCTTTGTTTGATGCCGACATCGCCGGCGAAGTGCTGGTGGCCGACAACGGCAGCACCGACGGCTCGCCAGAGATCGCCACGCGCGCCGGTGCCCGCGTTGTGCATGTTGCCAACAAAGGTTACGGCAACGCGCTGAGGGGTGGGATCGCTGCGGCGCGGGGGCGCTTCATCATCATGGGCGACGCCGATGACAGCTATGATTTTCTGGAAGCGCCCAAGTTTGTCGCGAAGTGGCGCGAGGGTTACGAACTGGTGCAAGGTTGCCGGCTACCGGCGGGTGGCGGGCGCGTGCTGGCGGGCGCCATGCCACCCTCGCATCGCTGGGTGGGCAATCCGATGTTTTCGCTGATGGCCCGCACCATGTTCCGCGCGCCGATTCATGATGTTTACTGCGGCCTGCGTGGGTTCACGCCGGAATTGTACGAGCGACTGGAATTACGCTGTCAGGGCATGGAATTCGCAACCGAGATGATCATCAAGGCGAGTTTGCACGGCGCGAAAATCGCCGAGGTGCCCATCACGCTGCATCCCGACGGCCGCAAGACCCACGCGCCACACTTGCGCACGTTTCGCGACGGTTGGCGCACGCTACGCTTCTTTCTCATCTTCAGCCCGCGCTGGTTGTTTCTCGTGCCGGGCGCGGTGCTCGCTTTGCTGGGGTTGCTGGGCTACGCTCTGGCGGTGCCAGGGGTGAACTTGGGAGGGGTGACTTTCGACGCGCACACGCTGCTCTTCGCGAGCCTGGCCATCCTGCTCGGCTATCAATCCGCATTGTTCGGGTTGTTTGCCAAGACCTTCGCGATCAACGAAGGACTGTTGCCGAAAGACCCGCAACTGGAGCGTTTTTATCAGTCCATGTACCTGGAACGGGGCTTGTTGCTCGGCGCGCTGGCCTTGCTGACGGGGTTGATCTTGCTGGGGGTCGCGGTCGAGCAGTGGTGGTCGGTGAATTTTGGCCAGCTTGACTACGCTCATACGATGCGCTGGGTGATTCCCGGCGTGACCCTCACGGCGCTGGGGTTTCAGACGATTCTGTCGAGTTTCTTTGTCAGCATCCTCGGTTTGAAAAAACAGTGAGCCGCGATTCCTCATCCGACCGACCCGCATTTGACGCCTACGCGACCGACTACGACCGCGCCTTGGAACAGGGCATCTCCGTTTCGGGCGAAGACAAGGATTACTTCGCTCAGGGCCGGGTGCACTGGCTGGCCCGCCGCCTGCGGGAATTCGGTGAAAAGCCACGGCGCATCCTGGACTTCGGCTGCGGCACCGGCACCGGCGCAAAATTCCTCGGCGAGCAATACGGCGAGGCTCGTGTTCTCGGCGTGGACATCTCGGGTCCGTCTTTGGAGACCGGCCGACGCTTGTACGGTTCGACCCGCATACAATTTTGGCTGACCAAAGAATACCAACCCGCCGCCGAGATGGACCTGGCCTTTTGCAACGGCGTGTTTCATCACATCCCGGTCGCCGAGCGTGCCCGCGCCTTGGAACTAATCCACCGTTCGCTGCGGCCGGGCGGACTCTTCGCGTTCTGGGAAAACAATCCGTGGAATCCCGGCACCCGCTATGTGATGAGCCGGATCCCGTTTGATCGCGACGCCATCACGCTGACACCGCCGGAAGCGCGGCGTCTCCTTGGCGCGGGGGGATTTCAAGTGTTACGAACGGACTTTCTCTTCATCTTTCCGCGCTTGCTCGGCTGGTTGCGCCGGCTGGAGCCGGGATTGGCTGGCTGGCCGTTGGGCGCGCAATACCTGGTGCTCGGGCGGAAAGCCTCTGTCGAATAGGGAGACTTTCCAGTCCCCAGTCGAGAACAGTGCCGGGTTGTAGCAGTGCTTGGGTCATGGCCGAATTGCGGCTTTGCTCGCGCAAAAATTTCCAACTGCGCAGAGGACACGAGTCTGGCTGGAATATTTTTGCATACGCACTCTCGGAACCAAAAGGTGTCAGCTCCTAAATTCTTCGACTTTGCGCTCTTTCCTTGGCTTTTCGTTCGCCGGTTTCACGACGTCATGTTTGAACCGCTCCTCCAAGTCCATTTCCGTCCACCCCCGGGCCTCGTCAACCATACCGGTTCACCGCACGAGGAGTATTTATTCTGAGTCCACTGGCCAGCGTAAAGAATCGGATTGCGCAAGTGGGGCGACCTCGGTTTTAATCTGCGACAATGGCCAGCACGTTTGCCGTCACAAGGAATCACCTGATCTTCGGGTTATGTCTGCCGTTGGCGGTTCTCATGGGCTATCTGCTGGCCGAACCGTTCGAGTCCACCAGTCTGACCGTGCTCTTGATGATCGCCGCAGGGTTGATCGTGCCGGGGTTGATGCGCTGGTATCACCCGTTTTTGATCTTGAGCTGGAACATGGAGGCGCAGTTGGCGTTTCTGCCGGGGAGTCCGTACCTGTGGGCGCTGATGTCGCTGCTGGGGCTGTTCTTCGCCGTGCTTAACCGGTCGGTCAATCCGGAGTTTCGTTTCGCCCATGTGCCGGCCATCACCCTGCCTTTGCTGGCCTTGATGCTGGTGGTCATCGCGACGGCGCTGGCGACCGGGGGCGTCGGGTTACGCGTGTTAGGGTCGCAAACCATCGGGGGGAGGAATTATTTCTATCTGGTGGCGGCCGCCGCAGGGTATTTTGCCTTGTCCAGCCGGGCCATCAAGACGCATCGCGTGAAGCTGTGTGTGGCGTTATTCTTTCTGCCCGGCGTGTTGGCGATGATTGGTCGGCTGGCGCAGGCGGCCGGGCCAGGCGCCAGTTATTTGTTTGCGCTGTTTCCGCCCGAGGCTGACCCCGATGCTTTTGGTAGCGACCAAACATTTGAACTGGGCCTGACCCGCGCAACTGGGTTTATGGCGTTGGCAATGGCCATTTTCAGTTGGGTGCTGGCGCGCAACGGGGTGGCGGGAGTCTTCAACTTCACCCGACCGTGGCGGATGGCAATGCTGGTCGCTGCAGTGATCATCGGCACCTTCGGGGGTTTTCGTTCCGTCGTGCTGCTGATGGCCACGACTTTCCTGATCCTGTTTTGTCTGGAGAAACTTTGGCGGACGCGGATTTTCATGATCCTGCTGATCGGCATGACCTTGGGCGGGGCGTTGCTGGTGGGGTTTGCGGACAAACTGCCGCTGACAGTTCAAAGATCCCTGAGTTTTTTGCCGGTGGAAATTGATCCGCTAACCCGTAACTCCGCCGAGGAATCAACGGAATGGCGGGTGGAAATGTGGAAAGTGACGCTGCTCCAGGTGCCCCAATACTTTTTCAAAGGCAAGGGCTACAACGTGTCCGGCGATGAACTGTTCATGGGCCAGGAATCAATCGCCCGCGGTTTCGCCGCCCGGTGGGAGGGTGCCGCCCTGGCGGGCGATTATCATAGTGGTCCCCTTTCCGTTCTCATCCCCTTTGGCATTTGGGGTCTGGCGGCTTTTGTCTGGCTTCTGGCAGCCGGAGCGCGTTTTTTATACACGAATTTCCGGGGCGGCGACCCGGAGCTGCGGCGAATCAACGCGTTTCTTCTCGCCCTATTTCTGGCACGCATCCTGTTCTTCGTTTTCATCTTTGGCACGTTGCGTGGCGACCTTTTTCACTTTACGGGTATATTGGGGTTGAGCGTGGCGTTGAACGTCAGCGGCCAACGGTCGAACCGGCCGGGCGAAGAAATGATGGTGAATGATGATGTCTGAGAATGGCGAGACGACCGGAAATGTAACCCATGACCAACCCGATCAGCATCATTCGTTCGTTGATTATCTACGGATTGTGCATTCCGCTGGCCATCTATCTGGGCTACCTGCTGGCCAATCCGATGGATCGGGTTAGTTTTGGCTTCGTCATCGTGGCGCTGTTTCTGCCGTTGATCCCGCTCCTGCTCCGCTGGCACCATGTCCTGCTCATTGTGAGCTGGAATATGAGCGTGGTGCTCTTTTTTATTCCCGGGAGCCCGTACCTGTGGATCCTCATGACGGCCCTCAGCCTGGGGCTGACCGCGCTGCAACACATCCTGAAGCGCAATGTCCAATTTGCCAGCGTCCCGTCCATCGCGTGGCCTTTGTTGTTTCTGGCGGTAGTGATCCTGGGCACCGCCAAGCTCACGGGCGGCATCGGTGTGGCCGTCTTGGGCAGCGATGCGTATGGGGGCAGGCGCTACATCCTGTTATTGGGAGCGATCGCGGGATACTTCGCCCTGATCAGTCATCGCATCCCGCCGGGCCAGGGAATCAGGTATGTGGCGCTCTATTTTTTGGGCGCCCTCACGCTCATTGTGAGCAATGCCGCCCCTTGGATTCCTTCCAGCTTCTATTTCATCTTTGCCCTCTTCCCGGTGGAAAGTCTTCAGGGCCTGGCGGGCGAAGCTACGCAAGGCGAATACGTTCGTTTGTATGGCGTCACCATGGCTGCGGTGGGCGCGCTGTGTTTCATGCTGGCCCGCCACGGCATGCGCGGTGTTTTTGAATTAGGCGAACGCTGGCGATTCCTCCCCTTGCGTTTCCGGGGCGGTCTCACTATCAACCAGCCGTGGCGGCTGCTGTTCTTTCTCGCCGTCATTTTCGTCAGTTTGCTGGGTGGCTACCGATCCGTTGCCATCATTCTGGGATTGACCTTCCTGTTGCTGTTCCACCTGGAAAACTTGGTTCGCTCCAAGTTGATGCCGGTCTTCGCGCTGCTGGGCATCATCCTGGTGGCCGTTGGTCTGCCCATGGTGGACAAGCTGCCTCTGCCGGTTCAGCGATCGTTGAGTTTTCTTCCCATTGAAGTCAACCCGATCGTCCGCCAGGATGCCGAAGACTCCTCAGAATGGCGTTTGAAGATCTGGCGCGAAGTGGTGCCGACCATTCCGCAATACCTGCTCGTGGGCAAGGGCTACTCGATTGACGTCCGCGAAATGGAACAAGCAACCGATTTCTCCAAGTTCAGCAGCGCTGATGCCGGGAGAGGGGCCACTATCGCCAGCGATTTTCACAATGGTCCACTCTCGGTGATCATCCCGCTGGGTATTTTTGGGGTGATCGGATTTCTGTGGTTTCTCGCCGTCGCTTTCCGGGTGTTGCTCTATAACTACCGCTACGGTGACGCGGATTACCGCCGCATCAACGCATTTCTGCTGGCCTACTTTACCGTGCGCGTCATTTATTTTTTTGTGATCTTCGGTTCGTTCCATACCGAACTAACCATTTTCACGGGACTGATCGGCCTGAGCATCTCTGTCAATGGCGGGATGCGCCGGCCAGCACCGGCCAAGGCCCCAGCTCCCAATCCGGCGTCCCTGCCGTTCCGGTTGCCAAAAGTGGTGAAGGCCTGAGTTGGTGGCGACGCGCCTCCCGGCCGGAAGGCGGCTTCGCATTGCCGCGCAACCCTGACCAACCTACACTTCGGCCCGGCTCGAATAACGCAACCACCCATTCATGAATGATGCCCCGGAAACCTCGGTCGTGACCCCCAGCTTTCGGTCGGGCCGTTGGCTGCCGCTTTGCATTGCCTCGGTGGCGGATCAGGGCGTCCGGCACGAACACATCGTGCAGGATGCCGGTTCGGACGATGGCACTCTCGACTGGCTGCCGCGGGACCCGCGGGTCCGGGCTTGGGTGGAAAAAGATCAGGGCATGTATGACGCCGTCAATCGCGGCTACCATCGCGCCCGCGCCGGGATTTTGTCCTACCTCAATTGCGACGAGCAGTATCTTCCGGGGGCCTTGACCGAGGTGCTGAATTTTTTCAAAAGCCATCCCGACGTGGATATCCTCTTCGGCGATTGCCTGGTGGTGGATGCGACGGGTGCTTATCTCTGCGAGCGACGGGCGCTCACGCCGCAACTGATCCACACCTGGACGGCCAGCAACCTCGCCTTTCTCACCGCCGCCACCTTCATCCGCCGCCGGGTGCTGGAGCAGCACCAGCTCTGGTTCAATGCCGATCTTCGGTCTGCGGGCGATCAAGACTGGGGGTTGCGCCTGATCCAGGCCGGCGTCAAGACCGCCGTGCTTCCGGAATGCCTGAGCGTATTCACCGAAACCGGGACGAACATGAGTCTCGATTCAAACACCGCCCGCGAACGCCGGGCGTTCCACGCCACGGCGCCGACTTGGGCTCGTTGGTTGTCCCCGCTGGCGTTGGTTCATTTTCGTCTCCGCCGCTGGCGGGCCGGTCATTACCGCTGCCACCCGCACGATTATGCGATTTTTACGCAAGACCACCCACATCAGCGGAAGACCTTTAATGTGGCCAAGCCCACCTTTCGCTGGGTGCGCCCTCCGTCCATTGATCGTTGAAACGGCAGTTAACGCAAAGACGCCAGAAAGCCAAGCCGCCAAGCGGAGGGAGTTCCAAAAAACCAGACCAGTTTTTGTGATTCACCGGGCGGGCGAGTGGCCCCGACCGTTGAAATCTTTGCATCTCTGCACCTTTGCGCCTTTACGCCTTTGTGTTGGTTCGACTTTTTTTCCCAAGTTCAATAGTCATACAGCCCACCATCCTTCGTATAACCACCGCCGCCCGCGCCGCTTTCCGGTCCGCCCATAAAATCGCCCAGCACATCGCCCATGTCGGCTTCGATCTTTTCCGGGTCCTCGCCGGCTTCGAGGCGTTTGATCGCCACGTCGAGTTCCTTGGGCATGGAACCGGGCGGCATCAAGTCTTTCATTTTCTTCATCATGTGCGCCATGTGCTTGGGGTTATTTTCATCCAGCCCCTCCATGTCACGCTCCATCTCCATCATCGCGCGCTCAACCCGCGGATCGTCCATGTCCGGCATGGGTGGACCGCCCTCCCCGCCGGGCGCGACCGCCGGCGCTTCCTTCAAGCCACGCGTCATGGCGAAACGGCTGAGTTGCTTGGACAGCTTTTTGTTTCCACACTTGGGGCAGGCGGGCAAATGGTCGGGATTCACCCGCTTCGAGAGGAAGCTGTAAATCCGCCGGCACTTGGGACATGCGAACTCGTAAATCGGCATGGCGCAGTTATGCCACGAACGGTTCGCGTTTTCACGCACCGAATTCCGGCCCGCGCCGCGACCGAGTTGACGCAGGATAAATGTTCCAGGGGCTGGGCGAAGGGACAAGGCTCTTTCGCCGTTGAACATTCGGCGACGAACCGCCACTATCCACCACAAGCGAGACACGACCATAAAACGATTCGCGTTTCAAAATATGAAGACACCCACGTTGCCTCCCACTTCCCACACACCGCAAAAATATTCCGGCCCGTCCGCCGTCGAAGTGCTGGCGCAACGGAAACAATTTCTAAACCCCGGCATCTTCCTCTACTACAAAGAGCCAATCATGTTCGTCGAGGGCAAGATGCAATACATCTGGGATGACCAGGGCAGGCGTTACCTCGACGGCCTCGGCGGCATCGTCACCATCAGCGTGGGGCATTGCCATCCGCACGTGGTCGCGGCGGCGAACAAGCAGAACGAAACGCTCCAGCACTCAACGACGCTCTATCTGCACCCGAACGTCGGCGCCTACGCCGAGAAGCTCGCGTCGAAATTGCCGGGAGATCTGAAGGTCTGTTACTTCGTCAACTCCGGTTCGGAGGCGAACGATCTCGCCTTGCTCATGGCGCGGCTTTACACGAACAACTACGACATGATCGCGCTACGCAACGCGTATCACGGCGGCAATGCGTCCGGCATGGCGGTCACGGCGCACAGCACGTGGAAATTCAACGTGCCGCATAGTTTCGGCGTGCATCACGCGATCGCGCCGTATCCGTATCGCGGGCCGTACGGCTATGATGATGCGAATGCGGGCAGGAAGTACGCCGATGACGTGAAGTCGCTCATTGATTACGCAACGCCGGGCAAGGTCGCGGGTTTCATTGCGGAATCCATTCAAGGCGTCGGCGGCTTCGTGGTGTTCCCGGACGGTTATCTCAAGAATGTTTACGAACACGTACGCGCCGCGGGTGGCGTTTGCATCGCCGATGAAGTGCAGACCGGCTTTGGTCGCACGGGCACACATTTCTGGG
>ORJL010989338.1_pt1 | contig 12615 bp, 8 predicted proteins | sample 1779941 | NCBI WGS metagenome assembly ORJL01 (sample SAMEA104232317, study PRJEB22302) | groundwater metagenome | biome: forest; feature: aquifer; material: groundwater | place: USA | collected 2011-08-07 | depth 5.8 m
CAGCGGAAAACCGTTCAGACGCAACGCCGTTGGGGTTGGGCCATGTGTTGGGGCGGTGTCCCCAGGGTAGGCGCGGCGCGCCAACCCTGGGCTTTGGTACGGAATCCCGTTGGGATTCCCCGCTGGACGCTCGCCTGTGCGGCTCCAATTGCTCCGCCACCCTCGAAAAACGTCCAAACTCCAGGCCGCGCCTTCGGCGCGGGGCGCGGGGTTCACCGCACCCAAGGCCCTGATGACTGATGACTGATAACTGATGACTCACTCCAGACCGAGAATCTTGCGCCCTGCCGGTGTGATCATGGACTGGTGCCACGGAGGATCCCAGACGATCTCCACCTGGGCGTCCTCCACCCCGGGGATCGCAAGCACTTTTTCCTGCGCGTCCTGGGCGATAACCGGGCCCATGCCGCAGCCCTGGGCTGTCAGTGTCATCTTGACAAACACCTTGCTTCCTCCCTCTGGCAACTCCTCGATCCCAAGGTCGTAAACCAACCCCAAGTCCACAATGTTCACGGGTATCTCCGGGTCGTAGCACGTACGCAGCGTGTCCCAAACCGTCTTCTCGTCCACTGGGCCGTGCGCTACGGCGGCGGCCTGCTTATCGTCGGACGTTTCGAGACCCAACGCATCCGCGTTCTTCGCGCTGATCTGGAAAAGACCGTCCAGCGCCCGCACCGTGTAGGCGCCCCCCAGAGTTTGCGCGATATCGACCATCGTTCCGGCGGGCAACACCACGGTGTTCCCTACGGGGATCTGGACCGCTTCGCAGTCCCTGCTCAGTTCCAACGCGATCAAATTATCCATGTAGAAATCCTAGCGCATCCGCGCAGAACCGCAACTGTTTCTGAGCCAAGAAAACCTAATCATTCCACCTCCGCCCATCCCGGAAACGCTTGCGCCCGGGCAAACAGCGCCGTATCGTGGCACCCGAAACCAACCGCCCATCAAGCATGCGCGCAAATCCGAATTCCGGTCTCAGGAAAGCCACTCTCCGCAGCGGGACACTCCCCTGCCCGCCGAGGACAGCGAGCCCTACCTGCTCTTCCTCCGAGGCAGAACTCACTATTGTAGCCCGTCTCACCCCTCGCCAGTATGTCTGACCCCTTAAAATCTATTCCCAGAGTCACGCGCCGCGCGTTCATCGCCAAGTCGGCGGCGGTAGCGGCGTTCACCCTCATCCCCCGGCACGTGTTGGGCGGCGCTGGAAACACCCCACCCAGCGAAAAACTAAACATCGGAGTCATCGGCGCGGGAGGGCGCGGAGCCGACGATATTGAGGAACTGAAGAGCGAGAACATCGTCGCCCTCTGCGATGTCGATTTGAAGAATTCGGCCGGGACCTTCGAGCGCTTCCCGAAAGCGGCAAAACACCGCGACTTCCGGGTGATGCTGGAAAAGGAGAAAAACATCGATGCCGTGCTTGTGGCCACGCCCGATCACATCCACGCGGTCGCTTCCATGGCCGCCATCAAGGCGGGCAAGCCGGTCTATTGCGAGAAACCCCTCACGCGCACCGTGCACGAGGCACGGGCGCTGGCCAAGGCCGCGAAAGAGGCAAAGGTGGCGACCCAAATGGGCAACCAAGGAATGGCGTTTGAGGGCAACCGCCTCATCAACGAGTGGCTCGCCGACGGCGCCATAGGCCCCGTGCGAGAGGTCCACGTCTGGTCGGACCGCCCCACGCATCGGGGCAAGATGCCCCTGTGGTGGCCGCAAGGCGTCGAGCGGCCCACCAATACACCCTCTGTTCCTGACACTCTGAACTGGGACCTCTGGTTGGGGCCGGCGCCCTGGCGGCCTTATCACCCTGCCTACGTCCCATTCCGCTGGCGCGGTTGGTGGGATTTCGGCTCGGGCGGCCTCGGAGATATGGGTATCCACAACATCGCCCCGGTCTTCTCCGCTCTGAGCCTAGGGGCTCCCACCAGCGTCCACGCCAGCTCGACCCCTCTTTTCAAGGAATCGGTGCCTGTAGCGTCCACAGTGCACTATCTGTTCCCTGCTCGCGGTGCCATGCCAGCAGTCAAGCTCCACTGGTACGACGGCGGCCTCCTGCCGGCGCGTCCGGACGAACTGGAGGACGACCGCCAGCTCGATGCGGAGGACGGGATCATCTTCGTCGGCGACAAGGGGAAGATCCTGGTGGAAGGCTGGGGCGGCGAGCGTCCCCGCCTCATTCCCGAGAGCAAGAATCGCGAGTATAAACGCCCGCCCAAGACGCTCCCACGGTCGGTGGGGCATCACCGCGAGTGGATCGACGCCTGCAAGAAGGGAAGTGCCACTCGATCAAGTTTCGATTTCGCCGGCCCGCTTACCGAGGCCGTCCTGTTGGGGGCTCTCTCGGTGCGCCTAGGGGGCGAGCAGTTGGTCTGGGATAGCGCCGCCATGAAGGTCACAAACCTGCCGGAAGCCAACGAGCACTTGCACTACAAATACCGGGATGGCTGGTCGCTGTAACTCCGAGAGCCCCCCAGCCCGTTCATGAATCGCGCGAGCCGAGGCGAGGACAGCCCGAGTCCCGCCGAGGGACGGTCTGGGACTGACGAACACCCACCCGTGCGTCAACGATTCGCTGGAGGGACCATGGAACGGCGTCAGTTCCTGAAATCTGGCCTCGTGCTCGCAGTCCTCTCTCCGTTTGGCGCCTTCCCTCTGGCGGGGGCCGAACCGCGGACTTTCGTATTCGAGCCTGCGAAGCCGATCATTCCCGCCCCCCTGGAGCCCGCCCTGTGGCCCGAGTACCAGCGGCAGCTTGATGGATGGCGGCGCACGACTCGCCTGCAGTTGGCCTATGACGACGCCCTCTACCGACGGAAGGACTTCGCATGGGTGACCTCCAATTTCTCCTGCTGTTTCCTCATGATGTGCGACCAGGCCTTCTATGATCCGGCACGAAGGGAATACACCGTGGAACGGTTTCTCGACGACGGCCAGAAGGAGTTTGGTGGCTACGACAGCGTCGTTCTTTGGCATGCGTATCCACGCATCGGCGCCGACGAGCGCAACCAGTTCGACTTCTACCGGGACATGCCTGGCGGGCTCGCGGGCTTGCGCGGAGTGAGCGAGAGGTTTCACCGCCGTGGTGTGAGGGTCTTCATCGATTACAATCCCTGGGATACCGGCACGCGGCGCGAGGACCGCGCGGACCTCGATGCTTTGGCAGAACTCGTCCAAGCCATCAAGGCAGACGGCATCTTCCTCGACACCATGAGCAAAGGCGCTTCGGCATTCCGAGGCAAGTTGGACGCTGCCCGCCCAGGTGTGGTGATCGAGGGCGAAATCGAACTTCCGGTCGAGAACATCCATGACCATCACATGTCCTGGGCTCAGTGGTTTTCCGATAGCCCGGCGCCGGGTGTCCTAAGAAACAAATGGTTCGAGCGCCGGCACCTCCAGCACCAGATCAAGCGCTGGGACCACGACCACACCGGCGAACTGCATACCGCGTGGATGAACGGCAGCGGCATGATGATATGGGAAAACGTGTTCGGCCAGTGGGTCGGCTGGAGCCAGCGAAACCGCTCCCTCTGCCGGCTGATGCTCCCCATCCAGCGCCGGTACGCCTCCACCTTCTGTGGCGAAGGCTGGGTGCCACTAGTGCCCACCGTGCAGCCCCACGTGTACGCAAGTCTCTGGGAGCGGGACGGACTCCGGCTTTGGACGATGGTCAACCGGTCGGATTCGCCGGTGGACGGCCCGCTGATCGAGGTCGCCAACCTCCAGGGACAATCGATATACGATCTCGTCCGGGGCCGCGAAGCCACAGTTCAACAACGCACGAGCGGCGTTTCGGTGCTGGGCCGGCTAGCGCCACGCGGGATTTCCGCCTTCGCCCAAGGCAACGCCCAGGCGCTCGGCAAGGGGTTCGCTCGGTTTCTTGCCAGCCAAGCCCGCCTCCACGCGCGCGCTTCGTCCGATTCCGCACCCCCTGCGCCGACCACAACCCTGAGGCCTCCCTTACGCACGGCGCCGCGCGCCACAGTCCCCGAGGGCATGGTGGTCATCCCGGAGGCAACGATCGACCTGAAGACCACGTTCCGAATCCGCGAGCCGGGCTTTTATGAATCCAACAGCAACATCTCCGTGATTACCCGCCATCTCCACCAAGAGGTCACCTTCGAGCGGCGGGTCAGACTCGCTCCGTTCGCGATGGACCGAACCCCGGTCACAAACGGCCAATACCACCGGTTTCTGTCCGATAGCCGCTACCACCCGCGGGACGATATGAATTTCCTCAAGCACTGGAGTGCCGGCAAGCCACCCGCAGACAAGGAAAACCATCCGGTCGTGTTCGTGGACCTCGATGATGCCCGAGCCTATGCGCGCTGGGCAGGCAAACGGCTGCCCACCGAGGAGGAATGGCAATACGCGGCCCAGGGGCCGGATACTTTCCAATACCCTTGGGGCAACCAGATGCAAGCCGGACGCTGCAACGAAGGCGAGGGTGGCGGGACATCGCCTGTCACCGCCTTCCCCGATGGACGTTCACCCTTTGGCGTTGAGGACCTTTGCGGCAACACCTGGGAATGGACCGAGAGCGAACGCAGCGACGGCCACACGCGGTTCTCGATTCTCAAAGGCGGCTCCTGGTACCGGGCGAAAGGTTCGGACTGGTACTTCGACGGCGGCCCGCGCCCCAACGGTTTTGCAGCTAAATTCCTCCTCATGTGGCCCGGCCTGGACCGCTGTGCCACCATCGGCTTCCGCTGCGTCGTGGATTGGCTTGGAAAGGCATCGTGATGGATCGTCAGGTCACCATCGGTTAGGTCGGTCGAATGATCACAATCCATTCCAAAACGGGCATAATGAAGCATTCTCTCCCAATCATGGCAGCCAGCTTCGCAGCCCTGGCGATGTCGGGACTAACCGCTGTTGGAGCGCCGAAGCCGAACATCCTGCACATCCACGCCGACGATCACCGACCGGACGGTTTGCACGCACTCGGCAACAAGGTCATCAAGACGCCGAATCTCGACACGCTGGTGGCACGCGGCATGACCTTCACTCGCTGCTACACCATGGGCTCGATGGTTGGCGCGGTCTGCCAGCCCAGCCGCACGATGTTGCTCACCGGCTTCTCCTGGCGGCGCATTCCGAAACCGAATGCGGGCGATCCCGCCATGACGCTGCCCAAAGTGTTGAGCTCGGCGGGATATGAAACCTTCCACGTCGGCAAGGGCGGCAACGAATATCCGGTCGCCCTGAATGCGTTCGACACAAACCTCTGCATGGACGATAACACGCCCGAGCTGCGTCGCGGATCCAGCGAGCGCCACGCGGACGCCGCCATCAAGTTCCTCAAGGAGCGCTCCAAAGACCGCCCCTTTTATATCTACTTCGCCCCGCCGGTTCCCCACGACCCCCGTGTGGCCGCGCCGGAATTTCACCGCTATTACGACCTGGCCAAGGTCCCGCTGCTGCCCGCCTTCATGCCGCTGCATCCCTTTGACAACGGCGAGATGACCGTGCGCGACGAGAAACTGGCGCCGTGGCCTCGCACGCGCGCAAACACCCGCCAGCAACTGGCCGACTACTACGCCTGCGTCACCGGACTGGACCACCATGTCGGCCGCATCTTCGCCGCATTGAGAACATCGGGCGAGTGGACGAACACCATCGTCATCTTCACGGGCGACAACGGCCTCTCGCTCGGCGAGCACGGCCTGTTCGGCAAGCAGAATCTCTACGAGTTCGGCGGCATGCATGTGCCGTGTGTGATGGCTGGCCCGGGCATACCAAAGGCCCGGAGCGATGCGCTTGTTTATCTCATGGACTTGTTCCCCACCTTCTGCGATTTCGCCGAAGCGAAAGTGCCGATGGGCGTTGAAGGCCGGAGCCTGCGTCCCATCATCGAAGGTCGGCAGACGAAGGTACGCGACGTTCTCTACACCGGCTACCGGGACTGCCAGCGCGCGATCCGCGACGATCGTTGGAAACTCATCCGCTATCCCCTTGTGGACAGGACGCAGCTCTTCGACCTGGCCGCCGACCCGCGCGAGCTGAGAAACCTCGCCAGCAAACCCAAATACGCCGCCAAGATCAGCGAGTTGACCGCCTTGCTGCAAAAGGAAATGCAGCGCTACGATGACGCGGCTCCCCTCACCGTCGCCAAGCCAAAGCCCGCCGCCTGGTCTCCGCCCGCCCATGAAGTGACGCCGGGCGGGAAAAATCAACCCAGCACGAAGCAATGAAATCCATCCACACCCTCCTCAGCGTTCTGCTGGCTTCGCTGACGTTCCTTGCCTCCGATGCTCCCGCGGCGGAGGCGCGGCGGCCCAACATCATCTTTTTCCTGGTGGACGATATGGGCTGGCAGGATACGTCCGTGCCTTTCCACTCGGAAACCACCGAGCTAAACCGCCGCTATCGCACCCCCAACATGGAGCTTCTGGCCGCGCAGGGCATGAAGTTTACCCGGGCCTACGCTTCGGCCGTCTGCTCGCCCACACGGGTCAGCGCCCTCACCGGTATGAACGCGGCGCGGCATCGCGTGACGAACTGGATGCTGCGGAAGAACATCTCTCCGGACCAGCCGCACAGCCAGGTTCAGCCACCGGACTGGAACCTGAACGGCATCTGCACAAAGGCAGGCGTCGAGCGGACGATGCGGGTCACACCGCTGCCCGCGCTTTTGCGCGATAGGGGCTATCGCACGATTCACGTTGGCAAGGCGCATTTCGGTGCGAAGGACACGCCGGGCGAAAATCCCCTCAACCTTGGCTTCGATGTGAACATCGCAGGCCACTGCGCCGGCGGCCCCGGCAGTTATTGGGGTGAAAAGAACTTTAGTGCCGCGTGGCGCAGCGAGGATCCGGCGGATCGCATCTGGGACGTGCCCGGACTCGAAGCCTATCACGGCACCAACATCTACCTTACCGAGGCGCTGACGATCGAGGCGATCAAAGCCGTGGAGAAATCCGTGGCGGACAAGACCCCGTTCTACCTCTACATGGCGCACTACGGAGTCCATGCGCCATGGGAAAAGGACGATCGCTTCTACTGGCAATATGTGGACGCGGGGCTCAAACCGTTCGAGGCCGCGTTCGCCTCGATGATCGAGAGCATGGACAAGTCGCTGGGCGACCTGATGGCCGCGCTCGCACGTCTGGGCGTGGCCGGCGACACGATCATCCTGTTCATGTCTGACAACGGCTCACACTCACAGTGTCCGCCAAATCTCCCGTTGCGCGGTCACAAGTTGACTCCCTACGAGGGCGGCACACGCGTGCCGATGCTCGCCAAATGGCCGGGGGTGGTGAAATCAGGGACGACCTGCGGCAGCCCTGTCATCATCGAGGACGTTTTCCCAACGATCCTCGAACTGGCTGGCGCGAAGTGGCGCGGAAGAACAATCCAGACCGTGGACGGCGTCAGCTTCGTTCCGTCGCTTAAGGCCAAGGCTCCCGCCACGGCCAACCGCGCGTTTGTCTGGCACTTCCCCCACCACTACGCCGGCCAGACACCGTTCAGCGCCATTCGTGTCGGCGCGTGGAAACTGATCTATCATCACGCCGACCGGCGGTTGGAGTTGTTCAACCTCGACGCGGATACTTCCGAGAAGACCGATCTTGCCGCCAAAGAGCCTCAAAAAGTCCGCAAGCTGGCCTCGACGCTGGCCGGGTTGTTGAAGAAGCGCGGCGCGCAGATGCCGATGGATAAACAGAGTGGCAAGGCCGTGCCCTGGCCAAACGAGGTGCGGGCTCCATTGTCAGCGCTCCGCGCCGACGCGGCCCCTCCGTGTAGCGCAGGCTTCCAAGCCTGCTGTATCGCCGACTTCGAAGCCGGCAGCGCGCCCGAACAGACCTGCGGTTTAGAGCACTCGAACGGCCTGCAGGTTAGGAAACCTGCGACACAGCAGACTCGGAGGTCTGCGCTACACCATGGAGATTCTGCCCGTCTTCTGTAATACCGAATTGCTTTGTGTGCACACTACTCTTGATCCTGTTGGTCGGGCTCATCGGCACCCAGGTTGCCACAGGAGCGACCTCGGTTCTTTCCCCCGACGGCACGCGAGTTCTCCTTGAGGACTGGTCCGCACCGGCTCCGTTTGTTGTGAAAACTCGTAACGGAGAGCAGTCCTTGATCCGCAAGACGCGCCGGGCGATCAGGCATTACCCACTATCGCAGCAAGCCTTCACCGTAGAGTTGTTGTTCGATCCCGCAACCAAGCAAGTCTTGTTAGGTGAACCGCAAAAGGGCTCCTCACTTCGGCCACTGCACTCGTGCTGCCTGGAACGGGTGACTTGTGGATTGGTCCTGATGTCTGGCGCTGGGCAAGTGTTGGCGGTCGCCTGCTTGGATTAAGGGTGAATGAACAGACTGAGTTGCTCGTTTTCGCCGGCCCGCATGGCCGGATTCCACGTTCCGAGGGCGGCATGGAAGCCTTCCATAAGGCATTGCTGGAGTTTGAAAGCGCGTTCAAGGCAAACCAGTACCAGTGGAAACCTGATCTGCGAGTGCGGATTGCGGATCTCTTTCCGGGGGACAAACGCTTTCCCGGAGGCAATGGCTTTAGTTTGAGGCTGATTTCCTTCAAGGACGAAAACATAATCCTCTTCATGGGCTCGGAAGATGCGAAGGTCTATCCCGAAGTAACCTTGAGTCCCGACCTGAAGATTCTCTCGACCACAGTGTTCGAGTTAGATACGCCCGCGATTTTGCGGCTGGGCTACGAGGAAAGACCATGAGGTTGCTCGCCCTGTGCGGTTTCCTGGCCCTGAACCTCGTCGCGGAGCAGAAAACCAACGTCATTTTCATCCTCGCCGATGATCTCGCCGTACAAATGCCCAAGAAGGCCAGCTCCCTGCGCGCGAAACTTCACACTTGGCGGCAGTCCGTGGAAGCGCAAATGATGACGCCTAATCCCGATTATCGTCCCGACACCCCGATGCCCACCGGTGTCAAAAGACAGCAAACGCCCAAGGCGGGACTCCTAACCCCCCGGCCCCGCGGCATCGCCCTCCGAGGTCCGTAGTCCCAGCTCCAGCCGGGGGGATGGCGGCCGTTGCCCAGCGGAAGCGGGGTTGCGCGGTTGCATCTATCTTCATAATGGTCCACAGTAGTGCCCATGACAATCAGAGCAACCGCCGGCACCTTGAACCGGAGCTCGGAACAAAGAGAAGCCCGGTCTTTGCCGCGCGCGTTCGCCTGTTGGTTGGGGATGATCGCGATTGGGTCTGCCCTGGCCGGCACCGCGGACCGCTACGAACAGAGAGTTCAGCACGATCCTGACGGGACCGGAAGATTCTATCTGGGCCGCGAGATCGCCCAGGTGATGGGGCATCAGGGCGCGGACTGGTTGGAACGTCAAGAGCGGGAAAAGGAAGAGCGGCCCGACCTCTTGCTCGAGGCGCTCAGGCTCAAGCCCGGTGAGGCTGCCGCCGACATCGGGGCGGGAACGGGCTATTACACTTGGCGTCTGGCCGAAAAAGTAGGCCCAAAGGGCTGCGTCTATGCCGTGGATATCCAGCCCGAGATGCTCGATCTCATGGAGCGTAACCTCAAAACGCGGGGCTTCTCCAACTACCATAAGGTGCTCGGCACCGAGTCCGACCCCAAGCTGCCCAAGAACTCCGTTGACCTGATCCTGCTGGTGGATGTTTACCACGAGTTCTCCGCACCCTTCGAAATGGTCGAATCCCTGTGTCGGGCGCTGAAGCCCACAGGGCTCCTGGTTTTCGTGGAGTATCGAGCTGAGGATCCGAAAGTTCCGATCAAAGCAGTGCATAAAATGTCCGAGTCGCAGGTGCGAAAGGAGATGGAAGGACACTCCTTGGACTATGTTGAGACAGTCCGGAGTCTTCCCTGGCAGCACATCGTGATTTTCCGAAACCGTGCTACTGCGGCGTCACCACCTCGGGCGGATCGCGGGAAAACGGCCGGACAAACCAACGGGCTCTGTCGGATGAACCGGCCTCGGGCGGTCACGACCGGCGACTTCCGGATGCAGTGAGCAGGGGCCGGCAGCGGTGTTTACCCTTGCAGCCCGCGGGGGGAGAACCTACCTTTGGGACCATCGCAGTATCCAGCTCAACGAAAACACCACCACCGATCATGAATACAAGAACCTTCGGCATCGACGCCCACGCTTGGAGGCGTGGCCGGCGCGCGTGCGCCAGTTTCGCCGCCATCCTGACCCTGGCCTTCACGGCCCAGGCCGGCTGGATTGCTTACAACGACAGTGCCTACAAAGACGGCCAGACCAACGCGCCTAACGTCACCACCTTCGGCCTGGGCCGCAGTTTCGCGGGGGAAGGGAACACCGGGCTGCTGCGGAACTTCGCCACCGGCACTCCGACCGCCGTTACTGCCACCTATGAGGAGCATATCTCGACCGGCAGTGTGAACTCGGCGGGCGACTCGGCGCCGTATGTCGCGGGCACCGACGCCCAGGCGCTCTTCGAGGGCAAAGTTGACTGGGTTGGCAACATGAGCTACGGCGACTCGCCGGGATGGTGGGTCGATCTCACGTTTAGCGGGCTGGACCCGAACAAGCGCTACACCTTCGTCGGAACGGTCGATCGCGCCGGCGGTGCGGCCTACGCGGACCGGGTGACCAACTGGAAACTGATGGGTGCGGACTCGTTCGTGTACGCCAGTTCGCCCGGGGCGCGGAAAGTGGCGGACGACTCGGTCGAGTTCAGCACCGGCAGCAACCCCGCCGGCTATGTGGCGCGCTGGACCGATGTCCGGGCCGGCGCCGACGGCACCGTCGTGATCCGGACCAGCCACACTGTGGGCGAAGCTGCCGGCGGTATTCCCGGTGCCCACGCCTACAAGGGCTATGCTGGCGGCGTCTTCCTCCTCGCCGAGCAGGAGGAGAACTGGGAGGCCTTCAACGACAGCGCGTTCAAGGCCGGCCAGGTCGAGGCGGACAACGTCACCACGTTTGGCTTGGGCCGCAGTTTCGAAGGGGAGGGCTCGACCGGCAACCTGAAGGTCCTCACCACCGGCGCCGACTCCCTCGTCATGGCCACGTTCGTTGAGCACTTCTCCACCGGCAGCGTCAACTCCGCCGGAGACGCCGCCACCTACACCCCGGGCTCGGACGCCGAGGCGGTGTTCGCCGGCAAGGTGGATCTGGCCGGCAACATGAGCTACGGCGACTCCCCAGGCTGGTACGTGGACCTCATCCTCAGCGGACTCGACCCCAACCGCCGCTACACCTTCGCCGCCACGGCTAATCGCAACGGCGGCGCCGGCTACGCCGACCGGGTCACCAACTGGAAACTGATCGGGGCGGACACCTTCACCTACGCCGCATCGACCGGGGCCCGCAAGGTGGCCGACGATTCCGTCGAATTCAGCACCGGCGAAAACGGGGCGGGCTACGTGGCGCGCTGGACCGACATCGCCCCGGGCTCCGATGGCCAGATTGTCATCCGCACCAGCCATACCGTGGGCGAGGCCAACGGCGGCCTCCCCGGCGCCCACGCCTACAAAGGCTACGCCGGCGGCGTCTTTATGTTGCGCATGCAGCCTGCGGGCGCCTTCCGCTGGGTGGCCTGCAACGACAGCGCCTTCAAACCCGGCCAGACCAACGCGGACTTCGTCACCACTTTCGGCCTGGGCCGCAGCTTCGCCGGCTCGGCCAGCACGGGCGAACTGCTAAACCTGGCGACCGACAAAGGGAGCGGCGTCACCGCCACGTTCACCGAGCACATCTCGACCGGCAGCGTCAACTCCGCCGGCGATCCCGCCACGTACGTGCCCGGCTCCGATGCCGAAGCGACGTTCCAGGGTGTTATCGACCTCGCGGGCAACATGAGCTACGGGGATTCGCCCGGTTGGTGGGTCGATCTCACCTTCACCGGACTGAACTCTGCCAAGCGCTACACCTTCGCCGGCACCGCCGACCGCCACGGCGGCACAGGCTATGCCGACCGGGTGACCAACTGGAGAATCCTGGGCGCTGCCGCCTACACCTTCGCCTCGACCAAGGGCACCAAGAAAGTGGCTGAAGACGCGGTCGAGTTCAGCACTGGCGACAACGCCGCCGGCTACGTGGCGCGCTGGGTAAACATCCAACCGGCGGACGACGGCAGTTTCACCATCCGCACCAGCCACACCGTTGGCGAGGCCAACGGCGGCCTCCCCGGCGCCCACGCTTACAAAGGCTACGCCGGTGGCGTGTTCCTCCTGGCGGAGCAACTGACCGCCGGCGGCGGCGGCGGCGACAAGCCCATCGAGTTCGCCAGCCTCGTGCCGGCCGAGGGCGCCACCAACGCCTACCCGAACACCCCGATCCTCGCAGTACTCCAGCACGGCGACAGCTCGGTTAAGACCGCCTCGGTCAAACTGCGCCTCGATGGCATCGAAGTCACCCCCCAGCTTGTCCCCGGCAGCAACAGCACCACCGTCTCCTTCCAACCGACAGCCCTGTTCGCGTCGAAATCCGTCCACAGCGCACAGTTGAGCTTCGCCGACAACGCCGCCACTCCCACCGCGTACGCCAAGGACTGGACGTTCACGGTGCTCGACTACTCCACGTTCCCCACGCTGCCTGCCTCGGTCGCGGTGCCATTCGATCCCGCCAAATACCGGGAGCGCGGCTTCGCCTGCAAGATCGCCTCCCCCGACCCCAACGACGGCATCACGATCGCGTCGATCGACGAC
>ORJL011185934.1_pt1 | contig 12611 bp, 10 predicted proteins | sample 1779941 | NCBI WGS metagenome assembly ORJL01 (sample SAMEA104232317, study PRJEB22302) | groundwater metagenome | biome: forest; feature: aquifer; material: groundwater | place: USA | collected 2011-08-07 | depth 5.8 m
GGCTCCGGAGCGGCCGAAGTTGCGCCAGCGCCGCAGCGTCAGCTCGGTCGGATAGCCGTCGAGGGTGCCGTCCCAACCTTCCATCGGCTGGATGACGAAGCGGTTGGCGAGGTCGAATCGTGCTCCCGCCGCGCCGTGCAAGAGCAACGGCCGCGCCAACGGGGAATCGGGCGCCGCCCCCGCGGCATCGTCGCAGGGCAGGGCGAGGGCGAGCTCGCGGAATCGTTTCCGCAGCGCAGCGACGCTGCCAAGCCCACCGATTCTAGGATAGGTCTCCGTCATCGAATCACGCCAAAGCAGTGCGCCGCTACGGTAGGCGAGTTGGAAATCTGGCCATCTGTCGTTGCAGTCGTTGCAGTCATCGTGGTCCTCGCGCTAGGCGTGGAAACCTCGAACAACCTCGATCGCCATCTGTCTAGCCAGCGAGTGTCCACCTCGCTAGCTTGAGGTTTGCGCCTCCGGTACAGACCATCGCGTGGGCATCGACGATCGAACTCCAATTCTGATTGGCGCCGGGCAGCTGACGCAGCGCGACGTCGATCTGAGCGCGGCCAAGGAGCCCGCCGAGCTGATGGCGGAGGCGGCGCGGCGCGCGGCGGCGGATAGCGGGGGTGGGGCGGCCTTGCTGCAGCAGCTCGACAGCGTCGCCGTCGTCAACATCATCGGCTGGCATTACAGCAATGCGGCCGCGGTTCTTTCGCAACGCATCGGCGCCAGCCCGACGCAGCAGCTGTACACGACGGTCGGCGGCAACACGCCGCAATGGCTGGTGAACGAAACCGCCGATCGGATCGCACGCGGTGAAGTTCGCGTCGCCCTGCTCGCCGGTGCGGAGGCGATGGCGTCGTTCGCGCGCGCCCGCAAGGCGAAGGTCCGCCTGCCGTGGTCCTCCAACGGCGCCGGCAGCCCGACCATCGTCGGCATCGACAAGTCGGGGACCAACGATCTCGAAATGGCGCACGGCCTGATGCTACCGGTCGTCGTCTATCCCTTGTTCGAGAACGCCCTGCGCGCTCACTACGGACACAGTATCGAGGAGCACCAGCGCCGGCTCGGCGAGCTCTGCAGCCGTCTGACCCAGGTCGCCGCAGACAACCCGAATGCCTGGTTCCCGCAGGAACGCTCGCCACAGGAGCTGTCGACCATCACCGCCGATAATCGCTACATCGGCTTCCCCTATCCGAAGTACATGAACGCCATCATCGACGTCGATCAGTCGGCGGCGCTGTTGATGACCTCGGTGGGGACCGCGCGTCAGCTCGGCATCGATCCGTCGCGCTGGGTCTACTTGTGGGGGTGCGGCGACGCCAGCGACATCTGGTACGTCTCCGAACGCATCAATTACTACAGCTCGCCGGCGATCCGCGCCGCCGCCGCTCAGGCGCTGTCGATGGCCGGCGTCGGCATCGCTGCGATCGACTACCTTGATCTGTACAGCTGCTTCCCCTGTGCCGTGCAGATCGGCCGCGACATGCTCGGAATTGCCGCGGACGATCCGCGCCCGCTCTCCGTGACCGGCGGCCTGCCGTACCACGGCGGTCCGGGCAACAACTACGTCATGCACTCGATCGCGACGATGATGGAGCGGCTGCGCGCCAAGCCCGGCTCGAAGGGCCTGGTCAGCGGCCTCGGTTGGTACATCACCAAGCACTCGATCGGCGTCTACAGCGCCGCGCCGCCGCCGCAACCGTGGCGCTACCCCGACACCGCCAAGCTGCAGGCCGAGCTCGACGCCATGCCGCATCCGCAAGTGGTCGCCGCAGCCAACGGCAGAGCCAGCATCGAAACCTACACGGTGCTCTACGACCGCGACGGCACACCGATGCGCAGCATTATCGTCGGCCGCCTCGAAGACGGACAGCGGTTCTTGGCGGCGACGCCGAGCGATCGCGAGCTGCTGGACTCAATGACGAAGCGCGAGGCGATCGGGTGGAATGGAACCGTCACCCACAGCGACGGGAGCAACGAGTTTCGTCCCGCATGAAGGCAGCGTCCCACCTCGCAAGCGAGTCCTGAAGCGGCACACCGTTGCCGCACGAGGAACGCGAAAATTCCCGAGTTGCGACTGCAAGGCCAGCTCCCCTCTCCCGCGGTGATGCGGGAGAGGGGGCACTTCCAAACACCGGCGCTCCGTGCTTGGGGCACAGTGCGTGCGCGCAATACCTGGACGCTGCTATGCCCGAGCTCATGAAGAGCTTCCGCAAGGTCATCACCATGAACATCAAGGGACGCATGGCTTTCGTGAACATCACGCCGCAGGTCGAGGCGGCGGTGCGCGACAGTGCGGTTCACGAAGGCTTATGCCTGGTGAACTCGATGCACATCACCTCCAGCGTCTTCATCAACGACGACGAGCCTGGGCTGCACGAGGACTATGCGCGCTGGTTGGAGCAGCTGGCGCCGTACGACCCGAGCCCGCAGCGCTACCATCACAACCGCAGCGGCGAAGACAACGGCGACGCGCATCACAAGCGCCAGGTCATGGGTCGCGAGGTCGTCGTGGCGATCACCGGCGGCAAGCTCGACTTCGGTCCCTGGGAGCAGATCTTCTACGGCGAGTTCGACGGCAATCGCGCCAAGCGCGTGCTGATCAAGATCCTCGGCGAGTAGGGAGACGCTGCCCGACACGGTTGCGACGCGGCGCGGATCGACGCTACGAGGCAAGGTGAAAGGACACCGCCATGGCCATCGACTTCAGCTTCCCTCCGGAAATCGACGCGCTGCGCCTGAAGGTGCGAGACTTCGTCGCCCAGGTGGTGCGTCCCGCCGAGGCGCGAATTGGCGAGCGCGAGGGCGACCGCCGCTTTCTGATCCAGTCGATCATTGAGATGCGCGTCGCCGCCCACGACTGGGGTCTGTGGCTTCCGCACATGCCCAAGGAGTACGGCGGCATGGGTCTTGGGCACGTCGCCATGGCGGCGGTATCGGCCGAGGCCGCCAAGTCTGCCTTCGGGCCCTACGCGCTGAACGCGCAGGCGCCCGACGAGGGCAACATGCACACCCTTTTGCACTGGGCGACGGACGCACAGAAGGAGAAGTACCTGCGGCCGCTGTGTGACGGCGTGGCGCGGTCGTGCTTTGCGATGACCGAACCCGAGGTCGCCGGCTCCGACCCGACTCTGATCCAGACGCGCGCCGAGCTCGAGGGCGACGCGTGGGTGGTTACCGGTCACAAGTGGTTCATCTCCGGCGCCAGCGGCGCCAAGTTCGCCATTCTCATCGCCCGCACCGAAGACAAGCCGGAGATCCCGCAGGCCGCGAACTCGGCGTTCCTCGTCGACCTGCCGGCGCCGGGATGGAACGTCGTGCGCGACGTCATGACCATGGCGGGCCACCACAACCACGCCGAGATCCGCATCGAGAACCTGCGCCTGCCGAAGGACAGCATGCTCGGCGGCCGCGGCCAGGGGCACCTGCTCGGGCAGGCGCGCTTGGGTCCGGCGCGCCTGGCGCACTGCATGCGCTGGATCGGTCAAGCCGAAGTGGCACTCGACATGATGGTCGACCGCGCCCTCAAACGATTTGCGCACGGCTCGCTGCTCGCCGACAAGCAGGGGATTCAGTGGATGATCGCCGACTCGACGATGGAGCTCTACCAGTGCAAGCTCATGGTGCTGCACGCCGCCTACAAGATCGACCGCGGCGAGGATTTTCGGAGCGAGGTGTCGATGACCAAGCACTTCGTGGCCAACTCGCTCAACCGCATCGTCGACCGCGCCATCCAGATCCACGGCGCCCTTGGCTACTCCCTCGACACGCCGCTGGCACGCATGGCGCAGCACGCGCGCTGGGCGCGCTTCGCCGACGGCGCCGACGAGGTGCACCAGTGGCGCATCGCGCAGCGCACCATCGATGCCTACAAGCGCGACGCCTCGACGCGTGTGGCGACGGGGAATCTGCCCCTGTAGGCGTGTGGGCTTGGCAACGGGCGGCGAGCCGTCCTGAGTCAGAAGTCCGCCGAAAGAACGCGGACCGGCAGTGGAACCCTCACCCTAACCCTCTCCCAAAGGGAGAGGGGAGCTTGCTTTCCTCCCTCTCCCTTTGGGAGAGGGCCGGGGTGAGGGCGACCTTCAATCCCTATGCCGCGGCCGCCAGGCCGCTGATTGCGTCGACGAAGCGCGGCCACAGCGGGCGCGGCATGTCGTGACCCATGCCGTCGATCAGCAGCAGCTTCGCATCCGGAATCGCCTTCGCCGTCTCCATCCCGGCTTCGACCGGAACCAGCGGATCTTCTTTGCCGTGGATCACCAGAGCCGGGACGCGCACCGATGCCAGCGCCTCCTTGCGACTGCCGGAGGCGAGAATCGCGACCAGTTGCCGAATCACCCCGCTCGGATTGGCGCCGCGCTCCCACGACAAGGTCGCGAGCTTGCGAATCTCGGGTTCGTCGAACTCAAAGCCCGGGCTGCCGATGGTTCGGAACACCAGCACGCCGCGCTCGATCGCCTCGTCGCGCGTGGTGGGCTGCGGTGACAGCAGCACGTTCAGTGCCTCGGCCTTGGGCTGCGGCAGCTCCGGGTCGCCGGTGGTCGACATGATCGACGTCAGGCTGCGCACCTTCTTGGGGAAGTCGATCGCCAGGTTCTGCGCGATCATGCCACCCATCGAGGCGCCAACGATGTGCGCGCTTTCGATGCCGAGAGCATCGAGGAGCCCCGCCGCGTCGGCTGCCATATCGCGCACAAAATAAGGAGCGCCGGTGCTTGGCTGGCGCATCATGGCGGCGTTGACCACCGCCAGCAGATCGGGCACCCCAAGGTGATCGAACCACGTCGACTTGCCGACGTCGCGGTTGTCGAAGCGGATCACCCGAAAGCCGCGGCTCGCCAGGTCCTTACAGAACTCGTCGCGCCACAAGATCATCTGGGCACCCAGGCCCATGATCAGCAGCACCGGCGGTGCGTTGCGATCGCCAAATTCGTCGTACTCGATCTTGATCCCATTGGCTGCAATGTTCGGCATGAGCGCGAGCTAACAACGGCAGCAACGCTAATGCAACTGTTTCCCCGGGCCACGACAACGGCGGCGACCGGTTCGTCAAAATGACCCACGTACGCGGTTCCGTTTGCAGAAGACTGCGTTTGTAGATGCTGGCGCCACGCTTTTCTTAGGCGGCGCGTTAGTTTTTACTTGGAATACACGCGTGGGTGCGATCTACTTCGAGTACCGGAGCATAACGGATGGAGAAGGTGGAAATGGCGGATCGGCCGCGGCTGGATGCGGCGATGGCGTGGCTGCGCTTGTCGGTGACGTTGGTCTCAGGACTCAGTGTTCTGCCGCCGGCGGTGCTCGGACAGGAGCTGGTGGTCCTTTGGATCGCCGCCGTTGCCTACGCGGCGATGGTGATTCTGCTGCAGCCGTATCGGTTGTGCTCGCCGCGTCTGTGGTGGGCTCTGACCGGGACGATCGACTGGATGTTGATCTCGGCTGCGATCGTGATGGGCGGCGGCCTGCAGAGCGATTTCTATGTTCTGTATTTCGTCCTCGTCTTCGGATCCAGCGTGCGTTTCGGCCTGCGCGAGGCCGTGGCCTGTGGCTTGATGACGTCGGTGTCCTATCTGGGTCTGATGCTCCTCATCAGCGTCGACGGCTCGACCGTGTTACCCGTGGCTGCATTGCGCATGGGTTACCTCATGACGATGGCCGTGGGTTGCGGCTTGCTGGCGCGTGAGGCGGATCGCGCCACGCGCACCGACATCAGCTTCGAAGCCGAGCAGAGCGCCGTGCGCGACCTCGCCGCCGCCCTGAGCAGTGAGTTGGCGAGCCCGTTGGCGGCAGCCTCGGGTTTAGTCGACATCCTCCTCGACCCGGCCACGGGGCCGCTTTCGCTGCAACAGCGTACGCTGCTCGGCGGGCTGGACGGCAATATCGAGCAGGCCGGAGGACTGGCCCGCAATCTCGTCGCCAGCGAGCGAATCGAACGCGGCCAGCACGGATTCAATCCGTGCCTCGGCGATCTCAACGGCGTCGTGCAGCGCGTCGTCAATTCGTTGGCGCGTCTGGCCGAGGCGAAGGGGGTCGGCTTGGTTCTGAGTCTCACCCCCGCCCTTCCCGTGGTCTCCTTCGATGCGCGCTGGTTGGAGCAGGCCCTGGGTAATGTGCTGCGCAACGCCATGCAGTTCACACCGGACCACGGAGCGATTCGCGTCTCCACCTTCGCGAGCAAGGACTGGCTGTCGGTCGAGGTCTGGAATAGCGGCGCGGCAATTCCATCTTCCCTTGAGAGCATCCTGTTTGGGAAATTCGTTCGCTACGAGAAGAGCCGCAGCATCGGGCTCGGCTTGTACGTGGCGAAGCGGATCGTCGACCTGCACGGTGGGGGGATCAGCGCCGGCAACGCCGCCGATGGCGTGGTGGTCACCTTCAAGCTGCCGTGCCCGGCGCGACAGCCAAGCCTCGTCGCTCTGCCGGGCGACACGTCGTGGTCGCTGCGCCGCGATCCTGCCCTAGCGAGCTGAACAGAGACGGACAGACAACAGACGGACTGACAACCGACTCCAACAGAAGCTTATGTTGGCTTGCGCGAGTCGGTAGTCTGTCTGTCTGTTGTCTGTGCGTCTTTTGTCTGTCCGTCTGTTGTCTGTTGTCTGTCCGTCTGTTGTCTCCTCTTCACGCCTCGCCGGCCAGCATCGAGCGCGCGATCTGCGAGATCTGGATCTCGTCGGTGCCGCCGTAGATCTGCAGCACCTTGGCATCGCGGCAGAGCTGTTCGACGCCGTACTCCGACATGTAGCCATTGCCGCCGAACAGCTGCACCGATTCCAAGCACACTTCCATCGTCGCCTGTGCCGCGTAGAGCTTGTTCGCCGAGGCCTCGGCAAACGACAGGCTCTTTCCATGCGTGGCCATTTCGATCTGGCGGAAGAGCATGTTGCGGATGTTCATGCGCGCGACGGCCATCTTCGCCAGCTTGAGCTGAATCAATTGGAACTCGCCGATCGGGCGTCCGAACTGCACCCGCGTGCGTGCATACTCGGTGCACAGTTGGATGCAGCGCTCGACGATGCCGTAGGCCATCGCCACCACCCCGGAGCGCTCGCTGCCGAAGGTCGACTTGGCCCCGGAGCGGCCGCCGTAGGCGTCTTCGCTCTCGCCCATCAGACGGTCTTTGCCGACCCGCACGCCGTCGACGAAGACCTCGCCGGTCGGCGATGAATGCATCCCCATCTTGCGGAACGGCTTCGACTGCACCAGCCCCTCGGTCCCACGGTCGAGGATGAAGCTCACGATCTTACGGTCGCGTGCCTCCTTCTCGCCCTGGTCGAGCTTACAGATGAAGACGATCGTGTCGGCGTAGGGACCGTTGGTGATGAAGGTCTTCTGGCCATTGAGGATGTAGTGATCGCCGTCGCGCCGTGCGGTGGCCTTCATGGCGCCAAACGCATCGGAGCCGGAGCCCGGCTCGGTAATCGCCCAGGCGCCGATCTTTTCCAGCGTCATCAGCGGCAAGGCGAAACGGTCGCGCTGCGCCCAGGTGCCCTTCGACATGATGGTCCCCGCGGTCAGCCCGGCGCTGACGCCCATCGCCGTCACCATGCCGGGGCAGTATTTCGACAGCTCGATCACGGGAATGATCTGCATGGCGGCCGCATCGGCGTTGTTCGCTGCTTGTTCCGGATCCTGCTTCGGGGGCAGGGTTTCCCCGCGCGCCCGTGCGGCGTCTTCCTTCTGGGCGCGTCGCTTCTGCGCCTCGTAACGCATCTTCGCGGCTTCCGACATGCCGAAGGTCGCCGCCAGCTTGCGCATGATGTCGTACGGCGGCAGGTCGCCGTACTCGATCTCCTCCAGATGGGGAATGATCTCGGCCGCAACGAACTTGCGCACCATGTCCTGGATCATCAGATGCTGCTCGCTCCACTCGATCATTGGGGGACTCCTTGGAATTGGAAAGAACGATCGGCAGGCGCCTTACCTGGCCCCCGACGCTATGGCAACCGGCCGGCTCCCCGGCCGGCTCCCCGTGTGTATCAGGACGAACGGAATACGTGCGAACTTATCCGCACCTCGAGGCAATGACTTTGCGCAGGTGGATTCCGCCAGACGTGGAAGCGCGGCTACGGCGTTTGGCGCGCACCCACACCTGCGCCTGTCTCACAGGAACTCCGGCAGAAGATGTTGCCTGACGCGTGCAATTGTCTGCTCCGGGGGCACGCCCGGGACCTCGAAGGCAATCGGTATCGTCAGACCGGCGTCGACATACTCTGCCAACCGCTTGCGGCAGTGGGCCGGCGACCCGGCGACCGTGAAGTGATCGATGCTCTCGTCATCAACGAGGTCAACCGGGATATCTCCCTGCTGGAAACGCTCCCTGAACTGCTGCAGCAGCGATTCAGGGAAGTCGATGCAGCGCAGGACGGGGCTGCTTGCTTCAAATGCTCCGATCCCCAGCAGTACCGCGATGATGGGCTTCCCCGCCTCCCTGGCCTCCGTTTCATTGTCCGAGACGGAAATCGGCAGTAAGGCGGAGAGCTCGAACCCTTCGAGCGATCGCCCGGCGCGTTGCGCCCCCAGCCTCACCTGCTCACGGGCAAAGCGGACATACTCTGGGCTACTCAGAGTACCTAGGATCACGCCGTCGGCAATTTCGCCGGCCATCTGGAGGTTCTTCGGTCCGGTGACGCCAAGATGAATCGGCGGGGCAGGCCGCGGCGGCGAGAAATGCAGCGCCGCATCGGTAAGACTGAAGATCTCTCCGCTGTATGTCACCCGCTCGCCCCGCAGCAAGGCGCGAATGATCGCCACCGACTCCCGGATTGCTTGCGCCGGCCGGTTCCATCCGAGGTGGAGCTGCTCCCTGATCCAAAAGCGCACCCCGGCGCCGATTCCGAGAATGCCGCGCCCATGCGAGATCTCGTCGAAGGCGCCGAATTCCATGGCGATCAAGGCCGGGTGCCGCGTGTATGGGTTGATGATGCTGGTGCCGATGCGAAGGGCTTCGGTGTGGCAGGCCACGGCGGTCAACACAGAAAAGGCGCCGCGGAAGAAGGGATCTTCCGGCAACCAGAAGCTGCCGAACCCGGCTGCTTCGGCGAGTCGTGCACAGCGCACCATCTCGGCTGCGCTCGACATTTCCAGGGATAACCCAAACTCCTTCACTCTCGGCACGGGTAATCCTCCTCTTGCGTTCGCGGCGATCACGCTCGGTAACTGAGAGAGCAGTGGCTCTCTAGAACAACATCGGAGCGATAGTCAAGATAGCGCGGTGTTGGCTGTTAGGGGGGATCGCCGCCCCCAGCGATTGCCTGAAACCAGCGCCTCAAGTGGAAGATCATCGCTGGGAGCGCGGGCGGCCCGCCCGCTTTGTTCACCACCTCAGCGCTGCGGGCAGGCACCGTCAGCGACTTCGCCGTGGCCCTGTAGGCAATCCAGCCATGGATTGACACGTCGCTTCCGCTTGCGATAGAGAGTTGCCGCTCTCTTCAAAGAGCTAGCGTAGCATCATGATGCGGGAGACCTTCAAGAAGCTGTCGCCGCGGAAACAGGAGAAGATCCTGGCGGCGGCGGCCAAGGTGTTTGCGCGGGACGGGGCGCATCGCGCCAAGATCGCCGCGATCTGCAAAGAGGCCGACATCTCGAACGGCGCCCTCTACAAGTACTTCATCAACAAAGAAGCCATCTTTCGCGCCGTCATCGATCACGGCGTAGACTTGATGGTCCACGAGCTGTTCGGGAAATTCACGGCAGACGGGACCTCCTTCTTCGCGGCTCTCGAAGCGCTCTTCGAGGGATTCGGCCGCTTCTTGAAGCAGCACCGGCCCTACGTGGAGCTGTATGCGGATCTCACCGCCTGCTCGATGAATAAGTTCTCGGGCTACGTTGCCGAGAAGATCGAACGTGAAGGACGACATCTGTTCTTGCGTCTTGTCGAGGACGGGAAGCGGAATGGAGAGCTCACCGGCGCGATCCGCACCGATCTCATGGTCCACTTCCTGGACAGCCAGATGACGCTGTACGCCTATTCCCTGGTGTCGGAGTACCACAGCCGGCGCTTCAACGCGTTCTTCAGGACCGGCGCCCGCAGGATGACCGACGACGACAAGATCGCCGTCATCATCGAGTCGGCGAGGTCGTTTCTCCAAGCGCGGACCGAACAGCAAGAGGAGACGAGGGCATGATCATCAAGCAGGAAAAGAGAATGTGGGACACGCCTCTCTACGCGGACTTCCCGCGCAGCGAATACGAAGGCCGTGTGCAGCGGGCGAAGCAGTACATGGAGGCGCAGCGCCTCGATCTGCTGGTCCTTTGGGATCCCGCCAACATCCGGTACTTCTCCGGCTTCCAGTCTTTGCACTGGAGCGCGATGAGCATCCAGCCCGCCGTCTACCTCCTGCCGCTGGACAAGGACCCGTTGATCGTGGTGCCGGATTTCTTCACCGGCGTCGTGGAGGGTTACACCTACCTCGACGATATCCGTCTCGTCTTCCAACCCCACGTGACCAAGAACATCCGAGAGCTTCCGGTCGATGTCGCCGGCGTCATCAAAGACCTCGGTTACGCTCGCAAGCGGATCGGGCTGGAAGCCGGTTCACTGGGGGGCATGAGCGTGCCGCGACCGATCAACGACATCGATCGATTTCGGCAGGCTCTGGAGGCTGCCACCCTCGTCGATGCGTGCGACCTGATTTGGGAATGCCGTAAGATCAAGTCACCGAGCGAGGTCGACGCCTTGCGCGCGGCCACGCAGGCCATCGTACGAGCCTACGGAGACATCGTCGCGAGCTTCGAGCTCGGCATGAATGAGCGGGAAGTCGGACGGATGCTGCGCCACGCCGTTCTCGACTACACGGAGGATTGCGCCCTGCCGATCGCGACCGCCTCGTCGCGACGTATCCCGATGCCGGACACGCCCTCTCTCTATGACGAGGTGAGCCTTTCCCTCGGCGACCGCATCGTCTTCGAGCCGCTGCCAACCTACAAGGGCTACTACGGCAGCTGTTGCCGGTGCTTCCAGATCGGGCCGCTCCCCGACGTCGCGCTGCGCAAGGCCGAGGCGGTGGACCGGGCGCAAGAGGCGGCGATTCGCGCCGTCAAGCCCGGCGTAAAGACCACGCACCTGATGGAGGTGATCGCCGGCACGTTGACCGATGCGGGAATCAACCCAACCATCGAAATGGCCGGCCACGGCGTCGGGCTCAACCCGCAGGAGCCACCGATGATCGCGATGGAAGAGTCATCCGTAATCGAGGCGGGCATGGTGCTGGCGATCGAGGTGTGGGTCGTGGACTGGAGCGGGGTGAGCTTCCAAGAGAGCGCGTCCGATCCCTCCAAGATCGTGCCGGAGGTGTACGGGAACGAGGACCTCGTGGTGGTGACCAAGGGTGGCTGCGACCGCTTCCCGTCGTTCCGCAAAGACATCCGCACGCTGCCCTTCCCAGCTGCGCGCCTGTCCTAGGATTCGTCAAGCGCCTCGGGAGCGGTAACGCGAGGACGAATATGATCAATGCACTACAGCATGTCGGTCAAGGAGTCCGCGACGTCGACCGGACCTACGGCTTCTACAAGCGGCATTTCGGCTTCAAGGCGAAGCTGAACGACTTGACCGTGGCGTCCAAGGAAATGGCCGCGGTCATCGGCAGCGTCGAGACCATGCGCATGATGATGGCGGTGAACGCCAAAGGCGGCGGAATCATCGAGCTCATCGAGCATAAGTCACGACCGATCATGGCCGCCCCCGCGGACACCTTCGGCAATTACGGCATCATCGAGGTTGGCTACGGCGCACGCAACATCGACCACGTCGTCGCCGATTTCCAGGCGAGCGGCGCTGAGTTTCTCACCCCTGTCTGTGAGCTCTCACTGAACGGCGGCCGCCGCTGGCGCTATGCGTACCTCAGAGATCCGGACGGCCTGCTTCTGCAGCTGACCGAGGATCTTGGGCCGCGACCTCTGCAGCCTTCGAATCCGGAGGTCTACGGGGTGACGCATGTCGGCATCGGCGTGTCTAACCTCGAACGCTCGCGGGAGTTCTACAGGTCGGTACTCGGATTCGATCGGCTCCTCTACGAGCTCGAGGGTCACATGCCCGATATGGATGCGATCACCGGCGGTCCGCTGCGCATGAAGATGGCGATCCTCGAACGGTCCTTGCCCGCTTCCGGTCCGCTGGCCGGCTTGCTCCGGCAAGGGGTCGTCAAGCTGGTCGAAGTTCCGGATCGCAAGGGGAAGCATCTCTACGCCGGCCGCTGCTGGGGAGATGTGGGCTGCATGGAAGTCTGCTTCGACGTCAGCGATCTTCGGGCTACCGTCGCGGACATGGAGCAACGGGGGATCAAGATCTATCTGCCTCCCGTCGACATCAACATGGGAAGCGGCTCGAAAGGCGCGGCTGCCTATATTCAAGATCCTGACGGCACCACCATCGAGTTCGTGGAAGTGAAGAGCATCGCCTGGCTGTCAGCGGCTTCCTTCGCGCGACTCGCGCTGCCGCTCTTGCGCCTGTACGACCGACTCGTCTGACGATCGGTGCGGAAGAATCAACCACAGAGGCACAGAGAAGACGGATATGATCGACTCTGTGCCTCTGTGGTGAGAAATCCGGGCTAAGGACAATGCCAGTGAGTTAAGGACATGGATTGCCAGAGAGTTGGAGTACCGGCTTTAGCCGGTCCGAA
>ORJL011794253.1_pt1 | contig 12611 bp, 11 predicted proteins | sample 1779941 | NCBI WGS metagenome assembly ORJL01 (sample SAMEA104232317, study PRJEB22302) | groundwater metagenome | biome: forest; feature: aquifer; material: groundwater | place: USA | collected 2011-08-07 | depth 5.8 m
AAGTCTTGAAGCAGTTGGCGTTCTTCTTCCGTCATGTTGCGGTACGGCGCGCCGATGTCCTTGAGTTCGCCGGACTTGATAGCGTCCTGCCGGAGGCCGATTTTTTGGAGGAGTTCTTCGTAGTTGAATAAGCCGGTGACGGCGCCGATGGAACCCGTGATGGTGTTGGGGTTGGCCACGATGTAGTCGGTGCCGGCGGCCGAGTAGTATCCGCCGGAGGCGGCCATTTCGCTTAGGTAGGCCACTTTGGTCTTGTTGGTGGCGCGCAAGGCTTCGTAGATTTCAGCCGATGCGACGGCCGAGCCGCCGGGGCTGTTGATTTCCAACAGGAGGACCGGAGACGTCCCGGCGTCGAAGTCCTCGATTTGTTGGGCGATGGCGCGCGAGTCGGACGTGCCGGGCCCGAAGGACCCCAACGCGATGGGTCCGTCGATGTGCAGCACGCTGACGCAGGAAAATTCGGTGACGCCTTCCAGGGCCCAGATGGCCGCGGCCGACAAGATGGCGAGGCCCAGCAACACGGCGAGCACTTTGAGCAAGTCCATGGCCTTCTTTGGGTGCCAGCCGGCATTTTATTGCTTCGTTTTTGACTCGGCGGTCCAAGCGTTAGTTATAAGTTGTCCTTTTGCCGTCGGTTCTTACCTCATGCTTGATTATTGGCAATTGTTGGTGTTCATCCTGCCGGCGTACGTGTCCAACGGCGTTCCGGTCTTGATTCCGGGCCGCACGCCGATTGACTTGGGCCAGAACCATGACGATGGCAACCGGTTCTTCGGACCGGGCAAGACGTTCCGCGGCTTCGTGGCCGGCGTCGTGGGCGGCACGTTGGTGGGAATCCTGGTGGCATTGATATGGCCTTCCGCCCTGCCGGTGTTGGGTTTCGAGGAAAAAGCGGGTTTGTCGTTCTTGCTGGCCTTCGGCGCCATGGCCGGCGACTTGTCGGGCAGCTTCCTGAAGCGTCGGTTGCACGTGCCACCGGGCGCGAAAATCCGTTTTCTGGACCAGGTGCCGTTCGTCCTGGTAGCGTTGCTGTTGGCCGTGTTGGCGTTTCCAGTGTTGGCCGATCAAATCGGCTGGTGGGGATTCACGTTCTTGGTCGTATTCACGGTGGTCATACACCGCGCGGTCAACTATGCGGCCTTTCGGGCCGGGTTAAAGCGCGTGCCGTGGTAAACGCGCGTTTGAAACCAAACGAACAAAAGCGGACGCCGCGTTGTCTTTGACGATTGGTCATGGCGGTTTCCAAAAAGCGGCATTCACGGTCTTTTGCCGCGTCTTTTTTTTCCTTCCTTCCGCTCAAGACGTCTTTTTTCGGCTTTGTTCCGCGTTTTGCCGTTTTCTTCGGCGTTCCTTACGTCTTGTTGCACGTGCTGCCGTTGGCGCCGTTGTTGGAATCCATTGCCGCCGTGGAATCCGCCATGCTTCAGTGGGCCGGCGTGGCCTCGGCGCATTTCGGGGCCGTGTTGTCGTCCAACGCCGCGTGGTTCCAAATCGTCCCGGACTGCAGCGGTTTGGTCATGGTCATCCTGTTGGGCGGATTGATGTGGTCCACGCCCGTGCGGCGGCCGGAGCGGTTTTTCGTCGTGTTCGCACCCATGCTTTTTCTGTTCAATTTCGTGCGGCTTTTCGCGGTGGTGTATGCCGGCGGGGTGTACGGCCAAGGCGTGCAGGACGCGGCGCATCTGGGCTTGTGGTTGTTGGATGCCGCGTTGGTCTTGGGGCTGTGGTGGGTGGCGTTTTCAAGCGGCCCGCAACGACCCGGCCGGAAGGTGGCCGGCTTGTACAAAACCCGTCGTTTACGGGCGCTTCGGCATCCTTAAATCCGTTTCCTGCCACGTTCTTGTTCTCTTACGCTTAGCCCCGTCGTCTAGTGCGTCGTAATCCTCGGGGGAGGACACCTCCCCCTGGAGATTACTCCTCCTCGCCCCCTCCTCGGAAGAAGTTTAATACTATCTGGGCATGAACTCTTCCCAATAGCCCCGTCGTCTAGTGGTCAAGGATAGCAGCCTTTGGAGCTGTGGACAGCGGTTCGAATCCGCTCGGGGCTATCTTTTTTTTTATTCGCGAGCGTTAGCAGGAGAGGTTGGGGTTACCAAGGACTGGGGGAACCTGGGTTCCCGCGGTCCGGGTTCTGAATCCGCTCGGGGCTATTTTCTTTTTTTATTTATGGTCAATGAGGTTGGGGGCACTATTTTCTTTTTTTGTCCTTCCTTTCTTTTTTCCGATGAGTTTCGTGTTTTTGGTATCCTGGTCTTTTCCGTTTTTTTTTCTCGCTGCCCTGTCGCATCGTTGTTTTAAATCATGATTTGCATTCGTAAGAAGGCTCATGATCCGGCTGATCGCCTTCGATTTGTGGAACACGCTGATCCGTAACACGTGCCACTTAGGGAGTTTGCCGGCCTTGATTCGCCACGAGTTGGGCTTGGATGCGGTGGATTGGCGCACGTTCGTCGACGCGTACGACCAGAGTTTCTGCCTGCATCCCGTGACGTCGCTTCCGGACGCGGTGGACGAACTCTGCCGCCACTGCGGCATCGAGGTTCCGGATGAAAAGAAACACGCCGCGTGCCGCCAGATCGAGGACTTGAAGGACTGTGTCGAACCGTTTCCCGACACGATTCCCACCCTGCAGCGGCTGGCATCGGAAGGCTACCAGTTGGTCATTCTCACCAATACGAACAATCCGGCGCTCCAGTATGCGTTGCAGAAGGCGCCGGTGCACCGGTACGTGAGCGCCGTGGTGGCCTCGTGCGAGGAAGGCCTGATCAAGCCGGACGTGCGGCTGTTCTCGCGCATGCTGCAGCGGTTCCGTACGCCGCCGCACGAGGCGCTGATGGTGGGGGACAACCTGTACAACGACGTGTTGGCCGCCCGTGCCGTCGGCATGCATGCCGTGTTGGTGGACCGCAACGCGGTGCATGGGTATTCCGACTCCATCCGTTCGTTGGACGGATTGCCGGATTTCATCCGGACCTTGCCGTCGCTTCCCAAGGAAGCGCGGGCTGAGGAGTGACCAACAATGGTGGAGCCCACTATCGCCTCGTCGTTGGAAGAGAACCGCCGGTTCGCCCCGCCGTCCGCCTTTTCTAGCGCCGCTTGGGTCAAAAGCAAGGCGGAGTACGACGCCGTGTACCGCCGCTCGGTCGACGACCCGGAAGGGTTCTGGTCCGAGAAGGCCTTAGAACGGCTGCATTGGTTCGAACCGTTTGACCGCGTGGTGGATTGGACGCCACCGTTCGCGAAATGGTTCTTGGGCGGTCGGTTGAATGCGGCGTACAACTGCTTGGACCACCATTTACCGTTGCGGAAGAACAAGGCGGCGCTGATTTGGGAGGGCGACGATGGCGCGAGCCGGACGTTGACATACCAGCAGTTGCACCGCGAGGTCAGCCGCTTTGCGAACATTTTGAAGGCCCACGGCTTGCGTAAAGGCGACGTGGCGTGCCTCTATCTGCCGATGGTGCCGGAACTGGCCGTTGCGATGCTGGCGTGCGCGCGTATTGGCGTGGTGCACAGCATCGTCTTCGGCGGTTTTTCCGCCCACGCCCTCAAGGACCGCATCCAGGACTGCAACGCGAAAATCGTGATCACGGCCGACGGCGGCTTGCGTGGCGGCAAGGTCGTCCCGCTCAAAGCCAACGTGGACGAAGCGTTGGCGGACTGTCCCTCCGTGAAAAACGTGGTGGTCGTACGCCGGGCCGACAATTCGGTTTCCATGCAAGAAGGTCGTGACGTCTGGTGGGATGACGCGATGCAAATCGCCTCGGCGGATTGTCCATGTACGCCCATGGATTCGGAAGCGCCGTTGTTCATCCTGTACACGTCAGGAACCACGGGAAAACCCAAAGGCATCCTGCACACGACGGCGGGTTACTTGCTGTACGCCGGTTTGACGTTCCAGTACGTGTTTGACAACCGCGAAAACGACGTGCATTTTTGCACCGCGGACATTGGTTGGATCACCGGCCACAGCTACGTGGTGTACGGCCCACTGAGCGTGGGCGCTACGTCCGTGATGTTCGAAGGCACGCCGTTCTATCCGGACGCGTCGCGCTTTTGGGACATCGTCGAAAAATATGGCGTGACGACGTTCTATACCGCGCCCACGGCCATCCGCGCCTTGGCGAAAAGCGGCCCGGAGTGGACGAAAAAACACGACGTGTCCAGCCTGCGGCTGTTGGGTTCTGTCGGCGAGCCCATCAATCCGGAAGCCTGGATGTGGTACTACGAACACGTGGGCCAGAACCGCTGTCCCATCGTGGACACGTGGTGGCAGACGGAGACCGGCGGCATCATGATTGCACCGCTTCCGGGCGCCATCGCGCAAAAACCGGGTTCGGCCACGCTGCCGTTTTTTGGGATCGTGCCGAAGATCCTGCGGGACGACGGCGTCGAGGCGGCGTTCAACGAAGGCGGGTATTTGGTCATTGAAAAACCGTGGCCGGGCCAAAGCCGCGGCATCTGGGGCGATCCGGAGCGTTTCCAGCAGACGTACTTTTCCAAGTTTCCCGGCGTTTACTTCACCGGCGATGGCGCCCGGAAAGACGCGGACGGCTATTTCTGGCTGATGGGCCGCGTGGACGACGTGATCAACATTGCCGGCCACCGTTTAGGGACGGCGGAGATCGAAAGCGCGTTGGTGGCTCACTCGGCCGTGGCCGAAGCCGCGGTCGTACCTCGACCGCATGCCGTCAAAGGCCAGTCCATCTACGCGTTCGTCGTCCTCAAATCGTCTTTTGGCAAGAGTCCCGCGTTGAAAGATGAATTGATCATGCAGGTGGCGAAGGAAATTTCGCCCATCGCCAAGCCCGACGTCATCCATTTCGCAGACGACTTGCCCAAGACGCGCAGCGGCAAGATCATGCGCCGCATCCTCAAAGCCATTGCCGCCGGCGAAAAGGACGTGGGCGACGTCACGACCCTGGCGGATCCGTCCGTGGTAGCGGCGTTGCAGCAAAGCCGGGACGTCTAGCCCGTGGCGCTGGGTCTAGAGAAAAAGAGCCGGCGTGTTTGTGCCGGCGTCGTTTTTCCGTGAGGCGCGGCGTCGGATTTTTTTTGCCAACGCCTTTTTTCCCGTTTCCAAGCCTATGGAATTGGTTTTCAGTTGACTCTCTCCTTTTTCTTCATCTGCATATGAAACCCCCGAAAGGGTTTCGTCCATGCATCCGGAATACCGACTGAGTCATCATGCAGTCCCGATGGTGGCGGCGTGCCAATAAGAGGGTTGCGGCCTTTGCGGCTCCTACTGACGCCGTCATGTGGAGGAAGCAACGTGGAAGGAACAACGCGAAGAGAACCATTGAACTCAACGCGTAAAAAAAGGAAGGAAGAAAATGACGCACGCGGTGCCGCTTGCCCGCACGACCATGGCGTTGTCCCTGACGCTGTCGGCCTAACGCGTATTTTCTCCGTTTGCCATTTCCCGGTATGGCGCTTGTTTTCAGGCCTTGCGTACGCGTGCCGTTGCGGCGGGTTTGCCGGCTTTGACGATCCGGGTCTTTTCCTTCGAGCGGTGGATTTCGCGGGTGAACAGTTCGTACACGCGGGGGCCGTCCTTTTCCGCGACCAGGAAGTCCAATTCCTTGAACGCCGTTTCCAGTTCCACTAAGTTGATGCCGTGCCGGTGCAGCAGTTGCGTGAAGTGGTTGATGGCGCCGGGGCTGCTGAGGAATTCATCGGCCGAAAAGCGCAGCGTGATCATGCACAAGTCGTCCGCCTGGCTCAACGTGTGCTCTTTTTCGATGAGCGCCTGCAGTTTTTCGTACGTGGCGCGGTCGGCCAAGACGGCCATCTCGCCGGTGCACTGGATGATGCACAACAGTTCGCCCCGCGACCAATCCACTTGCTTGGACAACGCCGACAAGGCGGCAAAGACATGGGGGTTGCGCGCCAGGCACACGTCGACCACGCCGCCGCGCATGGAAATCTCGACGCCGGCCATGAGTTGCGCCTGGTGTTTTTCGATCTGGCCGAACGATCCGGGCACTTGCTTGGACAGCGCCACCAGGATGGCTTCCAGACTCACGTTTCGGCCGCAGATGCGTTCGATCTCCGGCTTGATCTCGCGCGACAAGGCCGAGTAGTTGACCACGCGGCGGTTGAACGCGTCCTGCAACAAAGGCATTTCGTGGATGATTTGTTCGACCGCTTTGGTTACCGGGATTTCGTATTTGGTCATTTTTGCGTGCTCCTGCCCCCGCGGGTTTACTGAAAACTCAATTTATAATTGTTTTTCATATTATTGTTATTTTTTGTTAAAATCTATTATATTTAATTATGTCGCTAGTGAGTGCGGCAGCGTTTGCGGCTTACGACGGACGTTGTTCAAGTTTCGTGGAAGTGAATTTCATGGTTTTGTCCTTGCATTCCAACTACACGGCGTTGGTCACGCCGTTTTCCGGCGGCCTCATCGATTGGGACCGATTGGACCAATTGGCGGCGTTCCAGGTACAGAACGGCTGCGGCCTGTTGGCCAACGGCACCACGGCTGAGACGCCGGCCTTGTCGGCGGACGAGCAACACGGCATATTGGACCGCGTGCTGCATGCGGATGGCAACGCGATTGCCGGAACGGGTGGCAACCACACCGACGCGGTGCTGGCCAAGACCGCGCACGCCGTGGATGCCGGCGCCCGCGCATGCCTTCTGGTCGATGCGTACTACAACGGGCCGTCGTCGCACGAACTCCGCACGGAATACCACGCGCCCGTGGCATCCGCCTTTCCGGAAACGGCGTTCATCCCGTACGTCATTCCCGGACGCACCGGCTGTGAATTGTCGGTAGAAGACTTGGCGTTGTTGACCGAACAATGCTCCAACGTGGTGGCCGTGAAAGAAGCCACGGGAAACGTCGACCGCATGGTCCGCACGCGCCGCTTGTTGCCGCACCTCTCCATCTATTCGGGCGACGACGACTTGACGTTTTCCTTGATGACGCATTCGGACATCCGCGCCCAAGGCGTGATTTCCGTCATGTCCAACCTCGTCCCTATCGGCGTTCGCGACTTGGTGCACGCCGTCCACCGCGGCGACTTGCAACGCGCGCAGGGACTCAACGCGGCGTTGCAGCACCTGTTCGGCATGGTCGTCGTCAAGACGTCGGAAGCCACGCGCTTTGGACCCGTTACGCAGAAATGGCGCAACCCGTTGCCTGTCAAGACGGCCATGGCCGGTTTGGGCCTGATCGATGTCCAGTGCCGACGCCCTTTGGGCCGCATGTCGGCATCGGGCGTGGCCGCGGTGCAATCGGGAGTGCAACGTGCCTACGACGCGGCGCCGGAATTGTTCGACCCGTTGCAGTCATTCTTTGGCATCGACGTGCAGGACCGCCTGGCGCAACCCTGGCGCGAATCGGCCTCTGCCCGCATGGCGTTGGCCTAGTCGGAGTTGTTCGATGTGATTCGCGTTTGTTTGGTCGGATCTGGCCGCATGGGCATCGGGTTTTTGGACGCCGCCCAGTCCAGTGCTGACGTTCGCGTCGTGTCCGTCATCGACCCGGCGGCCCCCGCGTTACCGGACGTCGCCGCCTTTGCTTCGCACGTGCCCGAGGCGCTGCACGGCGTCGACGTGGTGGTTGATTTTTCCTCGCCGCAAGGGTTTGAGCATAGCGTGGATTTGTCTTGTGACGCCGGGATCCCGATCGTATCCGGTGTGACGGGGGTCCTGGCGCAAAGCATGGCATCCATCCGGCAGCGCGTGTCGGAATCGCAAAACGTCCTGGTGTGGGCGCCGAATTTTTCGCCCGGCGTGGCGGCCTTTATCCAAGCCGCCGCATTGCTTTGCCGCACGCTGCCGGGGTACGATTTGGAAATCGTCGAAATGCACCACCGGCACAAGGCTGACGCGCCGTCCGGCACGGCGTCGCGCCTGGCACAAATCGTGATGGAAAACGGACAAAAAAGCGGCCTGGTGCACGGCCGCGTCGGCTCTTCGGTCCGAGGCAACGAAGTGGGCGTGCACGCGGTGCGCGCCGGCGACTTTCCGGGCGAACACCTCTTGATCGTGGCCGGCTCCGGTGAACACGTCGAGTTGCGCCACAGCGCGCATTCGCGGGCGTGTTTTGCCCAAGGCGCCATCTTGGCCGTCCGGTTCGTGCACCAGGCTGCGCCGGGCGTGTACGGGATGGATGAGGTGTTGGCCGCGCAGGCGGCCGTTTCAACTACTGTTTCAGGTGAGTGATGGTTTATGGATGGGCAAACTCTTACGGACCGGCGCTTGGTCGCGGTCATGAAAATCGGCGGCGGCATCCTGCGTCGGCGTGAGGATTATGAACGCGTCGCGGCCTTGGTGCGGCAACGCAGCGGCCGGCGCAACGTGTTGGTCGTATCGGCTGCAAACGGCGTCACCGATAGCCTGCTGGCGGTTCTGACACAGGCGCAAACCGGCGCGGTTTCCCCTGATTACCTGCAGGCCATCCGCGGGCGCCATGACGATTTGGTGCGCGGAACGCCTTTTGAGGCCGAGGCGCGTGTTGTGTTGGACTCCTCCTTCCAAGTGCTTTCATCCACGTTGGATTCGGCCTGCGACTTAGATCCATTGGCGGCGCGTGCCGACGTGGCCAGTTTCGGCGAGAAGCTCTCCTGCCGCCTCATGGCCTTGTTTTTGCAGGCCGCCGACGTGCCGGCCGTTTCCATGCTGTCGGACGAGGCCGGCATCTTTGCCGACGCCTTGTACGACAACTCAAGCTGCGACTTGGAACGCACCAAAAGTGCCTTGCGTGAACGCCTGCCGACGGACCGCGCCGTGGTGTTGCCGGGTTTCTACGGCGTGGACCTCCAGGGTCGTGCGCATTTGTTCGGACGCGGCGGATCCGATTATTCGGCCGGCTGCGTGGCGGCATGCTTGGATGCGGATATCTTGGAGATGTGGAAGGATGTGGACGGCTTCATGACGGCCGACCCCCGCCGCATCGCGTCCGCCCGTCTGATTGAACAGATCTCGTTTGACGAGGCTCGCGAGTTGGGCTTTTTCGGCGCCAAGATTATCCATCCGCGCACGTTCGAACCCATGCGGGGCCACCGCACGCGCGTGCGCATCCACAGCCTGCAGCGGCCCGACGCACCGGGCACCCGGATCGTGGAACACGGCGTGGCGCGCGGCCGTCCGGTCTGCCTATCGGAAAAACGCGACGTGGCGCTCTTCTCGATCACGGGCGGCGGCATGGTGGAGTCCGTCGGCGTCCTCGGCAGCGTCTTTGGTGCGCTCAAGGATGCCGGCGTCTCGGTGGACTTGATTTCAACCGGCGTGTCGGAAGTCAGCTTTTCCATGTCCCAGCATCAAGCCCCGGCGGCGTTGCAGGCGTTGGAACAGTTGAAGGCCACGGACGGCTCGCTGTTCGAACACGTCGAGGTGGAGGACGGCCTGTCCAACGTTGCCCTCGTGGGCCAGGACGCGCTGTCCGCCGGTGTTTTGGCGCGCGCATTTTCCGTAGTAGACCAAGCCGGCCTCTCGCCGTTGGCCGTTTCGTGCGCCCGCTCGCGCATCTCGCTGTCGTTCATTGTGGCCCAAGCGCACGGATTGGCTTGTCTCTCGGCGTTGCATCGCGCGTTTTTCGAACCGTCGTCCGTAGTCCCAGCCAGCACCGCGAAGGCTTCGGCTGCTTTCTCGTGATTTTTTTTCCATGGATTCTTCACTTGACCCATCTGGCGTGCCGCTGGACCGACGGGACGGCTGTCTTTTCATCGGTGGCGTTTCGTGCGAGGCGTTTTTGCAGGAGGCCGATTCGGCCTACGTGTACGACTTGGCTTCCGTCCGCTCGCAAGTTGAGGCATTGGACGTGTTGCCGTCGGGCGTTTCGCCGTACTACGCCGTCAAAGCCAATCCCGCGTTGGCGTTGGTCCGCTTCATTTCCCAACGGGGATTGGGCCTGGACGTGGCGTCCAAAGGCGAACTGTACTGTGCGCAGCGTGCGGGCCACGACATGCGTCGCACCGTCGTGACCGGACCTGCGAAAAGCCCGGCTGAATTGCAAGCGGCACTGGACGCCGGCGTGCGGTACGTCAACTGCGAAAGCCTTGCTGAAGCCCGAACGCTCTCCGCTCTGGCTGTATCGGCCGGCACGCGTCAGGACGTGCTTTTGCGCGTCAACACGTCGTTCGAGATGTCCGGCGGGTCCATCCGAACCACGGGCGGGTCCCAGAAATTCGGCGTCGACCAGGAAGCCGTCCCGGAGGCCGCACGCATCATCTTGGAGTTGCCCGGCATCCGGTTGGCCGGCATCCACTGCTTTTCCGCTTCAAACATCCTAGACGCCGGCGTGTTGGCCGAAAACGCGGCAAAAATCCTGTCCTTGGCTTCTGCGTTTGAGGACGAACTGGGCACGCGGTTTGAAACGGTGGACATTGGCGGCGGCATCGGCATCCCGTACGTTGTTGGCCAGCCGGCTTTCGACTTGAATCGTTTTTCCGAACGCTTAGAGTCGGCACGATCTTCGTACGACCGCCCTCTGATCATGGAACTGGGCCGCTTCATCGTTGGACCATCCGGATATTACCTGTCACGCGTGCGCGACGTCAAGCCCTCCCGCGGACGCCAAATCGTTCTGACGGCCGGCGGCATCAACCACCAGCTTCGCCCGGCGTTGATGGGCTCGCATCCCGTCGTGCTGGCCAACCGCGATGCGTCCCCGACCGCGTCCTCGCTGGTGGGAGGTCCGCTGTGCACGTCGCTGGATTGCTTTGTAACCGACGCGCCGTTTCCGGAATGCCGGCCCGGCGACGTGGTAGCCGTCCTGCAGTCCGGCGCGTATGGCTATACCGAAGGCATGCAGTCGTTCTTGAGCTATGACCAACCCCCGGAGTACTGCGTTCTGCACGGCGCGGCCCGGTTGACGCGTCCGGCGGTTTTGGCGGAAAGCCGGGTGGACGTCCAATCCGTTTTTGATTCCGAGCCGTCTTCCGCTGGCGTTTTTGCAGCAGGTGATGCGCGTGTTTGACCGCGGCATGATCGAATCGGCGTACGGCAAAGCGGCCGGCTGGACGTCGTCGGAATTGGCGGAAGTTGATTCCGTGCTGGCCCTTCTGGAAAGCGGCCAGGTTGCCGCCGTCAACCGCCGCGGTCCGGATTGGTTGGCGGATGAATCCGTCAAGAAAGCGATATTGGTGGCGTTCCGTTCACGTCCGTCCCAGGCCCTGGATTTTGGCTTTGCCTTCAACGATAAGTTCGGCGTGCAAGCTGGCTTTGCCCAAAAGGGCGTGCGCGTGGTGCCTGGTGGCTCGTCCGTCCGGCAAGGCGCCTATTTGGCTCCGGGCGTCATCGTCATGCCGCCGTCATACGTGAACGTCGGCGCCTTCGTGGATGCCGGAACCATGATCGATTCGCACGTGCTGGTGGGCAGCTGTGCCCGCGTCGGCAAGAACGTCCATTTGTCCGCCGGCGTGATGGTCGGAGGCGTCCTGGAGCCGCCCCAGGCCCGTCCGGTCGTGATCGAGGATGGCGTGTTCGTCGGCGGCAATTGCGGCATTTACGAAGGCGTGGTAGTCCGCCAAAACGCCGTCATCGGCTCCGGCGTCATCCTCAACGCCTCCATTCCGATCCTGGATTTGGAGACCGGCGAGGACCACTATGGCGTCGTGCCGGAAGGCGCCGTTGTCATCCCGGGCGCGCGCAGAAAAGCAGTGCATGGTCGCGACGTGTACGTGTCGACGCCGTTGATCGTCAAGCGCCGCGACGAAAAGACGGATGCGCGGACGTGCCTGGAAGAGGCGCTGCGCGGTTAGCGTGCGCCCGCTTTCGTTTTGCGGCTTGGTTTCGCTTTTTTTTGGATCCAGCGTGCGACCGGTTCCGGCACGTCCTTCTGCCAGTTCTTGGGCCATTGACGGATTCTTTTGCCTTCCAGCCGGTTGCGTCGCACCATGGGACTGCGAATGCAGGGAATCGCGGCGTTGCGGAGTTGTTTTTGGACGCGGGCATTGTTGCTGAAGACCAGATCGAACCGCCGGCGGGGCACGGCGTTCAGCAGCGTCCTGACCCACGTGGGGTCCGGCGCGAACGGCACGGCAGCAAAGGCCATTTTTTGTCTGGGAAAACAGGCTTGGATCATTTTTTTCCTTTCCGTTATGGAAAATGGGTTGTCTTCATCCTGCACGTCGGACGAGCCGAAGACGACGATGACGTCGAAGCGCTTGCGCAGCTTCTTCAGAAGCAGGAAGTGGGCGTTGTGGAAGGGTTGGAACCGTCCGGGAAACAGGAGGGTCTGACGCTTTTTGCCCTTGGGGTTGCGGGGTGACGGCGGGTTCTTTTTTTCCATGACAAGACACGCGCGGAAACTGGTTTATCGCTTTTTGTTTTTTATCGACTTGAACTGGCCGTACAGCACGTGCGCTTTGGCTTTCGTCTTTTCATCCACGTCCAGCACCACGATGCCGCTGCCGGGCTGGCCGTACGCGATTTTCACGCCCAGCGGGGCCTGCAACAGTAAGGGGATGACGGCCAAATCCTCTTCGCCTATCACGAATAAGTTGAGCGGTGCCGCGCTTTTCACGGCCGCGCCCACGGCTTTTTCAAGCGAAGGCGAGATGTGGCCCGCCGGGTTGACGGCCGTCCGCCGTTCGCCGAAAAGCGGGTCGAAGAAGGCGGCTTGCTTGGGCGGCACCGGCTCCCGGCGGGGGCTG
>ORJL010804447.1_pt1 | contig 12609 bp, 15 predicted proteins | sample 1779941 | NCBI WGS metagenome assembly ORJL01 (sample SAMEA104232317, study PRJEB22302) | groundwater metagenome | biome: forest; feature: aquifer; material: groundwater | place: USA | collected 2011-08-07 | depth 5.8 m
AGCTCAGCTGGGAGAGCGCTACGTTCGCAACGTAGAGGCCGTCGGTTCGAACCCGATCACCTCCACCAAGTAGCCCGCCACTAAATCGTTGGCGGGCAAAATTTCTGCAAAGCAGAAATTTTGGGCGCTTGGCTCAGTGGTAGAGCACTGCTTTCACATAGCAGGGGTCACTGGTTCAAGTCCAGTAGCGCCCACATTGAATCGCACAATAGTCGCGATTGGATAGACTAGACTTTCCTTCGCAATTGTTCGTAATTTTCGATTGATAGGTCAATGTCTTTTAAAATGCCTCGAATGAGGCCACGCCTTAAGTCTTCACCCCATCGGGATGGATGAAATAAGCGTGGCTCCCTCTCTGGCGCAGCAGCCTGAAGCCTATATGTTCAAGCATCTTGGCCATCTGCCTTGCCGTTGTAAGTGGAAGTTTGCTCATGCGGCTATTTCGAAAACACCGACAAATTCATTGCGGGTGATTGACTTTTTACCCTCGACGGACAAACACAAGCGGATGGCCTCAATGATCCTTTTCTGGAGCGTGTCAAAATCTTTTGCCTGCGTACGGCAACCTTTCAAAGAGGGCACTGTTGCAATGAGCCAGCCGTCTTCGTCTCGTTCAACCAGTATTGGAAACTTGAATTTCTTTTTCATATGTGCAAAAGTTTATATGATTTAGACGATCTATGCAATATAAAATAAATGAGGCTGTGATCGAGTTCACTTGCGGCGATATCACGGCCGAAGCAACCGACGCCATCGTGAACGCCGCGAACACGCGTCTTGCCGGCGGCGGCGGGGTGGACGGTGCCATCCATCGCGCGGGCGGGCCGGCCATTATGGAGGAATGCCGCAAGATCGGCGGCTGTCCCACAGGGGGAGCGGTCATAACCGGAGGCGGCAGATTAAAGGCGAGGCACGTCATCCACACGGTCGGTCCTGTTTACAGCGGCCGCCCAAAGGATGCTGAACTTCTGGCAAGCGCATATAAAAGCGCGCTTGAGCTCGCGGCAAAACATGGGTGCAATTCCGTTGCCTTTCCCTCGATCAGCACAGGGGCCTATGGATATCCGATAGAGGAGGCGTCGAAGATCGCGATAAAGACAGTGGTTGATTTTTTAAGGTCGCATTCAGAAATTACGTTCGTACGTTTTGTCCTTTATACCCCGGCGGATCATGAGGTTTATCTATCGGTGGCATCGCAAGCGTTAAGGGATTGATATTTTATCCCTAAAATACCTTATGGCGATCCTAAAAACTGTTGAAAGGTCTAATCCCGATTCCTTGGCCAATGATTGAAGGATCGCTTTTTCTGTGTCTGTTCCCCTTATATTTATTGCAGATGTTTTCTTGAGTCTTTTATCACGCAATAATTCTGCTCCATATCTGTCAAATATTTCGTCCCACGGATTTTTTGTTTTTTCATCGGATATATTAAGCAAGCCGCCATTCAATATCGCCGCACCGGCCGCGCCTGCGGCAGAGGCCGCCCCCGCCACCTCCATTGAAACAACCGGGGCCAGCGCCAATTCGCCAAAGCCCGAAATTTGTAACGAGGAAATATTAAACATAGGCCTTGGAGCGAGTATCCCCGCGACCATTGAACAAGCCGCTCCGATCCCGCCGAAGGCAGATGTTACACCCAGAGCCCTCTCTTCGACATTCCTAGCATATACCGCCATCCCTATTCCCCCGCCGATCGCCTCGCCGGATGGAATTAATGTTATGTTTAGGGCATAGGAAAATGGCATGACCACGCCACCCGCAACAGATCCAAATCCGGGGAGATATTCATCCACGGCATCCCTTGTTGCATAGTAGCTGTCAGATGCCCGTTCGGGGGCCGTCTCTGTCAAAAGGTTCCACGTCCCCGTTGTAAGTTCACCAAAGGATTCGCCGAGGGATGAGGCAATTGCCTCCGAGTGAAAACCGACTGCATTCCAAAAATCCATATCGTTCTCCTTCTAGTATTGTAGTTGCCCGATTTATCGGGCCATTTGGAGTCGCAGCCTTCAGGCTGCTACTCCTTTCTAGCCCGATAAATCGGGCAACTACATTCTAGTGCGACATTTAACGCGAAGAACATGAATAAGTAAAATTAATGATTATTATTGACTATAAGTATATCTGATAATATAACGGGGCCATGTTTTTTAATTACTATGCCCTTGAAGCGCTGGAGGCGGTCGTAAAGGACAAAAGCTTTAGTAAGGCCGCGCAGGCATTACACATTACCCAGTCTGCGGTATCGCAAAGGATAAGAGAATTAGAGAGGCTGGTTGAACAGCCTCTGATCGTGAGGTCGCCCGAGATACGTCCTACAAGGGCGGGACAAGAGTTCCTGGCGCACTTTAAAAAGGTCTCGATGTTGGAAGGTGAACTTAAAAACTCGTGGCTGGCTGAACACCCATCAGGCAACCCACAGACAATTGCAATAGCCCTTAATACCGAGAGCCTTTCAACGTGGTTCATAGATGCGGTGAGCCCGGTCGTTTCAAATGGGCGCATTGTTCTGGAACTGTTGATAGACGATCAGGAACAGACGATAAAGATGCTTCAAAATGGACGGGTCTGGGGTTGCGTTACATCCATCGCAAAACCGCCTTATGGATGCACTTCGACCCATTTGGGAAAGATGGTCTATCGGTGTGTTGCAACGCCCGCATTTAAGAAACGCTATTTTGCCGGTGGCGTGAGTGCCGGGTCGCTCCTTGCGGCCCCCGCGGCCATTTATGGCGAGGCGGATTACATGCATGACGAATATCTGAAAAAATACTTTAAAAAATATGCACAAGGCCGGCCGGTGGTTCATCATATCCCGTCGCCGGAGGGATTGATCAGTTTTGCCGTAAAGGGCATGGCATTTGCGCTGTTGCCGGAATGTTCGGTGCGAGAATGTTTAAAAAATGACAAACTTGTCGACCTGATGCCAGAGAGACCCCTGCGATTGCCCCTATTCTGGCAGACGCAGGAGCTTCAGACAAAACTTACTCGTGAACTTTCTGAGAGGATCATCAAACACAGCAAAGCGGTGATGGAGACATAGTGGAGCTATTGATTTCACTTGATTTGAGGATATAAACGTGTTCGTGATACGTTGTTCGTCAGTTTGCCCCCGTAGCTCAGTGGATTAGAGCAGTGGCCTCCGAAGCCATGTGCGGTGGTTCGATTCCACTCGGGGGTACATATCTGTACTCCGTCTATCTCGAAGTTCGAACCTGGTTTCAGTCGCAAGCCGGTAGCTCACCCTAAACACCAGTCTCGCCGGTTTGTCTATATAAAATTGTGCGCGAAAAATATTTTATGGAAAATTTCCCGTAGCCCCCATCAATAAACGCCGAGGCCATAATTATTCTACAATAGAACATTGAGTATCGGATTTTAAGCCACATCTGCACTTTATTCTGACGGGGGGAGCCTTAAAAACCACCACCGGCTCATTTTGCTGTTTTAAGTTGCTAGTTACTGCCACCGCCGAAAGTCCATCACACCTTGTACGTTCCGGCAACCGTGATGTTAACATCACGGCGGAGGGATTCTTTTTCATTCCAGGTAATACTTGACAAAATTAATTCTATTGAATAGGGATAAAATCCTTACAAGGAATTAAATATGGCATCACCAGATAAAAGGGATAGATTTAAACGACTGGCAACATTGAGGACAAAAAATGTCCTAAAAGCACTCAAGGTATTGGGCAACTGCTCAAATGCCAACGCTTATGAATATTCGGATAAAGAAATTGAGATGATTTTTAGCGCGATTGAGAAACAGCTGCGTGTAATTAAAGGCAAATTTCAAACTCTTGGTAAAAATAATATTGACTTTAAACTTTAGAAATAGTCCAAAGGATACAGAATGTCTGAGACAAAAAATCAAAATAGTGTTTTTGGATATGAGTTTGCAGAGCAGGGCTCTTCGGATGATGACGGGTTTAATGACGGCGGAACTACACAATTTGACCATGACATTCCAAGGTCTGTCGCAAGAGAATCGATACAGAATATCTTAGATGCGAGAGATAAAAATCTTAAGAAACCTGCGGTAGCAAAATTTGATCTCCTCCACATTAATCCTAAAGATGTGCTGGGACATAGGCAATTCCTAAAGATCCTAAAAGCATGTGTAAAATCTTCAAGGGATAATCCTCAAAGCGGAAGATTTTTTTCCGGCGCAGTGCAACATCTTGAGAGCGACCGTGAAATTCCCGTTCTTCGCATAAGTGATTTCAACACCGTCGGATTGACCGGTAACGATGAAGACCCTATGGGGAATTATCGAAATTTTTTAAAAGCGGCCGGTTCTACAAATAAAATAGGCGGAACCGGCGGTTCTTTTGGTTTAGGGAAAGGTGCTTTTACCGCAGCATCATCATTTAGAACAATTTTCGTAGCTAGTCGTTTTGAAGAAGGCAAGACCTCCTTACAAAAGTTGAATATTTCACCATGAAAAAAGATGACCAAAGATGGACACGAGAACAAACGATAGTTGCTTTTAATTTATATTGCAAAATTCCTTTTAACAGGGTTGCTTCGAGCCATCCTGAAATAATAAAAATCGCCCAAATTATTGGTAGAAGTGTAAATTCGGTAAAAATGAAAATAGGTAATTTTGGAAGTTTTGATCCAGAATTGAAAAAAAGAGGAATCGTCGGACTTGTTAATGCAAGTAAATTAGACGAAGAAGTTTGGAATGAATTTAATAATAATTGGGACGAGTTGGTTTTTGAAAGTGAGAATATATTAACGAGGTTTGAGGACGTGGATATTTTACAGAGAGAGTCAATTGTTGAAGATGATTTTTGTTTTGCAGAAGGCATTGAAAAAGAAAGACTATTAAAAACGAGGGTAAATCAAAACTTTTTTCGCCAGACCGTTTTATCTGCACATAATTTTTCTTGTTGTATTACAGGAATAGATATCCCCGAGCTTCTTATTGCCAGTCATATAATTCCATGGAGCAAGGCGTCAAAAGATAGGCTAAACCCAAGAAACGGATTATGCCTGAATGCCTTGCATGATAAGGCTTTTGATAAAGGGTTAATGACAATTACGACTGGTTTTAAGATAAAAATATCCCCAAAAATACTTGAGAAACCAAGTGCACCCATTGAAAAATGGATTGTTAGTTTTGATGGTAAAAATATAGTAATTCCAGAAAGATTTGTGCCAACGACTCAAATTATTGAGTACCATAATAAAAATATTTTTCAACCATGACTAAAAAAGTTTAGGGATGCACTTTAGCTGTGTGGAAGGTATTCAGGTTTTGGGACTTCGAGTTAAGGAAGGACGCAAGTAATTGCGCTATGCTGGTGAAGAAGTACATCGCGCAACTGAATCGGCATACAAAACTTCCGGGAATATATGCTTAGGACAAGATTTGCCGAGATAGATGTGTGTTCCCAGAATTTTAAGAAAATACGAAAACCAAATCGACCGGCTTGTTTATAAGCTTTATGGGTTAACTGAGGAAGAAATTAAAATTGTGGAAGGCATCTTAAATGATTAAGTACTTGATAAAATTAGAGGCGTAGAAATGAAAGTTCCTGAATCATCTATTAAAATAATGTCACATTTCCAGAGTACTGTAAAAACAGGGGATTCTGCTGAACTTGATAAAATACCGTTAAAAGATATTAAAATGGCCAAGGCGCATCTCGCTTATGAAGAGAATCAACCGTTCTACGTGTTTATGCTAGATTACATCCAAGAGAGGGAAAGAAAAGAAGGATCGGCGTTCAGTGGAAAAGGGATTAAAAAAGACGATTTTATATTTATCAGTCATATTGGAGAAGAAGCGCCCATGGCCATTCTTCTTAAGAAGTTGCTCACATCAACATTCAAGGACATTTCTGTTTTTGTTTCATCAGATTTTGAAAGTATTCGCACTGGTAAAAAATGGTATGATGTAATCATTGAGAGGGCTCGCGCGGCCAAAATTGTAATAGTGCTTCTGTCTAAGCAGTCAATACATCAGCCATGGATTAGCTTTGAAGCAGGCATTGGTGCTGGAGCGTATGGAGAAGTGATGCCAATTGTTGGCCGCAACATAAAAATAAACGATATTCCACCACCACTTAAATTTCGCCAGGCGCGCGACTTAAGAGATCCGGAAGGAGTTAAGGCTCTTTTGAGAGATGTCTCCAAAACTCTTGATCAAACAGAACCTGTTGGTGATTGGTCAAATTTTACCCGTGAATTTGTTGAGATTACGAAAAAAATACCATACCAAGAACTTTATCTGGAACCATATTATATTCGTGGAGATAATGGCACGTCGAACATTATCCAGTTCAAACTGATAAATAATGGAACAACGGATATGAGTTTGATTGCGGTAGAAGGAGCCGTGCCAGAAAACCTCCTTCTCCAAAACTGGGCTCGACCGAACAGCATTCCTAACTTATCAGAAGTCAAAGTTGAACAAGTGAACGGTCAAAGGAAATTTCGCTATACCTGTTATGCTTATTCAGGTCCAATTCCGCCAGGATATGGATATCCCCACAGATTACCCGAGTGTTTGACACCAAGCATGTCACCGCACGATTTTTCCACCTTACGGTTTGCCCTCCGTGCGGATTTATCTGAAGATGACTTGAATCAAACCATTGAATACAAGGTTCTGGCAAAGGAATTTATTACAGAAACACATTCAATGACAATTCGTGAGCTTCTTAATAAAACAGGTTGAAATGCTTTGAAAAATAGGATTTAATTTTATGCCAGATAAGGATGTAAAGACGATTCAGGGCCTTATTTATTTTTAAATAATCAAGGATAACCATATGACCAAATCATTGACACTTGTTAAACAAAATTACACCGCTCTTTTAACGCATATTGCCGGGGTTTTATCGCAGGCACGGGCAAAGGTAGTGCGTGACATTGACAGAATCCAGGCAATTGCGTATTGGCACATCGGAAGGGTCATTGTAGAATATGAACAACACGGGCAGGCACGCGCCGAATATGGGCAACAAACGCTCATAAAACTGTCGCGTGATTTGACCGCTCGTTTTGGCAAAGGGTTTTCCGTTGATAACCTTGAAAATATGCGGCGATTCTATGAAGGCTATCCTAAAATGTTCAAGATTTCCGAGACAGCGCCTCGGAAATCTTTGATGGCACGTGATGAAGAGAAATCCGAGACAGTGTCTCGGATTTTATCTTGGTCGCACTACTGCGAGCTTCTCAAAGAAGAGAACGGGAACGCGCGCAAATTTTATGAGATCGAAGCCGTTGAAAACGGCTGGTCAATGCGTGAACTGCGCCGCCAAATGGATTCTTTGCTATATGAACGGTTATGTTTGAGCCGTAATAAAAAGCAGGTCAAGGCGCTGGCGCGCAGGGGCCAGCTTGTTGAAAAGCCGGAGGATGCGATAAAAGACCCGTATATTTTGGAATTTCTGGGGCTCAAAGAAGAATCGGCATATACCGAAAATCAGCTGGAACAGGCGGTCATTGACAAACTTCAACATTTTCTGCTGGAGCTTGGCAAAGGATTTACGTTCGTTGCCCGCCAGAAACGTATCACTATAATCAACCGGCATTATTTCATCGATCTTGTTCTGTATAATCGATTTTTGAAATGTTTTGTCCTTGTGGATTTCAAGCGCGGTGAACTGACACATGCCGATGCGGGACAGATGAATTTCTATCTGAATTATTTTAGGGAAAAAGAAACTGCCGGCGATGAAAACCCTCCGATAGGAATCATCCTTTGTTCCAAAAAGAATGAAGTGTTTGCCAAATATGTTTTGGGAAATCTGAAAAATAAGATATTTGCTTCCAAATATAAATTGGCATTGCCAACTGAAAAGGAACTTGACCGACAATTGAAGATCGTGGAAAAATAGGCAAATGAAAGACTCTCACCAATGGTGAGAGAAATTGGGTGGACACATAATGTGGTCATTTTAACGAATTGTAAGGACGATCTGGAACGAGAGTTTTATATCCGCATGACTCAAAAATTTGGCTGGACCAAAGACGTGCTAATTCATCAGATAGACAACCAGAGCTATGAAAAAACGCTTATGGGGCAGACAAACTTTGACAAGGCCGTGTCGGCCAAGATACGCGATCAGGCAAAGTTGGCCGTAAAAGGCGAATATACGTTCGATTTCCTTGAGCTTGGCGCGGCTGGAGACAAGGAACTCCCAGAAATTCAGCCGATAGAGCAAATTCCTATGAAGGCGCAGGGCACTGAAAAGATGGGGAATGAAGAGGGGGAAAAATAATGCCAGCAAATACCAGCATTGTGACTAACGGGGTTGGGAGAGTTTTAAGGGGGAGGTTCTAAATGAAAAAAGAGCTCATTGGAGAACTGTTCCAAAAATTTGAGCAAGCTCGTTATCTATTAGAAAATGTCGAGTGTTGGAGCGCTCGGGATTTGCAGACAATTTTCGGCTATGCGGAGTGGAGAAACTTTACAAAGGTCATTGATAAGGCTAAAAGCGCCTGTGAAAACGCCGGAGCCAAAACTGACGATCATTTTGTTGACGTCAACAAGATGATAGAGGCGGGCAAGGGAGCCCAGCGGGAAATTGAAGATATCGCGCTGACGCGCTATGCTTGCTATCTTGTGGCACAAAATGGCGATCCCGCCAAGAATGAAGTGGCCTTTGCCCAGACTTATTTTGCCGTCCAGACCCGCAAACAAGAGATCATTGAAAAGAGGCTTCTTGATATTGCGCGCGTGCGCGCCAGAGAAAAACTGTCCAGTTCTGAAAAGAAGTTATCCGGTATCATTTATGAACGTGGTGTTGATGAAAAGGGCTTTGCCATTATCCGGTCGCTTGGCGACAAGGCGCTGTTTGGGGGCCACACAACGCAGGACATGAAAAACAAATTGGCCGTGCCCGGCGGCGGGCCTCTTGCGGATTTTCTTCCCGTCCTGACGATCAAGGCAAAGGATTTTGCCACTGAATTGACCAGTCATAATGTGGTCGAAAAAGACTTGAAAGGACATCCTTCTATATCACTGGAACATGTGGATAATAACGTTGCTGTCCGCAAAATGCTTATTGAGCGTGGAGTGCGTCCCGAAACTCTGCCGCCAGCGGAAGACGTCAGAAAGGTCGCCCGCAGGCTTGAGAGTGAGGATAAAAAGATGTTGAAAGTTGGAAAAAAGATCGGGTAATTTTTATGAACCTCAAATCCAAATTCAACGAAATGTCAGTGCTAGCGCCGTTGCTGACTATCTACACTCTCGCCTATCTTGCGCTGATGGGTTTGGACTTTGCGGCAAATGGAAAAAGGGTTGTGCGCACACCACACAGATAGATGTATGAAATATCTTGCCGTCATATTCTGCCTTCTAATTTCCTTTCCCGTTCTTGCCAGAACAGTGACTTATGTCGTAGGTGGCGATACCGTTACTCTTGATTACACCGAAAAGGTGAGGTTGATAGGGGTGGATACGCCCGAGTATCACAAGAGTTTGAAAATGTATCGAGATTCTAAGTCACGTCGTTGCGACGTAAAGGAAATTAAGGCGATCGGTGAAAGGGTATTAGATTTTACTGCCTCGTTGCTATATGGCAAAGAGGTTGAGATCAAATATGACGAACAGCGCAAAGACAGATATGGCCGGACCCTTGGCTATCTCTACCTCAAAGACGGAACGTTCGTGAATCTTGAAATAGTGAAACAGGGTTATGGCACCGCATATACCAGATTCCCGTTCAAATATAAGGATAAGTTTGTCAGCGCGGAGAAAAAGGCCATGGCCGCAAAGCTTTATCTCAAATGACGATGCTGATGATAGCGGAGGAAGAAAATGATCTATAAAGAATCGGAAACAATTGAGTTCAAGAAAACGACTGCAGAATTAAAGGAAGCGGTCGTTTCCATTGTTGCTATGCTCAATAAGCATGGTAGCGCAAAAGTGTATTTTGGCGTTGCGGACGATGGCAGAATAATAGGGCAAATGATCGGTCGGAAGACGATCAAGGATGTAACACAGGCGATCGTTGATAATACTGAACCGAAGGTCTTCCCCAAGGTCGAGCATCAAAAGATCGCCGGCAAAGAGTGCCTCGTGGTCGAGGCGCATGGCATAAATAGCCCTTATTTTGCTTATGGGCGGGCATATATCCGTGTTGGTGAGTCGGACAAGGCTTTGAGCGTCCACGAACTCGAAAAACGGATTTTGAGTAAGAAGAAGTTACTATGGGAAAGCGAAACATCGAAAAAGAAAATAATGGATGTAAATGAAGAGGCCGTTATGGAATTTATGCGCAAGGCAAAGACAGCCAAGCGGGTGGACTTCGATTTTGTTGACGTAAAAACAACATTGCATAAGTTGCATCTTTTGGATGGGAAATGTTTATTGCGGGCTGGAGAGGTTCTTTTTTGTGATGACAATCCAATGGAGATCCAAGCTGCGATCTTTGCCACAACGGACAAATTGACCTTTTTGGATATAAAGCAGTTCAAGGGGAATTTATTCAGTTTGCGCCAGCAGGCGGAGATGTATGTCAATGAGCATATGAAATGGCGCGCCGATTTGAGTGAAAGCCGTCGCAGGGAGATACCGGAGATACCGGTCAGGGCATTTTCGGAGGCGATCGGAAATTCGCTTTGCCATCGTGATTTTGATAATCCCAAGGGAAACGAAGTGGCGATCTTCAAGGATCGTATCGAGATCTATAATCCCGGACTTTTTCCTGAAGAAATAGATCCGGAAGATTTCTTCTCGGGCCATGAACATTCGATCCTGCGAAATCCATTGATCGCCGAGACGATGTATAAATCCAAGGACATTGAACGCTGGGGGAGCGGCATTAAGCGTATTCATGATGAATGCGCCGCCGCCGATGTTCAAGTCGACTTTAAACGGCTTAAGACAGGCTTTGTCGTGGTTTTCCACCGTCCCAAATGGGAAGAGGGAAAAGGGTTGGAAAAAGGGTGGTCAGAAAGGGTCACTGAAAGGGTCACTGAAAAGGTCACTGAAAAGGTCACTGAAAATCAACGGCAAATTATTGAAACAGTTAGAAAAAATCCATACGTTACAACAGCGGAATTATCCATTTTGGTTGGAATCTCTGATCGTAAGGTAAAAGAGAACATCAAAAAGTTAAAAGAAAAGGGCGTTTTAAAACGCATCGGCCCCGACAAGGGTGGACGATGGGAATTGCTTGATTAACCTATGGCTTTTTCAATCGGCGATAAAGTTCAGTCTAAGAATGATCCTACCAAGACACGAGCGGGCGGCGGCCGGGCGCGTTATTTTCAGGAGCTGTTGCAACGAATACGAGACATCCGGAGCAGTGAACGGATGTTTTATCAGAAAGTGACCGATATTTACGCGACGAGCATTGATTACAAGGTTGATGCAGAGCTGACGCAAAAATTCTTTGCCACGGTGCAAAATAAAATGCACTACGCCGGAAATAAATCAGCTCAACCTGATCGTCTCGCTCTATAGGGCACCTCTAAAAACTCATTGATGTGTCATTGCGAGGAGCCGTAGGCGACGAAGCAATCTCCATAGATCAAGTGCTTGCGGGAGATTGCCACGCCCCTTCGGGGCTCGCAATGACAGAGCGAGGAGGTTTTTAGAGGTGCCCTATATTGATTTTGCGGAATTACAGGCCTCCGGCGGCCGTTTGATGAAAATGCAGGATTGGATCAAGAAGCTTGATGAATTTCTGACCATTTCCGAAAAGAATTTATTACACTCGACAGGCAAGGTGAGCGCGAAGCAAGCGGAGGAGAAGGCGCTGAAAGAACATGAAAAATACCGCCAAGAGCAGGACAAAAAATATATTTCCGACTTTGACCGCGAAGTGAAAAAGCTTTTGGAGATTGAGAAAAAAAGGAAATAAATCAGGGCAATCCTATGACCAAAGCATTAACCATAGCCAATGGCTATGCCGAGTTTTCAAGCGTACTCAAAGCTCGTATCAAGAAGCCAAAAAAGAAAAGAACGAGGCATAGCTCCTTTTACCGACCCATTGCCGATTTGGCGCGGACCACGCAACGCCTTGCCTGTCGGGCGGCGCGGAAATATGCATCTATCGTGGAGACCATCATATGTTCCGAATGCCAGGACATCCGGCACATTGAACGGACTTTGGACGGTCTGCTCGATTTTTGTTTTGACCCAAATGTGCTCCTGATCTATAAAAAACTTTGTCGTTATTATTACGATATAGATGCTACTATCACGGCATCCTATGTTCACGCATACCGTGAGCTGTGGGATTCTGAACCGAAGGGAACGATCAAACAGGTGGGCGAGCTAAAGGCGGCACATTATGTCCTGCCGGAGGGGAAGTGATCTACCCTACCCTAACCCTCCCCTTCCGCCACTACTGCACGGCGGACAGGTACAAAGGGGAGGGAACCCCGAAGGAACGTCCTATTTACGTCCTTTGATCGTCCTAAAAACGTCCTATCGTCCTAAAACGTAGGACGTAAAGGGGTCTGAAACGTCCTAAATACGTCCTATATGCAGGTATAAGGCGGTATATGCTTCTGTATTTGAATCAGGTTGTGAGTCTGTCATCGCGAGCGAAGCGTGGCGATCTCCCTAAAATCAAGTGTTTGCGGGAGATTGCCACGTCGCTCCGCTCCTCGCAATGACACGGCCTTAGTCAAATACAGA
>ORJL010017501.1_pt1 | contig 12607 bp, 12 predicted proteins | sample 1779941 | NCBI WGS metagenome assembly ORJL01 (sample SAMEA104232317, study PRJEB22302) | groundwater metagenome | biome: forest; feature: aquifer; material: groundwater | place: USA | collected 2011-08-07 | depth 5.8 m
CTTCACTGGCTCGATTAGCCAGCACTTTGGGCTTAATAAGAATAAAGTTGTGTCGAGCTTCCACCTCGACCAAATCGCCCACCCCGAGCGGAACTTGCTCCCGCACGGCATAAGGAATGGTTACTTGGAATTTGGGTTTGACTTTAACTAGATTTTTCATAGATTTTACGATTTTGATTAAGTTGGAAATTACAACTTTAGTATAAGCGGCCAACCGTCAACTGTCAAGATAATTTCCTCACTATCCCCTTGTCCGCGTCCACCTCCACTTTGTCGCCATCTTTAAAAACTTTTGTAGCAGTTTCAGTGCCTAAAATACATGGTTTTTTAAGCTCTCGGGCAACAATCGCCGCGTGAGATAGCATGCCTCCGGCATCAGTCACAAAAGCTGAAGCTTTTTTCATTAATGGCAAAAATTCGGGCCTGGTCATGCCGGTAATCAAAACATCGCCCTTATTAAAAACTTTTACCTTATACGGGTCAAAAACAACCCGAACAACCCCTTTTGCTTTTCCCGAATAAGCAACAGCGCCTTTTAATTCGGCTGCCGATTCGTCTATCAAAATCTTTAAAAGATTTCCAAAATCATCTCCCGTAAATAAAGTATGTTTATTCCCTTGAAAAAGAATAGCTGTGCCAACAACGCGATTTTGTAGCTCTTTTCTTGTTGGTAATTTTTTGCGGTTGAGATACATAAAAATCTCTTCCATTGTCAGGAACTGGGCTAATTTTTCAGGATATGATTTTTGTTTGGCTATCAGTTTGGCATAGAGCCCAAAACAATTATCAACTTCATTAAAAAGATTTTCGGTTTTGATGCGGACTTCTCTTAACCTTGGCATTAATCTTTTCTGTAAATTCTCCGGTAAATAATCCGCCAACTTCTTTATTGTAAAATGGGGGGGAATATGGAAATAAAATTTTTCCTGTAAATCCAGGAGATTCTCCGGGGTAAAAAACCTGGTCTTTTTGATCTTGTTTATCGCCGCCAATAAAATCTTAGCTGTTCTTAAGGTATCATCAGCCCATTTTTCTGATAACTTTGGATCTTTAACCACCAGAGAAGCAATATATTTCCCGTACACATCCAAATCTTTTTTGGCAACATAGTTTGAACTGGCTTCTCTCTCGCAAACCAGCAGAGTTAGCTTTAAATTTTTACCAATATAAGGTTTTAAGTGAGTTGTGTACACATCATAAAGAGATGCGAATGCTACCCGCCAATTTCCTGACCAATTCTTGACCCAATCATTGGATTTTATTTCTTTAGGCAAACTCATATCTTATAAGGTCGTTATTGGCCGCGACTGCAAAATATATAACTTGCCTTTCTCCACCGCCCATTCAATATCCTGCGGATGCTTATAATGCTTCTCGATTTTGGCGCACAGTCTGGCCAGCTCCATAATCTTCGGGCCGGCTAGTTTTTGCTTGGCTTGCTTGGCCTTAGGCACCACCGCATTTTTTGTGCCCCCGCTGGCGCCTTTGGTGATTATCATTTTTTCCTGCTTGGCAATGGAAATATCCAGAATCAGCTCGTCGCGCTTATCAATGATATATGAATCAGGCGTAATCATGCCCGACACAATCGCCTCCCCCAGGCCGTAGCCGGCCTCAATAATCATTTGGTTATAGTCCTTAGTCACCGGATGCACGGTAAAACAAATTCCCGAAATTTCGGAATTGACCATTTTTTGCACCACCACGGCCACACTGACTTTAGTCTTCAATAATTTTTTCTCGTGGCGGTAAAAAATCGCTCGCGGCGTGAATAGCGATGACCAGCAGGTTTTGACGGTGTCCAACAAATTTTTATTTGTCACAAATAAATAAGTTTCCAGCTCCCCGGCCCAGGAAGCGGTTTTAGAATCCTCGGCTGTTGCACTAGAACGAACGGCCACAAACTTAGCGCCCAGATCCTGAAACGAGTTCAGGATGACGATTTGAATGTCTTTGGGTACCTTGGTTTCCTTGATGATCTCCCGAATCACCACTGACGCCCGATCAATGGAGTTGGTATCTTTGTAATTTACTTTATCAAGCTCGGCCTGAATATCATCCACAATATCCGCCTCTTCGACAAAACGATCAAAGGTACTGGCCAGCACCACAAATCCGGGTGGCACCGCCAAGCCCGCCTGCGTCATTTCGCCCAGTGAGGCACCTTTGCCGCCGGCCAAACTAACTGAGGATTTGTTGATTTTTTTGAAAGGTAAAATTAAATCTTTCATACATTTTTACGCGCTAATAAAGCAAAAGGTAAACAATAATCTTCTAATTCTTTAGGTGATATTTGATATTGTTGCCCGTCTCTAACCAAGTCAACCACCACCTCGCGCAATAAATCAGTTTCCGCATTGCCGGCCGAAGCTTGCAGCATTTCTAAAACTCTTTCGAAAGATTGCCTGGCGGCTGGACGATTGTTCTTCTCTTCCCATATCCGCGCGCGCGTAATTTCACTGCCGATATTACCCATTTTTTGCGGCCAAGACATAGCTTGCCATTTTTGTATATCCATAATCTAAACAATTAAACGCATCACAATATCTTTAATCTTTTCCCGAATAAATAGATCTTGAATCTCCATCGAGCGGTTGCCAACGCGGGGCCGAATATTTATAAGCGAAGCGAAAGCAATCAAGCTTTCATCATTATTATCCGGATAAATATTAATGCCCCACAAATTTTCCTGTTTTGAGCCATCTTCTAATAAAACAGCCTCGGCATCCGCGTGCCATTCCCCACCTAACGCCATAACGCCTTGGGCTATGTCTACTACCGCCTTAACCATATTACCAAAGCCTTCTTGAGCCAACTGGCGAATTTGTTCACGGCTGATTTTATCTTTTATAATCTTGATTTCCATATCACCAGTCTAGTCTGAAAAGCTTAAAAAATCAACATTGTTTTTTGGTTTGAAATATGATAAAATTTACCCATATGAAGCACCCTTATAACCGCCAAAAAACTTCGGCCGTCTGGGACTATGACATACAGAGTCTTAATTTTTCCAATCCCTGGGTTATGCGCTGGTACCTGGCGCGCCGCATCAATTATGCCGACTGGCGGGGACTGCGCAAAGCCGATATAAAAAAACATCTTCCGCGTCTTGATATTTCAACCGGCATGCGCCAACTACTAGCAACAACAATCCATGGAACTCACCGCATTACAACATAAAACGCTGGCGGCCATTGGGCAGAGCGATTTAGCCCGGTTTTTCTATTGGACCGGCGGCACGCTTCTCTCGTCTCACTACCTTAAACACCGAAAAAGTTTTGACCTTGACTTCTTCTCCGAGGACTTGATTGAAGCCGAGTTTGTGCTCGCCGCTGTTAATCAAATAAAAACCAGTCTGGCCCTCACCAAGGTTGAACGGCAAATCGTCCGCAACCGGCAGCAATACCAATTACACAAAGGCGGCGATCGGCTTAATCTTGAATTTGTCTACTATCCGTTTCCGCCGCTCGTGCCACCAAAACATGTAAAAGCCTGGCCAGTGGCCATAGATTCTCTAAAAGACATAGCGGTAAACAAAACGCGCGCGCTGTATGAACGCGCCGAGCCAAAAGATGTTATTGACCTGTGGTATATACACCAAAAAAATAATTGGGATATTAAAACGCTGGCGGCCCTGGCGGATAAAAAATTTGGCGTACCGATTGATTACCCAACGCTCGTCGCGCGCGCGCTGGACGCGCTGGAACGGCTTGATGACGCCAAGCCGCTCTTACCGAAAACAATTGTTATCAAAAAAATGAAAGAGGATATTGACGCGCTGTTCCGCCCCTCAGGCGTGCGCAAGCTTTCAACCCTCCTCGTCTGATATGCCGGACAAAAGTATCCCTAAAGCTTATGATTCGCAAAAGGTCGAAGATACCCTGTACAAACAGTGGGAGTCGTCCGGTCTGTTTCGACCAAGCGACCCAAATACCCGAATACATCCGAATGACCCGAATAAGAAACCCTTTTCTATCTCCATGCCGCCACCGAATGCCACGGGCACGCTGCATTTGGGCCATGCCGTGATGCTGGCTTTAGAGGACATCATGGCTCGTTATGCCCGCATGAATGGCCGACCGACTTTATGGGTGCCGGGTGTGGACCATGCTTCTATTGCCACCGAGAACAAGGTGGAAAAATTATTGCTTGAGACCAAGAAAACCACCAAACAACAACTGGGGCGGGAGAAGTTTTTGGCTGAAGTGGCCAAATTCGTGGCCCAGTCCAAATCCACCATTGAGAATCAGGTCCGGAAAATGGGCTCATCTTGCGACTGGTCGCATGAACGATACACTTTAGACGCCGGACTTTCCCGGTGTGTACAGGAAGTGTTTGTAAAAATGTTTAACGACGGCCTGATCTACCGCGGACACCGCATTGTGAACTGGTGCACGCGCTGCCAATCGACCCTCGCGGATGATGAAGTGGAATACAAAGAACAATACGGCAAATTTTACTACTTAAAATACGGCCCGGTCACCATCGGCACGGCCCGGCCGGAGACTAAAGTATTAGACAAAGTGATTGTGGTGCATCCCAATGATAAGCGCTACAAAAAATGGGTGGGCAAAACCATTGATGTGCCCTGGATTGACGGCATGGTGAAAGCAACTTTTGTGGCTGATAAGGCGGCTGACATGAAAATGGGCTCCGGAGCCATGACTATTACCCCGGCTCACAGTTTTGTTGATTTTGCCTTGGCGCAAACATATGGCTTTGAAATTAAACAAATAATCGGCCCGGATGGAAAATTGACTGCCAACGCCGGTAAATTCGCGGGCCTGGATGTTTTGCGGGCCAGAGAATCGATTGTGGCGGAATTAAAGAAAAAGGGGTTAGTGGAAAAAATTGACGCCAATTATGTCCATAATCTATCGGTCTGCTATCGCTGTGATACGCCGATTCAACCATTGGTTTCCGAGCAATGGTTTGTTGATGTAGATAAGAAAATCCCCGCTAGAAAAAAGTCGCTCAAGGAGATAGCCACACAAGCGGTTAAGTCCGGTGACATTAAAATCATTCCGGAAAGATTCAATAAGACTTACTTCCACTGGATGGCCAATCTGCACGACTGGTGCATTTCCCGCCAGATTTGGTTTGGTCACCGAATTCCGGTTTGGTATTGCTCGGGCGACGACAAACATCAATGTAAATTAGAATGCAAGGAACCGATTGTACAAACGCAACCACCCAAACAATGCCCCCACTGCGGTTCTAAAGTGTTGCAGCAAGATCCGGACACGCTCGACACCTGGTTCTCATCAGCACTCTGGACATTTTCTACTCTCCTAGACAAACCGCAAGCGAGCGACACTTTAGACTCTTGGATTAAACGCAATAAGGCCAAAGGCAAAGACTTGCAATTATTTCATCCCACCAGCGTCATGGAAACCGGCTATGATATTTTATTCTTCTGGGTGGCACGGATGATTTTAATGACTACTTATGTGGTGGGCGAAGCGCCGTTCAAGACTGTTTATTTGCATGGCCTGGTGCGCGACCAGGCCGGCCGCAAAATGTCCAAATCCCTGGGCAATGGCATAGATCCTTTGGACATGATTAAAGATTACGGGGCTGATGCCACGCGTCTGGCCCTGGTCTTGGGCACCACGCCGGGCAATGATACGCGCTTGTATGAAGAAAAAATCGCGGGGTATCGCAATTTCGTGAATAAAATCTGGAATATTGGGCGGTTTATTTTGATGAATGAAAATAATGCGGGCGTATCGCAATACGCCCCTACATTGGCGGACCAATGGATACTATCGAGGTTGCAAAACCTGATTTTTGATGTCACCGTGCATTTGGAAAAATATGAATTCTCTACCGCCGGGGAAAAAATTTATGATTTTTTGTGGCACGAACTGGCGGACTGGTACGTGGAAATTTCGAAAGGCCAGGATCATACGTTGGCCCCGCAGATTCTGCTGGAAGCCATTAAATTATTGCATCCCTTCACGCCGTTCATGACCGAACATATTTTTCAATTGCTTAAACAATCGGGGCTGGTTCAATCTAATGACAAATTCCTAGCCGTGGCCGCTTGGCCTAAAATAGAGACGCGAGGTATCGCGTCTCTACAAAAACAAAACAAAAAAATCGAAAATGATTTTGGCATTATTCAACAACTAATCACAACCCTGCGCGACTTGCGCTCACAACATAATCTCCCCTATGCGGAAAAACTGGACGCGGCCATTACCACGGAAAAATATAAAAAACTGATTCAATCCCAGGAACTGGTGATTGAACAACTGACAAAAATCCGCATCCAAGTTTTACCCGCCAAACCGGCCAATCCAGCCGAACATATCCGCGCCCATACCGCTAATTTTGATGTCTATCTTAAACTCCCGCAAGCGGCGATTGGCAAGCAGGAGAAACGAATGGATAAAGAGCGGGCCAATCTGGAACAATATGTAAAATCACTCGAAGCCAAACTGGCTAATAAAAACTTTGTGAAAAATGCACCCACTGAAGTGGTAAGTAAAGAAAAATTGAAACTGAAAGAAGCGCAATCACGTTTAGACCGTCATTCCGAACTTGTTTCGGAATCTAGCAAGTATAAACACAGATCCTGAAACAAGTTCAGGATGACACAATAAAAAAATCCGCCGCCTGAACTATCCAGCGGCGGATTTTGTATTTCATGGAACATCGTGGGTAACCTCAAGTTTACCGTAGCTGGCCGACACTAAATTCCCTTTCATCTTGGTGGAAATCTTCCATGATACGACTACACCACCGAATGTGGAAATGTTCTCCAATCATCACGGCCAAAATGACTATCAACAAGAGAAACGCCAAAAATCCCGAGGCGACTATCGATACCAACGAAGCTTCTTTCTGATCGGGTTCCATACTTCCTCCTTTGGCTTATTTAAGGAAAAAAACAAAATCTGGCTCACCCACTAACAACCGATTTTAAGTATTAAATGTACGCCCTCCATCTACCTTCGTTCTACCCCTAAAAACAATATTTGTCAATCTATTCCGCTACGCGGAAGACCTCGTCCACCGAAGTGATACCATCTAACGCCTTTAGAATCCCATCCTGCACCATGGTAATCATGCCCTCGGCCTGGGCCGCGGTTTTAACGTCGTTTTCCGCCACATTGCCGACTAAAATCAATTTTTCAATATCCGCGGTCATAGTAAAAATTTCATAAATCCCGATGCGGCCCTTAAAACCAGATTGATGGCAGGCCCCACAGCCCTTACCGTGATAAAACGTTAATTCCCGGGTCCGGTCCACGGCATAACCGGAATTTTTGGGTATGGAATCAATGATCGGCCCGACGCGCGCCAAAGTGGCGGTATCCAGTTCAATCACCTCTTTACACTCTTGGCAAATTTTCCGCACTAAGCGTTGGCCAATGACCGCATTCACGGCCGGGGCCAGTAAAAACGGTTTCACGCCCATGGCTAAGAAGCGCGGAATCGCGCCAGCCGCGTCATTGGTATGCAGAGTGGAGAGCACTAGATGGCCGGTCAAGGCCGCGTTAATGGCCGTGTCCGCGGTTTCCAAGTCCCGGATTTCACCGACCATGACTACATCCGGATCCTGGCGCAAAATCGAGCGCAAGCCCTTGGCAAAGGTGTAATCTTTGCCCGGATCCACCTGGCTTTGGTTGACGCCGGTTAATTTGTATTCCACCGGATCTTCCAGGGTGATTATTTTTGTTTCCTGGTCATTAAGTTTATTCAAAATCGCGTATAAGGTGGTGGTCTTGCCTGAACCCGTCGGGCCGGTAGTCAGAATCATGCCATTGGGCCGCTCCACCTCGCGTTTTAAATCATTAAATGATTTGCCGCGAATGCCTAAATCTTCAAACTGCAAACCCACGGCTGAAGACCGCAACAAACGCATAACCACGCTCTCACCCCAGGATGTGGGCAGCATGGAAACACGGATATCTAATTTATCGTCGGGTAGTTCAATGGAAATCCGGCCGTCTTGCGGTTTGTCGGTGATATTGATTTTTAAATGCGACAATAATTTAAGGCGGGCGATTACCTGCTCCCACATGTTTCGATCCAGTTCCGCCATGTCATGCAGCACCCCATCCAGGCGAAAACGCAATTTAATGCCCGGCTCTTCGGCTTCAATATGGATATCCGACACATTGGCCTTGATGCCGGCCGCCAAAATAATGGTAATCACGTCAGTCAAAGGAATTTTGCCTAGTTTTTCCCCCAACTTGGATAAATCCTCAACATCAGCCTTAAACTTGTCTAAATCCTCAGCCGTAATGCTGACGGCCTTGGCGATTTTTGATTTTTTGGGAATTTTATCATACTCCGCCAGGGCTTTTTTAAAACTAAATTCCGAGATCAGATACAGCGCCCCATGGGCGTTGTTGGCTTTAGTTAATTCTTCCAGCTTGGCCACCACGGCCTCGCTCGGCGTTACCGCGGCCAGGCGCAATTCGCCTTCAGCCAGCAAAAATACCACGGCCTGCAAAGCTTCCATCTCCGGCCGGGTCAAAAGCGGCAAAGCCTCGCGGTCAATCAGGGCTTTGGTAAAATCCATATAAGGCAAACCTAAAGCCCCGGCCTGGGCCGCCACTTCTTTTTCTTTTTCCAGGCGGTCAATCTCCACCATTTTCTCGCCCAGTTTCTCCTCAACGCTAATATTGTTCGGGTCAATTTTGGCCGGCGCTTGCGCGCCGCTGTGGGATATTAAATCTTCAATTGATGGGTTGTCGTGGGACATATTATCCATTATACAACCTTTGGCGGATAAACATAACATCCTGCCGGGTTTTTTCCTCGTTATCCATGTCGCGCTTGATTTTGCCGTACGCGTGCATGGCTGTGGTATGGTCGCGGTCGCCCAGTTCTTTGCCAATCGTCGGGTAGGAGGCGTCCAGTTCTTCGCGCATTAAAAACATGGTAATCTGGCGCGGCACGACCAATTCTTTGCGGCGCGATTGGCCGGTCAATTCATCCAAGGTGATATCAAAATATTCCGACACCACTTTCAATAACTCGCGGCTGGTGATGCCGCCCCGCTTCTGACTCATGGTAATCGAAGCCACGACTTCTTTGACTACCTCTAAACTCGGCGCCACGTTCTTTAATTCGCAGGAAGCCAGTAATTTATTTAAAGCCCCTTCCAGTTCGCGCACATTGCTCTGCACATTGACGGCTAAATAGCGCAAAACGTCGTCAGCTAACCCAATGCCCCGGTCCTGGCTTTTGGACTGCAGAATCGCCATGCGGGTTTCCAGATCCGGGTTGGAAATATCCACGATCATGCCCCATTCAAAACGCGAGGTTAAGCGCTCTTCCAGCGCCGGAATGGCCTTGGGCGGCCGGTCAGACGTTAAAATAATCTGCCGCTCAATATCGCGCAGGGCGTTAAAAGTATGGAAAAACTCCTCCTGCGTGCCGTCTTTGCCGGCAATAAACTGGATATCATCCACCAGTAGCAAGTCCGTTGTCCGGTATTTATTTTTGAACTTATCCATGGTGCCGCTTTTCAAAGCCCCTACAAAATCATTGGTGAACTGTTCACTCGTGATGTAGATCATTTTAAAATTCGGGTTCGTGAGGAGCAGTTCATTGCCCACGGCCTGCATTAGATGCGTTTTGCCTAAGCCCACGCCGCCATACAAAAACAAGGGATTATATTTTGTCCCCGGTTCTTTGGCCACGCGCACCGACGCCGCGTAAGCCAGTTCATTGCCCTTGCCCACCACAAAATTGGAAAATACGTAGCGCGGATTCAGGCCGGCTGTGGGCGCGGCATATTGGCTGGCTGTTACCGCGGCTACCCTCTCCGGCGCTATCCGGCCGGCGGCAAAGGCGCTGTCCACCGGCGCGGGATGGATGGCGTCAATCTTTTTTCCGGTATCAACCCGGTATTCTACTTCCCGAATCTGGTTGTCAGTGATATTTTGCAGAACCTGAATAATGGATTTATGGTATTTATTCTCGAGCCAGGCCTTGGTGAAATTATTCGGCACCGCCACCACCACGCGCGTTTCCACCCAGTCGATTACAAAAGTATTGCGAAACCAGGTCGTAAAATGCACCTTGCTGATAAGAAGCTCCAGTTCCCCCAAAGTGGCCTGCCAGAGTTGTTCATTGGTCATACCTTTTTTCTTTTTTTGTTCTAGCGCTTAGTAATATACCATATATGTATATAACACAAAATTATCCACGTGTATACAAGGTGGGGGCAAACTGGGTAAAACCCAGAATAATCAATAACCAATTTCCAATCACCAAGAAAACACCAAATCCTAATTTTTTTTGGTGATTGATTATTGATGTTTGGTTATTTTAATATATCCCTTGCCAAATCAAGAGTTTTTCACTATACTACGAGATATTACATTTAACCTTATAGTTACACCTTTATGTCAGTTCAACCAAAACGCCGGACCAGTTCGCAAAAAAAGCGGCGCGCCTCGCATTTTGCTTTGACAAAAATGAACTTGGCCACCTGCCAAGATTGTGGCACTAAAGTTTTACCGCACCGGCTTTGCCCGAAATGCGGCAGCTACCACAAAGGCCCGTCCGCCAAGTCAGCTTAAGGTTTTTCGACCCCTTTATATGTCCAATCGCCATTTAGCCCGCACCGTGGCCATGCAAAGCCTCTATGAATGGGACTTTCGCGGCCCGGCCAACCATGAGCTCTTAAATATCGTTAAACGGAATTTTCTTAATTTGGCGCCGGGTCTGGCGGACCAGTCGTTTGTGATTAACCTGGCGCGCGGCATCGCCGAGCACCAGCCTGACATTGACCGGACGATTACCACCTACGCGCCGGAATGGCCCCTGGAACAAATCACCACCATCGATCGCAATGTCTTGCGCATCGGCATTTATGAATTGACCATTGACGCGGCCATCCCCCCGAAAGTGGCCATAAACGAGGCCATTGAACTGGCTAAAACCTTTGGCGGCGCCTCCTCCGGCAAGTTCGTCAACGGCGTGCTGGGCAGTATTTATAAGGATATGGTTAAGGAGAATCATCCGAAGATACAGAATGAACAAGTACATATAAAACCTGCGCCCGATGAACAAAAGCAATAGATTACTTATTTAACATTAGAATAAAGATACAAGAAAGAAGATAGTCTGTTTTCCCGACGCCGGGGAGGGAACCCTTATACAGTGAAACAAAGATGAATAAGGGGCCTCTCCCTGGCGTCGAGGCGACACTGTATCTTGTCTCTTGTGTCTTGTATCTTTTCCTCCTATGCAAGACATCTCCGGCCTCGAGAAAATTATTAGCCTTAAATTCAAAGAACCAAAGCTGCTGCAACAAGCCCTGGTCCACCGCTCGTATCTGAACGAAAATCCTAATTTTGAACTGGACCACAACGAACGTCTGGAATTTTTGGGCGACGCGGTGCTGGAACTGATCGTCACCGAGCATCTTTACAACACCTACCCCAACCCCGAAGGCGAACTGACCAACTGGCGCGCCTCATTGGTTAATGCCAATAATTTAGCCATCGTGGGCAAGGATTTAGGCCTGGAAAATTATCTCTATCTTTCCAAGGGCGAGGGCAAAGATAAAAATACCAAAGCCCGCGGCTATATTTTAGCCAATACCATTGAATCCTTGATTGGCGCCATTTATCTGGACCAGGGCTATTTGGCGGCCAGCGGCTTTGTCCATAAATATATTTTAGAAAAACTCCCCTACATTTTAGAGCACAAGCTCTATCTGGACGCCAAAACCAAGTTCTAGGAAGCGGCCCAGGAAAAAATCGGCATCACGCCCACTTACAGCGTAAGCCATGAAACCGGGCCGGACCACAACAAATCTTTCACTGTGGCTGTCCATATCGGCGGCGACCAGATCGCCGAAGGCCAGGGCACCTCCAAACAAGAGGCCGAAACCGCGGCCGCCGAGGCGGGACTGCAGGCTAAGGGCTGGGACTAAAATAGAGAATAGACAAATAGCCGCAAATAATCTAGTATCGAAGTAGGTTTATACCTAGAGCTAATCCATGGGGGATTAGCTCTTGCTCGTTGAAAACCCAACTCCCACGCGAAGGAGGATCGTGCAATGAGTAAGAACACCATGTTCGACAAGGTGTGGGATCGCCACACCGTCCGTGTTCTGCCTAATGGGCAGACCCAGCTCCTGATCGGGCTCCACCTCATTCACGAGGTGACGAGTCCACAGGCATTTCCCATGTTGCGAGAGCGTGGTCTCAATGTCCGCTTCCCGCAACGCACCTTCGCTACCGTGGACCACATCGTGCCCACGTCTGTCGAAGGTCGCAAGCGTCCATTCCTGGACGTGATCGCCGACGAAATGTTGTCGGAGATCGAGAAGAACTGCCGAGAGTTCGGCATTACCTTCTTCGGTCTCGACAACGAAAGTCAAGGGATCGTCCACGTCATCGGTCCGGAACTGGGACTCACCCAGCCTGGCATGACCATCGCCTGCGGAGACAGCCACACGTCCACGCACGGCGCCTTCGGTTCCATCGCCTTCGGCATCGGCACCACCCAGGTCGCCAACGTCCTGGCCAGCCAGTGCCTCTTGGTTCAGAAGCCGAAGGTTCGGCAGATCAAGGTCAACGGAGAACTCACGCCCGGTGTGTATGCCAAGGACATCATCCTGGCGATCATC
>ORJL011711260.1_pt1 | contig 12606 bp, 15 predicted proteins | sample 1779941 | NCBI WGS metagenome assembly ORJL01 (sample SAMEA104232317, study PRJEB22302) | groundwater metagenome | biome: forest; feature: aquifer; material: groundwater | place: USA | collected 2011-08-07 | depth 5.8 m
GCATCCAGCAAGGAAATGGAGCCCCGAAGGGGCGATAGAAGGCGCGTTCTGTCGCCCCTTCGGGGCTCCGTTCCGGGCTCTGCCCGGCCGTTCCAGGGCCTTCGGCCCTGGCTACATTCTTACGGCCCCTTCGGGGCCTGCTCCCGCAGAAGCCGACCCGCCTAACTTGACGGCAATGCCGCTCAGTGCGAGGCTCCCTCGCCCCCGCCCGCCGTGTACTCCGCCGTCACCGTGCTCGAGGGGACGTCGACGTGGTACCAGCCGAGCGTCGCCGTGTGCCCCTCGCCAGCCCCGTCATCGGGGACCTCCTCGAAGACGTGCACGACCCAGCCGTCGGAGTGCTTGCCGCACACCTCGATGCGGGGCTTCCCGCCCGTGTGCGGGCTCCTGCCGTCGGTTCCGGTGAAGAACCGCCGCCACTCAGCGACCTCAGGCCTCGCCTCGACGAGCTGCACGGCCGTCTCGCGCTCGCTCGTCGAGCTCATCGTCACGCCCGACGGTGCGCTCCGGTCGCCCTGGATTCGCGGTGCCGTCCCCGACGGGGACGACGGGAGGCAGGCTCCCGATCAGGTGGAGCGGAACAACCCCGACTTGCATCCGCTGGCGGCGAGCACGATGACTATCGCCATCGCGCCCTGCGCGAGTCGCATCCGCACCCTCCCAGCCCCGGCGAATCCTCTACACGGAATATCGGCAGGACCAGGAAGTCTCCGGAGCGGATTGACGAATTCGAGCCTTGCGCCTTACATGCTCATTGCGCATTGAGGCTTGCGAATTCGCCGCACTACTTGAACTCTGGCACCGCCTCTGCCTTCTCGACGTCCACCCGGTACCAGTTGAACGTCCCGATGTGCGCCTCGTACTTGCTCGTCCCCGGTACCTCGTCGTACGCGTGCACCAGCCACTTCTTTGCGCCCGTCCCCTCGGCCGTGACCCTCGCCGTCGCACCCGTCCGCGCCAGCCACGATGCGACCTCGGGCCGCGCCTTCACTAGCGCAATCGCCTTGTCCGCCTCGCTGTTGGTGTCCGCCGTCGCCTTGTCCGCCTCGGACATGAAAAGGCGGTCCACCGCCCGGATCCCCGTGTGGCTGCAGCCGATGGCCACCACGCCGAGCAGCGCGAGGGCGACGATCGCGGACGTGAACCGATGCTTCATCCAGACCTCCGACATCCAGCCCGGATCATCGTCCGGAGCGGAGGCGGATCTGCCGGCCTACTGCTCGAACAGGCGGCGGCGGCGAGCGGCGTCGAGGCCGAGGACGCGCAGTGGAGGCGCCCCTCCCGTGACGCGCGCCCGGTCGCCGAACCCGAGCGCAAAGGAGTGGTGCGCTCCGTCGACGTAGACCATACCCTGCCACATCTTCGAGTGGAGGACCATCTCGAAGCCGGTCGACAGCACGCCGTGCAGGAGACGCGGCCGCTCGCTCCCCTGGATGAACGGCTCCCGGACCCAGTACTGCATTCTCCGCGAGCGGATCGGCAGCATCTTTCCCCCCGCGGAGAAGATCCCCCCCGTCGCCCCCGCCGCCGTCGCGACCCAGAGCCCCGAGCTGCGCTGCTCCTCCTCTCGCCCGTCGATGCGGAGGATGTACCGCGAGGTCGCCGCAGGGTTGCGATGGGCGTAGAGGACCTCGTTCAGGACCCAGACCCTGTGCCCCGCCGCCTCCAGCAGCAGCCGCGCGACCGGCGTCTCGGGGAGGTCCCCCTCCAGGTGCCGCGCGAGGCAGTCCCGCACCGTCCGATGGTCCGCCCCGCAGAACAGGCCAAGGCTCGTCCCCGGCGCCGAGTTCACGCCCAGCAGCGGGATCCCCGAGAGGTGCCTCGCCACCTCCAGGATCGTCCCGTCGCCGCCGATCGTCACCACGAGGTCGACGTCGCGGATCGGGCCGACGTTCGCGCGATAGACGAACTGCGCGCGGCAGCCGAGCCGCTCGATCGCCTCGTGGATCGCCTCGATCGTCCTCTCGTGAAGCTCGTGGCTCCGCCGCATCTTCGCGACCGTGACGCTCCGCTCGCGCAGCAGGCGCAGCAGCTTCGGGTCGCGCCGCTCCTTCGCGTAGATCTGGAAGGTGCTCTTCTTGTAGGCGACGAGGACGTTCACGGGCGGGAAGGATCCGCGAAAGGGGATGGGGAATCAACCGAAACTACCCGATCTGGACGAGGAGGACCCCCGCGAGCACCACGGCCCCGCCGGCGACGAGCGGCGCAGGGAGCGGCTCGTGGAAGCAGACCCACGCGATCAGCCCCGCGAGGATCGGCTGGAGGCAGGTGAAGACCGCCACCCGTCCGCTCTCGATCCGCGACAGCGCCCAGCAGTGGCCGAGGTAGGCGAACACCGTCGCGAAGAGCGACATGTACCCGAGGGCAAGCCATCCGCGTGGAGTCACCGATCTCCACTCGAACGAGATGGCGCCGGGCAGGAGCGGGAGGAACAGGAGACTGGCGACGATGTAGCAACCCGCCATCGTCACGAGCGGGCCGAACCCGGAGACGGCGCGCTTCGCGAGCACGGTGTAGGAGGAGAAGGCGCAGACGGCGAGGAAGGTGATCCCGTCCCCTACGAGGTAACCCGCGGAGAGGTTTTCCCGCACCGCGGGGACCTCGACGACGGCGACCCCGGCGAACGCGAGGGCGATTCCGACCCACTTGCGCGGCGAGAGGCGCTCGCGCAGGAAGCGGTGGGCGAGCAGGGCGACCACGGCGGGGATCAGCGCGACGACGATCGCCGATCGCGCGGCCGTGGTCCTCCCGAGTCCCTCGATGAAGAGGAGTTGGTTCGCGACGATGCCGAGGGCCGCCAGCGGGACGATGGCCCGCAGCCCCTTCCACGAGAAGATCGCCTCCTTCACGCGGCGTCCCCCGACGGTCGTGTAGACGACGGTCGCGACGGCGACCCGGAGGAGCGTGAGGGGGATCGAAGGGACCTGATCCCGGGCGAACTTCGCGACGGGGAAGTTCACGGCCCAGACGAGCGTGACGAACGAGAGCATCACGAGCGGGGCCGCGCTCCCCGTCCGGGTCCCCGCCCCCGCCGACGTCGTCTCGAGGCCGACTCGCATCTTCGCCTGGATTCTCAAGAGACGGAGACTCTGGCAACGAGGTCGGGACCTGTCGCAGCGCCCCGAAGGGGCGCGAGAATGTAGCCCAGGCCGAAGGCCTGGGGAACAGCGCTGAGCCGGTCTCGGAGCCCCGAAGGGGCGCCAGAACGCGCCCTCTGTCGCCCCTCCGGGGCTCCGGCCACCTCTCGCACCAGATCCAGGGCCTGACGGCCCTGGCTGCATTCTCGCGGCCCCTTCGGGGCCTGACGGATGAGGGCCCGACTACGTTGCTAGAGTGTCAAGAAGCGGCGCATTATACTGCGGCCCCATCGAGGCCGCCACCCCAGGAGGGAACCATGCGCCTTCTCGCCACCGTCACGCTCCTCCTCGCCCTCGCTTCCGTGCGCGCGCGCGCGGACGAGGTCGACGAGTTCCTCGCAGAGCTCGACGGCCGCTACTACACCCCCGCGAACCACGGCGCGCAGTCCCTCACGTGCCGTGCCGACGTGCTCGGCCTGAAGGAGGGCGGCGCAGACGAAGCGAAGATCACGCTCTACTGGCAGGCGCCCGACGGGAAAGCGGCGCGGATCGAGGGGGCGCCGAAGGATTGGCAGGAGTACATCAAGGAGATGGAGGCCGACGCTCAGGAGGAAGTCGACCTCGTCGTCCCGCCCACGTGGTCGCAGTGGGCCTCCTCCTACGACGTGAAGATGTCCGAGGACGGCGACAAGACGAAGCTCGAGGCGACGCCGAAGGCCGACTCCCGCGAGGCGAAGAAGGGCGTGAAGGCGTGGGTCCTGTGGTTCGACGGCGACCTCAAGCTCGCGAGGCGCGAGAGGCGGCTGGAGGGCTCTTCGACGCGGTACGAGGAGACCTGGAAGGAGACCGACGGAAAGGAGTTCTACCTCGACACCGTCACCGAGTCGTTGATCGACGGTGAGGGGAAGGAGTCCGGCTCCCACGTGCGGACCTACACCTGGCAGAAGCAGGGCGACCTGCTGCTGCTCGTGAACGAGAAAGACGGCGGCGGGATCAAGGAGCACAAGGACGAGACGAACTTCCTCGACTACCGGATCAACCCCGAGATCGACGCGGCGATTTTCGGCGGGAAATAGCCGCTACCAGGGGATCTGCTCCTCGCCGCCGCGGAGGTTCGCGACGCGGGCGAGGACGAACAGCAGGTCCGACAGGCGGTTGACGTAGACGACGACGATCGGCGGAATCGGCGTCGTCGAGGCGAGCGCGGTGATCTTCCGCTCGGCGCGTCGCGCGACGCACCTCGCGAGGTGGAGGAGCGCCCCCGCCTTCGTCCCGCACGGCAGGATGAACCCCTTGAGCGGCGGGAGCTGCGCGTCGAAGCGGTCCATCGCCTGCTCGAACTCTCGGACCCGCTCCTCGGTGATGAGCGTCTTCTCCTTCTTCGCCGCGCGCTCTGCGTGCTTCGGGTCGGCGAGCTGCGCCCCGACGGCGAAGAGGTCCCGCTGGATGGAGGTCAGGATCGAGGCGAGCTCTGCGTCCTCCACGAACGCCCTCGCCGCGCCGATCGCGGCGTTCGCCTCGTCGACCTCGCCATAGGCATCCACGCGGGCGTCATGCTTCGGCACGCGCGTCCCGTCGAACAGCCCCGTTTCTCCCGCGTCTCCCGTCTTTGTGTAGATCTTCACTGCGCTCCCCCCGTCCGCCCTCGAATCGTCTCCCGGACCTGCCCAGGACGCTCGATCCCGATCAGCTTCACCCGCGCCCCGTCGCTCCCGCACAGCACGAGGTCGCCGACGTCCGCGAGCCGCTGCGGAAGGGTCTGTACGAGGACGACCTCCCCGACGTGCGCGAGCTCCATCTCGCGGAGTCTTCGCACGAGGAACCCCTCCTCGACGAACACGCGCCTCGACGTCAGCGAGTACCTCACGGCCATCTTCCGCGCCACGACCTCGCACGCGAGGTACACGGTCGGCCCGAGCACCAGCATCCCCGCGCCCCACCCCGCCATCGGCCTCCACGTCAGAAGCGCCGCGACGAGGATCCCCGCGCTCCAGAGCGACCAAAGCACGATCGGCGTGACGAAGGCTCGTACGCTCGGCGCCCCGCGCCACAGCTCGACCTCCCCCTCGCCCGCGGGCGCGTACGTCGCGAGCGGCAGGCCGCACGAGTTGCAATAGCGACTCCCCTCGGGGGTCGCGCGCCGGCACCTTGGGCAGTCCATGGGGCCCTCCTAGAGTTGGCCTCTCAGGACTAGACGGCCCCCGGCGCCGGATCCCTCACGCGTGGCGGATGCTCTCCGTCCACACGGTGCGCCTCTCGACCCGTTCGAGGACGACCTCGTGCCCGAGCCCCACCGCCGTCGGCACCGCGATCGTCCCGTCCGCGCGCGCCACGACCGGCGGCTCGATGATGTCCTCCTGCCAGTACCGGTCGCTCCCCGAGATGTCCCCCGGCAGGACGAACCCCGGCAGGCTCGCGATCGCGATGTTGTGGCACCGCCCGACGCCGCTTTCCAGGAGCCCTCCGCACCAGACCGGCACGCCGCGATCGACGCAGTGGTCGTGGATCTCGATCGCGTTCGCCGGCCCCCCGACCCGCGCCGGCTTGATGTTGATGATCTTGCACGCGCCGAGCGAGATCGCCTTCTCCGCGTCCGCGGGCTTCTTGATGCTCTCGTCGAGGCAGATCGGCGTCTCGATCACCCTTGCGAGCGCCGCGTGGTCGGTCAGGTCGTCGTGGTCGAGCGGCTGCTCGAGCATCGTCAGGCCGAAGCGGTCCATCCCCTTCAGCGTCTCCGCGTCGGCGAGCGTGTACGCCGCGTTCGCGTCGGCCATCAGCGGGAGCTGTGGGAACTTCGAGCGGATCCTCTCCAGGATCCCCACGTCCCACCCCGGCTTCACCTTCACCTTGACGCGCCGGTACCCTCGCGAGGCGAACGCGCCGATCCGCTCGAGGAGCGCCTCCACCGTGTCCTCGATCCCGAGCGAGACGCCCGCCTCGATCGACTCCCGCGTCCCTCCGTACATGCGCGAGAGCGGCTCGTCCTGCGCGCGCGCGAACCAGTCCCACAGGGCCATCTCGAGCCCCGCCTTCGCGATCGAGTGGCCGCGGATGCGGCGCGCGACCCGCGCGAGGTCGTTCGCGGACTTGAAGTCGACCTCGAGCGCCCACGGCACGAGGAAGTCCTTGAGCGCGTGCAGGCACGTCTGCACGTCCTCCGCGGAGTAGAACGGCCCCGCCCCGGCGGCGCACTCCCCCCAGCCGCGGATCCCGCCGCTGTCGACGGCGACGAGGACCACCTCTTGCGAGTAGACGCGGCTGAAGCTGGTCTCGAAGTGGTGGAGGAGGGGGAGCCTGAGGTGCCGCAGCTCGACCTGTTCCAGCTTCATCGGCTCGTCTTCTTCCGCTTCGGGGAGGGCTCCTTCGCGAGGAGGTAGAAGCTCCTGCGGAGGTCCCCCTCCTGGCCCGTGACGAAGCCGGTCACGGCGTAGCCCCGCTTGAAGTAGATCTGGAAGACCGCGCGGGTCTTCGCGCGCCAGTCCTTCGCGAGCGCGAGGTCGGCGCCCTTGATCGCCTGGATGCTCGGCGGGATCTCGACGAGGAGGCGCGGCTCGCGCTTCGAGAGGTCGGGCTCGAGGCAGTGGAGGAGCCCCATCGCGTCGACGTTTGTCTCGTTCGCGCGCGGCAGCGAGGCCGCCTCCGCGAGCGAAGGCGTCTCGCTCTTCTTTCCGCGCGCCAGGCGCTCGACGCGGTCGGAGGCGATCTCCCAGTCGACGACGAAGCGGTCGGTGTCGACGCCGCGGTTGAGGTGGCTGGTGCTCTCGCCGTACAGGTCGACGAGGTACTCTCGCGCGGTGGCGCCGAGCTTCTCCATGTTGAAGTAGGCGTTCAGGCTCTGGAGCGGGTCGAACGTCCACCGGGCGCGGTCGAACCCCTCCTTGTGGCACCAGCGCCGCTGCTCCCACTTGAGCGAGGCGCCGATCGACTGGTCGCGGTGCGAGGGGAGGACGGCGAGCATCCGCGAGCAGTGGTACGCCTTCTTGTTCGCCCACCCCGTGAAGCCGAAGCAGAAGCCGACCATCCGGTCCTCGTCGAACGCGCCGAGGACGAGGCCTCCGTTGTGCGAGATGGAGATCAGCTCGTTGGAGGGGATGACCTCGCGGTCCTCGAACGCCCAGACGCGGCGCTGGATCTCCTCGCAAAGGCGGAATTCGGGGACGACGGTGAGCCTTCGGCAGGTGGTCATCGCGGCGAATGGTACAGGCGCGGAAGGGCGCCTTCAAGGAAACGGGCATGGTTCAGATCGGGGTCACAGATTCTCCCCGTTCGTAATCGTAGTCGTAATCGTTCAGGCCAAAACGACTACGATTACGATTACGAGCGCCGTGAATCGGTGTCCCCGAAAAACGCCATCGGTTGAACCACGCCAGGAAACGCCACGGCCAGGTCGCACCTCGCTCCATCGCCCCTCTTGGAGTTGGAGTCGATTGGAGTTGGAGGTTGAAGTTGGAGTTGAGGCCCCGCAGGGTCTCTGCTACTCTCCGTACATGCCAGCCAGACGGCTCAAGATCATCTTGAACCCGATTTCGGGGGCAGGGAAGGGGAGGGCGTACGGGCCGGTCGTCGCAGCGGAGCTGCGGCGGCGTGGGCACTTCGTCGACATCCTGGAGACGCGGCGGCGCGGCGACGCGCGGAGGTGGGCGGGCGAGGTCGCGGGCTGGGACGGCATCGTCGTGATCGGCGGCGACGGGACGGTGAACGAGGTCGTCAACGGCCTCCCTGGCGGCGCGGAGGTGCCGATCGCGGTCCTGCCGCTCGGCACCGGGAACGTCCTCGCGAAGGAGCTGAAGCTCGCGCGCCGGCCCGAGGGGGTCGTGAAGCTCGTCGAGGACTGGAACGTCCACTGGATGGACTGCGGGAGGATCGACTCCGGCCCCGTGGGCGACGAGGCGAAGATCCGCCGCTTCTTGATGATGGTCGGGTCGGGGTTCGACGCGGAGATCCTCCACCGCCACCACGTGCGGCGCGGGCGGATGACGCAGTTCACCTACTTCATCTGGGGGTTCTCGACGGTCTTCGACTACGTCGCGCCGCGGATCGTCGTGGAGGTGGACGGGCGCGTCGTCGAAGAGAGGGCGACGTTCGTCGTCGCGAGCAACGTCCGCGAGTACGGCGGGCCGCTCGTCTTCACGCAGCATGCGCGGCACGACGATGGTCTGCTCGACGTGATGTGGTTCCGAGGACGCTTCGCGCGGGACGTCTTCCGCATCCTGTGGGCGGGGATGATGCGGCATGCGCTCGAGATCGGCGACACGGGGTACGCGACGGGAAAGCGCGTTGTCCTCTCGAGCACCGACCGCGCGCCGCTGCAGGTCGACGGCGACCCGCACGGATTCTGCCCCGTCGAGCTGGGGATCGACCCCGCGGCGATCCCCGTCCTCGTTCCGGCGCGAGAGTGATTTCGAGGGAGGTGACCGATGTACTTCTGGCGCTACGTCCTCTTCATGGTCCCGATCGTCGCGTGCCTGGTCATCCCGATCGGCTACGGGCGGGAGCCGAAGGACTTCTATGACCTGGGCGGCGTGCTGATCATGGTCATCGGGCTCGTCTGCCTCTCCTACGGCACCTTTGGCCCGCGCGACCTCTCGAAGGGGATCTCCGTCGCGTTCGGGAAGATCGAGACGGCGTCCCCCGATGAGGTCCACCTTGCGGGCACCGTCGTCGCCGCCGCGATGCGGTATGCCGTCGGCCTCGGGCTCCTCGCGTTCCTCTTGAATGCGATCGGGCGCGTCACCCGTGAGCCCTCCGACGATTTCTTCTACCGGAATTCGCACCCCGCCTCCACGGAGGTCCTCCGCGCAGGCCACCCGCTCGTCTCGTTGCTGTACTCGGTGCTCTTCCTCGAGGTCCTGCTCGCGCCGCTCCACTTCCGCATCTTGCGGCACCGCGGCCCCGGCGCCTCGCCGCCCCCGACGGCGCTCACGATGCTCCTCCTCGTGCTCGGTGCGACCTTCGCGCTGAAGGGGCTTTCGTAGGCGTCTGGTCCGACTGCAGCGGATTTGGTACGATCCCGGTCATGTTGAGCTTCGCGGAGAAATGGAAGCGGATCGGGGCGTTCAAGGAGCAGGAGCGCATCAAGTGGATGCGCACGACCTCCCTCCGGGACAAGCTCCGCCTCCTGGCTACGCTCCTCTCCGATCCCTGGCCCGTCCCTCCTGCCTCGGAGCCGGTCGGTCCATACTCCTACGAGAAGAGGATGGAGGTCGCACGCCGTGCCCGAGAAAGACGTGCCCGTCGCGGAGGTCCTCGCCGCCGCCGCTAGGTGGCTGGAGGCCGCGCAGGTGCAATACGCGCTGGTCGGTGGACTCGTGATCGGCGCCTGGGCAGAGCCCCGAGTCACGGCAGACGTGGATGTGATCGTCGCCGCGACCGGGGATCGCGTGGAGGAAGCCCTGGCGCAGGCCAAGCCGCTGGGCTTCAAGTTCGAGAAGACAAGGAAGGCCGCACAGCTCCGCAGGCAGGGGATGTGCCGCCTCTTCTACGGAAACCGCCACTTCGACGTCGTCTGCGGCACCTCCGCCGTGGAGATCCGAGCCATCGAGCGGGCCGTGCCCGTGCGGCTCCTCGGCCAGGATGTTCGCGTGGTCACCGCCGAGGATCTCATCCTCTTCAAGCTGCTTGCCGCGCGTCCCCAGGACCTCGTCGACGTCCAACGCGTCTTCCAGGCCCAGCGAGGCCGCCTTGACAAGGAGTACATGCGCGGCGTCGCCCGGCAGATGGCGCGGGACCTCTTCCGCAGCGACATCGTCAAGCGGCTCGAGGAGCACCTCTCCGAACGTTGACCCGCGCGGGGGGTCAGAAAAGCTCTCGCTGCTTCGGCGCGGCCTTTGCGATCCGCTCCAGGTCGGGGAACGCCTTTCGCAGAGCGTCGGGCACCAGGACCGGCCCCTTCGTCATCTTCGCCCTGAGCTGCAGCGCGTTCGCGGGCCCCTGTCCGCGGAAGTGGTTGTTCGCGATGACGTAGGTGTTCTCCGCCTCGCGCATCAGCACGCTGATCCGCGAGACCCACTCGTCGAGCTCCTTCTCCGAGTAGTAGTAGTCGTATCGCGCGTCGCGCCCCTCCTCAGCGAACCAGTTCTTCGCGTTCCGCCCGTGAAACCTCACGTACCCGACCGGCCCCGTCGCGTGGGCGCTCGGTCCGATGCACTGCTTGAGCTGCGGCTGGTCGATGTTGCAGAAATTCAGCCTCATCTCCCGCATCCGCTCCAGCACGCCCGGCTGCTCCCATGTCGAGTGCCTGACCTCGACGACGAGCGGGTAGTCCTCGAACGCCTTCGCGAGGCCTTCGAGCCACTCTCGCTCGTCCCCGCCGTTCCTGAATGACCACGGGAACTGGAGCAGCAGCGCGCCGAGCCTCCCCGACTCCGCCAGCGGGTGGAGCGCCGCTCGGAAGAGGGCGACCTCCTTCTTCGCGATCGCCGTCCCGCGCTCGTGCGTGAACCGCTGCCACAGCTTCGCGGTGAATCGGAACCGCTCGACGCCGCGGACGACCGAGACCCAGTTCCGCACCGTCTGTGGCTCGGGGACGCGGTAGAACGAGGAGTTGACCTCGACGCAGTCGAAGTGCTCGGCGATGAATTCGAGCGGCTTCCAGCGCGCGGGGCGCTCGGCGGGGTAGACGATCCCCTCCCAATCGGGGTAGGACCACCCCGCGGGGCCGATGTAGAGATTGTCGATGGGGATCGTCATCGCTGGAACGCGCCGAAGGGCGCCAGTATACTCCGCCGCGTGATCGTCCGCGCGGGAATCGACGAGGCAGGCCTGGGTCCCGTCCTGGGGCCGCTGACGGTGGGCTGCGTGGCGTTCCGCGTCCCCGCCGCAGGGACCGACCTCTGGAAGGCGCTCTCGGAGGCGATCTCCCCGACGCACGACCGCGAGCGGATCGTCGTCTGCGATTCGAAGAGGCTCTTCTCGCAGGACAAGGGGGTCGCGCCGCTCGAGCGGTCGCTCTTCCCGTTCCTGGGCGTCGAGAAGGGGACCTCGCTCGCCGCGCTCCTCGAGGTGCTCTCTGTACCGGGCCGCGAGGACCTCGCGCGGTACCCGTGGTACCAGTCGCCTCCACTGACCGAAGTCCGGCTGCCGCTCGCGGCCGACCCCGAGGAGATCGCCGAGCTGTCCGCGCTGCTCGCGAAGACGATGCGCGACGCGAAGGTCGCGTTCCTCGGCGCCCGGGCGCGCGCCTCGGAGGGGCACGCCTACGACGCGGGGAGCCGCGAGTGGGAGGGGCGCTTCGGGTACCTCTCCTGGCTCGTGAGCGGCCTCCTCGCGGAGACGGCCTCCGCGAACCCGTCGGCGGATCTGCGCGTCCTCGCGGGAAAGCAGGGGATGCGGGTGCAGTACGAGGCGGCGTTGCGGCGCGCGTTCCCCGGGGCGTTCCTGTGGGTGCGCGACGAGCGGCCCGATCGCAGCGAGTACGAGGTCGCGCGCGAGGGGGCGCCGGTGCGGATCGCGTTCCTGCGCGACGGCGAGGACGCCTCGTTCGAAATTGCGCTCGCGTCGCTCGTCGCGAAGTACCTGCGCGAGGCGCTCATGTCGCGATTTCGCGCGTGGTGGGTGGAGAAGGCGCCTGACGTCGCGGAGACCGCCGGCTACGGTCTCGACGGCAAGCGGTTCCTCGCGGAGGTGACGCCGCGCCTGGCGGCGCTCGGCCTCGCGCGCGAATCGGTGGAGCGCCTGCGATGAAGAAGGGGATCACGCTTGCGGTCATCCCCGCGCGAGGCGGGTCGAAGCGGCTGAAGAAGAAGAACATTCGCCGCGTCCTCCAGGGGCCATTGCTCAAATACACGCTGGACGCAGCCGAAGATTCGGACCTCGTAGATGAGGCGATCGTTTCATCCGACTCCCCCGAGATCGCCAAGATTGCGAGGCAGTGCGGGGGCCAGGTCCTCTTCGAGAGACCGTCTGAGCTAGCCACGGATACGGCAAGCAACTATGACGTGTTGCGGCATGCTGTGGGTTGGTGGGAGGAGAACCGAGGCCCCGTCGATGTCGCGGTTCTGCTTCAGCCGACGTCACCGCTCAGGTCCGCAGAAGACATCGACGAGTGCATCAGGTTGTTCAAGCGCGCCAAACCGGATGCGGTCGTCTCAGTCGCTCCTGCGAGCCCGCCGCCTTGGTGGGTGGTCACCCTCGACTCGGAAAACCGGCCGAAGGCCGTCGTCGAACGGAAGGACCAGTTTCGGACTCGGAAGCAGGACCTACCGGACACGTATGTGCCGAATGGCGCAGTCTATGTGCTGAAGCGCAATTTCCTCATGGCGGGGCACACCGCATTCGAAGGGGATACGCGCTGCTTCGTGATGCCTCGCGAGCGATCGATTGACGTGGATGAGGAAACCGACCTGATCCTCGTCCGAGAACTGCTGCGGCGCGGCCGTCGATCGCGCCCGTAGCGACGGGCCGACCGTCGCGCGACACCGTGTGTCGCGCGATGGGCGGGGCTGTCCCGCGGAGCCCGCCCCGCAGGGCGGGCGGAGCGGCCCGCAGGGCGGATTATTCATGAAGGCCCGCGGGCCTTCATGAATAATCC
>ORJL010788715.1_pt1 | contig 12605 bp, 11 predicted proteins | sample 1779941 | NCBI WGS metagenome assembly ORJL01 (sample SAMEA104232317, study PRJEB22302) | groundwater metagenome | biome: forest; feature: aquifer; material: groundwater | place: USA | collected 2011-08-07 | depth 5.8 m
ACACGGACATCCTATTTTACGCCAAATTCCGCCGCTTTTTCGCATTCATGGCAATAGGGCTGGCGCTCGTCCTTATCGGCACGCTTTTGCGCATGTTCGACTCGGTTGACAAATACATCGAGGAGCGGGGCAAGAAGCAGGCGATGGAGGAGCGCTACCGCCAGCGCGTGCAGACAGGAAAGCCGGAAAAGAACTGGGTTAAATACATTAAGTATGAAAAATGAGCGCATGGCAGCAAAATCCGAAGCCTACGCGCACGTCAATTCTGCCTGGAAGGGCGCATGCAAGGTAATTCTCGGCCAAGAAGTCGGCGAGCTGTCGGATTTCGAGCCCTGGCTTTTGCGCTACCTCTATCTTATCAAGCATGCCAAATCCTCGCTCTCAGGAAAAGACCTCACCATAACAGGGAGGGATTTTGCGCCAGGCTCGCGCTTCATCCGCTACGATGAAGTTGACTTTTCAAAAAAATTCTCCCCTTTAAGCATAAATGACGTCAAGGACATCGATTCCATAGCTTCTGCCGTTTCCGAGCGCGCGGTTTACACCACAAACGTAGTGCTTGGCAAGTCAAGTTTTGTCGAGGGCAGCGGCAATGTCACGGACGGCAATTTCATCTACAACTGCGAGCTTGTGGTGCGCTCGAAATATTCGGGCTGCGCCATCATGCTTGAAGGCTCTGAGTACTGCTTCGGCAATCTAGGCGCGCGCGAATGCAGCTTTGCCATCAACACCATGGGCGGCAAGATAGTGCGCTGCTTCGAATGCCCTTCGGCTGAAGAGATTTCCGACTGCTATTACGGGGGCAGCCTGCGGAACTGCACCGACTGCATGTTCTGCTTTGGCGTGGAAAACGGCAGGCACATGGTAGGCAACATTGCCCTGCCAAAAGAGAAATATTTTGCGTTAAAACTCAAGCTGCTTTCCGAAATTGCCCAGAAGCTGAAAAAAGACAAGAAAATATTCTCCCTTTTTGACATAATCGAAAAAGCCCGAGTTTATCCTCATGAATTTAAATCTTCAGATATGCCAAAAATAAGCTCTTCCAGTTTTGACATTTCCCCAATCAATGACGCATTCTCAAAGACTACTGAAATTGTTTTTGGCAAGCCGCTTTCCACCCTTGCCTCGTATTCTTCCCTTCTGCAAAAGCACGTGCCGAGAAACATCTACTTCTCCTCTCCTTTCTCAGGCGCCCAGGTAATCATTGCAGGCTACCGCACCAACATTCCTGCATTGCACAAGCTGGATGGGCGGATGCTTCCAGAAGAAGAAGTCCGGGCAGTGGGGAAAAAATCAATTCCAGCCTCAGATGTTGAAAAAATCAAAGTTGACCTGGATGCTCTTGTTTCCATCCTCCACCCAATAGCGTATTCCGATCTGAATAAAATATTCGGCGAAATCACCAATGTCTCAAATTCCGCGGTGCTTCGCGATTCTGCGGACTGCTATGAAGGTTCTGCTTACATTTTCTCAAAGCGCTGCTCGCATTGCTTCTGGCCGCTTGATTCTGAAAACCTCTTCGGCTGCTATGCCACCTTCAAATCCTCCTTCTGCATAAACAGCCATTATTCCGAGAGGCTTGCGCGCTGTTTCGAGGTGGACGGCTGCAAAGACTGCTCTGACGGCTATTTCCTGCACAACTGCGAAAACGTGCGCAATTCGATGTTCTGCTTCAATTCGAAAAACCTTGCAAATGCAATTGGCAATTCTCCGCTTGCCCCGGAACAATACAAAAAAATAAAATCATCAATAATTTCGCAAATCGCCTCAGAACTTGAGAAAAACAAGGACATCAAATACGACATTTACAACATCGGCGCCATCAGGAATTAAGCCATCGGCAACTATCGAATCCCATGCCACTTCATTCTATTGCGCTTTTATTCTTTTTGCCCATTCTATTTCCGGTGGATTTATGCCTAAAATAGTATTTACAATGGATAATCTGACAGTGGAAGTGCCTGCCGGCACCAAACTCGTTGACATAGCGGAGCAAAAGGGCGCATCGGTGAATTTCTCGTGCAAGGAAGGCGTGTGCCTCACCTGCCTTTGCAACGTGCTGAAGGGGATGGAAAACCTCAACGAAAAAACCGAGAATGAAAAAAGCACGCTTGAGGCATTCGGGGCGCAGCCAAACCAGCGGCTGGCATGCCAGGTAGTAGTAAATGGCGACTGCGAAATCGAGGCAGTCGGATAAATTTGTTCATGCCATGCTGAATGAAAATCCGATATTTACTGGTGCTATTCTCTGATTTAATTGCCTAATCTGCTCTGGTCTGTGTTCCGTGTAATCTGTCTTTAGCATGTCAACCGCCATCTGGACAAGCCTCGACGGCCTCCCTCCTCTCAATATGCATCTTCCTTCATATGAAAATTCAGGCCCTCCTTTAAGGCTCGTAATAATGCTGGCCTTGCCTCCTACATTTCCAAGATTTATCCAAATGTCGGCAGGGGAGAAGGAGATCGCGTGCATTTCGCTTTTTTCGTTTCCTATCTCAATCAAAGCCACGCGCAAAGAGTGTTTCAGTGCATACCTAAAAAGCCATGAGGATGCGTTTCTTACACTGCTTCCATTTCTTATTGATTTAATCTCAAGCTCGCTTACTATGAAATCCGGCCTGAATCCGCCGCCGTGCCTTGCAGGCTTTCCTGTAATTGCGTTGTCCGCATCACGCAGGCTGTACACTATTTTCGCCTGCATGTGCAGTGCGGTCGACTTTGATACAAATCCACGTCCATCATTGAGAACCAGCAGGACCTTTTTGGCTTCGTTCGTGGGGAATGATTGTATGTGCATGTTTTCAATTTTGTTGCCAAATATATAAAAATGTATTTATGTGCCTTCCTTCCACTCATTTGCATACCCAACTTGTTCTGCAGTGGGCTTATCCAGTGCAATCCCCTGTGATTTCAGGAGCAATGCCGCAGTGCTGTCATCTATTTCTTTCGGCACGTCCATCACGCCTGCTTTCAAGCCATTGCCCTTTGATTTGGCAACAAGCTCGGCACACAGTGCCTGAATAGCAAATGAGCCGTCCATAATCTCAATCGGGTGCCCCTGCCCTGAAGGCCGCGCCAGGTTCACAAGCCTCCCTTCTGAAAGCAGGTAAAGCGTCCTTCCATCCTTGAGGTGATAGCCGACAATGTTGTCTTTCAATTCCTCCACTTTCACGCTCATGCTGCGCAGTGCAGGCTCGTCGATTTCCACGTTGAAGTGGCCGGAATTGGCCATTATGGCGCCATCTGGCATAAGGTCGAAATGTTCTTTCCGAATCACGCCCTTGTTTCCAGTGGCAGTGACAAACACGTGCCCCTCTTTTGCCGCCCTCTTGTGGTCCATCACGCGGTAGCCGTCATAAAGCGCGCAAAGCGCCCGGTTCTGCCCGCTTTCATGGGGGCCGAGAGTGCCTTCCACTTCAACCACAATGACGTTTGCGCCCATTCCTTTCATGCGCGAGGCAATGCCCCTGCCGCACCAGCCATAGCCGTATACGACTACGGTCTTGCCTGCCATGACCTTGTTGGTGCATCTCATTATGGCTTCAGTTACCGACTGCGCTGTGCCAAACTGGTTGTCAAGGAGGAATTTGGAATACGCATTGTTCACCGCGAAAATCGGCAGTTTCAGCGCGCCGTCCTTTTCCATTGCGCGCAGGCGCACTATGCCAGTTGTGGTTTCTTCGCAGCCGCCATATACTCCCTTGAGCTGCTCTTTGCGCTTTTCATGCAGCATCATCACCAAGTCGCAGCCGTCGTCAACTACGATGTGCGGCTTGGCGTCAAGCACCTGCTCCAGGCACCAATAGTATTCGTCGTTTGTTTCCCCGGTCCATGCAAACACTTCGATTGCCTTGGAAGGGTGCGCAGCCATTGCAGCTGCAACCGTATCGTCCGTAGTAAGGGGATTGCATGATGCGGCATATACTTTCGCCCCTCCCCTTGCAAGCGTCTCAAGCAGTATTCCGGTTTTCTTCTCCAAATGCAGCGCCACTGAAATTGTTATGCCTTCAAACGGCTTCTCTTTCTCAAACCGTTCCCCAATGAGCTTCAAGGCCGGCATATTCCTTCTTGCCCACTCAAGCTCCTTTGCGCCTGCATCAGCTAAACCCGGATTTTTCACCTTGCTCATAAGTATGCCTCGTTATTATTTATGAAACATCAGCTTTTAATCCTTGATTTTCACCATAAAACCCTAGGCAAGGTGGGATTATGCCGGCATACGATGTATTGGCAGTCGGAACGCCCGTTATAGACGTTTTCTCGCAGTGTGATGACTCCTTCATTGCTGCGCACAATTTGGTAAAAGGCTCCACCAATTTCATGCCCCGCGAAGCACTGGACTCATTAGAATCAGAGCTTGGCAACAAAGTATTCCTCCGCTACCCAGGCGACAACGGGCGCAATGTGTGCGAAACCGTTGCGAGGCTTGGGGGCAAGGCAGCTTATGCCGGCAAAGTGGGCCAAGACGCAGACAGCCTGATGTTTGAAAAATCCCTAACCAGCAACGGGGCGGAGTGCTTTTTTGACCGCAAAGCCAAAGCCACGGGCAAAATACTTTGCATGATAACAGGCGAGGCCGAGCGCACCTTTGCCGCGGATTTGGCAGAAAGCGAGGATTTTGCCATGGAAAAGCTTTTCGGCTTTGAAGGCACGAAATTCGTATTTTCCACCACAATCACGCTCCTTTCCCGAAATAAAATCGGCAAGGCAACGCACACGCTGTTCCTGCGCGCCCGGGCGCGCAAGATGAAAACCGTGCTATCGCTTGAATCCCCCAAAATGATACATGAAAGGCGCATGGATGTCAAGGAGCTCATGCGCGAATCCGACATAGTGTTCATGAACGAAGAGGAAAGGGCTTCGCTTGGCGTGTCGCATAATTTCCTCTCTCACCTAGGCTCCATGGTATTCCTGAAAAATGGCGCTCACGGCTCCACAGTTTACGAGCATGGCAAAAAGCCGGTGCTCATTCCAGTCCAGAGGGTTTCCCGCGTAGTTGATACTACCGGCGCAGGGGATGCGTTTGCCGCAGGCGTGCTTTACGGCCTATCGCATGGCCTTAGCCCGACTGAAGCCGCAAAAATAGGGGCAAAAACAGGCGCCGCCACAGTTACTTTGTTTGGCGCAAGCCTGCCGCACGACTTTCCAGTCGGCTAGCCCTTCTTTTTCTTTGCGTAATGCTCAAGCAGCATGTCAACGTCTGTATCTGGTTCCTCCCCGCCGCCTAACGCCTTCCTTTTGCCCCAAAGGGCAAATTGCAAGGCCCATTCCATAACCACAAGGCCGAGGAAAATTGGCACGTAGTGCACCGATGCTTTGCCGAATGCCGCCCATTTTTCCGTCAAGGCTTGCTCTGTGACAAAATACGGGTCCGCAATTGCAATGGCAAGGATGGTCCAGGGAAGGGTTTTTGCAATGTCTACCGCGATGTCCTCGCTGTAATACGCGCAAATCCTAGTCGCGGCAACAATCGCGATTGCAATCGCTATGGCATTTTCCGCACTTATTGATTTTGACAATGCAACAATGAAAAGGGCCAGGGCGATAACCCAAACGAGCGCAATGACTGGAAATGCCACCGTGTACTGGAGGAAATGCGTCGCTTTGTCAATAGTGCTTGAGCGTTTGCTGTCATTGGACAGCGTGGTGTAGACTTCCCTCAATTTGAATATTTCCTTCTTTGAAAGCTTCAGGTACATGGCGCCGCTGAAAATCGAAAAAACCGTAAAAATCAGGCTCAACGCCACCACGCGCATCCCAAAAGTGCCGAAAACCCCCTCGCCTTGCAGGTATACCCTGGCAATTTCAGATGTCAGATATCCCGACATTCCCATGGCCAAGCCTAGCCCGGCAACGTTTTTAATTCCGCTCCGCATATTCATCATGCCGAGTTGGCAGGGGCCCCTTTCTTTCTTGCGAAGACAATCAACGGCTCCAGCCGTTGGTGCCCCCAAGGCGCAAAGCGCCTTGAGGGAAGAAAGGCCCCCGGGTTCAAAGAAAGAAGCCTTTTTCTCGGATGAATCTTTATAATTCCCGCATGCCTAATTCCCATGCCGAGTTGGCAGAACCTGGTATCGCGCCAGACTTGAGAAGCCCCTTTCTTTCTTTTCGGTGCGCATCGACTGCGGTCGATGGCACCCCCAACGCCGATGGCGTTGAGGGAAAAGAAAGAAAGGCCCTTGGGTTCACAATCATCGACCTTCGGTCGATGGTGCCCCGAACGCGGTTCGCCGCGTTCAGGGAAGAAAGAAAACCTAAGTAGGCATTTTTCCAATCAAGAAATCTGGTGCCCTTCGGGGCTTAGGGGTTCAAATCCCCTACTCGGCGTCGGCTTCGCCTCCGCCTCATAGGTCAAAAGCCTTCGGCTTTTGTCCGCCCAACCTGCGCCCATCTGCTGACGGGCTTACGCCAACCGCTTCGCGGTTGACTGTTCGGTTGAGCGTCCCCTCCTCGGCGACTCTTTTTCTTCCAGCCTTTGATTTTTCCATTTTCGGCAAGCCGGGGTTTTAACCTTAGCCGCAGGTTTCTTCCCATGATTTCCATAGTCAAATCAGGCGAGCGCTTCCACCTACAGGAAGGCTGGCTTTCCACCTATTGGCATTTTTCCTTCGGCCACTACCGAGATCCGAATAACATGGGCTGGGGAGTGCTGCGCGTGCTTAACGACGACACAATTGCGCCTGGCGGGGAATTCCCGATGCATCCGCACGCGAATTTCGAAATAATCACGGTAGTGCTGGAAGGCGAAATCCAGCACCGCGACAGCGCAGGCAACTCCGGAACCACGAAACAGGATGAAGTGCAGGCAATGACTGTCGGAAAAGGCGTTTTCCATTCCGAAAAAAACAGCGGCAAGCAGCCCCTCAAGCTCCTCCAGATATGGATTGAGCCTGAAAAGAAAGGGCTTCCGCCTTCATGGGCGCAGGCAAAATTTTCAAGGCATGATTTCGAAGGCAAATTCTGCCCCCTGGTTTCGGGCAAAGTCAAGGCCCCGTTGAAAATCCACCAGGCCGCGACTATTTATCGGTGCAATCTTGCAAAGGGGAAAAAGCTTGAGTTTTCCCCATCCGGTGAATTCTCCTACATATTCGTAATTTCAGGCGAACTTGGCCTCAATGGCAATGCGCTAACAACCGGGGATTCTGCAAAAATAAAAAATGAGAAAAAACTCTCCTTTTCCACATCCGATACTGCCGATTTCCTGCTTTTCGACCTTCCCTGAGCCTATTTTTGCATTACAGCCATTATTTTTGCCAGCATGCCTTCGTCAAACAAGCTTGCGCTTGTCAGGATAAGGGGCAGCTGCGAAGACTCTTTCATGCTAGTTGTAACGCACTCTATTGTTCCCGTTGCCATAGCTTCTCCATATGATGCAGACACTTGCGTATTCCTTGCAGATTCGCATGTCACTTCCGCATTGACGGTAGCAGTTTCCCCTGCCCCGAGTGCCTTTACCGGGAATTTCCCCGTTGTCTCTCCAACCGAGACTGTTAATTCTCCTGCCGGCCTTGCAACATTGTTATTCCGTATGGTGAAGACAATATTGCCAGCCTGGCCAGGCACAAGGTTTGGCTTGCTCATGATTATGGTAAGGTTGGTCTGGTTTGTGGTGTCGTTGATGCAATCGCACTGACCTATCGTCCACCCTGCAGGTGGTGGTTTTATTCCGCAGTGCGAACCATCAGGGCAGATGCCGCCGCAGGAAAGGGTGATGTTCGAGTAGCGGCACAAGGTGTCGAATGACATTAATCTTGTGTTTATCCATTCCGAGCAGTTTGTTTCATTCCTAAATTCTTGATTTGTTCCGTCCTGCAAGCAATATCTTTTATAAGAAGTGGCATTGCACACCCGGACGATATAAGAGAAATTGATGCTCAATTTTTCCTCATATTTTTGGCTGCCTGAAACATTCCATGCACTCCAGTTGGTGCAGTTTTTGTTTTTCACGTTGCTTTGGCAAGTGCAGGTTGGGCTGCAAGAATAATTTGCGCCTAATGTTTTATTGCAGTCGTCCTGGCAAACCAGCGAGCCATTAGATGTACTTCCTGAGCAGCAGTCGGTGCAAGTGAAATTCATTTTATTAGATGTGTCAAACTCATCATGCGGAGCAAACCAAGGACCTGTTCCGTTGTAACAGATAACGTATGCTTCGTGGGTTCCGCATCCATAATATGTATCACTAGTTGCATCATACTTGCTGTAAACGTCAAATAAGTTAAAAGTGGGCGTCGTGCACGAGGTTTGTTGTCCATCAACTATTATGCAACAATTCGGATTAGTCCAATTTTTAGGAACATTTGAAAATACATAATGTTCGGAAGCGAAGCTGGTATTCAGATCGCCTTTGCTGCAGTTCGTTATATTAAAATCAATTACCGGCTTGGTTCTTTGCACGCACATGCATTGGCTACTGCACGTATATCCGCTTCCAAGCTTTGAAGAGCAGTCGTCCTGGCATATCTGCCCGGATGCGTTCCCCAAGCCAGATGCGCAGCTTACATTGATTGTCGGGCACATCAAATAATTTATTTCAGACCTTGCAATTTGCGTCGGGTCTTCGTCATTAACGCAAATAACGTTAACAATGTGTTGCCCAAGCGGCTTGAATTCCGGCTCAACGAGGCTTTTTCCACTACCTACTGCGGGTTCGCGCATCGTATAAAAGAGCTTGCCATCTACGTATGCGCTGCAAGTGTACTTTTTCCAGCTTGGAGGCACTTTCTCCAGCCAGAAACTGACAGTAGCAACCGTATCGCCTGGGTTGTAAGGCTTCGTTGGTCCGGTGCAATTGGAAAGTATTTTTATTGCCGGCACAGGTGCAAGGTTCAGACACGTGCAGTTCCCTCCGCATTTCCAGTTTGCCCCAAGAGTGGCGTTGCAGTTGTCTATGCACGCATATCCGGGCGTTAGCAAGCCTCGGCTTACTGTGGTGTCAGCGCAGTTAAGGGAACAGGCAAAATCCCCAATTGTTGTTTGAAGCACATGGCTTGGGTTGGCTTTATCCGTGCATTTCACTTGGTAGCTGTGCCTTCCAGGCGCAATATTTTGCAGCTTAACTTGCGGGATTGACATCTGCCCTGCATTTACTGCAACTGTTTTCTCAACTTTTCCATCAACCATTATGTCACAGGAATAATCCGCAGAAACAGGCACAGGGTATATCCCAAAGTCCACCCCTGCGCTGCCATTGTTCAGGCAAGTTGCAGGGAATAGCACTATTTCATCAGTTTGGTTTTTCTCGCACTTGCACCTGGCAGCATTGCACTGGTAATCATTGCCAAGCGCAGCCTTGCAATTGTCATAGCAGAATTGCGAGGAATTCGGAATTATTCCGGCCGAGCAGTCCAGGGCGGACATTTCAATGGGCGTTATTTTTGGCGTGCAGCGGCAGTCCTTGTTGCAGCTCCAGGAAGACTGGTTGGTGTTCAGCCTGCTGCAGTCATCAGTGCAAACTCCGGCTCCAGGATACCAGTTGCCACTTGAGCAGCTCACGCTTGTCAGGTTGCTTTGAACACAGACACAGTTTGCATTGCAGGAATATCCGTCCCCAAATGCCCGTGCGCAGTTATCCACGCATTGCATTCCGGATTTCCAGTCTCCAATTGAACAGTTGGTGGAATTTTTTGTCCAATTTGAGATTTCCCCGCACGAGTATTTGCCGGAAGAAGTGAGCTTTGTTTGGGTGCCTCCATCCCCTTCGTAATACGTGCAAAACACATCTACATTGTGCGTTCCAGGCGAGGTGAACAAGTCATTGAGAATAGATACTAACGTGGTGAAACCATTGCCTATTGGATATGGCGGGGCTGGGGTGCTGAACAGCTGTTTGCCCGCAAGTTTTCCGTCTATATATGTTTCGCAATCGAATGCCCCACTATACGAAGCTGGCTTGAACCAGTAGTGCAGGAATACATTTTTGCCATAGTTGGTCATTACCGGGCAGTCTGCGCCTTGGAAAGAGAAGTCAGGCTGTTCCTGCAGGCTGATTAAGCCTTTTCCTTCTTCCAGTATGCATATCCCAAACAAGCAGAATGAATGGGCGGCAGGGAGCATTACAAGGAGTGCAAAGATGCTCAAAATCATAATGTTCCAAATTTTCATCTACCCACCCCCTAACACGATGTTCCGCCGCTTAAAACTACGCCGCCCCCGCACTTTATCTGGCACCCATATATTGCCGTCAATACGGACGGGGCTATTACTGCAATAAGTATCCCGAACATTGCCCCAACCACCATTGCCGTAGCCCAGGTGGTCGCCCTCGCGCGTGTTTCCGCCCCCATTATCTGCCCGGAGGCATATACTACTGCTCCGCCAATTATCATCAGCATCGACACTACTGGAAGCATGTCCTTCAATGTGGCGCACATGTCGCTTACCGCATTCTTCACACCTGCAAGCCCGCTCGTCTGCAATGCGTATGCGCTTGAGAAAAGAAGAAAGCCTGCAATTGATGCGATTATCGCCCATCGAGCCACGGCCTGAAAGCGGAGCTAGTCCTTTTATTGGTTTCGCAAAATCCTCCACGAGGATAGCAATAGCCCCCTGCGAGATTGTCGGTGCGCCTGCCCTCGCAGGCTTACGCCAACCTTCGGTTGGCTGCAGTCACTTCGTTCCTGCCGAGCACGTCCAACTGCTTCGCAGTTGTCCGTTGACCTCGTGACCTGATAGCCCCCTATGGGATTGTCGGCGCCCTGCTGTGCGCCGAGCACGTCCAAACCTTGCGGTTTGAAGATTGAACCCATGGTTAAGCCCCCTACGAGATTTGAACTCGTGGCCTCCTGTTCTCTCGAAGAAGGGCAAATTCCCTTCTTTTTCCAAGAAAGCTTTTTCTTCGGGAAGAAAAAGGTTTCATACGAGACAGGCGCTCTACCGCTGAGCTAAAGGGGCGCAAGGTAATCTCTGGCTGCTAATATTATATTAGCTTATTTGGAGGGTCTTTCGAACGCCATACGCGAGTATAAGTGCCGTCCAACACGAAAAAACTCAAAGCCAGCATCTACGTCTGGTAAGTTTTTTCCTTTAACGTCAAGCGTATAAGCTTTGCCTTCCTGTTTACAAGCGGTGGTGCGATGAGGGGCAAATTCTCGCTTTTTGTAGCAATTTTACTATTTTCAGGGATATTTTTTGCGGCAAAATTCGAGCCCAACTGGCATGGAAAGGTGCGCGTGCTTGCGCACGGGGATGTTTCAAATTTGCTCGAGAAGGGCTGCAAGGAACGGCCTCTTGAACTGCGCACGGCAAAAGCATTGGAATGCCCCCCAAACACGAATTTTGAAGGCGCGGATGTAACAGACGACCCGGAAGTGTTTGCAATGGATTCCGGCGCCAACACGCAAATAAGGGCAAACTTGGTGTGGGGCGGCCCCAATTACACTGGCTACACCGGCGCAGGCTCGGTGGTTGCTGTCCTTGACACGGGAATAAACTACAACCACCCCGAGTTATCCTCTTCTTATGTTGGCGGCAAGGATTTTGTCAACAACGACATGGATCCGATGGATGACAACGGGCACGGCACCCATGTTGCAGGCCTGATAACTGCGGATGGCGCAGTTGCACGTGCAAAAGGCGTTGCCCCGGATGCCTCAATTCTGGCAGGCAAAGTGCTTAGCGCATCAGGCTCAGGCTCATTCAGCAACATAATTGCGGCAATTTACTGGGCTGCCGACAATGCAGATGTCGATGTTATCAGCATGAGTTTAGGCACAAGCAGGACATTCAAGACTTCCAACTGCGACAGCTACATTCCCGACCTAACCACTGCGATAAACTACGCAGTCAGCAAGGGCAAGGCGGTTGTTGTTGCAGCAGGAAATTCGAAAACCGGCGTGTCTTCGCCCGGCTGCGTAAGCGGCACGATAACGGTTGGCGCAGTGAACAGCGCAGACTCAATAGCTTCATGGTCAGGCAGGGGATTTGCGATGAAAGACCACGGCGTAGTTGCCCCTGGAGTATCGCTTTACTCAGCTTATCTTGGCACATCCTATGCCACCATGAGCGGCACTTCGATGGCAACTCCGGTGGTAAGTGGCACAATCGCCCTTATGAAGCAGAAAAACCCGGGTCTCAGCGTTGCCCAAATCAAAAACATTCTTTGGACAACGTCAGTGGACAAGGGCAGTGCAGGCTATGACACCACATACGGGCATGGCAGGGTAGACGCATATTCGGCAGTCGGGGCAAGCTAATCTTTCCCATTTTTTCTTTCTTTTCCCCTACCTTTCAGGCTGCCCGAGTTCGAATTTGCGCGGCTTTTTCGCGCCTTCCACGCATTATTCAAAACCGATTTAAATCTCAAGCCTACGCCAATGGGTATTCCTTATGTTGATGCGGTATACTTCGGGAGCCGGAATCTTGTTTTTGACGCTCCAGCATGCGTGCATGAAAACGCCATGCGACACTGCCACAATTGTTTTTCCAGGGTATTTTTTCTTTGCATGCATTAGGAATTTCCTTGCGCGATGGCAAATTGCCGCCCAGCTTTCGCCCCCTGGCACCCTCACCATGTATGTGGAAACCGTGCCGTCGTCATAAAAAAAATATTGCGGGTGAGACTGCATTAACTTGAAATAATTATTTCCGGTCCAATCCCCGCAGCCCTG
>ORJL010063922.1_pt1 | contig 12604 bp, 15 predicted proteins | sample 1779941 | NCBI WGS metagenome assembly ORJL01 (sample SAMEA104232317, study PRJEB22302) | groundwater metagenome | biome: forest; feature: aquifer; material: groundwater | place: USA | collected 2011-08-07 | depth 5.8 m
GTTTCAATCTACACATTGTTTCTTTCGAGCAACTTTCTTTTCACCTCCTTTCAAATGAAAGTTGCATATTTACGACTTGTATTAAAGAGAGAAGAGAGAAACAAGAATGTAGGCAGTTTATGCTTTAAATATCTTTTTATTTTTCGTAATACCCTGTGCTCTTGGCACAGGGACGCTCAGTCCGTTGGGTCTGGGGTCTTGCCCCAGGGTTAATACCCGTTTATTGATGATTTTTTATAGAAAAATAGGGAATGTTAAGTTTGATTATGGACTTAACACAATAAGCACATTTATATACCCCTAAATATCACTAATTTCAGACATATCAGATTTAGCGAAAATCTAATTCTAATTTGTTGGTAATATACGGAGGACAAATACACCATGGGAAGATTCGGCGACGGCGGAGGTTCCAGGGGAGGCGGATTCAGAAGAAGCTTTTCCAGCGAACCAAGAGAAATGCACAAAGCTGTTTGCTCTGAATGCAAGAAGGAATGCGAAGTTCCATTCAAGCCAACAGAAGGCAAGCCAGTTTTTTGTAAAGAGTGCTATGCAAAGAGAAAGCCAAGATTCGATTCTTTTTAGGATTGAATAGGACTTTTTTAGCATAAACATATATTTTATTTTTATTTTTTTAAGTTTTAAGATTGAGAAGGCGAAAATGGGCGGATTAGAGTGATAATATTACTTCTTAGCAAGTTTCCATAGCAGGTTAAAGTAATTCTTATATGAATCTGCCAGATTTTTATCAATAATCCTAATTGCAAAGGGATATTCTTTATACCAAAATAGTATAGCAATTCTATCTCCATAGATATAATTTGAAGCAGGAGAGCTATAGCTCTCTCCCAAATATTTTACTTTGGTATACTTCATTTTTTCAAATTCTTTTCCCCTGACAAGCCCTTGTTTAGTGCTAACCATCAGAACATTTAGTAAAATCTTATGTTTTTGTCTTTCTTTTTCCCAAGAGTATACATAGTCCCCCATAATCTCTGGTCCTTTTCCAGGAACATTAAATGCGTACCATTCACACTTCAGCCGCAATATTTCGCTTAAAATTGTTTTAATCCCTTCTTTTCCTTCTAAAATCTCTACTTTTGGCTTTTTTAGTGAGCTATTCTTTAATGCTAAAAGCTCGGGCAATAGTCTCTTAAATCCGAGCTCTTTTTGCTTTAAGCGATCTAAGATTCTTTCTGGCTCAATCGGCTGGTAATAACGAACATTGTTCTTTATCACATAGGAAACGACTCCTTCTTTTTCTAGTTTGTCCAATATGAAGTAAAGAAGACTTCTGTTTATTCCTGTTTCTTTTGAAATAGCAGACACTGTTGAAACTCCCCCCCTTAAAAGCGAAAGATAAATCTTAACCTCTTTTTCATTTAATCCTGTCTGAGATAAATCTTTTAGTTCCATTAGGAATAGAATAACTATCTATTTATAAATCTTGTTGTCAATTTTTTGCAACAAGTTCTTTTATATCCAGACACACCACATTTAGCAAATAAAACGGTATAATTAAGATGTCTGGAAGGATATATGAATTCGAAGTAGGCATAGAATCAGCACCCTCGCCCCGTAATACTGCCCATATGCTGATAATGAGGCAGGTAATAACCCCACTTAGCGGAGGCTTTCACGAGGATTATCGTGGCAACGACTTTAGAGAACTGTTAAGAGTTTTAGACAGCCGGTTGGAAATAGTTTCTTCTGATGCAGATGGCTTAAACCACCATATGATATTCGTAAGGAAAATAGGAAGACTCAGCAAAAACCGAAGGCAAAAAATTGATGAAGTTGAGATAAAACATCGCCAAAGGATAGAAGAGAAAGTAAGACAGTATAACCGAGAGGTTGGGGAAAGGTACAAAGACCCTGCTTTTAGAGCTCAGCAAGAATATTTACAGATAAGCATCGCTACGGGAGGTTTCACTCGACCGTATAGAATCAAGCCAGAATGGTGGTAAATACGCCAACCTTTAACTCACCCTAGACAAACGTCAAACAAACACATTTATAAACCTCCTAAAATATCAGAATATACCGAAACGTAATAACAAAATATTATAGATAAGGTTGGAGAAAAATATCGTTAGATACTTTTTCTCATAAACAAATATGCTCGATGCTGATTAAGCATCAAGAATATAATGGAAAATTTCAGAAAGTTAGGAATACACGAGAAAATTTTAAAAGTTCTAGCGGAGCTTAAATTCACCAAGCCGAGCGAAATTCAGGAAAAAGCAATTCCCCTAGTTATACAGGGAAAGGACGTAATCGGAGGAAGCGCAACAGGTTCAGGCAAGACTTTAGTGTTCGCAGCAGGAATAATTGATAAAGTAGAGCCGGGAAAGGGAGTTCAGGCATTAATTCTCGAGCCAACCCGAGAGCTAGCAGAACAGGTAAACAAAGCGCTAAGAAACTTCTCAAAGCATCACTCACTGAACACAGAAGCAATCTATGGAGGCGTGTCAATGGAGCCCCAGCTTAGAGGTCTGAAACATGCAGAAATCGTAATAGGAACTCCTGGCAGAATTATGGACCACTTGCAGCGGGATACTCTCCAGCCGGACAATCTGAAAATTCTGGTTCTAGACGAGGCTGACAGAATGCTGGATATGGGATTTATTGACGATGTTGAAAAAATAATCAGATTCCTGCCTAAGAAAAGGCAGACGATGTTATTCTCGGCTACAATTGACGGAAATATTTCATATCTCGCGAGAAAGTATTTAATAAATCCGGTAGAAGTCTCTGCGGAGTCATATGTTGACCCGAGCAAGATGCACCAAACCTATTATGAAGTAGAAAGCCATCTAAAGTTCTCGCTCCTAGTCCGGCTTCTTAGTCAGGAAAAAGCCGGGCTTGTAATGGTATTCTGCAACACGCGAAGAAATGCTGACTTCGTTTCAAAGAATTTGAAATTCGCGGGAATAGATGCGCTCGCGATTCACGGCGGATTTTCACAGGAAAAAAGAACGCGTACAATGGAGCATTTTAACTCTCAGAAAACATTTGTCCTGGTATGCACAGACATTGCCGCAAGAGGACTCGATATTAAGGGAGTCTCACACGTGTATAACTATGACATTCCAAAAGACAGCAAAGACTACATTCACAGAATAGGAAGAACAGCAAGAGCAGGAAAGGAAGGAAAGGCAATCTCGCTCCTTTCGCAGCGTGATTTTGATAATTTCAGGGAAGTTCTGAAAAATCATGAGATAACAATAAAACAAGAGCCAACTCCGAGAATAGAAAGAGTAAGAATACGATGGTTCGACGAGCCAAAAGAAAGAGGATTCGGCAAGGGATTCGGCAGCCGGGGATTTCACGACCACAGTCGTGAAGGGGGAAGAGGGGGTGGAGGGTTCAGGGGTCGAGAGTCTCGCGGCAGGAGTTCTCAGGGCAGAAGTTCTTATCGCGGCAGGGATAATAGATACAGCAGAGATGACCGAGACGACCGGGGACACGGTGGAAAAGTAGTTGTTCCGAAAGCTACTCCGGGATATAGAAATTAGAAAGTAAAGTTATTTCTCTGCTCTTGGTTAACATTTATTCTTCATTTGTTACAATTGCCCTACCTGATTGAACTAATGCGCTACATACGAGGATTAAAGGTTAACTTTAACTAATAAAAATAGGCACATCTATCTTCTATATGCCTCATCATGATGTCCAACGCAAAATAAATTCACCCCCACTAAGATAGGTCACATATCCTGAACGTACTTTATTTCGGGCATCTTTGGATACGTTTTAACAAGCTGGGGTTTTGAGTCAAAAGCTGATTGAATATTCTCTTTTGTCCAATGGCTTTTGTCTGCAGTGATAAGAATAACTTCATTTTTGTTGTGTTCTTGTATGCCTGAAGCGAGAATATTAGCGTCAGAGACATTGTTGTCTAAAAAGGTTAATAGCTCGCTCTTTAAATTGGGATCAATTTCAGACAGCGGGATAACCCTCTCAGCTTTTTGTTTTATGAAATGGAAGAGTCTTATTTCTATATCCTTTTGGGAATCTAAAAGTCTTTGTATAAATTCTGCCTTGTTTTGTGTAAAACTGGCTTTCAAGATTAACTTTTCGCCTTTTTGTTTCTCTCTCGGATAGAGTAAATCCCAGTTTCTAGATCTCTTGAGGTCGTATGAGGGATCTTTTATCTTCTTGACCACCTCATCAACTAAAATGTTTTGTCTTTTAATCCATTTAGGCAAGTCCCACTCCACGAGGTAATGGCAAACTAAGAATTTGCTGTTCTCATTCTTTTTAATAAACTCTGTGGTTTTTTTAGAAAAGAAGCTATTGTCATCAGATGCATAATAAATCAGAATGCACATGTCTAGAAACCATCTCATTTTTAATGTTCTTCAGCGCCTTCTGCAAGAATCCTCCTAATTTCAAGAGACTCTTCATCCTTCGGCAGATTTATTTCAACTGTCGAATTTACAAATAATTTGAGATAATTTGTTCTTTCTTCTGCATTTTCTTTTTTTGACAGAATCTGGCTGGATCTTATATACTCAAATATCTCTTTTTTTTCTTTGTTTATTTGTCGTTCTAAGTCTCTGAAAAAGAGGTCGGTAGTTACTAAATCCCATAGTATATTGAAAGTTTCATTTACTTTGTCCATGTTATCGCTGATAGTTTTTGTCACAATTAAGCCGTGGACTTCCTTGACAAATTCAGAAAATAAGTTAAACATATCCGGGTCTTGATTTTGAACAGGCCAGTTCATCAGCAAACTTACTAATGCGGGCTCAAATTCGTTTATAGAATCCTTATTAAAATTTCTAGCTTTTCTATATAAGTCCTTAAAACTTTGTTTTGCTTGGTAGAGCGGCATGTTATACTTTATGTATTGGTCATCCATTTCTCCTCTGGCGTTATTCTTATGACTATGAATTTCTTCTCTTACGCAAGTCAATATAACCGCGTGATTAGCTGGGCGTTCTATTTCGAATAAGGGCGTTTGAGCCTCAAAGACAGGCACTACTTTTCCATAATGAAATTGCGCACTAGGAATATTTGAATCACATTTCGTTGTTGTGTCTACGGCTATTTTTTGAAGAGTTGTTAAAAGTAATGGCTCTTTTTTTGATTTTTGCCATTCTTGGCGTATAGTTTGAAATAAGAAAAGGGCGTCATTTTTCTGTTTTTTAGTTAAGGGAACTCCAAAAAAAGCAGGATCATTAGTCAGTTTAAAAATTCTTATTTTGGGATTTGAAATTATTTCTTTAACTTCGCCATGCTCTTTCATTTCTTCCAAAGCAGATTTGGCAGTTGCCCATGAGATATTAAGTTTACTACAAACGTCATTTATCGAGGCAGGTCCATCAAAAAAAAATTCCTTAATCTGCCCTGCAAATCCGCCCTCCTTTGCAATATCAGCCATGTATGTTTTAGAATAAGGACATTTATAAACTTTACTATTGGCTCATAATTAATTAAGGCAATATGCTGGGATTATTGAGTTAATCTCAACTGCCCCATATAACTCTCCCGCGCAAATTAACTCCTCAAAACATATTTAAACCAAAAAAATCAAATTAACTCATGTCCAGAAAAAGAGTTGTGAAAATTCCGAATTCTGCAGCAATAAAATGTCCTCATTGCGGAAAAAAAACCCGCGTCCCGGTTTTTCCCGAAACAAATACCTATTTCCTCGACTGCAAGAAGTGCAAGCAAAAAATAGAAACTCCTCCCGCTCACTGCTGTTTAATATGCGCTTTCTCAAACAAGAAATGCCCCGAATCGCTGCTTATGGAAGCAAGAACTAAAAATCTCGAAGTCAGATATCCTCAAAAACAAAGCAATCAAACGACAAAAATAACAGAAAACAAACCAATACTGCTGATCGATGAGAAGATAATTAATAAATAATTCTCTCTATTTTCCAGCCATATAAATCAAATAAAGAATAAGAAGAACTATAAGAATTAGCGGTCAATTAGACTTAATAAATGCCGCAACAGCCCCAGAATTTCCTTTCTTATTCATTTTAGCACGCCTCTTTTCTTTAAATAATACAAAAATAAAAGATTGATGTCTATATAAATTATCGCTCAAATAACTGCTTCCAAGATATTAGTATTCTTTTTTATTTGATAAAGATAATAAACCCAAGCAGAAAGTATCCCTAAGAACGTTGAAAAAGCTATAAAACAAGAAGCAATTGCACTAATTTCCTGATGATTCCATCCTGCCCTGCAGTCATCTTGATTTAAAATCCTTGTTAACCTTTATATATCTTCTTCCATTCAACTATAAATCAGTTAAATTTTTACTATAAAGTAACAACAAATGAAAAGATTTAAAAAGAAAGAATTTCTATCAAGATTATGACAGAAAAAATAGCCATTCAGCGGGGCATCTACCAGGGAATATATGCGGACACGTGCGGGATTATTCCAAATTATCAGGATAATCTTCAGAAATCTGAAGAAGTTTTAAGAATAGCACAATCTTGGAGTGCGCACAGGAAAAATTTAGAAAAGGTAGATGGGCTATACGTAATTCCAGAAGTTATCGCCGAGTTGGGTGAGGGGTTAAGCAGATTAGAAGTTTTGCTTGAATCAAAATGGGGAAGGTTGCGTGAAGCTTTAAACGCCCTCAGACAAGAGGAACAAGAGATGATGGATTTTGCCTACAAAAGAAGAATTGCAACAAGCGAGACAAGAAAGAGATTCCCGCGTTTGCCTGAAAACAAAGTCAGAAAAGTAAGAGAGATAATCCTTGCTATGGGCGGGAAATTAAATGATTTAGAAACAGATTTAGAGGTAATAACCGCTGCGCTCTGCCATGCGCAAATTTCTCCAACAGCAGTCATGACACAAGACACAGTTTTTAGGTTGGCTTTTGCTCACTGCGCGCATCATATTGGGTTTCAGTTGAAAAGTACAGCTATTCTAAGAAGCCTGCCTGGCGAAAGATATCACATGACTCCAACAAGAGAGTATCTTCGAGATGCGCACAATGCTCTCCAAGGCAAAGCAGTGAGTATATAAAGTCCTGCTTGCTAAAATCAGCAATGAGAGTAAGATATTCATTTTCATCGCGAAAGACGCGAACTATAGACCAGCATAACCAGCATAGAAACGCGTTTCCGAAAATAGCGCGGGAAATAGTTGACAGAAGTGACATTATTCTTGAAGTTATTGATGCAAGATTTATTGATGAAACAAGAAATGCAGAGTTAGAAGCAATAGTCAAAGAAAAAAATAAGCAGATTGTGTACGTAATAAACAAGTCAGATTTAGTTGAAATAAAGAAGCTTAGAGATAAAATGGCTCTTCTTGGACTCTATCCCTACATTGCCCTCTCGTGCAGAGAAAGAAGAGGCGGAAGAGTGTTAAGAGACAGGCTAAGAATCGAATCAGGCAAAATAAAAAAGGAAAAGGTGTATATCGGAGTGATTGGCATGCCTAACACCGGCAAGTCATCAATAATAAACCTCTTAATAGGAAGAGCCAGCGCCAGAACCGCAGCAGAAGCAGGATTCACAAAAGGAGTGCAGAAATTAAAGCTATCTAACGGCATATTTATTCTTGATACTCCCGGAGTGATTCCAGACTCAAGATATTCTATGACCGATTCAGACAAAATGGCGGAGCATGCAAAACTTGGAACAAGAAATTATGATAAAGTTGATGAGCCAGAAATTTCAGTTGACAACATTATGAAAGCTTATCCGCTTCTCCTTGAAAAATTCTATGACATCAGCGCAAAAGGAAATTCAGAAATTCTGATTGAAGAACTGGGAAGAAAAAAGCACTTTCTCAAGAAAGGAAATCTCGTAGATATTGACAGAACCGCAAGATTTATATTGCGTGAATGGCAGGAAGGAAAGATTAAAAGAGATAAACCTATTATCTAATAATACCTTTTCTAATGCCATATTCTTTTTAAACCCAGAAGACAGTATTATTTAATGCCAGAAGGAGAACCGTTTCCAGATGATGCGCCAGTAGCAGCATATCTTTCAGATGAGCCCGAGTTAGATGAAAATCCATTTCTCCCTGGCGCAAGCGACAGGATTTCACCAGCCAAGACATTTGTTGGGATGGTACTAAATCAGGGTATCAATGAGGGAGCCAATAATGTTTATTTCATGCCACTAAGAGGGGAGTACAAAATGTTTTTTTCTATTGGCGGGATTAATTACGAGATGCTGCCGCCCCCAAGATGTTTGTCTGATACAATTGGAGAAGAGTTAGAACGGATTTTCGGAAAAGTAGAAGAGCACGTTTCTAAAAAAAGAGTTCTAAGAAGGCAAGAAGAGCCGATAATCACAAAAAGAATGAGCCCGGGGGATATTGCAAGAAAATATTTCAATTTCACACGGGGAAGCGCCACGCTTACACTGACAAAGATGGATGCTTCATACGGCGCCCAGTGCAGAGTAAAGATTTTTTATAACGAGCATGGGCAAGAAGAATTCCAAGATGGAAGTTCAGAAGTCCAGGATTTGCTGAAGACATCAGAAAACGGCGGGTTGATTTTGATAGCTTCAACACCAGACAATGGAAGAACATCAACAGCCCACAAGTTAATTAGACTGCTCTCAGGGCGGGAAAAAAGAATAATAACTATCGGAGGCGAGCCATATCCAACAGCAATTCATGCCGAGTCAGTAGAGACGCGACAGTTAGAGCAGTTTAATCCCGATATGGTGTATTTCGACAATATCAAGCCAGTGATAGAACAAGGAATACTTTACGCCTTAAACGGAAAGATTATAATTGGGTCCGTAATTGCCCCTTGTGCCGCGGCAGCGAGAGACTATCTTATAGGTCACGGAACAGACAAAGATAAACTTGAAAAATGCTTGAAGGGAACTATTGGTGTAAGACTTGAAAGACAGAAAGATGATTGCAGTGACGGATGTGAAGCATGTAGAGGAACAGGATATCTAGGAAGAAAAGCAATCTACGAAATAAGACCTAGCGCAAGGTAAAAGTATTCTTGTAAATTCTTAAGACATTTCAATGAGCAGGTTTAAATAACTAATTATAATCCAAAATATACTTCACAAAACTTATAGTCATCCCATTCGCTGGGATGATTGGCTCAGGGTTCGCGGCGAACTCTGGGCCGCTCATATTTTTCTATTTTAGCCAAGCATCCCAATTCAAGGTTATTTCTTAGCTGGCTTCCATAAAGCTTATAAAAGTCATAATCCCTATACCCTAACATATGTGGGTAATAAAATTTAAGGTTTTTCACAAAGACTGTGCATTTAGCCCTTTAAGCAAAAAATGTAATGTTTCGGATTTTATTTATTTGTTGGGATTTGACTTAGAAAAGAATAAATTTAGATGGACAAATACACATATTTTAGAAGGAAATAACAAAAATGTTAAGAAGTTCATAAAAGAATTAAGAAAAAATAGAGTTATTAAAAGATTAGAAGTTTTTAATAACTACTTAATAACATTAGAAGAAGAAAGTCTAAAAGAATATCGGGTTTTTTCTCCGCTATTCTCGAAAGAAATATTTTATATCAAACCAATAACAATAAAATCAGATGGTTTTGAATATTGGTGTCTTGCTGCATGGAACAAGCAGATTTTAATAAAAGCATTTGACGCATCAAAACATTTTGGCAATTCCGAGCTATTGGAGATAAAAGAAACCAAAATAGACAAGATATTCTTTCCTCATATAACCCCAGATATTACAGATAAACAACTTCAAGCAATTAAACTTGCTATTAAGAGAGGATATTATAAATCCCCGAAACAAGTTAACTTAAAAGATTTAGCAAAAGAGATGAAGATTTCAAAAGAAACCTTTTTTGAACATTTAGCTAAAGCAGAATCTAAGATTCTGCCCTTTCTGACAGAAAACACATAAGTACCCCACCCGTTAGGGTAAAAAATCAAATACGCCTCGGTTTCTGCTATTAAGTAATTAAACTTTAAAAATTAAGATGAGGATAAATGATTTAATAAGCCAAAAGAAAGAAGAAAAGCCCAATCCGGAACTTGAACGAGTGCATGCTTTAATCTTCAATCCATTCTTAGGTACCTATAAAGAAACGAGAGAAAGAGAGATAGAAAAGCTAGAAATGCTGGCGCAAGTTGTCAAAGATACCATCTGGTTGCCATTAATTGATAGTTTCCTATCTTTTTTTAGTGAATTAAAATCCCATGAAAATAATCCGCATCCAGAGAGTTGTAATTATCACGATAGAACAAATCCTTTTTTGGACCAAAATCTTGATACAAAAGTGCATTATATGTATGGCGGGACTTTTCAGGCATATAGTCAAATTTTTCGGCGATTAAGCCTTTCAGGTGTTTTTGGACACCGCCCAGATTTTAGGTTGCCCCTAGAAGAAATAAAGCGTTACCACGGATTTGAGTTACTTAAAAGGTGTGCTCATCTTCAACGTTTCTATGATGTAATAAGTGGTTTGGAAGAAGAAGTTAAAGAGGAAAAACAAGAAGATGGCGCCTCAAAATAAATTCACAATAAAGAAACCTTTGGTTTCTGTCTCCCAAACTTTACTAAACAACAGAAAGTTTGTGATAACTAAGAAAATAGCCAAGCACAAAAGTTATCCTTATCCAGATAACATTTAAGTTGTTAGAACAGGGGGTAATGGAGGTTAATTATTTCAGCCTCTCCAAAATCTCCCTCTCGCCCAAAAATTCTTCCTTGCCCGAATTCATATCGCGCAATTTGAACTTCTTTTTCTTTACCTCATCACTCCCAATAAATATCACAAAATTATAACCATACGAGTTAGCATAATCTAACCCCTTGCTTACCTTGTCAGAAATAGAAACAACAATCTTATTTTTTCTAAGCTTTTCAGCAAGGTTTATTGCCTTTTCATCCTGACTGATTGAGATTATCAAAACCCTTTTATCATCAAGCTTAATCTTTGCAAGCTGGCTCAATCGTTCAAGTCCGAAAGAAATTCCAGTCGCAGCCGAATTATTCACCGAGTAACTCCCGCCTCCTGCAATTGTTTCCTTCATTTTCAAATCTTGCGGAACGTTAGAGTTAGATTTTAAAAGCCTGAAATTGCCATTCGCTGAGTCTTTAGGCAATTTCTTGATTTCCTTAGTTTTCAGCTCAAACACGCTTCCGTTATAATAAGAAAGCCCGCGGGCAAGCATCGGCTTGAACTGAAGTTCAAGCCCGTATTCCCTGCACAGCTCAATCAACCTCTTCATCTCCTTATACCCTTCAAACTTCCTGAAAAAAGAAATCTTATTTCCAAGCAGCTTAAATAATTTAACAATTCTCTCCTTGTCTATAAATTTGTTCATTTCCATTTTGACAAAATCCTCTCCCTGTTTGTCCACTTTATCTAACTCCCGCAAAACAAACTCGACATTATCAATTCCTAAGCTCTTGATTGCAGAATTCATCAGCTTTCTGGAATTTACCTGAATCTCTGCCTCTATTCCTAACTCCTTCATTATCTTAGAAGCGCAAACTAAAACTTCTGCCTCTTCCTTGATAGTTGAGCCAATAACATCAATATCTGCCTGAGTAAACTGTCTCAACCTGTTTCCCGAAACAGGTTCATCACGGAAAACTGCGCCAATCTGATATCTTTTGTATGGCATTTTCTTGTTCTGAGCGATTCTCTTCAGAGAAAAAGTCAACTCGTATCTCAAAGCAAGTTTTCTCTCGCCCTTATCCTTTAGTTTGAATATGTCTGAAACAGCCTCATCAAATTCGTTCTCGCCCCTGACAAACTCCTCAAATTCCACAATTGGGGTCTCGGCTGGTTCAAAACCGTACACCTTGAAGTTCTTCTGCAGAATTCCGATTATCTTCTCCCGTTTCAGAGCTTCCTCGCCAGTAAAATCTGAGAATCCTTTAACTGTTTCGCTTATCATTTTTCCCCACTTACCTCTTTAACTAATTTATCAACATTAGACATTATCAGTTTAATTATATTTCGGATGTTCTCCCGATTGCCTTTTTCCTCATCTGGTATATTCCAGATGATTAAATTGCTTCCCGTTTTAAAATAAAGCGGAGTATCATCTGCAATCATCACTCTTTCAAATAAAGAAACAGGAACATTGCTCGCAACTATCACCACCTTATTCTGCTGCCCTAATAGCTCTGTGCTCATTGCTCTTGGCTGTCCGACTATGTCTAAATCAAACTCTCTTGCAACTTCTGCCTCATTCATATCTATCGGAAACCATCCCTGAATTACTCCTGCGCTTCCAGCTTTCAAATTTGGATTCTTGTTTATCTTGTTAAAATATGCTTCAGCCACCCTGCTTCTAAACCGATTATACTTGCATACAAATAAAATTTTCATTTTTGTTCCTCCACGAGAGATATTCCGGGTCTTGCTCTTCTTCCCACTCTCCAACTTTCTAGATAAGCATCAGTTTGATCTGTGGCGTTTCTCAACCTTCCATCTCTTACATCCTCAAATCCTTCACTACGATCAGCATCTTCTCGTAATGCCTGCTCTTGAGCATAATTTATGTCAATAGTTGTCATTTTTCCTCTTTTCTCAAAAGGGCGGTAGGGGGGAATCGGACCCCCGTCTCGCGGGGCCACCGCGGGGCCGCTTCCCACTCACAAACGCCGCCCCCGTTTTATTTTAATACTATACAAGTTAACA
>ORJL010725317.1_pt1 | contig 12603 bp, 11 predicted proteins | sample 1779941 | NCBI WGS metagenome assembly ORJL01 (sample SAMEA104232317, study PRJEB22302) | groundwater metagenome | biome: forest; feature: aquifer; material: groundwater | place: USA | collected 2011-08-07 | depth 5.8 m
CGCGGGCGCGGGCTCGGCTGCCGCTGGACCCTATGCCTCACTCCTGTCGGTGTACGACGCCCGCAGCGCCGGGGAGGCGGCGGGAATCGGCGAGGCCACGGTCCGGGAGCTCGCTGAGCGCTTCATCTCCGAGGGTCCCAGCCTCGCCATGGGGCCCGGGGTGGGGTCGCATCACCGCAACGCCACGGCTGCGCACCTGGCGGTGCTGATCCTCAACCACGTGGCCGGCAACGTGGGCCGCACCCTCCACCTCGACGGCGGACCCGCCGGCGCGACCCGGCCGTACGCGGACATGGAGGCGGCCATCCAGGCCATGGCGGGCGGACAGGTGGGGGACGCCATGTTCCATGGCGCCAACCCCGCCTACGCGCTGCCGAAGGCCTCCGGGTTCCTCGAGGCGCTGGGCAACGTGGCCTTCAAGGTCTCGTTCGCCTCGGCCCCCGACGAGACGTCGGCGCTGGCGGACCTCATCCTTCCCGACCGGCACTTCCTGGAGTCCTGGGGCGACTCGGCGCCGAGCGCCGGACTGATCGCGCTGCGCCAGCCCGTGATGCAGGCGGTGCCGCACTTCGACGCCAAGCAGACCGGCGACGTGCTGCTTTCGGTCGGGTCCCGCCTCGGGCACGCCCTCGGCGGGGCGACCTTCTACGAGGTTCTGCGCGGCGCGCACCTGACCCTGCACGGAGGCGACGCGGCGACGTTCGAGGCCGCGTGGCGCGAAGCTTTGAGGAGAGGCGTCGCCGAGCGGCCCGTGGAGCCGCTGTCCGCGACTCCGGAGCTGCGCGCGCTCGACACGGCGCTGACCTTCGACGCCCCGGCGCTGGACGGCGACGGGGACTTCGCCCTGATGGTCTACCCGTCGTCGCGGTTCGGCGCGGGCGAGTTCTCGAATTCCCCCTGGATGCTGGAGCTGCCGGACCCGGTCTCCAAGATCGCGTGGCATTCCTGGGTCGAGATGAACCCCGTCGCGGCGGAGGCCCGCGGGATCCGAAAGGGCGAGATCGTCACGGTGGCTTCGCCCCACGGCTCGGTGGACCTGCCCGTCTGGCTGCACCCGGGCATCCGCGAGGACGTGGTGGCCGTCGCGATGGGCGGGGGCCACACCGACTTCGGGCGTTGGGCCACGGGAAAGGGCGCCAACGCCATGGCTCTTCTCCCGGCCGTGGCGGAGCAGCCGTCGGGCGCGTTCGTCACGCTCGCCACGAGGGTCACGCTGACGCCCACCGGCCGCGGCCAGCGGCTGGTGACCACCGAGGGCTCTGCCGACCAGCACGACCGTCCCATCGCGCCCGCGGTGGCGCTCGCGGACCTGGGCCACGCCGCCGGGGAGGGGGAGGCCGCACACGGCCCCTTGAAGGAGCTCCAAGGCGTGGGTGGCTTCCTACCGGTGGACGCGGAGGGTGGCAAGCCCGAGTCGTTCCCGCTCGAGGGCTCCCGCTACGGCCAGTATGCGGACACCGAGGCCAAGGCCCGCTGGGCCATGGCCATCGATCTGGACAAGTGCACGGGGTGCAGCGCGTGCGTCACGGCATGCCAATCGGAGAACAACATCCCGTCGGTGGGTGAGGATCAGGTCCTCCTCGGCCGCGAGCTGCACTGGATCCGCATCGAGCGCTACTACGAGCACGTCGACGCCACGCAGGCGTCGCACGTGGACGTGCGCTTCCTCCCCATGATGTGCCAGCACTGCGGGAACGCGCCCTGCGAGCCCGTATGCCCGGTCTTCGCGACCTACCACACGCCCGAAGGGGTCAACGCCCAGATCTACAACCGGTGCGTGGGCACGAGATACTGCGCGAACAACTGCCCGTACAAAGTCCGGGCATTCAACTGGTATCGATACTCGGACATGAACGTGCCGGAGCCCATGAACTGGCAGTTCAACCCCGACGTCAACGTGCGCACCAACGGTATCATGGAGAAGTGCTCCTTCTGCATGCAGCGCATCCGTGAGGCCGAGAACAAGTCCGTGCTCGAGGGCCGCGGGAGGGTCCCGGGCGATGGGGAGATCGTTCCGGCCTGCCAGCAGAGCTGCCCCGCCGAGGCCATCGTCTTCGGGAACATCCGCGACCCGAACTCACGGGTCGCGCAGGTGGCGCAGAACGAGCGCGCCTACCGCGTCCTCGACGAGGTCATCAACACCCAACCCGGCGTGAACTATCTGAAGAAGGTCACGTTCCACGAGGTGGCTTCCGGAGGGCACCAGTGATGGCGACGGCCACCGAGGAGCGCGGCGCGCTCACCCATCCGGACGTCCACCAACTCAGCGACGTCAACCGGGACGTCCTGAAGATCCTCAGCCGCCCCGGCAAAGGCTGGTGGGCGCTGTTCGGCCTCGCCGTGGCCGGCGTCGGCCTCTTCTTCGGGATGTGGGGCTACCAGATCTACGCGGGAATCGGGGTGGCCGGCCTGAGCGCTCCCGTCGGGTGGGGTACCTACATCACGACCTTCGTCTTCTGGGTCGGCATCGCCCACTCGGGGACGCTCATCTCCGCGATCCTCTTCCTGTTCAGGGCGCCCTGGCGGCAGTCGGTCTACCGGCTGGCCGAGGCCATGACCGTGTTCGCCGTGATGACGGCGGGGCTCTTCCCACTCATCCACGTGGGTCGCGTATGGTTGGCGTACTGGCTCGTGCCGTACCCCAACTCGCGGTTCCTCTGGCCGAACTTCAAGTCGCCGCTGGTATGGGACGTCTTCGCGGTGACCACGTACTTCACCGTGTCTGCGACGTTCTTCTTTCTCGGGTGCATTCCGGACATCGCCGCGGCGCGGGACCAGGCCACCGGCCTGCGGAAGAAGCTCTACTCGGTCATCTCGCTGGGTTGGCGGGGCAGCGACGCCCAGTGGCACCATTTCGGAAAGGCCTACATCTTCCTGGCCGCCCTGGCCACGCCGCTGGTGCTCTCGGTGCACTCGGTGGTGTCCTGGGACTTCGCCATGTCCATCGTGCCCGGGTGGCACGCCACGATCTTCGCTCCCTACTTCGTGGCGGGCGCCATCTTCTCCGGCGTGGGCATGGTCATCACGCTGGCCGTGCCCATGCGGAAGCTCTTCGGGCTGGAGGCGTACCTCACCATCAAGCACTTCGACGCGCTCGCCAAGCTCTGCATGTTGACGTCCCTCATCGTCCTCTACGCCTACCTCTCCGAGTACTTCATGGCGTGGTACAGCGGTGAGGAGATCGAGAGGGCGTCATCCTGGTACCGACTCTTCGGGACGCACTGGTGGGCCACGTGGACCATGCTCGTATGCAACGGCATGGTCCCCATCATGCTCTGGTTCAAGCGCGTGCGCCGCTCGCTCTCGGCGCTCTTCGTCATCTCGATCTTCATCAACATCGGGATGTGGTTCGAGCGGTACGTCATCGTGGTGACCTCCCTGTCCCACGAGTACGAGCCCTGGGCGTGGGGAACCTACCGGCCGACCTTCGTGGAGATGAGCATCCTCGCCGGCAGCTTCGCGTGGTTCGGCTTCTGGTTCCTGCTCTTCACGCGGATCCTGCCCCCGGTCGCCATCGCGGAGCTCAAGGAAGTGCTCCCACCGCCGCTGCGCAGGAAGCCCAAGGAGGCCCACTCATGAGCGCCCCGGGTCATGTCCTGCTGGCGTCGTACGAGTACCTGGACAGCGCCGTGGACGCGATCGAAGGCCTCCGGAAGGCGGGGTTCAAGAGCTTGAAGGCCTACGCGCCCTATCCCGAGCACCACATCGAGGCGGCCCTCGGCTACGGCCAGAGCCCCGTGCGGGTGTTCACGCTGGTGGGCGGTCTCACCGGCGCCGCGACGGGCCTCGCCTTCACCACCTGGACCAGCATGGACTGGCCCATGGTGGTCGGGGGCAAGCCCATCGTCGCCATCCCCGCCTACGTGCCCATCGTGTTCGAGATGACCGTGCTCTTCGGTGCGTTGGCCACGGTCATCGGGCTCTTCATGCTCAGCCGGCTTCCGGCCCTCGCACCGCCCGTGGTTTACGATCCCGAGTTCACGAACGGCCGTTACGGCGTGTGCGTCGAGAGCCCTCCCGAGCGCGTGGACGAGGCTCGGAGGATCCTGAAGGCCCAGGAGCCGGCCGAGCTCCGCGAAGGCACGGAGGCGGCCCATGAGTAGGAAGTCCCGGCTCCTGGCCGCAGCACTCGCGGTGGTCTCCACGGCGGGGTGCAAGCCCCTCGACGACGCCATGTTCGCCATCTTCGGCCGGAGCATGCGCGACTCGCGCGCCTTCGATCCCTACGAGAACGTGCGGCCGGCGCCCGAGGGCTCGGTCTCGTTCTCGTCGTCCAACTTCCCCGGTGGTCCCCGCGCGGTGAACCTCGGCGAGCCCGACGGCGTAGACGTCGTGCCCTTCGCCCAGACGGACATGATCCCGATCGGGACGGGAAACGCCGTCGTCCAGAGCCTGGTGAACCCCTTCGCGATGGGCGATACCGCGGTGCTGGCCAGGGGTCAGGTGCTCTTCAACCGACATTGCGCGGTCTGCCACGGGACGGAGGGGGTGGGCGCCGCCGCGAGGATCGCGGGCAAGCACCCCACGGTGGCGGCCTACAACCTCAACGGACCCATCGTCGCGGGATACACCGATCAGTACATCTACGGGATGATCCGGGTGGGCCGGGGCCTCATGCCCAGTTACGGGTTCCGCGTCCCGCACTACGACCGGTGGAGGATCGTGAACTACGTGCGACAGCTCCAGTTGAACGCCGGAAACCTGGCGCAGGCGCAGCCGGACGGGGGGAACTGACATGGCACACGTCCACCTGCCCGGCGAGATCCCGGTGCGCTACCTGCCCCGCTCCAAGCGCGCGAACACGCTGGCGGGGACGCTCTTCGTCGTGGGCCTGGTGAGCTTCGTCGCCCGCCTCACGCAGGATCCCCAGAGTGCCTGGATCTCCTACGTCAGCAACTGGCTGTTCTTCACCAGCATCTCCATCGGCGCCGTCCTGCTCGCGGTGGCGACGTGGATCACCAAGGCGAAATGGAACTGGTCGGTCCGGCGGGTCAGCCACGCCATGGTGGCCTTCCTGCCCATCTCGTTCCTCCTGGTCCTTCCCATGCTCACGCTGCGGGAAGGGTACTTCCCCTGGATCGAGATGATGGCGTCCGATCCGATCGTCCAGAAGAAGGCCGCGTACCTGAACATCCCGTTCCTGGTGTCGCGGAACGTGGCGGGGCTGGCCCTCCTGTTCGGGATGGCGCTCTACTTCGTCTACCTGGCCGTGCGCCCCGACCTGGGGCTCTCGGACAAGTCCGATGAGGATGACGAAGCGCGCAGGACCTGGCGGGAGAAGCTCACGCAGAGGTGGATGGGCCAGGAGCAGGAGGAGGTCAGCAGCTACAAGCGCATGACAACCCTCGCGCCCGCGGTCGCCATGGTGTACGCCGTCGTCATGAGCATCGTCGTGTACGACTGGGCCATGAGCCTGGAGCCCCACTGGTTCAGCACGATGTTCGGCCCCTGGTTCTTCATGGGCGCGTTCTGGGGCGGCATCGCCGCCACGGTGCTCTGGAGCCTGTACCTCCGGACCCAGCACAAGGACTTCGAGCACGCCATCGGCCTGCAGCAGCGCCACGACCTCGGGAAGCTCTCCCTCGCGTTCACGGTGTTCTGGACCTATCTCTTCTTCTCCCAGTACATCGTGATCTGGTACGGTAAGCTCCCCTGGGAGCAGGCCTGGATCATCCACCGCTCGGAACCACCGTGGGGCGGGTTCTCGGCGCTGGTCATCGTGCTGTGCTTCGTGGTTCCGTTCGCCGGTCTCATCGGGCGGAAGGCGAAGATGAAGCCGGTGCTGCTGGCCCTGTTCGCCACCGTGATCCTCACCGGCCTGTGGCTGGAGCGCTACGGCCTCATCGCGCCTTCCCTCTATCACGAAGGCGATCCCGTCTTCACCGTCTGGCAGCCCCTGATCGGCCTCATGTTCCTCGGGCTCTGGCTGGGGGCCGTCCGGTGGTTCCTCTCCACCTTTCCGGCCATCCAGATCTGGCAGCCGATGTCGGATCCGGAGTCGTTCGAGGCGGAGACGAGGCTGGGAGCCATGGCGGAGTAGGCTCCGCCGCCATGCGTTCGGGCAACCGGATCTGCGTCCTCGCGCTCGTCGCGGCGCTCGTGGGGTGTGGCGCGCCCGACCAGGCGAACATCGTGCACGTGGCCAAGGCGGCGGAGCTGGAGCTGCCGCCCGTGCTGAACGCGCCGGCGCGGCTCCAGGTGACGGCCTACGGCATGGAGCCGGGCGCCGGCCCCGAGATGGGCGAGTGCGCCGTCCGGCTGCTGGATCCGGTGAACCGGGTGGAGTGGCACATCGAGGCCGCCCAGGCCTGGGAGGAATCCGAGCAGCGCGCCGACACCACGTTCATCCGCCATACCGTCATCGGGGACTACGTCCCGGCGGACCTGGCAACCTACGGCATGACCACCGGCCAGGTGATCCGGGTGGACTGCGCGGCGTACGGGGTGCTGGGGCTGTCGAAGTCGGGCGGATAGGGGTCCGCGCGAAACGAGCCCGTCTTTCCGAGCGCTATGCGGAGCTGCGCATGAGCGGGAAGGGAGGCATGCGGGTGGGCAGATGGGATAGGGGCTCCACCAAGTCCAGTATTGCCTGCGGCGACCCGTGGGTGAATACGTGGACGCTAACGCGACACCCTGAGGGGTGACGCGGACCCGTAGAATCAGCGTCAGATCGCGTTTCATAAGCCTGAGGATACCAATGACCCGAGCAGCGCGAAGCATTCTCGTCTTCGGTGTCTACCTGATCGCCACGGCTGCGATGCTCATCACAGCACCAAACACGCTGCTCGGGTTGCTTCAGATCGCGCCGACATCCGAGCCGTGGATTCGAGTGCTTGGTGTCGTCGTCGGCGTCCTCGGCGCGTACTATGTTGTCGCGGCACGCGCGGGCCTCGTCGCGTTCTTTCGTGCAACCGTTTGGGGCCGTTTCCTCGTCCTCCTTGGGTTCGCCGGCCTCGCGGCACTGTCATGGGCGCCCGCGACGCTCATTGGCTTCGGCGTCATCGATACCCTTGGTGCTCTCTGGACGTGGGCGGCGCTGCGCCCGCGACGCAACGCGATCCATTAGTAACCGTGAGTTGGAGCTGACGCGGTGCGCGGCAGCACCATGATTTGCGCCCGCCGCCATCGTCGGCCAAGCTTCATGGGAGTGCGGCCCGCGGGGCCGCCAAGCTCAACCCAAGCTCGTTGGGCTGCTCGGATTGGAATCCCCTCCACCCTGATTTGCGCTTGATCGGCGCTCTCGCAATGGAACCTCCTCACCGCCTCCGACCCCACCCGAGCGACCGTTGGTCGCACGAGACACAAACCATCGATCTCGCCTCGGCTATCGTCGGGTTGCATACCGAAGAGCACCACGCGATTGCCGGGCATCATCAGATCGCTCTTGGCCGCCTTGGCCCGGTTACGCTCCTCCTGTTTGTGTTCGAGAGGGGAGGCCTTCTCAAGGAGCACCAGGCAGAGGGGGTTGTGACAATCCACGCCCTCAGCGGTCACCTCGAAGTCGCCATCGGAGATAAGCTTTCTGAGGTAAGGCCTGGGCAGCTCCTCATGTTGCCCCCGCGACTCCGCCATGCCGTTCGGGCTCTGGAACCGAGCGAGATGTTGGTGACTGTCCACAAGCTCTAGAGGGGCTGGTCATTCCTACAGCGGCAGCTCCACCCCCGCCCCCGCCGCCAGCGCCCTCTCGTAGAGGATCCGGGCCGTCGCCACGTCCTCGATGGCCAACCCCAGGTTCATGCTCATGGTGCGCTGACCCTCGGACGCGCGGCCCGGCTTCCTGCCGGTGACCAGCTCGCCCAGGTCGGCGTAGGGCTCGGGAGTCCGAGCGAAGTACCCGACCGTGCGGTAGTACGACATCTGGGCGACGTCGTCCGTGGCCAGAAGGTCCAGTTCGGCCAGGGCCTCCGGGGTCCAGTACGAGTCGAAGTCCACCGGGCTGGCGAAGGCGCCCGGGGCCAACCACCCGGCCGGGATGGTGGGCGTGGGGTGCTTCAGGATGGGGCCGCTCGTCACCACGAGGTCCATCCCCCACACGGCGTCCTTGGGGGTCGGGACGGAGACCACCTCCACGCTCAGCCTGGCCGACATCTCCGCCGCGTAGCGCCGGGCCCGCTCCGGGTCGAGGTCGTAGGCGTGGACCCGGGTGAGGCCGAAGACGCTCGACAGCGCCTCCAGGTTCGTGCGACCCTGGACGCCGCACGCGAGGATGCCCGCGGTGGACGACGAGGGCCGGGCCAGGTGCTTCGCGGCCACCGCGGTGGCCGCCCCGGTGCGGGCCCCGGTGATCCAGGTGCAGTCCATGACTGCGAGCGGGAAGCCCGTCTCGACGTCGTTCAGGACGAACAGCCCGGCGATGTATGGGAGGCCCCGGGCCTGGTTCTGGGGAAACCCGGACACCCACTTGAGGCCGGCCGCGCGCATCTCCTGAAGGTGGGCGGGCATCGCGTGGATGAACGCGTCGGGAAGCGGGTGGACTCCAGGCTTGGGAGGCATCTCGGCTGTTCCGTTCCCCTTCTCCCGGAACGCCGCTTCGACGGCGGCGATGACGTCGCCCATCGGGAGCGCGAGGTCTTCCACGTCGCGCCGGGAGAGGTAGCGGAGCGTCGGCTCGGACACCGGTCAGTGCCGCAGCAGCTCGAGGACCTCGCGGTGCAGCGCCCCGTTGGTGCTCACCGCGGACCCTCCGTGGATGGTCTCGACTCCGTCGCGGGTGGTGAATCGACCCCCCGCTTCCGTCAGGATGGGCAGGAACGGGGCGCAATCCCAGGAGTTCATCACGGGGTCGACCATGGCGTCGGCGCGCCCGGTGGCCACGAGCGCGTGGCCGTAGCAGTCGCCCCAGGTCCGCACCAGGCCGGCTCTGGCCTGGAGTCCCAACCAGCCCGCATCGGCCGCCAGGCGGACGGGGTCCGTGGTCAGGACCAAGGCGTCTTCCAGCCTCGTCACCCCGGACACGCGGCACGGGGTTCCGTTCCAGGTGCACCCGAGTCCCGCTCCCGCCGCGACCGTCTCCTTCAGGGGTGGGAAGTGGGCGACCCCTACGGCGGCGTGGCCGTCCACCTCGACTCCGATCAGCACGCCGTACAGCGGTACCCCGCGCATGAACGAGCGGGTGGCGTCGATGGGGTCGAGGATCCACCGTACCCGGGCGCCGGGATTGACCTCTCCGTACTCCTCTCCCAGCACCCCGTGGTGGGGGTATCGTTCGGCGATCCGCTCGCGGAGGAGCGCTTCGGCCTCGCGGTCGGCGAGGGTCACCGGACTGCCGTCGGCCTTGGCGAGGTGATCCACGCGGCGGCCGTAGTAGCGCAGTGTGTGATCTCCAGCCTCATGGGCCAGCTCGACCGCGAAGGCCAGCAACTCCCGGAGCTCGGCGTTCAGGGCGAAGCCACCTGGCGCCCTTTCTGCCGCTGGGTCTTCACCCGGTACATGTCCGCGTCGGCCGCGGAGATGATGTCGTCCATCGTCTTCATCGAGCCGCGGTCGAACTCTGCGAGCCCGATGCTCGCGGTCACGCCCAAGGGCGCCATGATGGAGTCGGTGGCGACGCGGTCCGTGACGAGCTTGATGTAGAGGCGCGCGCCGTCGAGATCCGCGTCGGAGAGGATGGAGACGAACTCGTCGCCGCCGTAACGGGCCACGAGGTTCATGGCCCGGTTCTCCTCGTCCAGGATCTGGGCGAACGCGCGGAGGATGTCGTCACCGGCCAGATGGCCCCGGGTGTCGTTGACGATCTTGAAGTCGTCCAAGTCGAACACCACCACCACGAGGGAACGGCCGCGGCGGGCGGCGGCCACTTCCTTGTCCAGGTGGATCTGGAGGCGGCGCCGGTTGGGAAGCCCCGTCAGGGGGTCGCTGAGGGACAACGCCTGGAGGCTGGAGTGCAGACGGGCGTTCTCGAGGGCCACGGAGGCCTGGCTGGAGAGACGCTGCAGCACCGATATGTCGTCCTCGCCGAAACGCCGGACCTTCCGGCTTCCCGCGGTGAGCACGCCGGCCAGGTTCCCGGCCACGAACAGGGGGACGCCCATGCCCGAGCCGGCCTGCAGGTGGGACCGAACGTGTTCCGGCACCAGGGGGCTGGAGGCCAGGTCGTCGAGCACCACGGGGAGCCGATCCCGGACGAGCCTGTCCGCGATCAAGCCCGAGAAATCCCAGGTGAGCCCGAGCGGGAGCGCGATCTCGCCGCCGGACGCTGCGACCTTTCCCACCCGGCCTGTGGGACCTTCGCAAAGCCAGACCGAGGCGCCGTCCACGTCGAGGACGTCCGTGACCGCCTCGATCACCTTGCCCAGGACGACCTTGGGGTCGAGAGAGCTGGTGAGGGCCCGGCCGATCTCCTCGATACGCTCCGCTTCCCGCCGGCGACGCTCGAGCTCCGACACGTGGGCGGCGTTGTCCATGGCCACGGCCGCCAGGTCTGCGATGCCCCGAATGAGGAGCAGATCATCCTCGTCGTAGGCGTTCGCGGTGTAGCTCTGCGCGCTGATGGCCCCCAGGACCAGGCCCTTGTGGACGAGCGGGGCGGAGATGGCCGACCGGGTCACCTCCGAGTCGTCGTCGCCGAGGTACATGAGGGAGAGGTCGTCCAGGCGATCCCGCACCAGGACGGGCTTGCCCGTGCGAAGCACCTCGGACTCCGAGCCCCGGTATTCGATCTCGACCCGCCGCTCGTGTCCACGGTCGGCGAAGTACACGATGGTGGCTCTGTCACGGCCGGCGTCGTACAGCGAGACATAGAACCCGGACGCCTCCAGCACGCGGGCGGTCTCTCGATGCACCGCCGCGTACAGCTCGTCCGCACTCAATGTCCCAGCCAGCGTCCGCCCGATGTCGAGGAGGACGCGATAGCGCTCTCCGACGCTCGAGCGGGCTGTGCGGACACCCTTTGCCGCCATGTAGCAAACTCTGACAAGCCCGCGCCTGGGGGGCGGGAGGGGTAAGCCAGCCCTTCGTTCGCCACATAATAGGCAGTGGCAACGGTGGGAACAACAAAGATAGAAATATTGATAACGGATCCGCTCGGCGGCTACTCCGGGTCTGCCGTACGCCGGTCGCCGGACAGGTGGGGTGCCACGCGCTCGATGTAGTGCCGGACCTCGAAGCCCATCGCGGCCAGCAACTTCGTCTCACGGGCATCCGGCTGGGCCCGGGTGATCAGGGTCCGGAGCGTGCTCATTACCGCCGAAGGCTTGCGGCCCTTGAAGAACTGGATGGCCGACAGCCCGCGCTCGAGGGCGCCGTAGGCCACCTCCAGCTCGTTCTGGGTCGGCGGGCGCGTGGCCCGCCTTCCCCTGGGGAGCTCCCGCGGCTCGGCCTCGGCGGCGAGAAAGGCCTCGTAGGCCATGATCAGGCACGCTTGAGCGAGGTTCAGGGACGAATAGCCGGGGTCGGTGGGGACGATGGCGACGGCGTGGCACAGGTCGAGCCCCTCGTTGAAGAGCCCCTTGTCCTCCCGCCCGAAGAGGATGGCTGCCCTGCCTTCGGCGGCGCGCCTGACGATCTCCGCTCCGGCCTCTCGTGGACGAACGTAGTTCCGTCCCGCGGTGCGGGCGCGGGCGGTGGTGCCCACCACGTAGGTGCAGTCGGCCACAGCGTCCTCGAGGGAATCGTGGAGGGTGGTGGCTTCGATGAGGGCCATGCTCCGGTGGGCGATCCCCTCGATGCGGTAGGCGTCGAACTCGTCGGGGTTCACCAGCCGCAGCCGGGGGATCCCGAAGTTCATCATCACGCGGATGACTCCGCCGATGTTGACAACGTCTTGAGGGTGGTCCAGGACGAGGACCACGTCGGAGAGTGGAATGGCCCTACTCCCCGTCGGTGCGGTCATTCTCGGGAGGTGGCTTGAGCTCCCCCTTGAAGTTCCGGATCCCCTCCCCCAGCCCCCTGGCCAGACCGGGCAGCTTCTTGGCGCCGAACAGGAGCACGAGGACACCGAACACCAGCAACATCTCCCCGAATCCGAAGGTGAAGAGTCCGAGGGAAGGGGTCAGAGTGTGCACGTTGGCGCTCCGGAGTGGGGGTAGGACTCGCCCGTCGTCACGTCAGCAGCATCTTGGCAATGGTCTGCTTCTGCATGTTCGACGTGCCCTCATAGATGGTGCCGATCTTGGCGTCGCGATAGAGCTTCTCCACGGGGTACTCTCGGGTGAAGCCGTATCCGCCGAAGAGGTCGATGCAGCGGGAGGCGACCCTTTGAGCGATCTCTGAGGAATAGAGCTTGGCCATCGCCGACTCCGCCACGAATGGCTCCCCGGCGTCCTTCAGGCGGGCGGCATTGTAGACCAGAAGGCGGGCCGCCTCGATCTCCGTGGCCATTTCGGCGAGCTGGAACTGAACGCCCTGGAACGCGCCGATGGGGCGACCGAACTGCTCGCGCTCCTGGACGTACCGAACGGTGTGATCCAGGGCGCCCTGCGCGAGGCCGATCATCTGGGCGCCGATGCCGATACGCCCCTCGTTGAGGGTCTCGATGGCGACCTTGTACCCCTTCCCCACATCGCCCAGGACGTTCTCCGCGGGGACCCGGACGGCCTCGAAGATCAGCTCACAGGTGGAGGATGCCCGGATCCCGAGCTTGTCCTCCTTCTTCCCGACGGTGAA
>ORJL010437172.1_pt1 | contig 12602 bp, 6 predicted proteins | sample 1779941 | NCBI WGS metagenome assembly ORJL01 (sample SAMEA104232317, study PRJEB22302) | groundwater metagenome | biome: forest; feature: aquifer; material: groundwater | place: USA | collected 2011-08-07 | depth 5.8 m
CTCCTGATTCACTGCCCCGAATAAACCGTCCTCGAGCATTGTTGCCGTTGACAGTGTGGCCGTAAGAGGGGAGCGGAGATCATGGGCAATCATCGCGGCGAAGTCCGCCTGCATCTCTTTGGCCTTCTCCAGCTCAGCCGCATAATCCTTTATGTGCTCCAGAAGCTTAGCGTTCTCCAGGGCTATGCCCGTCCCATTCGCCATCAGTTGCAAGAGATCTACTTCCTCCGGGCTAGCCTCTCGGGGCCCGTAGGTTAGCGCCCTGAGGATTCCTATGACATCCCCGCCCCGTGAAAAAATCGGCACACCTATGTAGCCGCGTACCCCCGCCTTGCGAATGCTCTCTCCACCGGAAAACTGACCTGTTTTGGCGATGTCATGGATCAAAAGCGGGCGACGATTGTCAAGTATCCATCTCGACCGTCCTCTGGCAGTCCCGGTGCTGTCTGACTGTGTCCTTTCGGGCTCTGTACCCGAAACTCCCATCACCTTCCAAGCCTCTTCATCTCGAACCCTGACGTCGCAGATATCTACCTTAAAGACCTCGCGAACCCCCTCGGTAAGTTTTTTGAGCAGGCTATCTATGTCCAATCTTGTAATATCTTGGCTGAGTTCCTTGAGAAGCTCTTGGGTCTCTTTTTGTCGCTTCAAATCACTGTTGGCGTCTTGCAGCGAGGCTGTGCGCATCCGAACCTGCATCTCCAACTCGTCGCGGGCTCTCTCCAGCGTACGCCTTCTGGCGCGCCGCTGGAAGAATACCAAGCCAAGCATATAGAAAAATGTAAAACCTAATAACGATAGGATTATACGGGTGGCTCGACGGCCGTTGCCGATATCATCGTGAATGGGTTCTTCTCCTTCTCCCAGCTTATTCATGGTGCTCAAGAAGCCGGCGGCGGCTGCGTTTAGCCATCTATGGGTATGTTTTTTCCCGACTTGGCTCTCTTTATCAGAAAGAGGATCGGGCGAGGCACTAAACAAGTTCTGCTCTGCAGCAAGCCAGTCTTCCAAGACTTGCGCCAACTCGGCCACGTGCTTGGATAATTCGGGGTTATACGATGCTAGTTGTTTGTATTGAGCCAAGAGGGAATTAGCCGATTCGGAGGCCTTAGTGAAATCACGGGTGATAAAAATCTTGTCGCCAGTCGCAAGGAAGCGAACCTCCGCTTCCTTTACGTCGAGGAACGGGCGTCTCAAGTCATCCAGCATCGCAATCGCTCGCTGCCCCTTTTCGCCGCGTCTGATCTGCTCCGGCAATTTGAGGGCAAGCAGTATTGCCCCGAAAGCAAAGCACAGCGCTAGCGCATGCAACCACGGATTCTTCAAAGCTCCCAAGCGAAACATCACCGCCCCTCTCCTTTGTTCCGGGCATGTAACCGGTCGACCTGATCAGCCTGAGATTCATCCGGGACCGCACTCAAGGGCAGGGTGACCGTAAAGGCAGATCCCACCCCCGCCTCGCTCTCGACCTCAATCGTGCCGCCCAAAAGCTCGGCAAATTTCTTGACAATATAAAGCCCCATGCCGACACCACCGAACGAGCGGGTCTCGGAGCTGTCCGCCTGGCGGAACTTGTCAAAAATGAACGGGAGGTGCTCTTGCAGAATCCCCGCGCCGGTATCCGCCACTTTGAACTCCACAAACTGCTGGAAGTTTCGAGTTTTTAGTTTTGAGTTTTGAGTTGGCTGATGACTGATGGTTGATGGCTGATCGCTGACTCTCGCGGAGATGGTGACGCTGCCTTTCGCCGTAAACTTGAGGGCGTTGTCGATCAGGTTCTGCAGGATCTGCTTGAGCTTGGGGCTGTCGGTATGGAACACCGCAAGCGGAGAGGGGCAATCCCAGTTGAATGAAAGCTGCTTATTTAAAGGAGTCTCGTAAGTTGAACTGAGCTGTTTGAAAAAATCTCCCAAGACCACTGGATGGCTCTCCACCTTGATTTTTTCCGTATCAATGATGGTGGCATACAGGATGTTGTTGACCATAGCCAATTGATCATTGGTCCGGTTGATAACCTTTTCCATGGCCTCCTTCTGCTTATCGTTGACCTCTCCCAGCAGGCCGTCCATGATCATCCCGGTGTAGCCCACTACCACGTTTAACGGCGTCCTAAGCTCGTGGGACATCACGCTTAGAAATTCGTCTTTAACTCTGTTGGACTTTTCCAGTTCGTCCCTAGAGGTTTTGAGATGTTCGAAGAACTCGCGATTCTCTAACATTATGCTCATCTGGCGGGCAATGGTCATGAGGTGGTCTCTTTGAGACTCATCGAAGAAGCCTAAGTCCCGGCTGGCCAGATGAACGATACCCCGCACCCTATTTTCAACCTTCAGCGGCAGCATCGCGCAGGAATGAAGACCCACTTTTAATTGGATTTTCCCCTTGAAACGCGGTTCCGCTGCGATATTCGGACTAATGATAGGCTCGCCGCTCTTAAAAACCCAATCTGCCGCCCCCTCGGGTGCTACTGCATCTACGGACTCGAGATAATAATCGGGGAAGCCCCGGTGGCTGGCAAGGGTAAGGGCACCCTTAGCGTCGTCCCAGAGCCGGATTAGAGCTGCGTCAGCGCCGGTGGCTATCGTGAGTCTGGCAATGATTCCCTCCATCAACTGGTTAAGGGAATCTGCCGGGGCCAAAGGGGCCAGGGCCGAATAAAAGCTGGAGATCTCTCTAAGAGACCTTTCAAGCCGCAGGTTTGTAGCTTCCAGTTGGCTCTTCGCCGCATTTGTTTCTTCATAGAGCCGTGCATTATGAATCGCTATCGCAGCCTGGCCTGCCAGGGTGGTAAGAAACTCTACTTCCTCGTTGGTAAATTGGTGCTCCTCTCCGGTAAAGAAGGTGATAATCCCTAAGACCTCGTCCTTAGCTGTCAACGGGACTCGCAGGGAAGAGACCAATCCGTGCTTCCTGAGGAACTCAGGAGCGAGGGATCGAGGATCTGTCTGGGCATTAAGGGCTGCAGCAGTGGCGCTTTTTTCTAGCAGCATCCTGGAAAGGCCCTCAGCCGAGACCTCTTTAGTTGCAGCCCTCCATTCCTCTTCGTTGAGATTTCTACAGGCAGCCGGTTCCAATTCCCCGGTGTCTTTGTTCAACAATCTTATAGTAGTTGCCGCAACAAAGGGGAGGAAGGAATCAGTTTTTTCTAATAGGATATCTAAGACAGAGCGGAGATCCAAGCTCGAACTAATCGCTACGTCAATATCATGCAGCGCCCGAATGCGCTTCAGATTACGTTGGATTTCTTCTTCTGCCCGTTTTCGGTCAGTGATGTCGCGAATGATCGCGATGGCCAGGAGACCCTCATCGGTTTCAGAGGGGCTCAGGCTGATCTCAACCGGGAACTCACTCCCGTCCTTGCGTCGGCCGTACAGATTGAGGCCGGACCCCATGGGCCGGAGGGTCGGTTTGCTGAAGTAGCCTGCCCGGTGTGAGGGGTGTTTGTCTCGAAAGCGCTCGGGCAACAGGATCTCGATAGGTTGGCTAAGCAGTTCATCCCGTGTATAGCCGAAAAGCTTCTCAGTTTGAGCATTGACGAGAGCGATACGGCCTTCCTTGCTGACTCCCACGATCCCATCAGGGGCGGATTCAATGAGACCCCGGAACTTTCTTTCGGCTCTCCTTACCGCTTCCTCCGCCCGCTTACCTTCCCGCCCTGTCTCCGCCTCGCGCAACTCCCGCCTGATGGCAGGGACCAGGCGCTTTAGATTGCCTTTGAGGACGTAGTCATTCGCGCCGGCCTTCATGGCCGCGACCGCCATATCCTCTCCGATGGTGCCTGAAATGTAGATAAAGGGAGTGTCAGAGTCTCTCTCTCGTAACAGCAGCAGCGCATCTGTTCCTCTGAATAAGGGCATGGTGTAATCAGAAAGAACGATGTCCCAATGCTGCTTGTCCAGCGCCGCTTTCATACCTTCGAGCGTTTCCACGCGCTCGTAGGCAGGTTCATAACCCCCACGACGCAGCTCGTGAACGAGGAGCAACGTGTCGTTCTCCGAGTCTTCGACAATTAATGCGCGTAACGGGGTACCCATATCTGCTTACCCCCTTGTTGGCGGTGGCTCGTTTAAGACAAGCCAATATAGCCCCAGTTGTCCCACCGCTTGGATGAATTGATTGAAATCTACAGGTTTCCTGATGTAGCTGTTGGCGCCCAGGCCGTAACCGTTCACTAGATCCTGCTCCTCATTTGACGAGGTCAGGATCACTACCGGCAGCAATTTCGTGCGTTCATCTGCTCGGATTCGCTTGAGCACTTCCAACCCGTCTACTTTTGGCAGCTTTAGGTCTAACAGGACGACTTGCGGCACCACCTTTGTGTCGCGGCCCGCATAGCTCCCGGCGCCGAAGAGATAATCGAGCGCTTCCACTCCGTCGCGCGCGACTACCACCTCGTTCTGGATGTTGTTCTTCTTGAGTGCCCGCAGCGTTAACGCCTCGTCGTCAGGATTGTCCTCTACGAGCAGGATGATTTTGTTGTTCATGAGAATCCTCCCTTATTGATCATGGCAGCGTAAAATAGAACGTTGCCCCTTTTCCCACTTTGCCTTCGGCCCACACGCGACCCCCGTGCCGGTTAATAATGCGCTGAACAGTCGCCAAACCAATGCCGGTGCCGGGGAAGTCAGTCCGCGCATGCAGGCGCTGGAAGGCGCCGAAGAGCTTGTCGGCATAAGCCATGTCAAATCCTGCGCCGTCGTCCCGCACGTAACAGACCTGCCCACCGTTCGTCTGCTCCGTCCCGAATTCGATTCTTGCTCTGGGATGCTTCCCGGTAAACTTCCATGCGTTCCCCAGTAGGTTTTCCAGCGCCACCCGAAGCAGCCGCTCATCCCCTTTTGCGGAAATTCCCTCCGCGATGACAAACTCCACCTGCCGTTCGGGTTCCGACCTCTTAAGCTCTGCCGCGATAGCTTGCGCCAGAGAACCCAAGTTGACAGTTTCAAGGCTCAATTCTTTCCTGCTCACACGGGATAGATTCAACATATCGTCTATGAGCTGCCCCATCTGTTGGCTTCCCGCGCGCACCCGCCGAATATAGTCTTGGCCGTCTGCATCGAGCTTGTCTCCGTAGTCTTCCAGCAAGGCTTGGCTGAAACCGTCCATGCTCCTTAGCGGCGCCCGCAGGTCGTGGGAAACGGAGTAGCTGAAAGCTTCAAGCTCCTTGTTGACAGTCTCGAGTTCAATAGCCCGGCGCTCTAGGTTTTCGTTCAGTTTTTTGATTTCCTCCTCTGCACGCTTGCGCTCGGTGATGTCGATGATGGCGGCCAGGATGAATGTACCCTCTGGTGTGGTGATCGGATTAAGGCCGATTTCGATGGGCATCTCACTCCCGTCCCTACGGAGTCCGTAGAGATCACGACCTACTCCCATCGCTCGTGTTTCGGGGTTAGCAAAGAAGCTATTGCGGTAGCCTTGATGCTTACCGCGGTAGCGCTCAGGCACCAGGATTTCGATTTTCTGGCCTAAAATCTCCTCACGCCTGTAGCCGAAGAGCTGCTCGGTCAGGGTGTTAACCAGCGTGATCTTGCCTTCCCGGTCCACCATGATTATCCCGTTCGGAGTAGCCTCCACCAATAGGTGGGTGCGTTCCTCCGCCTCCTTGAGGCTGGTGAAGGTCTTTAGAAGTATATAGGCCAGTCCGCAAGTCAGGAGAAAGATGAAGCCGTAGAGGCCCAGGATGAAACGCAGGCTTTTATCTCGCGACTCGAAGGCCATCTCTTTGGGCTGGGCCACGATAACTCCCCAGCCGTATCCTGGGACTTGCGCGTACGCGGAGACCTGCTCTTCTCTTTCGATAGGATTCCACGTTACGGCAACTCCGTGCTCCCCTCGAAGGACTTTCTGGACAACCGGCACATTGGAATAATCGACAATGTCTCCTTGAGGCGGAAGTCCCGGATGAGCGGCGATAAGGCCTTTTCTATCCACGAAATAAATAAATCCCGACCGGCCTATCTCGATCCCCCTGCTCCACTCCAGGAATGTGTCGAGCTGCACCTGGAGGACCAGTATGCCGGCTACCTTTTGGTTTTCGGTTCTGATGGGGATTGCCACAGCGACAACACTGTTCTGCGGCACGGTAGTCCTTTTGTAAACTCCGGAAATATACGGTTTCCAGCCGGCGCTTACGCCTTGGTACCAATCTCTAAAGGCGAAGTTTTTTCCCCTGACATCGGGGAGTGGCGGCAGGTCGGTTTGCAGCGTGCCGTCAGGGCTGGCCAAAAACAGACGGTCGATAAAAGGAAAATCCTTCGGAACACTCTTTAGGATCAGGCCGGCCTCGTCCCACTTTCCTTCACTTATCAACTGACGAAACCGGACTCTCGTCGCTAGGGAAGTGCCGATATCTGTCAGGCGATCAAACTGGTGTTTCAATGTGGTGGCGGCGAGATAGGCTATCGATTCGCGTCGAGAGAGCGTGGAATTGGTTAAATCGCTGTACGTCTTTGTATAACTAAAGATGGCGATAAAAATGACCGGGGAAACGATAACCAGGAAGACGACCGACTGAATGGGCCAGTTCTTCTTGTGGCCTTTAACCAAACGATTTGCCAGTGAGTTGATAAACGTTTTAAACATTATAGTGATTTCTGTACCTGAACCTTCCCGCTGACCTCGTGAATAGTAGCGAGGAGGCTTGTTACCACCCTCTTCTTGGGCAGGAGCGTCTCGGCACCGTTATCAGCTGCCGCCTTCCGATATGGCTCCTCATCGTGAATGGTCACAATGATGACCTTTGTGTTGGGCTGCTCAGCTTTGATCTGCCTCGTGGCCTCCAGTCCATTGAGACGCGGCATAGATATATCCATGAGCACGACATCGGGCTGAAGCTCCCGCGCCAAGCGCACGGCCTGCTCCCCGTCAGTTGCCTGCCCGACCAGACTGAGATCCGGGTTTTCCTCTAAGCAGCGCTTTACAATCGCTTGAAACCTTTGGTCGTCATCTGCGGTCAGGATTGTCGTGCCCATGCAGGGTCTCCTTTGCTTAAAGGGTTTAGCCGTCAGGCTGAAGCATGCCAGTTGCAAGGAAGCGAACCTCCGCTTCCTTTACGTCGAGGAACGAAGGCAAAGCACAGCACAAGCGCATGCAACCGCGGATTCTTCAAAGCTCCCAAGCGGAACATCACAGCCCCTCTCCTTTCTCCCGGGCATGTAGCCGGTGGACCTGATCAGCCTGAGAATCATCCGGGACCGCACTCAAGGGCAGGGTAACAGTAAAGGTAGATCCCACCCCCGCCTCGCTCTCCACGTCTATCGTACCGCCCAAAAGCTCGGCAAATTTCTTGACAATATAAAGTCCTATGCCCACGCCGCCATAGAGCCGGGTTTCGGAGCTGTCCACCTGGCGAAACTTTTCGAAGACGATGGGGAGATGCTCTTTGAGAATTCCGACACCGGTATCCGCCACCTTGAACTCCACGAAGGCGTGAGGCGGTAGGCGTGAGGCATCAGAGGAAAGGCCTGAGGCTGAAGGCGTGAGGCTTTGATTTCGAATTTCGAAATTCGAATTTCGCAATTGATTGTCTGTTGCCTGTTTTATGCGGGCTGACACCGTTACGCTTCCCTTACCGGTAAACTTAAGGGCGTTGTCGATCAGATTCTGCAGGATGTGCTTAAGCTTCGCACTGTCTGTTCTTATGACCGGCAGGCCGGAGGCGTAATCCCAGTTGAGGCTGATCTCTTTGTTGATGGGGGCATCGTAGCCCAGGCTAAGCTGGTTCAGGAAATCCTCCAGGTTAAAATCCTGCGTGTCTACAACGACGGTTTCGGACTCCAGCACCGTGGCATAGAGGATGTTGTTCACCAGCGCCAACTGGTCGTTGGTCCGTCTTATGACTTTTTCCATGGCCTCCTTCTGCTTATCGTTGACCTCTCCCAGCAACCCGTCCATGATCATTCCGGTGTAGCCCACTACCACGTTTAACGGCGTCCTAAGCTCGTGCGACATGACGCTTAAAAACTCGTCCTTGATTTTGTTGGCCTTTCCCAGATCATCCCTCGAACTCCTGAGATTATCGAAGAGATCTTTATTCTCCAGCGCGATGTCCATCTGCCGCGCAATGGCCATTAGGTGATCCTTTTGTTCCTCATCGAAGTAGCCCGGCTTACGGCTGGCCAGATGAACAATGCCTCGCACCTCTTGTTGAACCTTCAGGGGGAGCATGGCGCAGGAGCGAAGGCCCACTTTAAGCTGATTCTTTCCCTTTAAACGTGAATCACTAGCGATATCAGAGGCGATGATGGGTTCACCGCTTTTAAAGACCTGCTCTAGGGCTGAGCCGGGTGGCGGCGATGCTGCCGCCTTCAGGTAGGACTCAGGGAAGCCCCGTTGACTGGCCCAGTAAAAACTCCCCTTTTCTTTATCCTTGAGCCGGATAAGGGCCGCATCAGCCCCGGTTGCCTCCACGAGCCTCTCGATAATGCCATCCATCATCTCATGAACGGATTCCGAAGGGGTCAGGGGGGTGAGGGCCGTGTAAAGACCGGAAAGCTGTCTTAGCGATCTTTCGAGATACTGGTTGGTTAATTCCAATTCCTTCCCGGATCGACTTATCTCCTCATAAAGCTGGGAATTATTAATCGCTATAGCCGCCTGACCTGCGAGGGTGGTAAGGAACTCCACCTCTTCGTTAGTAAATTGGTGCTCCTCTTTTGTAAAGAAGGTAAGGGCTCCTAAAACCTCGTCCTTAGCGACCAGGGGAACTCGTAGAGAGGAGACCAGCCCATATTTACGGAGAAATTCAGGAGCCAGTGATCGTGGGTCCGTTTGGGCATTGAGGACCATTACGGACGCATTGTTTCCAGGCACTATCCTGGCAATACCCCCTGCTGAGACGCCCACTGTCGCAGCCCTCCACTCTTCTTCGTCGAGATTCCAGCAGGCTGCCGGTTCTAGTTCCCCGGTCTTTTTGTTTACTAACCGCACGGTGGAAGCTGCGGTATGCGGGACAAATGAAGCAATTTTATTCAGCAGCACGTTAAGAACAGCGCGCAGATCCAAAGTGGAGGTAATAGCTACGTCAATATCATGCAGCGCCCGAATACGTTCCAAATTACGTTGGATCTCTTCTTGGGCCTGTTTACGCTCAACAACCTCCGATCTAAGAGCAGCCGTTCTCTCTTGCACCTTTTGTTCCAGGCTCTCGTATAGCTGTGCCCTTTCGAGTGCTACTGCGATCTGATTCCCGACACCGTAAAGAAGTTTCAGGTCCTCTTCGCTAAATCGTTCCTCATCTGTTGCCGCCAGATTCATAATTCCCAAGGTCCGGCTATCGGCCCGCAAAGGAATACTAGCGTGGTAACGCAGGCCGTATCTCTCGCCCTCAGCCGTCTGGAGCCTTTCACATTCCATGATATTCGCGGCATGGTCAAGTTCGCCAGAAAGGAGCTGTTGCCGGCAGAAGCAATCGCCCTCCATTGCTCCCGGCCTTTCAAGGACAGGAGGCAGGTTGTGTACGGCCTGCACCCGGAAACCAACCTCTCCTTCTCTAAGAACAATCCAGCCCGCTCTAACCCCGGGGAGCTGCATTGATCGCTCCAGCGCCTTCTCACTTACCTCCTGGACATTGGTGCATTTGTTAAGTCCCTCCGCAATAAAGTAGAGTCCGTTGAGCGACTGGTATGAGCGTGCCAGATCCTTCTGCTTTACCTTGAGCTCCTCGTTTAGGCAGACCGCTTCCTCATAAGTCGAGACCAGTAAATCCAGGATCTGTTGGCGTTCTGAGGTAATGAAGTGTCTCTGCCCGGAAAGGTAGATCTCCAAACCCATGTGGACCTTCTCGGTGCTACGCAGTTTACGATTCGTCAGGATGTACTCAACGCGAGAGAGAAGATATTTTGGGTCATAGGGCTTCCTAATGAAATTGTCTGCGCCGCACTGCAAGCCCTTGATAACATCTTCCGGGCTAGAGAGTTGAGTTAGGAGTACAACCGGTATATCTTCCAGTTTTTTCTTAGACTTGATTTCCTTGCAGAATGCATAGCCATCCATCTCGGGCATCACGATGTCGCTGATAATGAGAGTGGGTTTATGCTTGCGCGCTGCTGCCAGGGCCTCTTGACCGTTGGCCGCCGCCCTAACCTTGTAGCCGGCTTCCTCAAGGAGATTCCTCAGTTGTTCGGCCTGAGTCGGGCTGTCCTCAGCGATTAAAATTTCAACGCTACCGTTTTTGTCTTTTTTCCTGGGTTTCATGGCTGGTCTCCATACCACTCTTATGCGCTAAACTGGTCAGTAGGCCGGCGATGCTGTCGGGCGAAAGCAGATACATTGCCGCATCGAGGTCAATCGCCTCTTTGGGCATGCCGTATACAACAGAAGTTTGCTCGTCCTGGGCGGCGGTAATCGCGCCTTTTTCTCGCATCAGCTTTAATCCCTCTGCTCCGTCCTTTCCCATGCCAGTTAGCAATACGCCAACTGCATCCCTTCCATAAACGTGCGCAACGGATCGAAATAGGTAGCAAACCGCCGGGCGAAGGCCATTTTCGGCCTCATTGGTGCTAAGGATTAGTCGATCACCGGCAGCAACTCCCATGTGGAATCCATCTGGGGCAACATAGATATGGCCTGGCCGGAGATGTTCTCCATGGGAGGCCACATGGACAGGTAGCCCAGAAGATTGGCCCAGCCATTCTACAAAGCCATCGATAAATCCGGCGGCCATATGTTGCACAATGACTACCGGAACGGGAAAACTAATGGGCAGTTTGGACAAAATCGTTTGAAGGGCTAGCGGTCCCCCCGTTGATGCTCCAATGGCGACTATCCTGATTTCTTGTGCGGTTCTGTCCGTCTTGGCTTTTGGAGTCGAGGAGACCTCCGGTTGCTTTCTCGATCGGGGCCACCGTCGCACCACTTTTACCTCGGACATAAGCTTGACCGTTTGGATCAATTCCCTTGCGGTTCTCTCGTACTCAGGATGACCAATGCCCTTCGGGCGCGGGATCACTGATAGGGCCCCGGCCTCAAGAGCGTGAAAGGTGCTGGCCACTTCTGCTGCGCTGGAACTACCACTTACAATGACAATTGGCGTTGGATGGGTTTCCATAATTTTTCGGGTTGCCTCGAAACCGTCCATCTTCGGCATATGGATGTCCATCGTGATCACGTCAGGTTTTTTAGATTTTGCCGCCTCCAGAGCTTCCTCCCCATCCTTTGCCGTTCCGATGACCCGTAAATCCGGGTCGGAATTTAGAATGTGGACAAGGAACTCCCGGACAACAGGTGAGTCTTCAACCACCAGCACTCTAATCATCCACCCTCCAATTTCGGAATGCAGATTGCAAAATTGGAGCGAACAATCCGCAATCCGAAATCCGCAATTCAGATGAGCCTTCTTATCACTTCCAGCAGATTGCTCTGGTCAAAGCTGCTTTTTACGATATACGCGTTCGCTCCCACATCGATTCCCCGCTCCCGGTCTTCGCGGGACTCCAGGGCAGTCACCAGTACGACGGGCAAGTCAGACAGTTTCTTGTCTCCACGGATTTTTGCCGCGAGATCAAAGCCATTCATTCTCGGCATCTCCACGTCCGATACCACGACGTCAAATTCGCTACTGCGAAGCTGCGTGAATCCATCCACGCCGTCCACGGCAGTCTTGACCTCGTAGCCGGCTGCCTCCAGGATACTCTTGAGCAGGGTACGGGCAGTGATCGAGTCTTCCACGACAAGGACGTATTTTTTCTTTGTCTTTTCTTTCTCCAAGGAGACAGGAGCGGTTCTTACCGTCGCGCTGGCCGCCTTGATAGCGGATTTCATCAGATCGGAGACGTTCAGGATAGGCGCCAGTTTCCTCGTCGCCAGGACCGCCGCGCCGGCAACGTTCCGAACCCTCGATAGTTGCCGGCCCAGACTTTTCACCAGAACTTCCTGCTCGTTAAGGACCTCGTCGATGAGAAAGGCAATGCGTTTCTCATCGAGGGCGATCAGTACGACCAGCGCCGTATCCTGGGAATCTTCCGTCGGGTTTCTCCTTGGAAGCTCCAAGGCATCTCCCAGGCGGACCAGGGAAACGGTCTCTCCGTCAAGTTGGATAGTCTCCCTATTCTCCACCGTTTGGATTTTCGCCCTCCCTACTTGGGCGACGCGAGCGACATGGGTAGAAGGAAGAACAAAGAGATGCTCGCCCACGCGAACGGGGATTCCTCGGAACGTCGCCATCGTGAGCGGCAGAACCACGCGAAAGGTCGTGCCCATTCCCAGGCTCGAATCTACGGCTACCGCGCCCCCTAGTTTGTCGGCCTTTTCACGGACGATCGCGAGACCCAGACCTCTGCCCGAGAGATCCGTAATCATCGGGCTGGTAGAGACTCCGGAGCGAAAAACAAGGTTCAGCGTCTCATGATCGCTGAGAGTCGCAGATTCCTGTTGGGTGATCAGGCCAAGCTTCAGGGCCGATGCCCGGACCTTTGAGAGATCGATGCCCCTACCATCGTCAGAGATGAGGATCTCAACCTTGCTGCCGTTTTTTTGCGCTACTGCAATCCGGATCGTCCCTCGGGGGGGCTTCTTATTCTTTTCTCGTTCCTCTGGTTTCTCAATGCCGTGGTCGATGCAGTTTCGGACTAAGTGAATGAAGGGATCTTTCATCTCCTCCAGGA
>ORJL010456324.1_pt1 | contig 12602 bp, 14 predicted proteins | sample 1779941 | NCBI WGS metagenome assembly ORJL01 (sample SAMEA104232317, study PRJEB22302) | groundwater metagenome | biome: forest; feature: aquifer; material: groundwater | place: USA | collected 2011-08-07 | depth 5.8 m
GCAACGGACAAAGACTACGCGAATTTTTTCATGAAAAGCATGGGGTATCCAGTAGTTCCGGGTAGTAAGACTTTCTTTTCGGATAGTTGGGCTAAAGCGATCGGCTCACCTCGTCGCAACGTTGATGCCGCATATCGATATGCCAGACGCCTTGGCTTCCCAGTTATTGTAAAGCCAAACAGCGGTAGCCAAGGTACGGGCGTCTCATTTGTATACAACAGGCATGAGTTCTACCAAGCCATGCATGCCATATTCAAGCGCGATCGCGTTGCTCTCGTGCAACAGCCCGTATGCGGCAAAGATTATAGAATAGTTGTTCTCGACAAGCAAATAATCTCCGCATATGAACGAATACCTCTCAATGTTGTTGGCAACGGAAAGTCAACGATTGGGCAACTCTTGAGAGCAAAACAAAGACAGTTCGTCGCCTCAAGTCGCGACACGCAGATCAAAGTTGACGATTCACGTATTGCGGCGAAGTTGAAGCGTCAGGGACTCAATCTCCGATCTGTTCCGGTGTTAGGAGAACGAGTGTATCTTCTCGATAACGCCAACCTGTCTACTGGCGGCGACCCCGTGGATGTAACCGATTGCGTGCATCCGTCCTTTAAGAAAATAGCTGTGCAACTCACTAAGGACATGGGACTTCGTCTCTGCGGTGTTGATCTTATGATCGATGGCGACATTAGTCAGAAACCTCGGATCTACTGGATCCTTGAGATTAATTCTGCGCCAGGTTTGGATCATTATGCTAAAGTTGGCAAAGCACAAGAAAAAATTGTTGAGGATTTGTACCTAGAGGTTTTAAAGCACATCGAGCGCTAACTTAAATGCTGGAGGTTCCAAACCACAGCATTTTTTATATAAGCTAAGTTGAGTATCTGTCGCTTATATAGTATACTATAAGCGTATGGAGATTGCTTTAGACAACACAATTTTGAAAGAAATACAGCGTGCGTGCGAGAAGCATGAGAAAGTTGTTGCGCTCTATTTTTTTGGTTCGCGCGCGCGAAATGATGCGGGACCAATGAGTGACTACGACTTTGCTACATATATAGAAAGCCGAGATAAAAAAGAAATTTTTGACATCGTGCTGACACTTCGAGACGCGATTTGTCGGATATTGAAGACGGATAATGTGGAACTCTCGGCGCTCAACCTCATAGAAAAACCGGAATTGAAATATAATATAATCGCGCATGGCGTTCTTGTATTTGAGCGCGAGCCGTTTCGCGTTATCATGGAGCCGCGCATTCTCAACGAGTATTTTGATTTTCGCACTACGCTACGCCAGTACGGCCTTACTCGCGCCTAAATATATGAGTACACCAGAAGTAGTGGAAAATAAAATAAGCTCGATCCAAGAGCACATCCGTATTCTTCGTAAGTACACGCCACACTCGCTTGAAGAAATAAAAAGCGACGTAACGTTGCGCGGTGCGGTCGAGCGGTATCTCTATCTTGCGGCACAATCAGCCATTGATCTTGCGGAAGCGATGATTGCGCTCAAGCGTTTTCGAAAACCGACAACGATGGGGGAGAGCTTTGATATTCTCTGCGACGAAAACACTATTTCTCGAAAAACTGCCAATCAAATGATAAAACTTGCTGGCTTTCGCAATATAATCGCGCACGAATATACTAAAGTAAATTACGATATCGTTTATGACATTTTGCAAAATCGCCTTTCTGATATAGAGCAATTCGTACGCGAAATACAAGAAAAAATATAAAAACGCGTGTCTATTTTTAGCACAGTTGTTAAAAAACTAAAAACAAAAGACGAGGTGGATGCCGTATTTGTTACCGGCTCTTATGGCCTTGTTGATTTGATAAAACAGAAACGGTACTAGAATCACACTTCGAAGACAAAAACCAAGAAGAACTACTCAAATACTGGCGCTTTATATTTCCTGTTTAATATAAAAATTTATACGGGAGGTTTAGAGATGATTTACCGCATTGCGCCAAGATATGTTGCAAAGTAGCGAGTAATATGGTATTGTTTTGCTAGTTTTAAGGTTCTTTCACAAATAGCAGCGGAGGTAGTGGATGAAAAAGTTATTAGTGTTCATTGGCGAAGGAGGCAGCGGCAAGACAACGCTGATTACTGAATTAGTCAAAAGGTATCCAGACAAGTTTAAAAAAGTGGTAACCTGCACGAGTAGATTGCCAAGGATCGGCGAGGTGGATGGAATAGATTACCGCTTCCTGCCAACAGAGTACTTTATCGACAACACCGACCTTGTGCTCGTGAAGAAAACTGACCTTGGAGACTATTACGGCACAAGGAAAGCGGATTTGTGCTCGAATACACGCTATCCGCTTCTGACGTTGAGGTTTGCCGGAATTAGCAAGTTAGTCAAATTGGCCATTAGCGATGTCGCTGTCGTACACATATCAATTACCAAGGAATTAAAAGTTGCGCGAATGCGACAGCGTGGCGACACAGAGAAAATGATTCGCCGTCGCCTTGAATTTGATATCGAAGACAAGGCCGATGTTGATTTAAGCAGAATCTCAATCATCAACCTTGATGCGTCAGAAACGCTTGACGCAAAAGTAAGACGTATTCTCGAGGCGCATTGACATTAACAGATATCAATGCGCCCCTTTTACTTAAAGTACAGACGATTTATCTCAATTTTATCTCCTTATTCTGCCACTTTAGTTCTCGTGTATGCTTGTTTTGTTCTGATACGATTTCAGATACTATATTTAGTTCACGCTCATACTTGTCCTTGAATCTCTGAAATTCTAAATTTTCAATTAACTCGGGTTCATTGGTTACGGCATATACTGGATCAATATATTTTAATTTTACAGACACTAATTCTCCAATCGTAACCTTATCGTCAATCAAACCAAGTTCATGCAACTGTTGTTTGTTGCTATCCATAACTTTGATATCAAACTCTTGTTCGTTTAACTCATGTTTAAGTTCGTCTTTGAGAATTTTTTGCTGGGACAGCTCAGCGTAAATAGGCAAGTTATTATTCTGTAAATATTCTTGCATAAATCTCGGGAACATTTGCAGGGTAGGGGAAATTTCGGTAGGGGGATTTATTCGAGTACTTGTAAAAAGCGTATCGTACCAAAGTTTTTCAGATTGTTTCGTTTGTTCCGTATTAAAGTCAATGGGCTCTTGACCCCACTCAAGCATTTTTGGCGAAAAGCTAATCCCAATTCGAGAACATAGTTCTCGTAGCTCTTTTTCAGGGGCCGCTCGCAAATCTGTCGTATCAAGCACGATATAATTTTTGCCTTGTTCTTTAAGATATCTTACCTCCTCTGCTAGATTTTTAAATTCTTCGCTTTCAAAACTTATTCGTCTTGGATTTGACAGAAGAATACCTTCAAAGAGAATATAATCTCGCTCCGCGTAGAGTTTTCTTTCGATTAAATCTCGCCAATTTACATAACCATTTTTACTTGCCTTGAGATCCAGAAGTTTATTTTGTAGCGTTAAAATTGGCGTGTCGTATAAACGCACAACATTTTCTCCATCTTGAAGAAAATCCAATTGTTCAGTAAAATCACCTCTCATCGTGGCTTCTACAAGACCAAGCCAATTCGGAAATCCTTTTTCAGTTGCCACGTCATCTAATAAATAACGCTGCGTATCAATACTGTATCTCATGTCGATAGTTATCAGTACGCGACGGATGCGAGATTCCACAGATAAAAGGGGATTTCGTATGAGAGCCACAATCGGATTGGTGGAAAGCTCAATAAGTCTTTTATACTCATCATTCTTATAAATCCAATGAGACATTTCTTTAACGACGATACTCGTCTTGTCGCCAGAATGCTCAAATTGGTCGCCGCCTATTGATTCGTAAATTTGCTGATAACCATGGTCGGGATCAAAATTTTCATGCCTAGCTTGAAGAAACGGCTCATGACATTCGTGATGAATATCCGGCGAGTTCCCCATTGAATGTTCAAGTAAGGACGAGTTCGTTCTTGGTGGCGCAATAATTATGTGCATTGACAACCGCCCATTGTCTACCAAACTTTTTAGTTTTTGATAATACAAATCGTTGCTCATATATTTTTTACGCGAATCAATTCTTTCATTGCATTCATGAACCCGTGCGTAAATAGGTCAGGGTTAGATTTCATCATAGAAATAATGTTTGGCATATTTCTTTTTTGCAATGCTTTAACCTCTTCTGTTTCTTTGAACTTCCATGTTGAGGGGGCGATCGTTTTGTAAATTGCCCAGTAGTGATTGAGACGTGTATTTTCTGGAAGAAATGTGGAGATGTGTTGAAGGGGCGTTTTTAATCCAATCTCTTCATGCATTTCCCTTTGAGCCGCGGACTCGTATGTTTCGCCTTTCTGAACATGACCACCGACCGCGATATCTAATTTTCCGTATTTGTTATCTGTTTGAAGATAAAGCTCGTCATCGTCAGCGTTAAATACAAACACGCCCACGACACGGTGCGTAAGCTTTTGCTCGTGAGCGGTTTTTACATCTGTTGACCCAACCACATTATTATTTTTATCGATAACATCTATAATGTCAGTGTCCGCCATGCACATAATGTACATCACTTTGGATGTTTTTGCAATTTTTTCCGTCAGAATAGCTTCTAAAAATAAGGATTTTATGTCATGCTATCATTATTATGAGCCTCGACTCAATCGCGGTTTCCAATCTATCAAAAAAGTTTTCGTTTCCGGTAAAAAATTCTTCTGCCGGTTGGATTAAAAACCTTTTTGCTCCTGAAATTAGGGAGATTAAAGCCGTTGATGATATTTCTTTTAGCGTCAAAAGCGGCGAGCGCGTGGCGTTTATCGGGCCGAACGGCGCCGGAAAATCTACAACAATAAAAATGCTTACAGGCATACTTTTTCCAACCTCGGGAAAAGCAAGTGTGCTTGGGCTCGATCCGTCAAAAGACCGCAAGAAGCTCGCATATAAAATCGGGACAGTTTTTGGGACTCGTTCGCAACTTTTGCCAAATTTGCCGTTGACCGACTCGCTTGAATTTTTCGGCGTGATGTATGACTTGGCTGACAAGCAAATTCAAACCCGCATTGCAGAGCTTGTCGAACTGTTTGGCCTCGATTCATTTATTGACCAGCCGGTTAGAAAACTCTCTTTGGGGCAGCGTATGCGAGCGGAAGTTGCCGTATCTCTTATACACAAACCGAAAATTATTTTTCTTGACGAGCCAACAATCGGGCTTGATGTGGTGGCGAAAAAATCGCTTCGCGATTTGTTGCTCAAAATAAACGAGGAAGAAAAAACGACTATCTTTTTGACTTCGCACGATGTAGGCGATATCGAATCGTTGTGCGATCGAACGATAGTTATCAATCATGGCGTATTGGTAAAAGATCTGCCGACGCAAGAATTGGCAAGAGTCTTTGTGCGCGAGAAATATATTGATATTACTCCGGAGACAAGTTTTGATACATTTCCCGAATTACCGGAAGGTATTCGCTATGTCGAGCAGAGTAAAAACAAACTCACGGTTGTTGTTGATATCGGAAAAATCGGCGTTCAGGAATCATTGCGCAAACTGCTTGATTTGTTTAAGGTTGACGACATTGACGTTTACAATACCGATCTAGAAACGATTATTAGGAACATTTATGAAAGCAATCCGACTCGGAAGTAAAATATTAAAAACGCTTGTTAGAGATCGTATGTATTATCCCGGCCGCCTTATTGTGGACACTGTCAGCATTATTACGCGCTGCGGCGTGCTTTTGGTTTTGTATTGGTATGTTTTTCGCCTGAATAACGGCGTAATAAACAATACAACCTTCATTGTTGCCGCGTGGAGCATGTTTTTTTACTTCGCGTTTTCGGTATTTCGCTTGCGCGATATTTCGCGGGCTATTATGCAAGATGTGCAATCCGGAAACATTGAAGTGCTTTTCAGCAAACCCATATCATATTTATCATATCGCATGTGGTGGCAAGTTGGCGCGGGGTTGTATTCTTTTTTGGTTATTTCGATCATCGGGGCGCTTGCTCTCTCGTTGATTGTTGGGTTTCCGGCAACTATGTCTGTTAGTATTTTTATTCCGACGCTTGTTTTGGTTGTTTTATTAGGAACACTACTCTCGCTGTTTTTATATGCGATAGTGGGGCTTTTAGCATTTTGGATAGAGGATATCAATCCGGTATTTTGGATTGTTGATAAGGCGGTAATGATTCTCGGCGGCTCATATCTTCCGGTTGCGCTGTTTCCGGATTTTATGTACAAAGCCGCCCTGTACAGTCCGTTTGGCGCATCGCAATTTATCACGCATACGGTATATGAAACATGGGCGACGGAATGGATAATGAAAATTGGGATACAGATTTTTTGGATTTTTGTTGTTGCGATCGTTGCTTTTATTCTCTTTGCAAGAGCGAGAGAAAGAGTCTCCGTAAATGGGGGATAACTATATGAGGAAAGAACTGCGCTTCGCGCTTTATGCAATAAAGAAAAATATCCAAAATAGTGCGGAGCTTCGCACGAGTTTTTTCACGAACATTGTCGGCATGGCAATCAACAATACCGCATTCATCATTATTTGGGTATTTTTTGTAAAATCGGTTGGTGTGATCAATGGCTGGACCGCCGCCGATATAGTCGGATTACAAGGATTCACTGCTTTGTGCTACGGAATTGTTTTTTCGGTGGCGGCTGGAATGAGAAAAACGGCCGATTATGTCGCGAGCGGAGCATTTGACCGGTTTATGCTCTCGCCAAAAAATATACTAGTGAGAGTCGCTACATCGTCGTTTAGTATTTCCACGATCGGAGACATAATTTTTGGCATAGCGTGCTTGGTAATATACGGGCTTTTGATTCATGTAAGTGCGTATCAAGTTTTGCTGATGTTTTTGCTTGTTCTTGTTTCTACTATTGTTTTTCTTGCGGCAGTAATAGCGGTCTATTCGGCAAGCTTTCTGTTTACCGACGCAAACTCCGTAACAAGCGGGCTTTTTGAACTTTTTATGACACCGTCAATATTTCATGGCGGAGCTTTTCAGGGCGCAACACGATTTGTTTTTACTTTTCTTATTCCGTCGCTTTTGGTCGGCGCGTTGCCGGTGGAAATAGTTAGGGACGTTTCGATAGAAAAACTTTTGCTTGTTGCGGTACTTTCGATCGCATGGTTTTTTCTTTCAATCAAATTATTCAGCATGGGGGTCAAAAAGTACGAAAGCTCAAATCTCATGACTTTCGGAAGTTGAGCCCGCTTCTTCTCCACAAGCTCTTTTTGTAAAAAATTGCTTTTCGCGCACATGGCCGCGCGGTTATAAAGAAAATGATCCGCAAGGCAGTAGCCAATACAGATCATTTTAAAAAACTTCTTCGTGTGGCAAAGATGGAAGTCCAAGGTCTACTTCTGCCTCTTTAATGTCTTTAAGTGTGTCAACTGTACGACAATAAAAGTTGCTGCAAAAACTTCCGACTCTTCCGTCGGCAGTCTTGGTTTTTCTCTAAAGCGCGCGATCGTACCATCTTGTCTGATTTCTACCACACCGTATCGTGAGCGATATGGCACTAGAAGAAGCGTTAAGATGGTATTGCATACACTCGATGCTTGTAAGTGTGCACGGTACGCTTCTGCTAAGGGTATGTCGGAAATGATATCACCTTGAGAAATAATACATGGTTGAAAGGGGCGCGGTAGATTACGCGTAGCCTTTTTTGCTGCACCACCCCTACCAAGTGGGTATTCTTCAGATGAGAACTTGACGCGAAGATCCAGAACTGGATACGAGAGAAGGTATTTAATTATAAACTCCCCGAGGTACCCACATGCAACTACTACGTCTGTTACACCTTCATTTCTGAGCCACTCGAGATGATGTCGAAGAACTGGTTTGCCTGCGATTATGGTCATGACTTTCGGTATAGATTTGGTGAGAGGCCATAAACGTTGTCCTTTACCACCGGCCAGTACGATTGCCTGCATTGGCACAACCTCCCATTAGGAATAAGTGTTCTATTAGATAGAATATACTTGGCAGTAAAAAAATCAACCCTAAGTAACCAAAACCACAAGAAAACAGCCATTACAACAACTATTGACTTTTTTCTACAACTTGATATTTTCACGATAATGATTCGCAGGATTATAACAATAGAAACTAAGTGTCCTGCCCGCATAGATTTTACTGGCGGGTTTACAGACGTTTCTCCATTCCGAGATAGAATGAAAGCAATCCATATTAATTCTGCAGTTGATCTGTATATACAGGTAAGGATTAAAACGCGCCACGATAATCGTATTTTTATACACTCTCCTTCAGAAAAAATTAGAAAAGAATTTTCTTCTTTTAGTAAACTCTCGAAAGATGTTAAGTATAATTTTATTGCAACTGCTATGGATACATTCTCTTTAAGGGGAGGAATTAATATAAAAATAATGTCAGAAATTCCCACCGGTATCGGTCTTGGATCTTCTGGAGCTTTCGGGGTCGCACTCGTTGCCGCCCTTTATCTTTTAAGTGCCCATAAAAAAGTCATTAGGAATTATGGGGAGCTTGCTGCAAAGGCATCTGACATGGAAAATGCCGCAGGATTTTTGGGTGGTAGACAAGATCAATTTGCGTCAGTATTCGGAAATATAAACCACTTCGAATTTCACCAAGCTACGTGGAGAGTTCAACCGATAACCTTAAGCAAGAACAAAATCAAAACACTCGAATCACATTTGATAATAGCTTATCGTGGCGGGAAACGAGCATCAAGTGAAATCGTAACATCCGTCCTATCCGCATATATGTCGAATCATAAAAATACTTACAACGTTCTCAAGAATCTTAATGGGCTTGCTCCCGAAATTGAGCTTGCTTTGAGGAATATGAATTTGCGGCTGCTTGCTCAATTACTTGATAAAGTTAGAGTCCTCCAAGAAAAGTTATATGCCGGTATTATCGATAAACCAAATAAACGAGTGATTCAAAGACTTTCGCACATACCTGGCGTAGGATCAAAAATGCTCGGTGGTGGTGGAAATGGCGCATGTATACTTGTTTTATCTGCAATTAACGATGTTAGGCCACTTGTTTTTAGTGTTTTAAAAGAAGCGCAATATACTATAATGCCAGTTCGGATCACGAGTTATGGTTTACAGGTAAAAGTTAAATACTCCATGTAATAAAATGCGAAGAGATTTTTCAAGAAATTTTGAGATGAAATCATGCATATTACTACAGAGAGAGTTCTTACACAATTCTAGCTCGCGAAACATTTTTTCTATTTGTAAGCGGAACTCAATGCATTTTATCATAACAGATAGGAACGTCGACGCTTTATATGGAAAAAAACTGCAGAATTTTTTTCGAGGGAACGGTTTTCTTATAAAAAAGTTTGTTGTTCCGTCTGGAGAGAAAACCAAGTCTTTGCGCTTTTATAAGCTCTTAACTGAAAAAATTCTTTTGTCTCGTTTCGATAAGTATTCAACCATAATTGGATTTGGTGGCGGCGTCATTAATAATCTAAGTGGATTTCTTGCCTCAACCCTTTATAGGGGTATTCAGCTGATTCAAATACCCACCACTTTGCTTGCTCAACTAGATGCGGCAATTGATTTTAAACAAGCCATCAACAGCGATATTGGTAAAAATCATTTAGGAAGTTTTTATGCAGCATCGATAATTATTATCGATCCTCTTTTTTTGACTACTCTTTCCGAGCGACATATTAGAAGTGGCATGGCAGAATCTTTAAAGCACGCTATTACTCAAGATAAAATTTTTTTTCGATATCTACTATCATACAATGGCAAATCTAAAGACCGTGGTTTCTTAGAGAAAGTGATTACTCACACCATCTTTTTAAAAACTTCACTGCTGAATAATAAGCGTAATTTTGAATACGCGGAAATGTTACCGCAGTATGGGCATCCTATTGGGCACGCCATCGAATACCTTTCAAATTATAAACTACTTCATGGTGAGGCACTTGCAATTGGTATGTGCGTAACAGCAGAGATAGCGCATCTTCTCGAAGTATGTAATAATATTACAGTCGAACAACACTATGAAATAATACGTCATTTTAATTTACCAGTAAAGCTTCCTAAGACAATTTCTGATAGAGATATAATACAGTCAATAATGAGAGATAAACATTTTGTAAAAAATGTGCACTCAGTACTCGTTGCAAGTATCGGTGGTATTGCAAAAACTAAGAAAAGTTATTCGTTCGAAATATCCACAAAAATTCTAAAGCGAGCGCTGGTCATCAATCGCCGAAAAAGGTTTTATTTGTAATAAAGAAAAATGTATAAGCAAAAAAAGGTTGTTGTTACCGGGGCGAGTAGGGGAATTGGTTTTGCTATTACTCATGTATTGTTGTCTCGTGGATTTTCTGTTCATATGATTTCGAAAGATGCCATTTTACTCAAAAAGACATGTGCTAGGTTAAAAAAATATGGTCAAATAGATTTCTCTGTTGTCGATCTTTCCTCACGAGAGGAGATAAAAAAGTTTTGCGTAAAGTGGGATGAAAAAATATATGGGCTAATCAATAACGCTGGGCGATGGGCAGAAGAACGCGTTGACGAACCAGATAAGAATATATGGGATCAGATTATGCGATTAAATTTAGATGGTGTATATTTCCTCACAAAAGGTTTACAGAGATGGATTGTTGATAAGGGGCGCATTGTAAATATTTCTTCGCAACTCGGCACTGGAGGTAGAATTGGCATGGGTGCTTATGCGGCTTCAAAACACGCAGTAATAGGATTAACGCGATGCTGGTCGCTTGAATTGAGTGCGCGGGGTATACTTGTAAATGCAGTATGTCCTGGATGGGTTGATACTGAATCAAACAGAATTGAAATTAGGCAGTGGGCGCGAGAATCAGGTTTATCATATAAACAAAAAATGCGCCAAATAACAAATCCTTTGACACTGAAGAGGTTTATAAAACCCGTGGAGGTAGCAAATCTCGTGTGCTTTCTTATTGGGGTAGAGGGTTCCGGAATCACCGGTCAAATATATGAAATTAAATAAATTTTTATGAAAAATGTGCAAAAACTCCAGCCGTGGAGCACAAAAGGTTCGAAATATATATTAAAAGACCGCTGGATTACGGTAAGGGCTGATACGTGTCTTACAAAAGAGGGGACTGTTATTTCTCCTTACTATGTTCTTGAATATCCGGACTGGGTTCATATGGTTGTAATTGATATAAGGCGCAGAGTTTTAATAACTCGTCAATATCGTCATGGCATAAAGCGCATCATTGCCGAGTTGCCGTGCGGTACCGTAGAATCGCGCGATAAAAATCCTCTCGCGGCGGCTCGGCGCGAGCTTGTTGAAGAGACCGGATATATAGGCAAGTTTACTCTTGTCGGGGTAAAATCTCCCAACCCGGCGACCCACACTAATAGCGTCTATACATACTTGGTGACAAATCCAATCAAGAAGAAAAATGTACAGAGAGATCCTTTCGAGGTTTTAACATGTCAGTTTGTCGATATGAAGCAAGTTTTCAAGCTTATTGATAAAAAAGAGTTTGCGCAGGCAATTCATGTAGGCAGTTTTTTTCTTGCGTTGCGGAAAATAAAAGAAACTTTCTAGTGCGGGAAGTTTCGATAGAAAAACTTTCTCCAGAAACACGTTCTTCGTCCAGTGTGGCACGCGCCGGCGCCTTTTTGTATCACTTTATATATTAGTGCGTCGTTATCGCAATCTATTAGAATGCTTTTTACGTACTGCGTGTTTCCGCTTGTCGCACCTTTTACCCATAACGCGTTGCGGGAAGTTGAGTAGTAAGTCGCGATTCCTGTTGCGAGCGTTTTTTCAAAGTATTCTTTGTTGACGTACGCCAGCATCAAAATTTCTTTCGTTTTGACGTCTTGAGTTACTACCGGCAACAAACCGCCACGTTTGTTGAAATCTGGCTTTTGCATATTACTGTCTAGTAAATAACTTTGTTGAGCGGATATTCGACTATTCCTTCTGCTCCAAGCCGTTTTACTTCTGGGATTATGTCTTTTGCCACCGTTTTTGGAATAATTGTCTCAACAGCATACCAGCTTTTTTCCGCAAGCGAAGAAACCGTGGGTTTGCGCAGCGTTGGCAGGCAGTCTATTATTTTTTTAAGATTTTTTTGCGGTACGTTCATCTTGAGCCCAGCAAACTCTTCTGCGGCAAGCGCGCCCTTGAGAAGCATGGTTATCGTTTCCATTTTTCGGCGCTTCCAGGCATCGCCGAAACTTTTTTTGTTGGTAATAATGCGCGTAGTTGATTCGAGTATAGTTGCGATTACTTTGAGGTTATTTGCCTTAAGCGATCTGCCTGTATCTATCAGCTCCACGATTGCATCTGCGAGTATCGGGGGTTTTGATTCTGTCGCGCCCCACGAAAACTCAACTTGCGCGTCAATCGCATTTTCTTTCAAGTATTTTTTTGTGATGTTTACATATTCTGTTGCAATAGTCGCGCCGGACAGGTCTTTTATATTTGCTACACGCGAACCGTTTGGTACGGCTACAACAAGTTTTACGGCGTTGAAGCCCTGTTTGGAGTAGGTTAACTCCGCTATTTCTTTAACGCGTGCTCTGGTTTCCTCGATAAGATCTTTGCCGGTAAGCCCGAGGTCAAACTTTTCTTGCTCTAC
>ORJL010450277.1_pt1 | contig 12600 bp, 12 predicted proteins | sample 1779941 | NCBI WGS metagenome assembly ORJL01 (sample SAMEA104232317, study PRJEB22302) | groundwater metagenome | biome: forest; feature: aquifer; material: groundwater | place: USA | collected 2011-08-07 | depth 5.8 m
ACATCGCGCTTTCCAATGCCTTGCAATCCGCCTTCCCTGTTCAGCATTTCAATTATCCCCTCTTTCCTTGCTTCCGCTTTTCTTTTTCCCTGCTTCGCAACGGCCAAAACCGGCATGCCGTTTTGGAAAGTTATCCGCACAATTGTTTTCTCCTTTTGGGCGGCTAGCTTCACCCACGCAAGCGCCTCTTCAGGCGGAGACTTTTCCGGGTCCATAATGTCGCCCTGCCGCATAATCCTCGCCCACAGGCTTTCATCCACCGAATATTTTTGGCTTATTTCAGAATGCTTCCAGCCCATCCTTTTTGCATACGAAAGCGCGTCGTCGCGGCGCAGGTTCCAGTCGCGCACCGGCGCAAGCACGCGCAAATCCGGCCCGAGCACGCGAAGCGAAATCTCCATCCTGATGTGGTCGTTTCCCACTCCGGATGAGCCATGCGCCACGCATCCAATCCCTTCCGCATGGGCTGTTTCAGCAAGGGCCTGCGCCATGAGCGGGCGCGTCAGCCCGCCCGCATTCAAATGCCCGGAATACAAGCAATTGGTTTTCACCGCGCGCATGCACGATTCCACAAGGCGCGCTTTCACGTCGTAAAGTTTTGCCTTGCCGAATATTTTCTTCGCGTTTGCAAGCGCAGTGCCTATTCCCGCCTCGCCAATATTTATCAAAAGCGGCAGCACGTCCACTCCAAGCTCGGAAAGCACCGAGCCCACCACCTGCGAGTCTATGCCGTCAGAATAAGCAAGCACGCACCTGCCCACCCCACCGTAATCCTCGCCTATGCTTTTTTTCACAGAAGAAACAAGAGCATCCATTCGAATCCACCCAGGCACTACCTCTTATTCGCCGAAATAAATTCCGCTGCCATTGCCACTATGGCAACCATCATAATGCTTGCGGCAAGCAGGGAAGCCGGGCCTTTTGCAGCCTCGCCCCCCTCCACCGCTACCACTTTCTTTTCCGCATTCGCGCCTGAAATTATCTGCAGTATTGTTTGCGTTTCATCCTCGATTTTCCCGGAAAGCAAAAGCACGCGCGCAGATTCAGGCGGCGCTCCCTTCCCCATCCCGCCTGCCTGCATGCCTTTCCCAGCCGCTTCCTGCATGATGTAGGCGCCCTGCGATTGGTAAATTTTTCCCCACAGCGTTTTCATCCCGTATCTTGCTATCCTATCCGTTTCGGTTTGGTTCCCGCCGCCTTCAAGCTCATCCGCATAAGCGAGCTCGGCTGCCTTCGAATACGCGGCGTCATAAATTGCGGCAAGCCATTCCTTTTTCGAAAGCGAGCGCTTTGCCACTTCCAGGTGCCATTCCGCTTCCGGGTCCGCCAGTCCGGCTTCCATGATTTGCTTCTCGGCATCCGCAACAGCGAGGCGTGCGTGAGCTTCAAGTAAGCTTGCGTTTATTCCCCTCCCGCCGATTTTATCCGCCTCTTCTGACAGATAGCCTGCGGCAATGCACCAGCTCTTTGCATAGTGAAGCTCGCGCACCGCCACGTACCTCTCCTCGGACGAGGTGAAATTTTCCGCGCCTTCAAGCGTTTTCTCCGCCTTGTATTCCGCCCATTCCCGCCTCACGTCAGCGCCCATCACCCACTGGAAATTCGCGTCCGTCGGCGCCGCTTTCGGAAGCGCTGCAAGGCATTCCCTTACCTGGGCGGCCGCGCTGCCGAGGTCAAGCGATTCCGGGGGCGTGGTGAGGAAATCCGCATCGACAAGCGAGAGGAATGCGAAATTTGCGGCGGTGTAAGGGTAGCCCCTCTCAATTATCCGCTCATTGCGCGCCACTTCTTCCCCGTAATGCCCGCTGTATTCCGCCAAAGGGCCGTCTGCGGCGGACAGCCTCTGCCGAAGCTGGCCATTTATCTTCGATGCCACTTGCTTAAACCGCGCCTCATCGCCCTCAAGCTCGCGCAGGGTGAGGTTTTGCGGCTCCTGCTTAAGTGCGAGTTTGAACCCGCTTTCAAAATCCTGCCCGGGCGCTGAGGTGGCTATTTTGTAAGCTTCATCAAGCGTTCCCACCTGCACTGCCGTAAAATTGTATTTTTTGGAAAGCGCGCGCAGTATGATGTTTTCGTAGAGCTGCTGCGCCGGCGTTACCAATATGCGCATGCCGTTCCGTGCAGCCGCCTGCGATTTGTCTATAATCCCGCCCACGCCGCCGGCATCTCCGCCCGGCTGAATCGTGCCCGTTACCGCCACGTCGTTCCGCAGCGCCTTGTTTTCGGCAGCCGCCCTCACTGCCACGCCCATCGCTACTCCTGCCGACGGTCCGTCCACGCTTGTGGCGCTGGCGTCGTTTATGGTGAATGCCACTTCGCAGCCGCTCAAGCCAACTCCCGTGCCATCAAGCCCCTCTTCAGCCGCAATCCTCTCCGATATCTGGGTCGACCTTCCTACGTTGGGCACCACCGAAGTGAAAACCGTGCCGTTTCCGGGCGCAATTCTTGCCGTGATGGAAAGCAGGCCGCCTTCCTCCCCGTCCACTACGGCAGGCACGTATATCGTCCTTGCTGCAGTGGGGCAGTAGGCAAACGCGCTTGCGGCAAGCATGGCGAGAATCAAGGCATACGCTGCTTTCATGTCAATCATCCGCATTTCCCCAATTACACTTTAAAATCCGCCGCCCGCACATCCGCTTAAACTGCGCCCGCATATTTGCAGCCGCATATTTGCTTAAAAATTCTTATGGGCAAACTAAATGCATGGCAAACGGCGTCTGGGCGAATTTCCTGGGCTTCATCCGCTCGATTTTGTTCCGCAGCAAAAAGCTGCGCCTCGGCTTCTACGGCAGCACCAACGTCGGCAAAACCACGCTTGCGAACCGCATTTCAATAGATTTGATGGGCGAGCCCGTCGGCACGGTGTCCCCGATTCCGCACGAAACGCGCGTGGTGCAGCAAAAGGAGCACCTTGAGCTTCGGACCGGCGGCTACACCCTTTCCATGAACCTCCTTGACATGCCGGGCATTGCGGTGAAGGTGGACTACCGCGACTTCATGGAATACGGGCTTTCGAAAGAGGAGTCGCAGCAGCGCGCAAAGGAGGCGACGCGCGGCATCATCGAGGCGGTGAAATTCCTGCAAAACGTCGATGCCGCCCTTGTCGTGCTCGACGCCACCGAAGACCCCTACAACCAGGTCAACGTCACGCTCCTTGGCAACCTCGAGGCGCGGAACATCCCCCTAATCATCGTGGCAAACAAAATCGACCTGCCCGGCGCAAATACTTCGCGCATCCGCGAGGCATTCCCGGACTACCCGGTAGTCGAGGTATCGGCAACGACCGGGGAAAACATGGAGAAGCTTTACGACGAAATAGCAATACACCTTATTTAGGCGGCTTTATGCACCAATGCCTCAAATGCGGCAAGCTAATTTCCGACTTGGCGGAAATACAGGACGGCTGCAGCTGCGGCTCGCAGGTGTTCATCTACAAAAAATCCGAAGAGGATATCCGGGAGAAGCCCTCTTTCCGCAAAACACGCGTATCGGTAATGGATTTTGGCGCAGGCGAAAAAAGCCAGACGCCGCAAGCGCCTGCCACTCTTCCGAAAATTCCGCAAGATGCCAGCGGGAAAGCGCCTGCAAACGAAAAAGATTTTGGTCTCGCCGAACCTGCCAAAGCTCCAGGCGCGGGCCAAAACGTTTTTGCGGACGGAAAATATTCGGGCGGGAAAGCACCTGCAAACGAAAAAGATTTTGGTCTCGCCGAACCTGCCAAAGCGCCAGCGGCTGGAGAAAACGTTTTTGACAACGAAAAATATTCGGGCAGCAATGGGGCTGCGAATGCGGGTGACGGAAAATATTCGGGCGGCAATGAAGCGAGGGGCGAAAAGGATTTGGCAGATAAAGCTGCGGCAGGGGCATCAACTGAAGAAAATGGAGACTGGCAGGAAATCTGGCTTTCAAAAAAAGCCGAAATATGGGCGGCAGGCGACGGCGATTTGGAGAACATCCGCCAGCTTAGGAAAGGCGTTTACGAGGTGGACTTCAAGGGCCTGTCTGACGGGAATCCCGTAGTGGTGAAAGACGAGGAAGGTATCTATTATGTGCGCCTGCCGTTCACCGAAGTAACGCTTCCGGCCAAACGCCAGGCAAAACCCTGAATTCTCAGACGTCGAAAAGAACCCTGACCGTCCACATTCTAGTCTTGTCATCCTCCACTGCCATGAGCTCGTGGAATGTCACGGCTTTTATGTGGTCGCGCGCAGGCTTGCGCTCCCCCCACACCCTCATTTTCACGCGCGGCGCGCTTTGGTCATATTGCAGCACTTCGGATTTGCACGGCACAAGCTCGCGCGCGTCGCATTCCGCCAAAATGGTGGAAAGCAGGTAGACCACAAGCTCCTCGTGGTTTGCCGCCTGCTCATCCACGTCAAAGCTTTCCTTGGGCCTGGATTTCCCAAGCACGGAAAACATTCCAAGGGCGATGTTTTTCAGCGCAGAGGGGTAATCCTTCCCGTTTGCCTCTATCATGATGTCTGCGGTGTGCTCAAGGAACCGGAACGGCTCGGGCTTTTTTATTTTCGCAGTTTTGGCTTTCTTCCCAATTTTCAACTCAACCAACTTCTGCTTCCCTGCCAAGGAACTGCCCGGGCAAGCCGGATGGGAACCGTGCCAGCACCGCGCCGCTTGTGCCGTGGGTCGATGCTATCTTTCCTACATATTCCTTTTTCCCGCCTTTGATGGTGATTTTCTTGCCAAGCAGCGCGCATGCCTCCGAGCTGCTGTTGCACCCTTCCACGGATACTACATACTGGTTTGCATACCTCGTGTGGGCGCCCCTGCGGGCTGATGCTATCCTTCCTTTCATAATGATTACCTCCCTGCCGCAATTTGGGCTTTCATAGTTTTAAACACCCCGTATCTGCGTTGCCGAAGTTTTTCCCTCTAATTTTCATTTTTTCAGCCCAAGCGCCCTGTCAATGGCGGGGCGGTCAAAGCCCAGTATCCATTCGCCGTCTATGTTTATCTGCGGCACGCCGGTCTGCCCGGTCGTCTGCACGAGCTTCATTGCCGCAGCGGAGTCATTGGAGAGGTTAACTTCCTTGTATTTCACCCCCTTCGATGCCATGTACTCCATTGCCATGTGGCAGTATGGGCACGTTGTGGTGGTGTAAACGGTCACGCTGTGCCCTTCCTCTTTTTTGGCAAGATTGTCAAGGCCGAGGCGCAGCCTCGCAGCCTTTATCCCCCGCAGGTGCGCAAGCTCCGAATCGTCGTCCATCGTTTCCCTCCCCATAATGATAGTTACAGCGTATTTTAACTATTTGCAGGCATCATATTGCCTGGTGCTTGGGATGGCGAGCGAAAAAATAAAGATGTCGGGCCACATCATAGATTCAGGTGCCCTGTCTGGAGTGCTTGACGCAATAGTCTCAAAAGGCGGGGAGTTCTCAATCGAGAAATTCGACGTAGGGAAAACGCACGGCGACATTTCAAATGCAATCATTGAAGTAACGGCTGAAGAGGGGAAGCTTGCGCCAATACTTGACGCAGCATCCCGCCTTGGCGCAACCACGCTTCTGCACAAGCAGGCCATTTTCAGGCCTGCGCCTGCGGATTTCACCTATCCTGGCGATTTTTACTCCACCACTAATTTCGAGACCTGGGTGCAAGAGGGCGGCAGGTGGAAAAAAATCGCAAAGCAGCGCATGGATGCGGTTATTGTGCTTGACCAGGCCCAAGGGCCTGTGTGCAAGAAATTCCGCGACATAAAAAAAGGCGACCTTATCGCCTGCACCGCCTCAGGCATCCGCACGTCGATACCGCGCAAGGACGAAAAGTCATTCGGCTTCTCATTCATGTCTGCGGAAGTGTCGTCTGAAAAAAGCGCCGGCCTCGCTGCAAAACAGCTGTCGGATGAAATGAAAAAAACCAGGGCAAGGGGCGGAAAAATCATTGCCGTGCCCGGGCCCGCGGTGGTGCACACGGGCGGAAACATTTTCCTTGCAAGCATGATACGCAAGGGCTACATATCAGCCGTACTTTCAGGCAATGCCACTGCAGCGCATGACGCGGAATCTTCAAGCATCGGCACCTCGCTTGGGATTTCGTGCCAGTCCGGCGCGTTCATGCACGAGGGCAACCGCAACCACATTTCAGCAATAAACAAGATATTCGCGGCAGGCTCGATAGCGCAGGCAGTCGAAAACGGCACGCTCAAATCCGGCATATTCTACGAATGCGTGAAAAACGGCATTCCGTTTTCCCTTGCGGCATCCATCCGCGACGACGGCCCGCTTCCCGGCGTTATCACCGACATGGTGGCGGCGCAAAAGGATTACGCGCGGTTGCTTGATGGCGCCGAGCTTGTGCTCATGCTCGCAAGCACGCTTCATTCCGTCGGCGTGGGCAACATGCTTCCCGCGCACGTCAAAACAGTGTGCGTCGACATCAACCCGGCCGTGGTGACAAAATTGTCGGACCGGGGCACATGGCAGGCAGTAGGCATAGTCACTGACGTCGGCCTATTTTTGAAAGAACTGGATTCAAACCTCTAGCTTCTATGTGATGTGCCTTTTCATGTCGCGCTCGAAGTAGAAATTGGTCAGGTACTTCGGAAGCCTGGACAGGAAAAGCGCAATCACCACGTTGGCAAAAACCGTCCACGGGTCGCCCCTGAACGGGTCGGCAAGCAGGCTTACGCCTGCCACGGTGCTCCAGCTTGTCATGCCAACGCTTGCAGCCGCAGCCTCGACAAAAATCAGCCCGAAAGTGATTTTGTCCAGCAGCCTGCCCATCCAGGATTTTTCAAAGTCAAGGTAGCTGATGAGCCACTCTGCCGCCCGCTTTATTTTCGAATTTATGATGTTTTTCGCCATTCCGCTTTTTTGCCCGATGTTCGTTATTTCGGACAGTTTTTGCATGGCGTTTTCAAGCTCGCGCTTTACCCTGTCGATTTCGGCTGCCATGTTGTGCCTGACTTCGTAGCGCATGGGGGCAAACATCGCAGTCCTGCTGTTTCGGACATACGGTGCAATGCTTTCCGGCACCTTGAACCCAACGGTTTCCTCCTCAGAAAGCGCGCTTGCATAGAGTATGCCCAGATGCATGGTTATCCTCATGGCGTGCCTTGCAACTGCCACATAGCATGCGGCAATCTGCATTTCAATCGGGTTTAGCCCATGTATTTTCCCTATGTCCTCCTGCTCCCATTCAAGCTCGCCCTTCACTTTCCAAAATATCGCCTCCCTTCTCGTGCCCGGGGACATCGCTTGGAGCGTTTCCAGGTACCTCTCCTTGAACAGCTGGAGGGGATGCAGCGTTACGTATTCCTTTCCGCCATCTGCCATTAGTTTGTAATATTCTCTTTTTTCAGTGTCAAAGTGGAAATCTTGCAGCTTGTAGCGCACCGCGCTTTCCATCGCCTTCCTGCAAACCTGCGTGCAATTTTCTGACGAGGCGCGCGCGTTGCCTTCCGCATCCAGGTATTTCAGCCCGTCGAGCAGGTATATGAATTCGATGCAAAGCCTCTCGTATTTGAGGTTCTGCGCAGCCTTGTAAATCCGCAGGTAAAGGCTGTCCATCCTCTGCGTCAGCCCGACTTCGTCAGCTTTCACCACATTGTCCTCGTTCGTGTACCCTCCAAGCCTAATGCCGCTTTTTTTCAGGTGCTGGTAGGCAATAGGCGAGGTGCGCTCTTCCTTTATTGCCGAAAGCAGCTGCAATTCAGGCACAACGCGCCTTTCGTATTGCGGGTATGTTTCGCCCTCATTTGGCTTGGGCAGCCCCTTTCCCACTGCCTTCTCTATTGCGTTTGAAAAATTGTGCAGCGCCTCCGGACTGTATGCTGCCTTGAACACCCGTGGCGGCTCATCCAGGCGCCTTCTTCCTAATGGAAAAAAGCGGCGCCGTGTCGTTTGTGCCGGTGTTTCTGCTGGAGGCATCCTATCAACGTATTTCTTTTACCTCTATGCCTATTTAAATGTTTCTGAAAGGGGAAAAACGCGTTAAATGATGCTTGCTGCCAAATACGCCGCCCACGCCATGCCTGCAAGGGCAAAATACGCCGACCCATTCCATTTCCGGATTATTGCCCCGGGCAGGGGCGCAAATGGGAGCAGGTCTGTTGCCGCAGACAGCGTGCAGATGAACATGAAGAGCTGGAACGCCTTGTGCGGGTGCAGCAAGTTTGCGGCAAAAAACAAGAATCCAAGCACGGCAGTCACAAGGACAATGGCAACGCGGAGGCGCGCCGCCTTCCGGATTTTGCGCCTCTGGGCTTCTTCCCCGCCCGCTTTGTTGCCTTCTTCCATATCCTCCTCAACCACGTATCCCGTAGTTGAAAACATGTTCCCCAAAGCCGCGGAAAGCAGCGTTACCAGCGCGCCGCCAACCCACAGCCTGAACTCTGTTTTTACATTCTGCAGCTTCGCGACTATTATCCGGAGCGCGCCCTGGCCGAAGAATACCACTGCAGACACCATGATGTTTATCCCGACCAGCTTGAGCAGGTAGCTGGTGTTGGCGCCGAAAGTCCAGGCTGCGCCAAGCCCAAACACTGCAGCAGCCGCCGATACAGCAGCAGCTTCCCTGAAAAAAATTGTTGTTCCAAAAATGCTAACCGATGCGCCCTTATCCTCGATTTTCTTGCCTTCCTTTGCTTTTGAAGTGACGTATTTGCCGAAAACCGCGCGGAATATTCTTGACACGTGGGGCAGGAGCCAAAGCGTTGCCGCTGCAAGCAGCGTGGCAAGCATTGGCACAATTTTTTCATCCACAACTGCGGCCAGGGGCGAGGGGGCCACATTTTGCTTTGCGTAATTTTGGTAGCCACGGGAAAGCGAGAGCACCACCACTTCGCCTCCGTTTTCCAGCACCGCTTTCTTGATTATGACGAGCTCCCCCTCCCCGGATATTTTTGTGAATTTTGCGCCGCTTTGGTATTCGTAATAATCTGTCAGCCTGTTTTGCACCGGCGCCCCGACAAGGAAAATCACCGTGTATTTATTTTCAGCTTCAAATGGCAGGATCGAATCATCAATCCTAGCCATCCTCTCAAAATCAGGCTCGGCTTTCCCTGCGGCAAGCATCAGCCCCTCTTCTGCCGCTCCAATCTGCGAGCCTACGACTACGACCCCGTTTTCCTGCAGGTATTCCCCGGATTTTCCCCCTACCGCTTCTTCCCAATATTTTCCAACCTGTGCGAAAAATTCAGGCTCGCCTTGCGCTTGTGCCGCCAGCATTCCTGAAAGCAGGGAGAGTGCAATGTAGGTGAAAAGAAGAAATCTGCGGCTCCAGCGGTTTTCCTTTTCCATGCCCCCCCCCAATTTTATTTTTTTGATTGTACAAAGCTTAAATCAGTTGCGCTTACGGGCACACGCCGCTTGAGCAGCTTGCGCCGCAGCATGGCACCGGCGGCGGGAAGCCCCCTGCCTGGCACGCCTGCCCGGACGCTATGCAGCATGCGGAATACCCGAACACCGGCACGCACGCACCCGTGCAGCAGTTCGAACTTGCACTGCAAAGCTCGCCTCCAAGCGAGCATGACTGGCAGGTTCCGGACTGGCAGGTAAGCGCTGCGGCGACGCAGCAGTCCGCATTGGTGCCGCACCCCTTCCCGGCAGTATTCGAGCAAACCGGCTGCACCGACACTCCCATGAGCGGATTGCTTCCCTTGAATTCGTAAAGTATGCCGCCGCTCCGGTAGCCCAGCGTCATTTTGTATTCAAAGGTATTCACATTGCTTCCGGGCGGCACGTTTACGTCTATTATCCGATCCTCTCCCGGGCCCAGTATTATGCTGCCCCCGAAATAAGTGGTGTTCCGGTTGCCGCCCTTCCCGGTATCAACGTAGTCTATGAGTATCATTTCGGCGCCTGTGTTGCGGAGCTTCAGCCTAAGCGTGTCGTTGCCGCTTTCCTTGTACGTTTCTATCACAGCAATCGGATATCCGCTGCGCCAGTAATTCTGGCTCGTTTGCATCTGAATGCCATTCCCCAATCCCGGCGCGCCAAGCAGCATGATGGCAATCAGGGCGATGATTAGCACGATTGCAAGGAGCACGAGGTGCTCCGTCGTGGACTGCCCAAGCATGGAATAAGCACGGGGTGGGCGGATAAAAAGCTGATGGAGAATTGCCCTGCTGCCTAAAAATAAAAATTAAATGAAAAGCAAGAAAAAACCAAACTGAAAGGAAAAACAAGGAAAAGCAAAAATTAAGGAAAAAATAAGAAAAAGAAAAAAAGGGAAAAGCTGCCTACGGCACCCTGCCGGTCAGCGTCCCCGAGGTTGCGTACGGGAAGTTCGCGTTCAGGTCAGTGTATTTGATTGCCGCTTTGGCCGTGTAGCCGGAGCCCGATGCCTGCACTCCGAACGCCCCCGGCGCGGAGGAAAGCACTGCCGAGTCCTGCCCTGTCGCAAGGTTGAACGCCGTGAAGTTAAGCGCCGCTGCCGTGCTGCCGATAGTCACTGTCGCATTGCCCACGCTGATTTGCTGGCCCACCTGGTTGCTCACCCTCATCGTGAACGTGCCAGCCGTGTCCAGTGCCCAGCCCTTCACTGCCACGCCGGAAAAGCCGGATGCCTTGCTTCCGAGGAAGTTGCCGACGTCGAATATGCCTAGCGCGAAGAGAACCGCGGCTATGATGACAACTAGCGCGATTGCCCATCCGTAGGTCATAAGAAAGTCAAGCGCTGCCTGCCCTTTCATGTATCCCATAAGAACCACCATGCCTGCATTCTTCGGGTTAATTTATAAACGTTTTTGTCTGCCCCCCGTTGTGTGCCCGAACTGCAGCCTGAATTCGTCAGGTTTATTAATTTTATAAGCAAGGTCAGGAGCATGGAAAAAATCAACCGCGTGCCAATCGGCATCCCTTCCGTCGACCAATTAATTTCCGGGGGCATACCAAAAGGGAGCATCATACTCCTTTCTGGCGCATGCGGCACCGGGAAAAGCACTTTCGCAATGCAGTTCCTCTACGAGGGCGCGAAGTTCATGGGCGAGCCCGGAGTCTATGTCACTCTCGAGGAAGACCCGAAAAACGTCGTGCAAAACATGGGGATGTTCGGATGGGACGTGGAAGGCCTCATCGCGGCGAAGAAGCTCCTGGTCATCAAGCCCGATGTCTACAAGTTCGATTCCATAAAGCAGATAATCGAGGATGCGATTGAAAAAATCGGCGCCAAGCGCCTCGTAGTCGACTCGTATTCCGTTATGCTCACCTACCTCAAGGACCCGTATGAGATACGGAACGGCCTTGTGCAGCTTGACCGCGAAATCAAGAAGATGAACTGCACTGCGCTTGTAATTTCCGACATCAAGGACGATTCCGAAATATTCTCAACGACCGGGGTGGAGGAGTTCATAGTGGATGGCGTCATCGTGCTCTACCTTGTGAAGGGCCAGGCCGGGGGCGCACATACCCGTGAAATTTCAGTCCGCAAAATGCGCGCCACCAACCATTCCCTTCAAGCCAGGAGGTTCGAAATCACGCAGAAGGGGATAGAAATCGCTGGCGGGAAAAGAAGCGCCCGCAAAAAAGCTGTTGGAATGCGCGCCCCGAAGAATGCAGCTTCGCGCCCTTCCAAGAAAGGGGGCGAGCCCCCCAAAACCGCACCCGGCAAAATGATAGACGTGCTGAAAGCGGGCAAAATGATAGACGTGCTGAAAGCGGGCAAAATGATAGACGTGCTGAAAGCGGGCAAGATGGTGGATGTAGGGTCCCTCCGGGCGCGTGGAAGGACGCGGTTCGGATGGAAGCACCTTTGAAGTGGTTTCTTGAAGGCACAATCATCGCTTGAACTTCTGATAGTCATTGCGCTCACGCTTGGCTTTGTGGGGGTGTCGTTCTACGTTGCTTCCACGTATTCTTCCGACAGCGTGAAAATTTCGCAGGCGCAGGATGCGGCGGGCAGGCTTGCAGCCGCAGCCGACTACGTCTATTCCCTCGGCCCGAATTCGCGCGAATACGTCACGGTCTTTTTGCCAGACGACATACGCTACATGAACGCCACCGGCAAGCGCATTCTTCTCACGATTGGCACAAGCGGCGGCACAAGTGACGTGGCGGAAAGCACCAAGGCCGAGCTCATCGGCTCCCTTCCCAGCGGGCGGGGCAGGCAAAAAGTGCTCGTGCAATACCTTGCATCAGGCAAGGTGCTGATTGGGGAGGCAGGCATCTCATGCTCCCCTTACTCCATCAACCTCGCATTCGATGCGGGCACGGGCGGCAGCCAGATGGTTTCAATAACGAACAATGCGGATTTCCAGATAAACGGCATCAACGCGTCCATATCGGGCGCCGCCGCACAGCTATCCTCCCCCTCGGTGCCGCAGCCTTCCCTTGATGTGGGCGCGAATTCATCATTCTCCGTAAATTTTGCAATCCCCGCCGGGCAGGCAAGCGGAATCTACTCCAGCCTGCTTATGGTCAGCACATCAAACGACGGCGCGTGCGTGGTGGAGCTTGACATCCAAGTCAGGGGGCAATCAAGCTGCTCCTCGCTTTGCAACTCGGGCGGCTACGCTTACGGCACGTGCAGGGCGTCATCATCATCCTGCATGGCAAACAACGAGGATTCAGTTTCCCAATATGACTCAGGCTGCAATGCATCCGGCCCCACGCCATCATGCTGCTGCTTCCCGACAGGCGA
>ORJL010608643.1_pt1 | contig 12599 bp, 8 predicted proteins | sample 1779941 | NCBI WGS metagenome assembly ORJL01 (sample SAMEA104232317, study PRJEB22302) | groundwater metagenome | biome: forest; feature: aquifer; material: groundwater | place: USA | collected 2011-08-07 | depth 5.8 m
GGAAGAGGGCGGCCGCCACACGGGGAAACCGACTGGAAAGTCGGTCCCACACAGAAAGTCGGGCGCATACAGGAACGCGGGATGCGATCATGCAGGCGGAAGGAACTCCGGCGGCGGACCTCCCGACTGCAACCACCCCATGATCCTCATGCGGTAGACGCGAACGAAATGATCGGTGCGGCGATACCCTGCACGCATCGCCGCCTTCTGCGAGGCTACGTTGTCGTCTCGAATCGTGGTGCAGATTCGCGTGCATCCGTCGGCGCGAAGCGCGCGAGCGACGTGCATTTGCCGGGCGGGCGCGATTCGCTTTCCGCGGTGGTCCGGTCGAGTGAATCCGTCGTAGACGAACGCGGCGTCGTCGGTGAGAGATTTCGACGGACCATCGCCGCCCCATTCGCCGATGCTCGCCCACCCGCACCCGACCGGTTCCTCGTTGTGTCGAATCACGAAGCAAGTGTGCCCGCGGGAGAGTCGGTGTTCCGCGTTGCCGACGTCGCCTCGGATGACCCGTAGCGCGGCGTCGAGTTCGGAGGACCAGGTCGCATGACGCTCGAACGTCAGGGGGTTGGGCACGATCACCTCGGCCGGTTCGCCTTCCAAGACGAAGAACCGCTCATCGTGCCAGAGCGGACGGAATCGCCGCGAGGGCAAGCTGGCTAGAGTGTTGGACTCGGTCATTGCGCGTCCGTCGGGGCCGATAACTGGGTCGCAGGGATTCCGTGCGTACTCCCATATCATCATCGGCTCCGCGCGGCGTCGGTAGGATCGGGACCACGAATTCTCGACGGATGGAAGATTCCCGGCTCGCGCCGACCTTGTTTTTGGGACGGGTCCGTTGCGGCTCACATGTGGGGTTCGCAAGCGTCGCAGGAGGGCTTATGCTTCGCCCTAACCGTGAATCGACGTTCGCAACCCTGGAGCCGAAGATGCCTGACAATCGATCCCCCGTGTCCGAGCGAACGACCGTACGCCGGCTGGCGAAGCGCGGGGCGTACGATCGGGAGACGATTCACGCCATCATCGACGAAGCCCTCGTTTGTCACGTGGGTTTCGTCGAAAACGATCAGCCGTTCGTGATTCCGACGATCCACGTCCGCGCAGGAGACGTCTTGTACTTGCACGGATCGCGGCAGAGTCGGATGTTGCAATGCCTTTCCACGGGAGTGCCCGCCTGTGTCACGGTGACGTTGCTCGATGCGCTGGTGCTCGCCCGGTCCGTGTTCCACCATTCCATGAACTACCGCAGCGTCGTGATCCTGGGTCGCGGGCGCGAAGTGACCGATCCCGAGGAGAAGTGGAACGCGCTGGAAGCGCTCGTGGAACACGTCGTCCCCGGTCGCTGGGCGGAAGCGAGACACCCGTCGGAAAACGAACTGGCCGCCACGACCGTCGTGGCCATTCCGCTGGACGAATCGTCCGCGAAGATCCGCACCGGTCCGCCCAAGGACGACGACGCGGACTATTCGATGTCGATCTGGGCCGGACTCCTTCCGCTCCCGATGGTCCCCGGTGTTCCGATCGCCGACCCGCTACTCGGGCCGGACACCGCTTTGCCGTCCTACGTCACGAGCTATCGCCGCAAGTGATGCCGCGTCCCTCGTGACGAACGAAAATCCGTCCCCCACCCTCGCAGTAGCGAGGATGGGGCACCCATACACCCTACGACGGTCACGGAATCCGAGCGTGGAAAATCCGGGCGAACCGAAGTTTCGGTTTGCACGGGTGAGCGGCGGCGGATAGCGTATTCCGTCGTTCGGGCCAACGGGTTCTGTGAGTTCGTGGGAAGGGGAAGAGGCAGCGATCGCCCGCCAGGGAGGGTCGGGCTACCGGAGGCACACGGAGGATGCCGGAATCATGTTTCTCAAGCGTTTAACCGTCTGCGGCTTCAAGAGCTTTTGCGATCGTGTCGACTTTGATTTCGGCCCGGGGGTGACGTGCATTGTCGGTCCCAACGGGTGCGGCAAGAGCAACGTCGTCGACGCGGTGAAGTGGGTGCTCGGCGAGCAGTCGGCCAAGTCTCTCCGCGGTCGACAGATGATCGACATGATCTTCAGCGGATCGAGCACGCGCAAAGCGAGCAGCGTCGCCCAGGTCGACCTCGTGTTCGATAACGCCGATCGGAAACTGCCTGTCGAGCTCGACGAGATCACCATCTCACGAAAGCTCTACCGATCCGGTGAGAGCGAATACCTGCTGAACAAGGGCAGCAGTCGCCTGAAGGACATCCGCGAGATGTTCATGGACACGGGCGTGGGCGTCGGTGCCTATTCCGTGATCGAACAGGGGCGCGTCGATCAACTCTTGCAGAGCAGCCCGGTCGATCGGCGGATCATCTTTGAAGAGGCAGCCGGGATCAGCAAGTACAAAGCGAGGCGTCTCGAGGCCGAACGAAGACTCGAACGCACCAACCAGAATCTTCTTCGCGTGGCCGATCTCATCGACGAACTGGAGAAGCGTCTGCGGAACGTCCGTACGCAGGCGACCAAGGCTCGCAATTACAAGGAATATGAGGCTCGGCTGAACGAGCTTCGCTCCAGCTTCGCCATGGCGGAGTACCATCGCTTTTCGTCGACGATCACCGAAGTGTCGCGCGAGGTCGACGCGCGTACCGATCGGATGATGGCGCTCAAGACGGATCTGGATCGCCACGAGAAGGACGAAACGCACACCACGGTCCGACTGGATGCGTTGGCTGAGGAGATCAATCAGGCCGACGGCGTCTTGGTTCGCGCGAAGTCCAGCCACGCGGCGCAGGAGGAGCGGATCGCGGCGTCGCTTCGACGGGCGGCGGAGCAGCGAGCGCAGGTCGAAAGGTCCGCGGAGCGACTTGCGGGCGACGCGCGGCGACTCGATGAATCGCGCGCCGAACTCGACGAGGTTCAGGCGGCCGTACACGTTCTCCAACAGGAGACGCATGACCTACACGCTCGATCCGCGGACTTGCAGGAGCGGGACAATCAGTTCGCCCGCGAGCTGACCGAGGCCCAGGCGACGCTCGATGATGAGAAGGCCGGGATCATCGAACTGCTCCGGCGCAGCGCCCAGACGCACAATGAGATCACCCGTCTGAATACGCACCGGGAGTCGTTGCTCGGCCAAAAGGGACGGCTTTCGCAGCGCGACGAGCAGATCCGGGCGGAATTGCACGGCGTTCTGCAACAGCGCGGTCAGTTCGATGAACGACTCGTCGAGTTGGAGCGCCTGATCGCGGAGGAGACCCAGCGGTTGGAGGAGAAACGCGCCGAGGCGACTCGCGTTCACTCCGTTCGCCAGCGTCTCGTCGACGAGATCGCGCGCACGAAGGAACACCGCAGCGCGATCCTCTCCCGCCGGGATCTCCTCGAAGACTTGCAGCGACGCATGGAAGGCGTCGGCGCCGGTGTTCGGCAAGTGCTGGAGCGGGTGCGCTCGGACGCGGAGTTCTCCGTCGTGCTGAACGTGGTCGGATTGGTCGCCGACTTGTTCGACGTCGACGTGGCCCATGCGGGTGTCGTCGAGGCCGCCTTGGGCGATCTCGACAAATCCTTGGTCGTGGGAAGCGCCGTCGATTTCCTCGCCGGGCAGAGCGAACTCGGCGAATTGACGGGTCGACTGACCGTCCTCGGGCTCGATCGCATTCCGCCGATCATCTCGGGGCGCGATTGGTCGGGCGAACCGGGATTCGTCGCCCGCGCGGTCGACTGGGTGCGCGTTTCGGAACCGTTTGAACACCTCGCCCGACATCTCTTAGGGAAAACGATCGTCGTCGACAGTCGTGAGGCGGCGCTTGCCCTCGCCGCACAGGACGTGGCTGGGCACCGCTTCGTCACGCTCGATGGTCAGGTCGTCGACGCCGACGGTCGGATCAGTGTCGGTCCACTCAATCTCACCGCGGGTCTCATCTCTCGCAAGAGTGAACTTCGAGACATCGAGCGTCAATTGCTCGAAACGGACGCACGGTTGACGACACTTGCCGATCAGCTCAACCGCACCCAAGCAGAGGCGGGACATCTCGACACCGTTCAACAAGAACTGCGAAACGCGATCTACGAGTCGAACACCGCCCGAGTTGAAGCGAACGCGGGCCGGAAGAACGTGCTCGCCACCATCGAACGGTTGACGCGCGAACAGCCGCTCATCGCCCACGAGGTTTCGCTCATCGAGCAACAGTTGACCGAAGTCCATCAGAAGAGCGACGAGGGCGGGCGATCGCTGGAGGCGATGGAGCAGGAGAACAAGACTCGCGAGGCGCAGGCGGAGAAGCACCTCGAACGCATCGACGGCATCGTCTCTCGGCGGCGCGAGGTCCAGGAAGAACTTACCCAACTGCGGGTGTCCGCCGGACAGCTCACGGAGAAGCGCGCCGCGGCTGCGGAACGGGTCAACGTGCTTCGACGAAGCATTCGTGAATTGGAAGGAATGGTCGACGCCGCCAAACATGATTTGGAGCAGGGCGACGCTCGCATTGCCGATGCGGAGACGGCAGCCGCGTCCGGAATGGAACAACTCTCACGACTGACCACGGAAATCGCCAGCCAGGAGGACGTCTGCGCCAGGGTCCGTGCGCAACGGGACGAGCTGCGCATGAACCTGGATGCGCTGTCGCAAGCCGCGAAGTCCGCGCGATCCGAGTTGGGCGAGGTGGAAGACGCGCGACACAAACTGGAAATGAACCTGGCCGAGGTGAAGGTTCGCCGAGAGGAGCTGTCGGCGAGGATTCTTCAGGAACTCTCCATTCGCCTCGACGAGAAATACGCCGAATACAAGCCCGACGAGCAGGACTGGACCCAGGTCGAAACGGAAATCGCCGAGCTTCGCCAGAAAATGGAACGCCTCGGCAACGTCAATCTCGACGCCATCAACGAATTGGAAGAAATCGAGGAACGACACCGCTTCATGGCCGCTCAACGTGACGATCTGACCGAGTCCGGTCGACAGCTCGCGCAGTTGATCGAGAAACTCAACGAGGAATCCAAGGCGCGTTTCAATAGCACGTTCGAAGCCGTTCGCGATCACTTCCGCTCGCTCTTCCGCAAACTCTTCGGCGGCGGTCGCGCCGACATTGTGCTGGAAAACCCCGAACAAGCCCTCGACTGCGGCATCGAGATCGTCGCGCAACCGCCAGGGAAAGACCTTCAAGTGATTTCGCTGATGTCCGGCGGCGAGAAGTCCATGACCGCCATCGCGCTCTTGATGAGTATCTTCAAGTGTCGACCCGCCCCCTTCGCCATCCTCGACGAAGTGGACGCAGCCCTCGACGAACTCAACAACGAACGCTTCTCGCGCATCGTGCAAGAGTTCGTTTCCGAGTCGCAGTTCTTGGTCATCACGCACTCCAAGCGAACCATGGCCATCGGCGACCAGCTGTACGGCGTCACCATGCAAGAACCCGGAGTTTCGACCCGCGTCAGCGTCCAGCTCAAGGACGCCAAGGTGGCGTGATGGGGCGCGGTCCGGGTTCGCCGTTGGGTGCCGCTGGTGGCTTGTCCACCAGTGGTTTCTTGCGGTCGCCGACGTAAATGGACAGGCCCTTCCGTTCCGGTCGGTTTTCCCGCTCTCCGCAGTTTTTTGGGCTATAATTGATGAAGGGAGCCGTCTCCTGACGCCCCCTTCGCGTTCGCGAAGGGGCGATCGCCGGCGCGGGCCGGCGAGTGCATCCGGGCGAGGCGTCCCTTGCGGGAGCATTCCCATGAACGCGGAATTCACACACGAGGAGTTGACCATCCTGCGAGAGCTGGTGGAGGTCCGGCTCGCCGAGCTCGGCCCGGAGATTCACCACACGGACCACCGGGCGTATCGCGAAGGTCTCAAAGCGATGCGTGAAAAGCTGATGCGGGTTCTCGAACACCTGAGCAGCGTCGCGGCGTAGGGCAACGCCCTGTGACGCCGCACGCGCGCACGTGGACCGTTGTTCGACGTTGGAAGAAAGGTCCGCACGGCGGACCCTACGCGATCCCTGCCTGTCGTCCTCGTTTCCGCGCCCTATAATCTCCCCGCCGCATAGTCGGGTCGGAATTCATACGGAGGCGCATCATGTACCATGGAATGCGACAGCACTTGCAGAGCGAACTCGCCGGCATCCGCGAGGCCGGGTTGTACAAGGAAGAGCGGAAGATCCTCACGCCCCAGGCCGCGGACATCCGCGTGAGCTTTCCCGAGGGAAGCCCGCCGCGCGACGTCCTCAACTTCTGCGCCAACAACTACCTCGGCCTTTCCTCGCATCCGCGGATCATCGCCGCGGCGCGGGAGGCGCTCGACACGCACGGGTTCGGACTCAGCAGCGTGCGCTTCATCTGCGGGACGCAAGACATCCACAAGGAGCTGGAGCGGAAGATCAGCCGCTTCCTCGGCACGGACGACACCATCCTCTACGCGGCGTGCTTCGACGCCAACGGCGGTCTGTTCGAACCGCTGCTCGGCGCCGACGACGTCATCATCACGGATCAACTGAACCACGCCTCGATCATCGACGGCATCCGCCTGTGCAAGGCGAAGCGACTGATCTACGCGAACAACAGCATGACGGAGTTGGAGACGCGGCTACGGGAATCGAAAGACGCCCGCTTCCGCATGATCGCCACGGACGGGGCGTTCTCGATGGACGGCACCGTCGCGCAGCTCGACAAGATTTGCGACCTGGCCGACAAGTTCGACGCAATGGTCATGGTCGACGACTGCCACTGCACCGGTTTCATGGGAAAAACCGGTCGCGGATCGGCCGAACACTGTGGCGTGCTGGGTCGTGTCGATGTCATCACCTCCACGCTCGGAAAGGCGCTCGGCGGCGCGTCGGGCGGATTCACCTCGGGTCGGCAGGAGATCATCGATCTGCTTCGACAGCGCTCGCGTCCTTACCTTTTCAGCAACAGTCTGGCCCCGCCGATCGTGAAAGCGTCGCTCGCCGTGATTGACCTTCTCAGCGAGTCGACCGCGCTGCGCGACAAGCTCGAAGCGAACACGAAGCGTTTCCGCGCGGGCATGACTGACGCAGGGTTCGACATCAAGCAAGGCGTACACCCGATCGTCCCCATCATGCTCTACAACGCGAAACTCTCCCAAGACATCGCCCGCGATCTCTACGCCGAAGGCATCTACGTCATCGGCTTCTACCATCCCGTCGTCGGCAAAGGCTTAGCCCGCATCCGCGTCCAACTCTCCGCGGGTCACGAATTCTCCCACATCGACCGCGCGATCCAAGCGTTTACCAAAGTCGGACGGAAGTACGAAATCCTGGGGAAGAAGAAAGCGGAGATCGTCGCGCGGTACGGGGAATGACGGGAGCTTCCGCCCCGGGTCACCGTTCGTTCGTCGTAACCGTCCCGGCGTGGGACATGTGTTTGTTGGTGCATGATGAAATACGAACGGTTCGAAGATCTGCCGGTCTGGAAGTCGGCCATGACGCTCGTGGAACGGGTGTACGAACTGACGAGACATCCACTCTTGGCCGGACCGGGAGATCTGGTGTCGCAGCTACGCCGCGCGGCCCTCTCCGTGTCAAACAACATCGCCGAGGGCTTCGAGCGTGGATCCACGACGGAACTGCTCATGTTCCTCTACATCGCACGCGGGTCCGCGGGCGAAGTGCGGTCCATGCTTCATTTCGCGGAGAGAATCGCGGACCGGGTCGGGCGTGCCCGACGGTCAGGCCGTTCAACGGACCCGTTGAGTACTCGAACGACGGGTGGACCCGAAGCTCGAACGGAGGAGCAATCGGTGAATCGGCCAGCAGGTGGACCGGTGGATTTGAGATCTGAAATCTCAGATCTGAAATCTCTTGCGGAGTCGTGCTCCCGCCAGATTCGAGCCTGGGCGGACAATCTTCAGAACTCCGACATCCGCGGTCAGCGCCACTTGACCGAAGCCACGCGCCAACACTACGACTCCAACCAGCGCACCGACGCCTTCTGGCGTCAAGTCGACGCGGCCATGCAGGCGCGCTGGAATAATCCCGAATCCACCAAGACGCAACCCGACCCCGCCGGAGAGAAACCCGAACCCGCCGGAGAACAACACGGACGCACCGCAGAACAACACGGACCCCAGGACCAGAATGTGCCTCCGTCCTGAAATCTGAAATCTGAAATCTGAAGTCTGAAATCTGAAGTCTGAAATCTGAAGTCTGAAGTTTGAAGTCTGAGATCTGAAATCTGAGATCTGAAATCCCCGGTCCCAGTCGCCGTCGAAATCCGTTGCGGTCGCCATCCGGATTCCTCCCAGTCGCCACTGGGATTCGTTCGGGTTACAATGCGGCCATGATCGCTCGGTTGCACAGCGTGGCGTTCAACGGCATCGAGGCCGTACCGATTGAGGTGGAGGTCGACGTCGCCCGTCGAGGCTTCGCCGGCGCGACCGTCGTCGGCCTGCCCGACGCCGCGGTGAAAGAAAGCATCGAGCGCGTCCGCAGCGCGATGCAGAACTCCGGATACCAATTCCCGCGATACAAGACGGTCATCAACCTCGCCCCCGCCGACATGCGGAAAGAAGGGCCGATCTTCGACCTGCCGATCGCGCTGGCGATCGGACTGGCCAACGGCGACATGGCCGCCGACGGAACCGACGGATATTTCGTCGCGGGTGAACTCGCGCTCGACGGTCGCGTGCGACCGATCAAGGGAGCACTCTCAACCGCGATTCTTGCGAAACAGCAGGGCGCACGCGGCGTGATCGTTCCGACGCTCAACGCCGCGGAGGCGGCCGTGGTCGACGGGATCGACGTGATCCCGGTGAACTCGCTCACCGAGGCGATCGGGTTCCTTGCCGGCAAACTCCCCCTCGAGCCCGCGACCATCGACGTGAATCGACTCTTCGAGGCGTCGGCGAATTACGACTGCGACTTCGGCGATGTGCGCGGACAGGAGCACGTGAAGCGAGCGATCACCATCGCCGCCGCCGGAATGCACAATATGCTACTGATCGGCCCGCCGGGATCGGGGAAGACGATGCTGGCCAAGCGATTGCCGACGATCCTCCCGCCGCTGACGCTCGAAGAATCGCTTGAAACGACGCGCATCCATTCCGTCGCCGGCGAACTGAAAGCGGGCGTCGCGTTGCTCGCGACACGACCGGTCCGATCGCCGCATCATTCCGCCAGCACCGCGGCCATGGTCGGCGGCGGGTCGATCCCGCAAGCGGGCGAAGTGTCCCTCGCGCACCACGGCGTCCTGTTCCTCGATGAATTCCCTGAATTCTCCCGCAACACCTTGGAAGCGCTTCGACAACCGCTGGAAGACGGCGAAGTTACCATCGCCCGCGCCCACACGACGACGAAGTTCCCGGCCGCCTTCGTGCTGATCGCCGCGATGAACCCTTGTCCCTGCGGATTCGTCTCCGATCCCCGGAAGAAGTGTACGTGCTTGCCGATCCAGATTGATCGATATCTTTCTCGCATCAGCGGACCCCTCATCGACCGCATCGACATTCACATCGAAGTCCCCGCGGTGCCGTTTGGCGAGTTGCGCAGCCCGAAGGACGGCACGCCGTCATCGGTTCTGCGGCAGCAAGTCCTAGCGGCAAGAGGTCGACAGCACGAGCGGTTCGGCGCAGATTCCATGATGACCAACGGGCGCATGAGCGGGAAGCTGCTTCGCAAATTCTGCAAACTCGAGGAGGCCGCCGAGACCGTTCTGCGCCAGGCGATGACCGAGCTAGGACTCTCCGCCCGCGCCCACGACAAAGTCCTCCGCGTCAGCCGGACCATCGCCGACCTCGCCGCCCGCGACCACATCACCACCGAAGACGTCCTCGAAGCCATCCACTATCGACGCTTGGACCGGAAGCTGTGATACACTCGCGGGTTTGCAACCTTGGAGGTTCTTCCACGATGAGGCGTGGATCGCCGCAGGCTCTGCGGCGGGCGAGGTTCCACAACCCTCGACCGACCGACCAGTTTCCGACAATCACCGATCACTCCGCGCGTTCCCGTAATGGAGGTTCTGTCCATGCGAAGTTCGACATTACTCACAATTGCCTTTCTTGCGGTTTTCTTCTGCGCATCACCCAGCATCGTTCGCTGTCACTCCCAGACGTCGAGTCCATCGAAGGAGGAACCGCCGAGTCCTGGAAAGGTTCAAGCAGCGGCGAACGGCGAACTCGTGGAGCCGCGTGCGTCGCTTTCCATACAGCAGGTTCGAGACAAGACGACGACCCGAGTGACCATCTCGTGGAGTGGTCAAGAGGCGGAATCGCTCCTTGTCGTATCCGTTGAAGCGGCGGAAGAGGCTTTGCTTGAGCGCGAAGTGCGCACCGGGGAAACCCGGTTATCGGGGATCGTGTTGGTACGCCAGGCTCGCGCTCAGGGCGAGGCGACCGTCACGCTACCCCACGAACCGGTCTCCGGTTTTTTGGGAGAACGCCGAGGTCAGATCCGGGTGTTTCTCACAAAGGTGATGGACGTCAAGTTTGTCGGAGGCGACCCGAGTGTCAAGGGCGCAACGCGAGTGGATCGAACGGAATACCTCCGCCCGCAACAAGCGGGACCCGCGTTCCGGATCGTATGCGCGGCACGCGACATTGCGAATCTTTCACGTGTGTTACCCGACACAAAGCCATGGAGCTTTGAAGTGCAGGAACGCGAAGTTCTTCGCGCGGTCATGGATTGCGACGATCAACTGGCGTTTCTTCAGGTTCCAATTTCGTTCAGCGATGATGGCTCCCCATAGGCAGCTCGCGACGACATCGTTAGCTGTGCCATTCTCGCGTCGAGCGTCTATCGTTGTGCCTCGAACGGAGTACCTTGGTTGATCGCGAAACCAACCAAACAACAAACCGGCACTAAGCACAGACATACCCAGGCGAAGTTCGAGAGTGCCACGTCGTGGCACCCGTAGAACATGAAATATACGAAACGAACCCACTTTCCACCATCGCTTTCAAATGATCGCAGGCACTGCACGGAAACCGCCGTGGGAACAAAAAGCGTATTGTGCGATCGCACAAAACGGTCACGGTGGGCGGATCAACAACGCGCGTCCGGAGTTGTGCGTCGGCCGATCGGGGCCGCCTTCCGGTTCCCATTGCCTCATGCGGGAGCTGGATCAACCGAATCGCCCCCGGAACATTCAACCATTCTCAGCAGGTGTGGATGGCCGCAGCGCGTCAGCCTCCGCCTGCCGATATGCTCTCCACGATGGACACCGCCGGATTGACACCCACGCGACCGATGGACGAGCGAAACCGAGCGAGCGCCGACCGCGCCGACGAATCCAACGCGCGCCTCAAGTCGCCGACTTCGCTCTCGTCCGCGAAGTCTTCCTCCCGCTTCCTCGCCGCGACGGCGCTGATCTCCGGACTCACCCTGCTCTCACGACTTCTCGGCGTCTTTCGAGAGGCGCTGCTCGCGTATTACTTCGGAACGGCCGAACTCCTCTCCGCCTATCGGATCGCGTTTCAAGTACCGAATCTCGCCCGACGGCTCTTCGGCGAGGGTGCGCTTTCCTCCGCGATGGTGCCCGTGCTCACGGAAACGCTGCACCAAGACGGCGAGGAGTCCGCGCGGCGGTTCGTGGGCAGCGTTCTCTCCGCCCTGGGTGCGTTTCTCATCGGCGTGGTCTTCGTTGCGGAACTCGTCCTTGTCGTTTGGCGATGGTTCGCCGACGATCTGTCCCTCCAACTGACCGCGATCACGTTGCCCTACGCGGCGATGATCTGCACCGCCGCCGTCGCGGGCGGCGTCCTCAACGTGCGCCGACATTTCGCCATCCCCGCGGCGGCGCCGACGCTCTTGAACGTGGTGATGCTCGCCGCGATGGTGGGGGGGGCGTGGCTCGGATTCCGCGACCTCGCGCTGATGCACATGCAGTGCTGGAGCGTGCTCGTAGCGGGCGTGTTGCAGTTGCTCGTGACGCTCGCCGCGCTCTACTGGATCGGCTTCTTCCCGAAATTCGCGTTCGCCTGGCGCGATCCGCGTTTACGCGCCGTGCTGACGCTCATGGCCCCGATGGCGCTGGGACTCTCCGCGGTGCAGATCAACACGCTCCTGGACTCCGTCATCGCCTATCTCTTCATCGTCGTCGATGGCGAGCGACAGGGCACCGCCGCGCTCGGCTTCGCCCAGACGCTCTATCAATTACCGCTCGGCGTGTTCGGGATCTCCTTCGCAACGGCCATCTTCCCCGAGCTCGCGACCAAAGCAGCGAAGGGCGACCGTCGCGGGCTTGTCGAAGTGTTCGAGCGCGGGCTGCGCATGAGCTTGTTCGTCGCGCTGCCGTCGTGCGTGGGATTGATCCTCGTCGCCAGACCCTTGGTTCGTGCGCTGTTTGAACGCGGCGATTTCAACGCGGCGCAGACAGACCGAGTGGTCCCGACGTTGATCTACTTCTCCCTCGGCATGGCCGCGTATTTCGCGCAACACATCGTGATCCGAACGTTCTACGCCCTCCAGGACACGCGAACCCCCGCGCGCATCGCGGCGCTCATGGTGCTGCTGAATCTCTCGATGAACTTGGTCCTTGTGTTTGTGATGGAGGAGCGTGGACTAGCTCTCGCGACTTCGATCTGCGCGTTCGTCCAGATCGGCTGGCTGCTCGCGATCCTCCGACGACGCCTCCCGGAGCTTCGACTCTGGGATCTCGCCGCCAAGATGTGGAAAGTGCTCTTAGCGACTGGCGCCATGACGGCGA
>ORJL010022993.1_pt1 | contig 12593 bp, 7 predicted proteins | sample 1779941 | NCBI WGS metagenome assembly ORJL01 (sample SAMEA104232317, study PRJEB22302) | groundwater metagenome | biome: forest; feature: aquifer; material: groundwater | place: USA | collected 2011-08-07 | depth 5.8 m
AAGGCGGCGCATCAGAGTCGTAGGGGTGTGCTTCGTCAGTGGATTGCTCCGGCAGCCACGGGGTCATCTATCGCTTGGGCAGCAAAGAGGAAAGGGAGATAGGCCCCTCTGTTTCCAACATTGAGAAATCGCCCCCACCAACGGTCACTTCCCAGCCTTGCCATCTCCACACACTGGCGGCATCCTGCTATCGGTGCCGACCGTTCAAGTTCCTCGCAACTGCACTTTGCATGCGCTGAGTCAGGAGATTGGCGCCGCCGGTGCGCTCGGATCAGATTGGGATGCTCTGGTCCTGCATGTGTCGGTTGGCTGCTTTATCCACTGCAGCGCCATAGCGTTCCTGTGCACCTGGGGCCATCAGCAGGTGCTGGCCGGTCGCCGAATTATACTCCGCGGTGACGACGATGTGTTGCGATACCTTGCGCGGATGGATCTGCACCATCATTTAGGCGTCGCATACGACGCGAGTCGACGCCAAAGCGAAGTTGGACGGTTCCTACCGTTGCGCCTGATTGCCGGAGACGCCGACGTCTTCGGGAACGTCAACGCGATTTGCGATCTGGTCCTCCATCAGTTCGAGAACGCCCGCGCGTTCATCCCGGCACTGGAGTGGGCCGTCAATGAGATCATCGACAGCATTCTCATCCACGCCGAAAGCCCCGCACCCGGCGCCGTGTGCGCTCAGTACTTTCCGCACGAACACCGGCTCGATGTCGGCATTTGCGACGTGGGACGAGGCATCAAAACTTCCCTCAGCGAGTCTAGGCATATCTGGAGCCACGGCGACGCTGTCACCACAGCGCTGCAACGAGGTGTCACGCGAAACCCCGACATCGGCGCTGGCAACGGCATGGCCGGCGCCCTCGAAATCGCCACCAAGAACCAAGGGGGACTTCAAGTGTGGACCGGCGATGTCGTCTACCGGCTCGAAAACGGCAGCGAGAAAGGTTTCGCCCAGATGCCAGCAGTCCCAGGCACCGGTGTCATGTTCTCCCTCGATACGCGACGGCCGGTCGACCTGACCTATACATGGATCGCCGGCGGGGACTGGTCGTACATCGACGCCGAAGCCGAGCGCATCGGCCAAACCGGCGGCATCCGCGTCGTCGACGAATGCACCAACACCGGCACCCGTGCGCCAGCTCAACGACTGCGACGCAAGGTCCAATCTCTTCTTCCCGGAATGTCTGGCCCCCTCATCCTCGACTTCAGTGGCGTCGACAGCGCGGCCAGCAGCTTCCTCGACGAACTGCTCGGTCGCCTCTCCGCGTCGCTCGGCACGGATGAGTTCCGCCGCGACATCCAGATCATTGGCATGGACCCCCTCATCCGCCACATTGCTAACGTCGTGATCGAGCAACGAATCAAGGGCTTGGGTCACCCCTCCCGCGCGGACCGCGAATAACATTGGAACAACGAGTCAAGCGGCAGCACCATCTGCCCCGCCTCCTTCTCGCCGGCCTCGCTTCGCGTCGTGCCAAGAAGCGAATCTACACTCTTGTCTTCCCTCACGGGCGCGAACCGGTGTGCGCATGTCAGGTGGCCTCGGGACCTTATCCATTCCTCTTTCTCATCTCGCGCAGCATGAGTTGCACAGCATTCTTCGACCACGGATTGCCCTGTCTGGTGAGCAGGCCGTCGGCGTTGAGGCCGTCGACGATCTTGTCGACGGTCATGCCGCGGGCGGCCATCTCTGCCATCTTGCCGTGCGCGTAAGGGGACATCTTGATCTCTTTGGGTGTGTCGGGACTGGCGTCGGTCCACCTGATTCGGAGTTGAATTCGCTCGCGTTCATGCCGCTCGATGATCACCTCCCGAACCAGAATCCGAATCAATTGCTTTCGATCGCGGTCGCTGGTGACCGATGCCCGCCAGAGGGTTGGAAGATCTCGGCATAACGCGGTCAGCTCGTCCCAGGTCTGATCGGTAAAGTCATCGACCACGGAAGATAGCGCCGTCACCCTCGCCTCGATGCTCCTCTGGGCGCGCAAGGCTTGTTCGAGTCGGGTCTCGTAGTCCTCCTTCACTAGGGGATTCGTGGGGGCGACACTATCAAGGCGGAAACGCGCGTCCTCGACGGCTTGGCTGGCGCGCCGCAATTCCAACTCGCGGCGCCTTTCCTCGTGTCGCGCATCGGACCGCGCCTGACGCCAGACATCGTTCACAATTGCCAGTCTCGGCGGCGACAAACGTTCCAAGACAGCTTCAACAACGGCGGCGTCGACGCGAAAGCCGGACACGCTGCCGCAGAAAGGGCCGCCGCTGAGTTGCTCACCGCCGCAGCGATAGCCATGGATCGAGCGACCATCCTCACGCTTGCAGATGTAGCGGGTGCACATGGCATGATTGCGGTGGCGGCCACAGCGAATGATTCCCTGTACCAGCGCACTCCCGGGGCCCAGGTTTCGTCGCACTTTGGTTGGAGCATGCAGGGCAAGAATATTCTGAATCTCGTCCCACTCCTCGGTGGTCACGTAGGCGGGGTGGTGATCGGGAATGACAAACCTTTCTTCCGGAAGAGCCGGCCGCATCCGTTTGAATCCACCTCTGGTCGTCCCCAACGTGAGATCCTGCCGGCACCGCGGGTAGACGTACACACCCTTGTAGGCTTCGTGATGGAGAATTGCCGACACCATGTCGATCGTAGGTTCCATCCACAAGATGACGTCACCCCGCCGCTGCCGCGGGATCTTGATGCCACGCCTCTTCAGAGCTCGCACGGTTGGGACCAAGCCGCGTTTTTCGAGAAAGGTCCTATACACCGCCCGCACAGCCTCCTGAACGGCCGGGTCGGGATGGAACTCCCAGCCACCCGTAGCCGTCTTCACATAGCCGCGAGGTGGCGCCGACACGGACTTGCCCGACTGCACCTTGGCCCGGCGACCGGCATGCATCATCTCGGTGCGGCGAATGTTCTCATATTCCGTAACCAGTGACGTGACTCGATGCCCAAACAGTTCACCGCTGTCAGCCAGGTTGCAGACGTTGCCGTTGACGACGATTAGAACATTTCGACTCCGGCACAGATCCAGGAACGTCAAGAGCTCGATGGCATTGCGGCCCAGACGGCTCAGATCCGACACGAAGATTGCGCCGTATGTTCCATTGCGGATACCTTCGACCATTCGCAGATAGCCCGTGCGCCGTTCCGTGGTCATTCCCGACGCTCCGAGATCCTCGTCAATCAGGTCGACCTCGTTCTCGCTCCAGCCCCACATGAGCGCGTACCGAACTTGGTTGCGTTGATGGTCGCCGCTGCCCGTGTTCTTCTCGACTTGCTTCGCCGTGCTTTGCCGCGCATAGACGCAAACGCCCTTGGCCAAATGCGCATCGGTAATCCCATCTGGTCGCTCTCTCATGATTTCCTCCAATCCTCATTTAAGGCGCGCGCGAGGTTCGCGCACTCCGTATTCAAGCCCTCGCCGACGCCGGCAAGATCAACGCCGATGTCCGGGCGCATTGGCCTGCGGTCGCTGCACAGCCACCACCTCAGACCGTTCGATGGGGCCTCTCTGTACTAGACTTGCATCTTTCCGCCTCCTTTCGCGGATCACCCGCAACGCCAGTTGAACCAACATCCGCTCCGCCATGGCGGAGTCCTCCCCTGCCTCTTGTTTGTCGCCCTCGGTATTCATGGGCATCCTATACTATACTTTCAGAACAGTACTTCAGGATGCCAGTCGTCAACTATTCCAATAGCTCTGTTTCTGTGGAAGATGGATGCATGGCCCGACTCTTGAGGTTGCGCAGCAGCGCCAATACCCCGAGGAATGCCCGCAGCGTCGTCTCGATGCCGGGGGCGGCGACCATCGTTGCAGCCACCCCACGCGGGGCGTCGGCGACCGCGGCTTCCGGCGTTCCTGTTGACGACTCTGTCATCAGCGCGACCCCTTTCTCCGCCTGGCAGCGGCGGCCTCAACTGGATTCTGAGGGGACATGTCGACGTCACCAGCCTCATCAGGCTTCCGGCGCGGCTTCGACTGCTCTTCCACCCACGCCTCCAAGGCCGCGCGCGGGATCCGAATTGCGCGACCGAAACGCACGGTCGGCAGGGTTCCCGCCGCGATTAGCTCGTACGTCTTGTTGCGCCCGATTCGCAGCAACTGTCCCGTCTCCCCGGGAGTCAACATCATTGGATCCATTTGGCCCATCCTTCCGCCCTTGTGCTGGTGGCCATTTAGAGGCATAACTGTCCTGCACTCAATGAGGATATATGCGGACATCGATATCGGCCCAGAAGGATTGGATTGCGGGGCGTGGCGGATGGTGGCGCTTCGGCCGCTACGAAATGAGCGGTGGATACATCCGACCTGCCCGGGACGCCCGCCTGGATGGCTACGACCCGTGGTCGCTCTATCGGGGTACTCGCCAGCGCGGCTACGAATGGGTTCCCCCCTACGGCGACTTCGTCAATCTGCGCAGCGAGTTATCGAAGGCCGATTGGGAGAAGCGAGTCCTCGATTGGTGCAGCCGCTACGGCTTGCCAGGGGTGCTTCTCCATCAAACGCTGGCGGTGACGCTCGCGCCGCGCTGGACTTCTGTCCCCGGAATGGAACCGTATCTGGTTCCTGAGCAAGACGAGTTTGTCCGCACCAGCACCGGTTGGTCGATCAAGCACAACCGCTTCATGACGATAACGACAGAGAGCAAGAGGAAGAGCCAGAAGTTGGAAGGGACGCTGGTCGCACGCGACGTCGCCCCCGACGCATGGGCTCGCGTCGGTGTCGTGCGACAGGAACTGCGATCGGGTGACCTTGCCCGTGAGCCCCTACGCGACACCTGGTGGAAGTATTTCCCCGAGGTTCCCGAAGATGAGGCCGAAACGTTCCGCTACCCCGCCCCGCTCTCCGAGGCATTTTGGCGCAGCTACGCCGAGCCCTATGCGGCGTTTCTCGACAGCATGCAGCTGATGGCGAATGCGCTTTGGGACCTCGAACACCATCAGCCGATCGCCCTGAGTAGCCGGGTCGACAGAAGTCACGTCGCGGACGGCCGCCGACTGCTTCACGCGCTACTCGCTCCGGCGAGCCCGACGATCGTCGCCGCTCGCGACGGTAGTTTTTCGCAGCAATGGGTCTGCGGCTCGCTGCTCAGCGCCTTCGCAATGATGGCGTTGCAGGACCTCACCGAAGGACAGCGCGTCAGGCGCTGTAGTGCCTGCGAACGGCTCTTCGTCTCCCAGCACCCGGCTGCTCTCTATTGCTCGGGCCAGTGCCGCTGGAAGATCCAGAAGCGGCGGCAGCGTGAGAATCAAATTGGCGACACGGCGCCCAAGCCAGTGAAGCGCCGGACAAGGAAACCATGAGGGGCCATATCCGCAAACGTGGCAAGCACTCGTGGTCGATCGCCATCTACCTCGGCAAGGACGAACGGGGCAAGTCGAGGTACGGATGGCACACGGTGCGCGGCACCGCGAAGACTGCCGAGGCCGAGCTGACGCGACTGCTGAACCAGCTGAATCTCGGTGAGTACATCGAGACCTCAACTCTGACCGTCGCCGAGTATCTCGAGCGCTGGCTTGCCGATTATGCGCTCACCAACGTCAGCGCCAGGACCTACGAACGCTACAAGGAGATCATCGACTGTCACCTCATCCCGGCCTTCGGCCCGCGGCAGCTCACCAAGCTGCAGCCGATGCAGATCCAGGCATCCTACTCGCAAGCCCTGCAGAGCGGTCGCCGCAACCACACCGGCGGGCTGTCGGCGCGGACCGTGCTCTGCCATCACCGCGTCTTGAAGAACGCCCTGAAGCAAGCGGTGCGCTGGCGGCTGCTCCTACGCAACCCAGGCGACTCGGTGGACCCACCGCGCCCGCGCGAGCGTGAGATGCGAGCACTGGACGAGAAGCAAACCGCCGCGCTGTTGAAGGCGGCGCAAGGAACCAGCTTGCACCTCCCGATCCTGCTCGCCGTCGGCACCGGCATGCGCCGCGGCGAGATTCTCGCCGTGCGCTGGAGCGACCTGGACTTGGCAAAGGGTACGTTGGCGGTATGTCAGTCGCTCGAACAGACGAAAGCCGGGCTCAAGTTCAAGGCGCCCAAGACACGCCGCGGTCGCCGCGTGATCGCCCTGCCTCACCTGCTGACGACAGCGTTGCGCCAGCACAAAGCCAAGCAGGCAGCGCTACGCTTGCGAATGGGCGCCGCCTATATCGATCAAGATCTCATCTGCGCATCGCCAGACGGCAGCCCACGTAGCCCAGGCGGCTTCGGCAGCGGCTTCGTGAAATTCATCAGCGGACTCGACATTCCGCGCGTGCGCTTCCACGACCTACGCCACAGCCACGCCACCCAGCTCTTACGCCAAGGGGTCCACCCCAAGATCGTCAGCGAACGCCTCGGCCACTCCACCATCGGCATCACCCTCGACACCTACAGCCACGTGCTCCCGGGGATGCAGGAGGATGCGGCCAAGAAGATCGACACGGCGTTGCGGGCGGCGATGCGACGGGGAAAGAACACGTAGGTAGTTGCACCGAGTGTGAGACGTGTCCATCCGTGGTCATTGGACCCAAAATGAGTCGGAACCGGTCTCGGCTTGGACGTTGTCAACCTTCTAAGGACAGCTGCCGAGGAGCCGCCTCACGCATTCCGAGACTTCGCCAAGAGAAACCGCGCCGCTCCCGTTGGCGTCCGCCACGGGACAGCTAGAAGTCGGATTGGAGGCATCACAGAGAGGTTGGCCGAGGAATGCTTTGACGCACTTGGTTAGCTCGCCGATGCTGACGTTCGTGTCGCCATCGCAATCACCCGCGCAAGTCGTCACGGTAATCTGACCCCCGTATGAGGGAGAGAACGGGTAGTCGCCTTTCGTCATCGCAGAGTTGACACTCACGACTGCTGCATAGAGGTGCCCCGTCGGAAGCTCGCGGGTGTTTCCCCCAACGCTGACTCGTTCGTCGCCCGCACCGACTGCCTGATGCGTGAGCTGCTTGTCCGGCAAAGACCCCGGTCCAACGGCGGGGGCAATGGTTACCGACTCAACTCCAAAGGTCGCCGGATTGAAGTCAATGTCGTTGGTGATGGAACTTAGCCCCGTCGCGGCCAACGAGGCACCTATGCAGGCGGTACCTCCGGGCAAGGCAACGGCGGTGCCAAGAGAGACCGTTCCGACCAATGCACCGAATGTCCATTGTCCTGACGGAGTAATGACCACGCCGTGCGCTGTTCGTTGGGAGGAACTCAACGTAGAAAGTACGGTGGAAGCCAGAACCGTAATGTGCACATCGCCATCAGGCAAGTCTTCACGGATCGAGACACACGGATCGGGAATCGCGCTTGGGTAGCCGGTGCAGGGAGGCACCACGATCCCATTGTGCAGCACAACGATTGTGCCTGCAGTCACCCCCGCCGGCAGGAGTGACTTGTCGAGAAAGAACTCCAACTTAATCGGCTCCTCCGCGCTGCCCCCATTTGCGGAGACCAGCACCGCCACCGGTAGCGAGTTGAACCCGAACCCTCTTCCCAAGTCCGCGGTTTCCTGAATTGTCACGGCGCCACCGAGCGGCACAGTCACGGTCGTTTCCAGTGAGTCGTTTGGTGTCGCGCCCGTCCCGTCAGGGTCCGTGGAGACGCTGCCACCCGGTAGAGGAATGGCGCTGGCGCTCTCCTCGGGGTGACAGAGGCCGTCGCAACCATCGCCATTGTTCGTATTGCCATCATCGCACTGCTCGCAGCCGGGGTTGAGAGTGCCGTCCCCACATACAAGGCCAGGTTCGATCTCGCATGCGATTGAGCAGGCATCGCAACTGACTAGATTTCCGTCGTCGCATTGTTCCCCGAAATCGAGAGTTCCATTGCCGCAGCCGAGCGGCGGCATCTGGGTCGGTGTCGGCGTCGCGGTAATCATCCTGGTGGCTGTTGACGTTGGTGTCGGGGGTGACGTGCTCGTCGCACTCGCAGTGTTCGTAGGATTCGCAGTTGGACTGTCCGTGGCAGTCGCTGTCGGCGTCTGGGTCAGAGTCGCTGTTGCAGTATCCGTAGGGGTGTTTGTCGGCGTCTGCGTCGCGGTGCTCGTAGGTGAGCACGTAGGCGTATGGGTCGCAGTCTCTGATGGTGTAGCCGTCGAAGTGTCAGTTGGTATCGGTGTGCTCGTCGCCGTGTCTGTCGCAGTTTCAGTCGGAGTCCTCGTGGCAGTTCCAGTTGCTGTACCCGTGGAAGGCGCGGTTCGTGTCGGCGTGGTAGTTGAGGTGTGAATCGCGGTGGCCGTCGGCGTGTGAGTCGGAGTCAACGTCGGTGTGGCCGAAGGCGTCTCGGTGGGCGTCACCGTCGCTGTATCGGTGGGTGTCCTGGTCGGCGTATCGCTTGAGGTGGCGGTGCTCGTCGGCGTGTTGGTCGGGGTGGCGGTGTCGGTCGGCGTGCTCGTTTCGGTAGACGTCGGGGTCTGAGTAGGCGTCGCGATCGGGGTGTCAGTGGGGGTGCCGGTCGGCGTTGCAGTGGCCGTGTCAGTCGGTGTGCTCGTCGCGGTGGACGTCGGGGTCTGAGTCGGCGACGCCGTCGCGGTCTCAGCGGGTGTCGGGGTGTCAGTGGGCGTCTCCGTAAGAGCGTTCGTTGGGGTGGGAGTTGGAACGCCACAGTCCGTAACTGCAAATAGAATGTCGTAGTCCGCACCCAGTGCGCCCCCAAGGCTGTTGGACGACGACCAAACGCCGACCCACCGCCCGCTTCGGTCGGTGGATACGTGTGGACCGGCGTCGCTGAAGCTAGGGGTTGCGCTGGTGTTCAGCATGTTCGGCGCACCCCACGTCGTGCCGGCGTCGGTTGATCTTGCGACCCAGGCGTCGTTCCGCGCGGCAACAGTTCCGTTTCTGGTGCCGTAGGTGAACCACGCTGCAACCCAGTTCCCCTTACCGTCGGCGGTGACCTGCGGCGGGTATTCGAAGCCGGAGTCCGTGGCCGCATTGCTGTTGAGGGGCGCCGGGTCGTCCCAGGTCGCGCCACTATCGGTCGAACGCGCTACTAATATGTCTCCTTCGGTTCCGATGGTCCCCCCAAGCGAGTCATTGGAGTACCACGCTGCCACCCAGGTCCCCTCTCCGTCCGTGACTAACGACGGAGAGTTATCACGGCCAGAATCTCTTGTTGAGTTGGCGTTAACCGGCATAGGGCTACTCCACGTGACCCCGTTGTCGGTCGAACGGGCAACAAGAATGTCCCCGTCAGTCCCGACTGTGCCGCCTAGCGAATCCTGGGAAGACCACACGGCAACCCAATTCCCCTTCGTGTCGGTTCCTATGCTTACGTTCAGATCGTTCCCCACATCCGTCGCAGCGTTAACGTTGAGCGGAACCGGTGCGGTCCATGTGGCCCCGTTGTCCGCCGAGCGCCCCACCAAGACGTCTCGGTCAGTGCCGAGGGGAACTCCCGAATAGTCGACGGAGTCCCAAACCGCGACCCAGTTGCCCGCTCTGTCCGTCGCGACCCGCGGGGCGAAATCATTCACTGAGTCGCTATGTGCGTTCGAGTTTAACAGTTTTGGCGCGCTCCAGGTCGCGGCATTGTCGTTCGACCGGGCTACGAGAGCGAGGTAGTGCGGCTGCGTAGCCGAGTAGTCGATCGAGAACCATACTGCGACCCAGTTCCCTGTCCCATCGGTGACTATTTGCGGTGAAAAGTCATGCTTCGAATCGGTCCCTGCGTCCGTATTGAGCGGCTTCGGTTCGCCCCAGGTCGCCCCGTTGTTCGTTGAGCGGGTCACCAGGATGTCTGGATCCGTCCCAATGGTGCCACCAAGGTCGTCGCGTGAGGTCCACACCGCAACCCAGGTGCCGACCCCATCGGTGGCCGCCTGAGGCTCACTGTCGTCGCCAGAGTCACCAGCGGCGTTGATATTCAGTGCGGTGGGTTCCCCGAAAGCGAGCGTTGGACACTGACCTATCCCCGGCGTCGGCGTTGGAGTTGGGGGAGCGAAGCAGTCAGCGACTGCCGCTACGATCTTCCACGTTCCGCCGAGCTCGTAATAGGATGACCAAACGGTGACCCACTTACCGGCCCCGTTGGGCGCCAGCTGGGGATAGGAATCGTACCGGGAATCGGTGGCCGCATTGGCGTTAAGGACAGCGGGAGCCGTCCATGTGGCACCACGGTCGGCGGAGCGTGCCATCAGAATGTCCCCGTCGGTTCCGATGGTACCTCCGAGCGAATCGTTGGACGACCACACAGCCACCCAATTCCCTCTTCGGTCTGTCGTCACTTGCGGGTTAGAATCGTCCCCCAAGTCGCCCGCCGCATTCGTGTTAAGCGCGGCTGGGGCCGTCCACGTGGCTCCGTTGTCTGTCGAACCCACAACCAGGATGTCCCAGTCAGATCCGATCGTGCCACCAAGCGAATTGGCAGACGACCACACGACGAGCCAGGTCCCGAACTCATCGGTGGCCAACTGCGGAGAGAAGTCGGGATCAGTGGCAGCGTCGGCGTTCACTGCCTGCGGTGCTGTCCAGGTGACGCCGTTGTCGGTCGAGCGGGCTACTTGGATGTCAAAGTCGGTACGGTTGAAGCCGCCCAGGTAAATTGCCGAGTACCACACCACCACCCAGTGGCCCGCTTTGTCCGTGGCAAGCTGCGGATGGTAATCCTCCCGCGAGTCTCCCGCCGCGTCCATGTTGAGCGTCGCCGGTGCGCTCCACGTCACCCCGTTGTCAGTCGAGCGAGCGACGAAAATGTCGAAGTCTGTACCAAGAGCACCGCCTCGGAAGTCGTACGCAGACCATACCGCGAGCCAGTTGCCTGCGCCGTCCGTACTCACCCGCGGGTAGTAGTCATCTTTCAAGTCGCTCCCTGCGTCGCTGTTCAGGGGCGCTGGCGTGCTCCACGTGGCGCCCCTGTCCGTCGAGCGTGCGGTCAAGATGTCGAAGTCCCACCCAATAGTGCCGCCAAGGTCGTCGAATGAGTACCACACCGCGACCCAGTTCCCCGCCCCATCGGTGGTTACCTGCGGTTCGTAGTCGTCTCCCGAGTCGCTCGCCGCGTTGGTGTTGAGCGGCGCCGGGGTGGTCCAAGTCATTCCATCATCCGAGGACCGCGTGACAAGGATGTCGTAGTCTCTCCCCAAGCTTCCCCCTAACGCGGCTTGTTCGTGCCAGACTGCAACCCAGCTCCCTGCCCTGTCGGTTGTCACCTGTGGTGGCGGATATCCTGACTCGCCTGCGCTGTGGAGCGTCTTCTGCACGCTAAAAATCAAAGACGGGCACAGGGATATCGTTGGCGTCACCGTTGGTGTGGGCGTGCGTGTCGGTGTGCTCGTTATCGTGGGGGTTGGCGTGAGCGTCGGCGTGTCAGTCGGCGTACGTGTGCGTGTCGCCGTCCTTGTATTGGTCGGAGTTGACGTAGGCTGGGGCCGGCAGGCGATGACGGAAATCGAATGGCTGCCTTGATTGGCCACGTATACCTTGCCCGTGCTCAGATCGGCAGCTGCCCCGGTCGGAGTGGACCCAACGGCAATGGTCTGGATCACAGTGTTTGTACCCGTGTCGATAACCTTTAGTGTGTTGTCAGTCTGGCTCGTCACAAACACCCGTTGCCTGAGTGCAGCGATCCCGGCTGCGTCTCGCCCGACATCGATCCGTGCGGCCACGCTCTCGCTTACCGGATCGATCACGACCGCTTGCCCGTTCTGGCTCATCGGCAACGTTCCCGTGACGTACACCCTACCGTCCGCGAAAACGGCCGAAACGGGCCTGATTGGAAGAGCGAGCGATCCAACCGCGGTGTTTGATACAAGGTCGATAACCGTTGCAGTCGCCGATTCCTCGTTCACCGCGTAAGCGCGGTTCCGGGAACGCACGATCGCGATGTCTTTCGTTCGCAGCCCCGTTCGGATTGAGGTGGCTACCGCGCCCGACACCGGATCGAGGATCTGCACACCGGGGGGCTCGGGATCGCTGCAGCACGAGTTGCGGGTCATGTAGAGTTGCCGATTGAATACTGCGATACCGAACGGATCGGAGCCGACCGGGAAATAGCGGGTCACAGTTTTTCCTATGGGGTCCAGCACGGCAAGTTGCGCGTAGCTGCCAAGGTTTCCGAGCGGCACAAACGCTTCGCCGTCGAGAAACGCGATCTTCGCCCCGTTCGCGTTCGGATAGGCTGACAGTGATACGGTCGTGACCGAGTTGTCGGTGCCCACGTCGACGACGCGGATCACGCCGGGCTGGCCCGATGACACAACCAGGCTCCTCCCGTTCACTGCCAGCCACAGGGGCCGGCTGACGTCCGGGATGGTGTCGACCACCACATAGTCGTCGCAGAATGTCGGCACTGGAGGTGGGGCGGCAACCGCCAAGACGAAGGCGTGGATACCGGAGTCGGGAGTACTCGCTTGGCCCACCACTAAGCCCTCACTGACCCCGTAAGCCTCGCTCGTTGCACCACCCAGCAGCGTTCCTAGATCCACCATTCCTGTGGCTGCCGTCCACGTAACGGCGTGGTTGTGACCACCAGCGGTGTGGGAATAGCCCACCACTATACCGTCGCTTGCATCAGCAGCACTACTGTATGCCCCGCCGGGTAGTACGCCGAGGTCCAGCATCCCTTCCGCCTCCGTCCAGCGAAACGCATGCTGAACCCCGTCAACGCTATATGCGATCCCCACTACTT